>Ga0326727_10017202_pt1 | contig 15063 bp, 7 predicted proteins | sample MB2enrmetagenome_FD_207643 | JGI IMG/M metagenome (GOLD analysis project Ga0326727, IMG submission 207643) | Lab enriched peat soil microbial communities from McLean, Ithaca, NY, United States - MB29MY | ecosystem: Environmental > Terrestrial > Soil > Wetlands > Peat | place: USA: New York... | reverse complement strand
GACGGCCAGGTCGGGATTGAGAGCGAAAGCCCGCTGGAAGGCCCGATCGGAGCGCTCCACATTGCTGGCCCCGTGGCTGTCGAACTTTCCCAGGAAATGGTAAACGCGGCCGAGCCGCGCCCATGCCGGCGCGTAATCGGGGCTCTCTTCCAGGCATTGCAGGTATAAGTCGCGGGCCAGGCCCATGCTATCCAGGTTCCGAACAATCGTGATCTGGTTGGCGCGCAGGTAATACTCATAAGCCCGGGCGCTGGCCGGCACATCGCGTTGCGAGGTGCGCCGTTCCCGTTCGTCGAGCGGGAACTTAAGCGATTGCAGAATGCGTTCGCATAACTCGTCCTGGATGGTGAATAGATCCTGCATCGAGGAGTTAGCCGACTCCGACCACAGCACGGAACCGCCGGGAGCTTCGATCAGTTGGCAGGTGAGCCGAAAACGGTCGCCGGCGCGGAGCAGCGAGCCGGTGAGGAATGCGTCGACGTCGGCCTCAACGGCCACGCGCCGTGGGTCCGGCTGGCCTTCAAACCGGGCGGCCAGCAGGCTGGAGCGCACGATAAGGTGATCCATCGCCGAGAGCGAATTGCTGATGGCCTCAGGCAGGGCGAAGGTCAGGAAATCGATCTGCTCATCGCTCTTCCGCGCGCTGAACGGCAGAACGATGACGCGGGAGACGGCCCGCGTGCGCTGAGCGACCGCCGTTTTGCCAGAGAGAGAAATCGGTTCCAGCGCCTCCAGCATTTCCCGTGCTGAGGCGTAGCGGTCCTCTATGCGCTTGGCCATCGCCCGGCGAATGACGCGGTCGAGAGCCTCGATCTCGCGCGATCCGCTCAGAGGCGGAGGATTCTGGTGGAGGACGGCGTAAAGAACATCCACGACGGATCCGCCTTCAAAGGGCCGCCTGCCGGCGAGCATCTCATAAAGGATCGTACCGACGGAAAAAATATCGGAGGCGGGCCCGGCGGAGCGGCCGCCGGCCTGCTCCGGCGCCATATAGAGCGGAGTGCCGACGATCAGGCCGGAGGCTGTCAAAGCGTCCGCGGTTCTGGTCAGGTCAGAATCGATGGTGAGGGCGGTATCCGTCGTTCGCGCCAGACCGAAATCGAGCAGCTTGACGCCATGGCGCGTCAGGAAAACATTGGAGGGCTTCATATCCCGGTGAACGATGCCGAGGTCGTGCAGGGCCTGCAGCGCCTCAAGGATCTGGCGTTCAATTCCCAGAGCCTCTTCGGTGGTGATGGCGCCGGTGCGCAGGCGATCCGCGAGGGATTGGCCATCCAGCAGTTCCAGGACCAGGACCAGAAGGTCGCCGTCTTCGAGCACGTCGAAGACCTGGCAGACGCGGGGATGATTGACGCGGGCCAGGGATCGCGCTTCGCGCCAGAGGCGGCTGCGTGCCTCCTTGCCTTCATGCGCTTCGGCCAGGGTCTTGACGGCGACAGGCCGCTCCAGGCGTTCGTCCCAAGCCTCATAGACAATGCCCATGGCCCCCTCCCCGATCTTCCGCCGGATCCGGTAGTGGCCAATGGTTTGCATGGACTTTCTCGATTTGAGGCCGATTGGCCCGAAGTGTACCACTATTGAGTGAAGGATGTTTATAGGTGCGGGGCGCATTCGGCCGCAATTATGAATTACTCACTTAGCTTGGGCGCATTTCAGGCAAGCTGATTCTCCGCCGCACATAAGGCGAGAATGGCCTCGCCAAACCTCTCCACCTTGGCGGGGCCAATGCCATCGATGGCCAGGAGTTGGTTGGGGTTGCGGGGCCGCGTCTCGGCCAGCGCCTTGAGCGCGCGGTCGTGAAGCACCACATAGGCCGGCACTCCCAGGCGCCTGGCCTCCGCGGCTCGCCACTCGCGCAGGCGTGACGCCAGGGCCTGCGACTCCGGCGTCAGTTGCACGGCCGCGGCCGGCGGGGGCGGTTGCGGCCTGGCGCCTTTTTGCTTCTTCGCCTGCGGCTGCGTTTGCGGCCGGTCCCCGAATTCCTTCACCACTCCATCGGATATGAGCAGCTCCATTGGAGTGGCCGCGCGCAGATTCATTCCCGCATCCGTGAGACTGATTTTGCGGAACGGAATCACGCGTCCATCCTTCTCAAACTCGGCGTCTTCGACGGAGATCAGTCCGCCGCGCAGCATGGCGCCGAGCAGTTCTTCGAACTGAACGCTGCTCATGGCGTCGGCCCAGTCGAGTTCCGCGCGCAATCCCTTCTTGGTCTTGTAGGCCGCCCCGCGTAGCGAATCCACCACCTGCTGCACCCAGTGGCGCTCGCCCGCCGAGGCCCGCCGGTATTGCCGCAGCACCGCGCCCGCGGGGTCGCAGACGTCGCACAGGCCGCATGGGCGGCAGGCGTCCTCAATATCGCCAAAGTGCCGCACCAGGGTGGACATGCGGCACTCGCTGGCAGTCGTAAAATGCAGTACCTTTTCAATCTGCTGGGCGCGGAACTGCGCCTGGATAGCGTAGGTCTTGCGCCAACCCGGCCGCCCCAGCACCACGTTGCCGCCGAAGTCGACGTGCGCGCCGCCGTGAATCTGCAGCTTCTCAAGCGCCTTGTCGAACTCCTCATCCTCCAGCCTCGAAGCTGCGCGCAGATCCTCCACCGGCTGCGGGTCCGCGGTCAGCGCGCGATGCACCTGATTCAGATGCTCCACCGGCGGGTAATCGCGATTGAGGAAGAAGTCATGGGTGCGCTGGTCGGCATAGGAGTGCATCAGGTAGGTGCGGCTGGGAGCGCCATCACGCCCGGCGCGGCCAATCTCCTGGTAATAGCCTTCGAGCGTAGCCGGAAGTCCAGCGTGAATCACGGTGCGGATGTCGGCCTTGTCGATGCCCATGCCAAAGGCGATCGTGGCTACGACCACCTCCAGTTCGGCAGACTGGAAAGCGCTCTGGACGCGCTCGCGCGTATCGGAGTCGAGCCCCGCGTGGTAGGCCGCGGCGGGGATGGTGCGGGAAAGATCCTGCGCCAGCAGCTCAGACTGCTTGCGCGAAGTTGCATAGACGATGGCCGGACGGCGCGCAGGTGCGGCCAGCAGTGCGCAGATGATGCCGGAGCGCAACGGCACGGGAACCTCAACCACTTCGATGCCCAGGTTGTCGCGCCGGAATCCGTGAATGAATTTGAAGGGATCGACCAGGCCCAGCTGCGCAATGATGTCGGCCTGCACGGCAGGCGTGGCTGTGGCCGTAAGCGCCAGCACCGGCGCGGGCCGCAGCGCGGGCAGGTGCTGGCCGAGCATGCGGTAGTCGGGGCGAAAGTCGTGTCCCCATTGCGAAATGCAATGCGCCTCGTCGATGGCGATCAGCGCGGGCTTGCGCTTGGCCAGCATCTCGGGAAAGCCCGGCACGCGCAGCCGCTCCGGCGCAATGAACAGGAACTGCAGCGTGCCCTGCAGGTAATCCACGCAGGCCTGCCGCGCCACCGCGCGCTCCAGCCCGGAGTGAATGCGCCCCACGCGCAACCCGGCAGCTTCGAGCTTGGCGGCCTGGTCGTCCATCAGCGCAATCAGCGGCGAAATCACCAGCGCCGTGCCGCCGCGCGCGATGGCCGGCAACTGGTAACACAGCGACTTGCCTGAGCCGGTCGGCATCACCAGCAGCAGATCGCGCCCGTCAATGGCGGCACGGCAGACGGCTTCCTGGTTGGCGCGAAAGCCGGCAAATCCAAACACCGTGCGGAGCAGATCGCGGAGAACTTCCGGATTGGAGGGAGTCATCAAAGGGAGCGCGCCCGGCGCGGATTGGGGTTGGCCTTCAATTACGAGGGGCCTGACTCAACTTTACAGGAACAGGCGGGTGTTATAGACCTCGAACTTGAATAGGATTCCGCGGGCTTCATGCAATCGCTCCTGGGAACGCCCGCGTCCAGGCCCTACAATCAGCGCATGGTCCTTCTCGCCACACGCCCTGGAATGACGCGGACTCTGCCAGGAACGCTGCGGGCATTGCTCGCTTCCACGCGGCCCATGTCGGCGCTGCTGGCGCCGGTCATGACCTGCGCGGTGATATGGGTCAGAGCTGGACTTTCTCTCCGATGCCTCGCGGCCGGGCTGGCCATGTTCGCGCTGACTGCCTTCGGTTTCCAGATCAACGATGTGCTGGACTACCGCAAGGATGCAGCCGCGCAGGTGCAAAGGCCCATCGCCACCGGGCTCCTGTCGCGAAGAGCGGCGATGCTGTTCGCGCTCGCACTGCTTCTCATCGCGTTCGCCGTCGCGGCCTGGGTAGGCGCGGGATGGAGGGTGCTTGCGGTCACCGCCGCGGCCTTGATCCTGTATACGCCTTGCGCTCACGGCGTTCCGCTGATCAAAGGTCTCTATGTGGCTGCTCTGTGCATCGTGCCTCTCTACTATGGCTCGGTGGTTAGCGGCGCCGCATATGCGTGGCCGCCGTACGCGCTGCTCGCGGCCTTCATTGTGGGGCGCGAGGCGCTGATGGACGCCAACGAAGTGCGCGGAGATCGAGGCGCAGGTCAGTTGACGATCGCCGTGCTATTGGGCGCGGGGCACGCCAGGTGGATCGGTGTAAGCCTGATGGCCTTTTCGATCCTGTGCGAGTTCCTGTCAGCACGTGGATGGGTTGCGAAGACATCTGCCGTTGTCGCTCTGCTTCTGCTTGGCGTCGTTCTCGTTTGGCCACGGCTGGACGAAGATAGGCGCATTGAGTTATCCCGCATCCCCATGCTGGCGGCGGCGCTGGCCGTGGCGTGCGGTTAGTGCGCAAGCCCCCGCACCCTGAGGAAACGCCATGCCTGCCTTTGCTCTCTCGAAGTGGTATGCGGACTGCGTTGACGACCAGGGCGCTGCCGCGATCGTTTATCACGCGGAGTTACGCTGGCGCGCGGCGAGTCTGCATTACTCAAGTCTTCTGACGCGTAGGCCGGGCCACCCTGCGCAGGTTCGATACTCGTTGCGCAAGAGGCCGTCGCCAGCGATGGACGGGGAGCACCTGAAGTGGAACTCGACGGATTGGAATGCCGAAGGATGTTGGCGCGAACTGGGCGCAAGCCACCGGGAGGTTCTTTTCAAGTCAGATTCCGGATCTCTCGACTGGCACTGCATCGCTCCGCGCGCCGCCGCGAAAGTTCAGATCGGCAAGGAGCCTGCGATCGAGGGCTGGGGCTATGCGGAGCATCTGCATCTTACGGTTGCGCCCTGGCAGCTTCCCATTCGCCGACTGCGCTGGGGCCGCTTTGTCAATTCAACCGATGCGCTAACCTGGATTGACTGGAGCGGCACTTACAGCCGAAGGGTCGTGTATTTCAATGGGTCAGCGATGGGCGGCGCAGAGATAACTGACTCCGATGTTACGCTGACGGAAGACCGGGCAACACTCAGTCTTGACCGCGGCATCGTGCTGCGCGATGGCAAGCTGGGCTCGACGGCGCTGGCGATGATCCCCAACCTGGCACGGCTCTTTCCCGATTCCATTCTCAATATCCGCGAGTGCAAATGGCTGAGCCGCGCGGTGCTGAGCAGGCCAGGGCAGCCCGACTCCGTTGGCATGGCAATTCACGAGGTGGTGGAATGGCCCTGAACACGCGTGGCAAAGTACTTTATAGTGTGGCCTTCTTAGTTCTGCTACCCCTTGCTCTGATCGCGTGGGCCAGGTCGGCATCCGGCATCGTCCACCTGCCTGCGGTAACTTCCCTGCCCTGGGGCATAACTCTCGCTGCCGCGGGGTTATTGCTTCTGGCGTGGGGGATGCGCGACCTTTGGGTCCATGGCGGCGGACTGCCCATGAATGCAGCCCCTCCACCTCGCTACGTGGAACGCGGCATTTATCGTCTGCTGCCTCATCCCATTTACTCCGGCTTTTGTCTCGTCTGCGCCGGTGTGTCGATCGCCGTGGGTTCGGCGAGCGGGTTGTGGCTGGTGTCGCCGGTCGTGGCGATGGGCTGCACGGCGCTGGTTCTTGGCTATGAGCGCCACGACCTTCAGGAGCGATTCGGCCGCGAATCGCGGCGGCTGTTGCCGGCGGAAAGCCTGCTGCCGCCAGCCACCTTCGACCGCCTGGCGTGTTACGGCTTCGTTCTGCTGCCCTGGGCTGGGGTCTACGGACTCCTCCATCTCCTGGGGCGGCCATTTCACTTCAGGTCCGCCTTCATTCTCACCGGCAATGGCGGCCTTGTCATCCATGCCGCGATGGCGATCTGCGCCAGCGCCTATATCGGATTCGCAATCGCTCCCCTCATTGCCCACACGCGCAGCGACCTCCGCCTGCTTTGTGTCCGCAGCCTGGCTGCCATGGCGATTGCGTTTGCGCTGTTCCTGTTTATTCCGATGATTCTTAACCTGGATGTCGTGCCTTCCTCCAGCGTGTTATGGGAGTTGGCCGGACCGAATCCCGCAATGGGAAGCGGCTGGCAATACTTCCCCTCTATGCCGGTCCTGTTTGCCTTGCTGTTTGCGCAGGCTCTTGAGCAGCGCTGGCCATGGACGCGCTGGATCGCCGGGCTCTGGGCCATCCTGATAACAACCGGCAGCTTATTGTTGACATTCCTCGGTTCGACACTTTTCCAACGCGAATTCGTACCGGTGCTGGGCGCTCTTGTCAGCTTTGTGCTGGCAACTTACCTGCCGCAGGTATGGCAGGCGATCCGGGCCATCGCGGAGCACATAGCCAACTCCTGGCAGGAATGGAGAATCGGCCCCATTCGCGTGATCAATCACGGCGCCTATGCCGGGCTGGCGGCTTTCCTGGCCATCTGGATCAGCGCGGTCCTTGCCGGTCCGGGACACTTGACGGCCATCCTCTTTGCCTCCACCGCGGCCGTGGTGGGCGCAGCTTTGTGGGCGCAATATGTCGAAGGCTCGCCGCAGTTACTTAGACCGTATGGCTTCTATGGCGGGTTATTGGGAGGAACGCTGGGCGCATTGGCCGCACCGCTGTTTCATACCAGCGTGTGGCTGCTGCTGGGCGTGTTTTCAGCCAGCGGCTCGCTGGTCCAGGCCGCGGGCAGGCTGCGCTGCCTGGTGCAAGGGTGCTGTCACGGCAAGCCGGCGCCGGCGGAGATTGGCATCCGCTATGTGCATCCACGGTCGCGCGTCTGCCGGCTCTCTCCGTGGACGGATGTGCCGCTGCACCCCACTCCTGTTTATTCCATCTTATGGAACTGCGCTGTCACTCTTTTGTTGTTCCGTCTCTGGTCCGCGCACGCATCGCTGCAACTGATCGTGGGCCTCTATTTCATGCTGTCGGGATTGGGGAGGTTCGTCGAAGAGTCCTGGCGCGGCGAGCCTCAGACCAAGGTGGTTGCTGGCCTTCGGCTATATCAATGGGCCGCCGTCGCCAGCCTCGTTCTGGGCGCTCTGTTTACCTGCTTCAACAACGGCGAATTGGCGCCCGATCCCAGCTTCCGATGGAGCGCGTTGCTGCCGGCCATCGCCTTCGCGTTGGTCGCCTTCTGCGCCATGGGAGTTGACTTTCCCGATTCCCAGCGCCGGTTCTCAAGGCTGACGTGAACACGAACCGTCAGAATCCCCGAGGCGGGCGTCGGTCGATCGATTCTCCGCGGGTGTTCCTACTTCGCAGTGAGAAAGCGCAGGATCTCGCGCATCACGCGCTCTCCCTGATCGGTTGCAAAGAGATACTGCGCGTGCGCTGAACCGTCGAGGATGATCAGTTGTTTTGGCTGGGGAGCCTTGTCGTATTGCGCCTGGATGCCCGGAAGGCGCGGCCCATCGCCGCTGGTGTCGTCGCGCGCCACAATGAACAGCGAGGCTGACTTGAGCTTGTCGGCCTCGCTGTAGGGCGCCGAGCCGAGAAACACGATGCGGTTAATCTCGCCGCGCTTCGAAGCGATCGATGCGTCACCGGCAGCGCCGCCTCCCATGCTGCCGCCGATGATCGACACGCTCTTCGCTCCCGCGGCATGTAGATACCGGACAGCAGCCAGCACATCCAGATGCAGCGGCGCGTCCATCGGATCGGCCGCACCGGGACCGGTCGACTTGCCATAGCCGCGGAAGTCGAGCGCCAGCACTCGAAATCCAGCCGCCGCCAGCGTCTGAGCCTGCGGCTTCCAACTCTCTTTATTGAACCGGCCGCCGTGGGCCAGCACGACCGCTTTGGGACCCTCGCCATAGATGTCGGCATAGACAACGCCGCCGTCTTCGGTGGGAAAGGAGACGGTCTTTTGCGCAGGCGCGCCCACAGAAAGGAACAAAGCCGTAATGGCGACGAACATGACACGCACGAGGCCAATCTAGCACGGGACGTCCAGTCCGCAGGAAGTTCTTTGACCAGCTATGCGCAGTTTTCCGCCTGTGGAAAATTTGGGTAAAACTGCCTGAAATACCCGAAATAAGCCCAAGAATTCAGGGAAAATTCACGCGGACCAATTTCGGCATCCCTTATCCACAAGAACCGCGTCTTGCGCCGTTGACCCACCCTTCCCGTCTCCGTAGAGTCAGTAAGAAGAAGGGACGATTCCTTCTCACCGGCAGTCCGGCAATCGCTCCTCGAGGCCGCCCTGCAGACATTCAACCACAGTCTCACCAAACCGGAGAGAACATGCTGAAACTAAAGAAGATCCACATCCTCGGCTTTAAGAGCTTCTGCGACCGCACGGAGTTGACCGTGCCGGGAACGGGCATCGCCGTGGTAGTGGGGCCGAACGGGTGCGGCAAGTCGAACATTCTCGACGGGGTGAGCTGGGTGCTCGGTGAGCAGAGCGCCAAGTCCTTACGCGGCACTCACATGCAGGATGTGATCTTCTCCGGCACGCGCGACCGAAAGGCGCTGGGCATGGCCGAAGTGACGCTGACCATGGTCGATCCCGAGGCCTACGAGGGCCCGGTGCCTGTGGAGCCGGACGTGGTGGTGGAGCACGACGGCCCCGCCGACTGGGACGAGGAGGAAGCGCGCCGGCTCAGGGCCGTTGAGGCGGAGGAGATCATTGCCTCGGAGCAGCCCGGCCAGGTAATCGAGGAGGATGGGCTGGAGCCGAGTTTGATCCAGCCGCAGGCCGCCGCTGCCGTGGGCGAAGGTCCGCAGGCGGTGGTGCTGAAGATTCGCCGCCGCAAATTCCATCGCACGCCGCAAAAGGGCGAAATTGTAATCACGCGGCGGCTCTTCCGCACCGGCGAAAGCGAATACCTGCTCAACGGCAAGCCGTGCCGTCTTCGCGACATTCAGGACATCTTCATGGGCACCGGTCTGGGGCCGGAGAGCTACGCCATCATCGGGCAGGAGCGGATCGGGCAACTGCTCAGCTCCAAGCCGCACGACCGGCGTGCCATCATCGAAGAAGCGGCGGGGATTACGCGCTTCAAGAACAAGAAGCGGCTGGCTGAGCTGCGCCTGGAAAGCGCCAAGCAGAACCTGGCGCGCGTGGACGACATTTTCGAAGAAGTGACGCGGCAGATGAACAGCCTGAAGCGGCAGGCGGCGAAAGCGGAGCGTTTTGCCGCGGTGCGCGATGAGCTGCGCGGACGGCTGCGCGTGGTGCTGGCCAGCCGCATGGCCACGATGGACGCCGGGCAGGCGCTGCTGGAGCAGGAGATCGCCGCGCTCACTGAGCGGATCAATGGTTCCGCGGCAGAGATCGACGCGCTGGAGAGCAGCCAGCACACGCTCACCGAGCGCGGCTACGAGCTCGATCGCGAAGGCCAGGAGGCGCAGAACCGGGCCAGTGCGGCAGCCGTCGAACTGGAGCGGGCCGCGGCACGGGAGCGTGCCAACGCCGAGCGCGTAAGCGAACTGGAAGCGCGCATGGCCGCCGCCGCTGCGGAGCTGGAGACCACGCGGACACAGTTGGGCTCGATTGCCGAGGAGCGTGCGCAGCAGCACACATTTCTCGAAACAGCCGCCGGCGAGGCCCGGGCGTTTCGTCATAACGTGGAGGCGCGGCAGCAGGAAGCGCGCACAGCGGCCGACGAAGTGTTCACGGCAGAACGGGAGTTGGAAGCCAGCCGCCGCCACGCCATGCACCTCTTGACGTTGTCGGGCAATGCGCGCAATCACACGGCGCAGGCCGAGGAGAGCCTGGCAGCCCTGGAGCGCGAGGCCGAGCGTCTGGAAGCCGAGATGGGCCAGGCACGCCGCGAGCAGGAAAGCCTGGGCGTGGAGAGTGGCCAGGCGCGGCTTCGTTTTGAGTCCGCTGCCGACGCGCTCAAGCGCCTCGAAGGCGAGATTGCCTCTCTGCGCGACGCCCTGCAATCCCGCCGGGCTGAGGAAGACACCTTGCGCGCCCGCACCAACGAACTGCGTAGCGAGCATGCGACCGGCGTCGGCCGGCGCAATGCCCTCGAATCGCTGATACGCAACCACGGCTATTCCTCTGATACAGTGAGGCGGCTGCTGAAGCCGGGCGCGCTGGGTCCGGGCATTGCGCCGGTGGGCACGCTTGCGGATTTCCTCGAAGTCAGCGGCGCCTATGAGAGCGTGGTCGACGAGTTCCTGCGCGAGGAACTGAACTATGTAGTGGTCGAGAGCTGGGGAGCAGCGGAACAAGGCGTCCGCCTGCTAAAGTCGGGAGTGGATGGCCGCGCCACCTTCCTGATTCACGATGCGGCGCAGATCGCGCTGTTTGAGGAGACACCGGACAGCATCACCGGCCCCGGCCTCACGCCGCTGAAAGATTCGATCAAGGTGCTGAATGGCTTTGGGCGCTCTCTGGAATCGATCCTGCCCAAGCTCAAGCATGGCTATCTGGTTGAGGATTCCGTCGAAGCGCAGCGGCTCACCGCGCATTATTCCTACGCCTACTTCCTCACGCCTGAGGGTGAGTGCTTCCACAATTCAACGGTCACCGGAGGCAAGCCGGCCAGCGAAGGCCCGCTGGCGCTCAAGCGCGAACTGCGCGAGACAGTGTCGAAGCTGGCCAAGCTTGAAACCGGTCTGGCGCAGGCGGATGCCGAAGCGGTAGTCCTGACCCGGACCCTGGAAGAGCTGGCTGCACGGCTCGAGTCGCACAGCGCGGAGCGTCGCCAGGCCGAAAGCGACGCCGCCAACCAGGGTGCGGCCTTGAAGCAGATGGAGGCCGAGGCGCAGCGCGTTGAGCGGCGGCTGCAGGAGTGGATGGCGCAGGCGGCCCGCAACAAGGATGCGCGCGAAGCCAAGCACACGCTGATTGCGCAAAAGCGCGAAGAAACCCAGCGGCTCGAAGCCGAGCACGCCACGGCGGAAGCCAGTCTGGACGCATTGCAGACCCAGCTTGCCACGCTGCGCCAGGCGCGCGAAGCCCTGCAGCAGGAAGCGGCGGAGTTGACTGCGGAACTGGCCGGGCTGGAAGAACGCCGTCGTGGCGCGGAGGCAGCCTTTCAGCGCATTGACCGGCTCCATGCCGATCTCGAGCGGCGCGTGCTGGCCATCGAGCAGCAGCGCGCCGGCGCCGCGGCAGAGCGCGAGCAGCGCATTCGCGAAAGCGCCGAATTGGCCCAGCGCGAGCAGGAACTGGCAACCGTCCGCGCCGATGCGCTGGCCCAGGCGCAGACGATTGCCGGCCAGGCCCAAGCGCTGCGCCAGCAGTTGGCCGCGCTTGAAACGCAGCTCAAGACCGGGCGCGCCGCTCTGGATCAGTTGCGTGAAGACAGGGCAACCCGCTCCAGCGAAGCAGCCAAGCTGCGCTCCGACCTCGAACACCTGGAGGGTAGTTGCCTGACTGAAGTGAATGTCGAGGCGGCCATCCTGCGCGCCGACGCAGCCATCGCGCACCTGGCCGATGAGGCTCTGGCGGCCGAAGAGGAAACCTGCCGCGCCCTGCGTCAGCGCATGGAGCAGATGGGCCCGGTGAACATGATGGCCCTCGATGAGTACCACGAGATTGCCGCGCGCCACACCTTCCTTGAGGCGCAGCGCAGCGACCTCATGGAGTCGATCGAGAACACGCAGGAGACCATCAAGGAGATCGATCGGATCTCCCGCACCAAGTTCGATGAGGCCTTTGCGCGCATCAACGAAAACTTCGCCCAGGTCTTTACGCGGCTGTTCCACGGCGGCCAGGCCTTCCTGCGCCTCACCGACGCGGAGAACCAGGCCGAGAGCGGCCTCGAAATCGTGGCCTCGCCTCCGGGCAAGAAGCTGCAGAACGTACTGCTGCTCTCCGGCGGCGAAAAGGCGCTCACCGCGCTGGCGCTGCTGGTCGGCATCTTCCAGTTCCAGCCCAGCCCCTTCTGCGTGCTCGACGAGGTAGACGCAGCGCTGGACGAGACCAACGTCGGCCGCCTCGCCGACCTGCTCCACTCGCTCAGCAAGGAGACCCAGTTCCTGCTCGTCACTCACTCCAAGCGCATGATGCACTCCGCCGACATGATCTACGGCGTCACCATGCAGGAGCCCGGCGTTTCCAAGGTAGTAAGCGTGCGCCTCGGCGGCCACGAGCAGCAGCGAGCCACAGCCTAGCGCGGCTGCGCATCGGTTCCACCTCGCCAGCGACCCGCAGAAGCTCCCAAATCGGCCCCGGCTCCGCTCCGTGAGCGCCTCGTCTGTTGACGAGAGTGAAGCTGTTGCTCAGAGAGATCGGTGAACTCCTGCCGACTATATCGGGATCGATTTGCTTCTGCGTTAGCACCCTGGCGATTTGTTGTTCGTCGGCCACGATTGAGGGAATCGTCGGCGAGAAGCCCGTATGCGGGGAATCACTACGGATGAGATCGCGCGAGTAGGAATCGGATCTGCGATCTACCGTTTGGCCGGCGGAAACATCGTTGAAGATCTAGGGTTGCCGCACGGCTCGGTCATCAACCATATCTGCGTCGTTCCATAAGCGAACATGAACTTCCCGGAGTGCAGAGCCATTCGCCCGGCGCTCTGACGCTTGTGAGCGATGAAGACAGTTGCGTGCTGTCCTGCCTAAGGTTTCAGGAGTGACTTCCCGAAACCAACAGGAATGGCGAGATTCGATCCGCCGAACTCCCGCACCATGGCGAAATTGATTCCGATGACCTTGCCCTCGTCATTGAAAAGCGGGCCGCCAGAGCCACCAGAGGTGGTTTGGGCATCATAGACAATCTTGTCGCGCAGCACATCGCCGATGTGACCTTGCGTAGCGGTTGGCCTGATCAGGCGGCGGCGCGCGAGATCTTCCATCATCTGCTTTGAATCACCATTGGATGCACTCACGACGGAGTCAAGCGTCTCCGCGCCGGCGCGAGCCAGGATCGCGTCAAGAGCAGTGGGATATCCAAGCAGCACGACGGGGCGCCCGCTGACGGCCGAACCCCGGGCATCGGCAAGGGCAATCTGCTTGATTCGCAGTTCTGAGAGATTTCCCTTCACAACAGCAACGTCCGCGGCAGAGGAAACCTTCTCGGTACGGACGGCAATGCCGTGTTGAACGCCAGGGAAATATGCCGTCATTTCGGCAATCACAGGATCGAGACCTTGATCGAGCATTTCCTTCAGATCGTCATTTTGCCACCAGGGCTCGGCCACGTGATGATTGGTTAGGATTTGTCCGCTGCCAGTGGCGAGGAAACCGGTACCAAAAACATCTATATGAACCTCCGGACCATCTCCTGTCAGGCTTACGAGCGCGTTCTGGTGTTCGTCGACCGCCGGCTGTCCGCTGCTCGTCACATTCGCGTAGCGCAATCTCGCTCCGGTAGCGTGGTCCTGGAAAACAAGCTCCACATGGATGAGGCAAACGCTCGGCTCATAGGACTGAATAATCGTCTGCGCAATCTGCCCCTCGGTCTCGAGTTTCGCGAGCCGGCCCTCTACCGTGGCTAGCTGGCTTTGTAAGTCCGAAGTGTCTTCTGCCTTGCTGGCAGCAATTTGCGATCTCAGGTCTTCACTCTTCTTCTGAAGTTGAAGCTTCTGTGGATCGGCAGCCGGAGAAGGTTGACGTGCGGAATCCTCGAGGGCCCCACGCGAACGTTCAATCAGTTGCTGTTGCGTTAGCATTCCTGTCTGCAATCGAGTAATCGCTGTATAGACCCGGGTATTTTGTTCCTGGCCGCGATGATAGAAGAACAGAAGGGCCAGACCAGTAACGATCAGCAGGCAAACAATCGCCCGGCCACCCACCCGAAGTGCCTTGGTTTCTTTGTCGACAGCTGTCGCCACCTCTTGAGCGGATGCTCGGTTCTCCTCGGCGAGGCGCAGACGCTCGCGAAACTGGTCCGCGATATATTTGTTCCGCAGCTGGGAACGCACCCGCGACAGCAATTCGTGCGAGTCGAGGGGCAGCGACAGCACATCGTCAGCCCCGAGATCCAGCCCTCGCGTGCGCTCGGCCGCTCCCCCGGGAGAGAGCATCACAACTCGGATGTTATGAGTGTGCTCGGAACCCTTGATTTCGGACAGAAGGTCACAGCAATCGAGTTGGGGCGGATCGGCACCGAGGATCACTGCGTCGGGATTGAAGGCGAGGATCGTCTTCATTCCTTCCCGGCAGTCGGTCGATACTTCATATCCTGCATCGCTGAGCACTGCCGCGACGTGTTCCCTGAGAGCTTCATCAGGCTCCGCCACCAACAGTCTCCCTGCACCGCTTTCCATAGCACCCCTGTTACTAGGATGGTCCCGATGTGCCGGAGGATTCGGATCGGCGGATGATTGCAATACCTATTTTGAATGCCGCGCCTTGTTTCGACGTGATTGTCCTGCCGCCGCCCGCATTCGCGCGAAGCTGACGAGCTGTTGCCCCGATCGTTCTTGGCGATTGGCGAGCTTAACGTGTCAGCCCGCGCTACCAGCCGGAGTCACTCATCGAGAGTGATTTGTGCGTCTTCATGACAAACGTTAACGGGAAACGCCCATGTAGCGTTGCGCGCTCGATGCCTCGCGCCATAGCGCCACACCACTCATCGAGAGCGCCCCTCGGCTGGAATTCAAAGAGGCAGTCGCGGGTTGCGGGCGTGTCGCCGCGCGCCGAGATTAAAGGCAGCTTCGCGTCTTTCCGCAGACTTGCTGGAGATGCCAGCCGACCGTGACGCCCTCCACGGCAGACAAAAAAATCGCCCCCGAAGGAACTCGACGCTTCGGAGGCGCTTGCTTTTACAAGAAAAAGTCGGGGACCAGTAGCCGGCGCTGGAGGTCGGTAGCGCGCGGCTACTGGTGATCCCTGCACAAATCGAAGCTAGCTGCGGCTTCCCCTTTCCACGGCTGCCCCGTGTC
>Ga0326727_10017201_pt1 | contig 15063 bp, 15 predicted proteins | sample MB2enrmetagenome_FD_207643 | JGI IMG/M metagenome (GOLD analysis project Ga0326727, IMG submission 207643) | Lab enriched peat soil microbial communities from McLean, Ithaca, NY, United States - MB29MY | ecosystem: Environmental > Terrestrial > Soil > Wetlands > Peat | place: USA: New York... | reverse complement strand
AAGAGCGCGCTTGTTTGGTCTCCGAGGTCATTGGCTTTCCTTAAACTTATTTGTGCTTTCCTCGGATGAGGAACCAATTACGACATCGCAAGTGTCGGGCTTTTGGTGGGAGTGTCAAAATGCGCCCAATTGAAAACAGCGCTGGCGTCACGTTGAGCCTCTCGCTAAGGTCTGGGTTGGTGGACCTAGAATGGACGATACGGCGACGGCGGATTGGGCAGCAAGACTTACTGCTGATGGGTGAACTTATTAGCGTGGAGGGCCACCGCGGACGGAGTTATGTCTCCCATCGGCTGTGCGAGATCTGGGATTGGCGCCAGGACAATGGCCGGTTCCGCCAGATCGCGTGTCGGCATCTGCTCCGACAGTTGGAAGGCAAAGGGTTAGTGAAGCTGCCCCCGATGCTTAAGCCCGCACGTCGAGCCGGTTATGTGAATCGCGTGCCGGCACTAGACCTCCTGGATCAGAATCGGTTAGCGGGGCCATTGCGGTCGTTGCGGGAGCAACTGCGGATCGATCTGGTCGAAGGGGCGGAACCAGCGCGCTTATTCAAGGGACTCATCGGCACCTATCACTACCTGGGCTACCAACAGGCAAAAGGGGCGCAAGTCAAATACTTGGTCAGGTATCGGGAGCGACCCGTCGCTTGCCTGAGTTTCGGCCCGGCGGCCTTTAAGGTGGCGGCGCGGGATCAATTTATTGGCTGGTCCGTCCCTCAACGCCAGGCGCGCCTGGCTTGGGTGGTGAATAACGACCGGTTTTTGCTCTTGCCGTGGGTGGAGGTGCCGAACTTAGCGTCCTTCGTGTTGAGTCGATGCGTGCGTCGCTTACGCTCCGACTGGCAGCGGGTCTACCAGCAGGACTTGGTCTTGGTGGAGACCTTCATTGAAAAGGAACGCTTCCGGGGCAGTTGCTACGCCGCCGCCAACTGGACTTGCATCGGAGAAAGTTGCGGGCGGGGTCGCAATGATCGCTTTCATCAGGAGTCCTTGCCCATCAAAACGCACTAGATATATGCCTTGCATCCTGGTTTTCGCCAAGTGCTCTGCCGGCCGCTATCCGGATGCTCTTCGGCTGGAAAAAACGTTGCCGGCATTTGGAAGCGGAGAATGCCCAGTTGAAAGCGCACACCGCCCAATTGGAGGCCCGTCTGACCGAGTCTCAAGCTAAGAATCAGCAATTGCTTCAGGCGTTAGCCGCCGCCAGAAAAAACTCGCGCAATTCGTCCAAACGGCCTTCCAGTGACATTGTCAAACCGCCACCCAAGCCGCTGGGGAAGGGTAAAAGGCGCAAAATCGGCGCTCAGCCGGGTCATCCTGAACATGAGCACCCGGCGTTTACGCCAGCGCAAATCGATCACCACATTTCCTATGAGCTGGAGCATTGTCCGGTGGACCCTTCCCATCGCTTGGTACCGTTGGCCGACCAGCAGGAAGTTATTCAGCAAGTGGAGTTGGTAGAACAACCGTTCGTGGTCACCGAGCATACGGCCCAAGGATATTGGTGTGAGGGTTGTCAGTGTATTCACTACGCGGCCTTTCCCGCAGAACTGGTCGCTGGCGGGCTCTGTGGCCTGCGCCTCACCAGTTTGGTCTGCTATCTCAAAGGCAAATTGCACGGGTCCTATTCGGGCATCCAGGACTTCTTTCGCGATGTGCTGAGCCTGGAGGTCTCCCGCGGCTACTTGGCCAAATTGAATCAAAAGGCCGCGCAAGCCTTCGCCCAGCCTTACGCGCAGTTGCTGAGCTTACTGCCCCAGCAAGTGCATTTGAACGCCGACGAGACCGGGCACAAGGAAAACGGCCCCCGCTATTGGACCGGGGGCTTTCAGGCCAAAGCCTTCATCGTTTTCCGAATTCAGGCTTCTCGCGGTTCGGACGTGTTGTTCGACCCCTTAGGCCAGAACTTCCAGGGCAGCTTGGGGGCTGACTTTTGGGGGGCCTATCGCAAATACGCCGGCCCATGTGGCGTGCTGATCCAATTCTGCCTGGCTCACTTGATCCGCGAAGTCGAATACCTCTGCGAATTCCCCGACCTTTCCGTCCAGCGTTACGGTCAAGCCTTGCTGGCCGGGCTCAAAGAGCTTTTCGACGCCCTCCACCGTCGTGCAGAACTCAGCTAGAAGGCTTTGGCGCTGGCCCTGGCTACCGGCGAAGCCAAGGTCTGGGATGCCGCACTGGACCTGATCCTACAGCCGCGCCGCTATCCCAACGGCAAAGTTCACCGGCTCATTGAGAACCTAGCCCATCGCTTTTCCCTCCACGGGGAGGGTTACTTTCATTTCATCACCCACCCGGAAATCCAGCCCACCAATAACTCCGCCGAACAAGCCCTGCGCTTCGTGGTGATGGATCGACATATGACCCAAGGAACTCAGAGCCAGCGAGGGCGGGATTTGTGCGAACGACTCGGGACGGTCATCGCTACCTGTTCGTTGCAAAACCGTTCGGCCTATGGGTGGATCCACGCCGCCATCCGTGCCCACTTCAATGGGCGCCCGGTTCCTTCTCTGTTGCTGGATTCTTCCTGACTCCTTACTCAGCCAAGGCAAGCAGTTCCTCGAGAATAATACGCTTCACTCCGTGAACGGTTACTGGCTGGGTAGCTCAGTTGGTAGAGCAGAGGACTGAAAAGCCCACGGGCAAAGGTCGCACTGCGTTTCATAGCGTCTCATTGCGTCTCACGAAAAACCGCTCTCAATTCGGTGTTTATGGGCGATTCTCACCTTTGGCGCAAAATCGCCCGTGTTTACCGATGCGGAACCGAATTGGGGTAAAAGTAGAACGAAGTAGAACACCGCCTGGAGCATACCCTCCTGAAAGTTTTTCCCAGGCGCCACAAGGATATGGGCTGAACCTGCGGAAGGCTCTCTTTATTTCAATTGCAGTAGTCATTGCGGTATCTTCAACCATGGGCTTTGAACCGCCCCGACCCCAGAAACGGCTTGAAGCGATTGGGGCGACCAACGGGTTGCCTGCAGCGCTTCAGCGAACGTTCACCCCGGACGACGACTTCCAGCCGGTTCCGGTCCCCGGCCCGCAGGATTGGCTGGCGGTCCATCGTGAGCCGGGCCAGACGTTCGACGATTTCCGGCACTCGCAACCCAATCGACCCGACACGCGGCGTCGCATCATTCATTTGCAGCCCCTGGGTGATTTCCGCGCGCAGCAAAGTCCTTCCCTGGAAATGCTCCGCCAGTACGCGGCGGACTTCTTTCAAATGGAAGTGAAGGCTCTGGCGCCCATCAGCATAAGCGCCAGTGGGGTTACCAGCCGCACCAACTCCATGACGGGCCGGTGGCAAGTACTGACGGGGGATGTGCTGCGTTGGTTGACAGGAAAGCTGCCTGGCGACGCCTTCTGCTTGTTGGGCATCACGATGGAGGACCTCTATCCTGAGCCGTCTTGGAATTTTGTCTTCGGCCAGGCGTCGCTCAACGAACGCGTGGGGGTTTACAGCTTTGCCCGCTACGACCCGGCCTTTTACGGCGAGCCGCGGGGGAAGGATTACCCGGCGCTGCTGTTGCGACGAAGCATGAAGGTGCTCACCCATGAGACCGGGCACATGTTTGGCCTGACCCACTGCGTCTACTTCAATTGCGTGATGAATGGCTCCAATCATCTGCAGGAGAGCGACCGCCGCCCGCTGCACCTTTGTCCGGCGTGCCTGCGGAAGCTCCAGTTCAGTGTAGGCTTCGACGTGGTGAAGCGTTATGAGGCCCTGGCGCAATTTGAGCGACAGGCAGGACTGGAAGACGAAGCCGCGTGGGTCAACCGCCGCCTGGAGAGAATCCGCCATAGCGCGGGTAACTGACCGGTTCTACGCAATGGCCCCCATTCACGAACTGCTCAACCGCATCCGCTGGGACCCCGAATTTGGCCGCGGGACTTTCGAGTTGGGCTACTTTGACCGCGTGGAGGGCCGGGTCATGATCGTCCCATCTCGGGAAGTGGCTTTCCCTGAAGACGACCCGCAGGCGTTCCGGCTTGTCGATACGGAGGGCCGAAGCCATCGCGTGCCCTTTCACCGTGTTCGGGAAGTGTATAAAGACGGCCAGCGGATTTGGCATCGCCCGCAGGACACACAAAATGAAAAGCCGTTCGGCGTCTTGACTCCAGGAGGCCTTTTCACTATCCTGGCAGCAACCTCATCCGTGAAATACATATGGCCGGCAAACCTCTGGTGAGCGGTAATTCTGCGAACGTGATCAAACTCCCCGAACCCTGCCCGGCCAGCGAAACATCCGTGGAATCGGCCTTGCGCCGGCGACGGTCCGTTCGGGAGTTCCGGAAGGAATCGCTCACACTGGCAGAGGTTTCACAACTGCTCCGGGCCGCCCAGGGAATTACCGACCCCGAGGGCAAGCGCACGGCTCCTTCGGCCGGCGCGCTATACCCGCTGGAGGTTTTTCTCGTAGCGGGTGGCCAGGACGAGTTGCCCGCTGGCGTTTACAGGTATCGGCCTCAGGGCCACGATTTGATCCTGGTAGTCCAAGGGGACCGGCGAGCGAAGCTGGCTGCCGCGGGGCAGAGTCAAGGGGCGCCCCCTGAAGACGTTGGCATTGGCCCATTTTGCTCATACTTGGGCGTTAATTGATAATGCGCGGCGGCGGCAGGAGTGGTAGGTTCATTTGCGCATTTAATCCAGTGAACACCAAGCAAAATGGCACAACTGTTTGAGAGTACTTCCATCAACGGTATGAAGCTGGCCAATCGCTTCGTGCGGTCGGCCACCTGGGAGGGGTTGGCCAACCAGGAGGGTTCGGTCACCCCCAAACTCACCAAGATGATGGTCGAACTGGCCCGGGGCGAGGTCGGTTTGATCATCAGCGGTTACACGTTCGTCAGCCCCGAGGGACAGTCGAGTCCCGGCCAACTGGCCATTTACCACGACCGTTTCGTGCCCGGGCTTCGGGCCATGGTTGAGGCGGTCCATGCGGCGGGCGGAAGAATCGCCTTGCAGATCGTCCACGGTGGAAGGTTTGCGGACTTCGCGCTCACCGGTTTGAAGCCCATTGGCCCATGCGCCGTTGGGACGGAAGGACAGGCTACTTGCCGCGCCATGAACAAGGAGGACATCGCGAACCTCGTCTCGGCCTTCACGCAGGCGGCGTTGCGGGCCAAGCAGGCCGGCTTCGACGCGATCCAGATCCATGCCGCCCATGGTTATCTGTTCAGCCAGTTTCTCTCGCCCGCGCTGAACCAGCGGTCCGACGAATACGGAGGCTCGCTTGAGAATCGCGCCCGGTTCCTGATCGAGGCGGTGCGGAGCATCCGGAAGGCAACCGGGCCAGCGTATCCGCTCCTCGTCAAACTCAACTCCGAAGATTTCCTGGAGGGCGGGCTGACGCGCGACGAGGCCGTTCAAGTGGCGGCTATGCTCGAAGCAGCTTCCATTGATGGCATCGAACTCTCTGGCGGGACCGTGGCTTCCCCGGACAAATTCCAGCCGCCGCGTCCGGGCAAATTGAAGATTCCAGACGGCGAAGTTTTCTACCGGGAAGCCGCGCGGCTCTATAAACAAAAGGTCAGGGTGCCGCTCATGCTGGTGGGCGGGATCCGTTCCATCGAGACGGCCGAGAGTTTGGTTCGGGACGGGGTCACCGACTACATCTCCCTGTCCCGGCCGCTGATCTGCGAGCCGGGACTGGTAAAACGCTGGCGGGAAGGAGACCGGCGCAAATCTGAGTGCGCCTCGCGCAATAGCTGCTTTGCCCCCGCCAGCGACGGCCGGGGTGTCTATTGTGTCACCCTGCAAAAGAAGCGGGACAAGGCCCGCAAGCAATTAAAAACCAAAGGATGAAACCATACATCATTTGCTTCATGATGAGCTCCGTAGATGGGCGCATCAAACAGAACAACTGGGGATACAAGGACCCGGGGCGGATTTACGAGGCGGTCGCTTCCAAGATCAAGTCCGACGGCTGGATCGTGGGACGGGTCACGATGGAGGAATTCTCCAGCAAGAGACCCTATCGAAAGCGCCCCGGCAAGTTCGAGGTTCCGAAAGAAGACTTCATTGCCGATTACGACACGAAAACGTTCGCGGTGGCCATTGATCCCCACGGAAAGCTTAGCTGGGATTCCAACAGGGTTGACACGGAGCATGTCATTTCGGTTTTGACCGAGCGCGTTTCCGCCGATTACCTGGATTACCTGCGCTCCAGGAACGTCTCCTACATTTTCGGCGGAAGGACTTCGCTTGATCTGAAGAAGGTGCTGGGCAAACTCGCGGCGAAGTTTCCGATTAAGGTGCGCACTGAGAAGTCATGCAATGCCGGGGGCGAGAGTCCCCCAAGTTCGGAGGAAAGCCTCCGGAGTTCTGAACGAAAGGACAGAATGGAAAGGTCTAACCAACCGCCCCAGACCGAGGGTTGCTGGCAGGAAGGAGACCCGCCGGACCTATGGTTCTACCGGGTCAAACGACCTGTCAGAAGCGTACCCCGGGAAAGGCGCGAGCCGCAAGCGGGACCCGCATCCTGCTTAAGCGATACAGCCTCGAAAGGAATAAACGCAAGTGAGGTCGCTGTCTTAATAAGCGGCCTCCACACCGAAGCACCCGCTAAAGGTGAGGGTGCAGCGGACTTGCCGGGGTCGAAGAGCGTGGCGCGCGCCGAAGGCAAAGCAGGGAACAGTGGAAGCCCGGGGAAGGCCTGCCGCACTAACTACGAGGGCCAAGCAGGAGAGGCGGCGCAACGACAAGAAGGGTCGTCTCGTGAACCGGGCCTCAGATTGGTTCATAGTAGTCAGCCGCAGGGCCAAGGCCCGAAGGCAGGCGAAGGGGCCAACAGGTCAACGCAGACCGCACAGGCAACCAGGGCCGTAAGAACGACGGAGAGCGACTGGCAAACCTTCCTGCGGGCCATAGCCGAGAAGGCAGACCAAGACAAACACCACCGGTTTGGCGACTTGTATCGGTGGCTCAACCAAGACGTACTGCGCCTGAGCTTCTATCGTTTGCGTAAGGACGCAGCCAGTGGCGTGGACGGGGTGAGTTTCCAGGAATATGAGAAGAACCTGGGGGTCAACCTGGCCGACTTGGAAGGGCGACTGGTGCGCAAGGCGTATCGAGCGCGGCTGGTCAGACGTAAGTACATCCCCAAGGGCAATGGGAAACTACGGCCCCTGGGGATACTGGTGCTGGAGGATAAGCTGCTGCAAATGGCAGCGACGCAAATCCTGCTGGCGATATACGAAGGGGCGTTTCTGCCGTGCAGCTATGGCTACCGGCCAGGGGTGAGGGCACACGATGCCATACAAGACCTGACGCAGGAGTTGCAATTTGGCGGACACCACTTCGTGGTAGAAGCGGACATCAAAGGATTCTTTGACCACGTCCAATGGGAGTGGCTGGAAGGGATGCTGGAGCGGAGAATCGCTGAGGGAGCCTTTATGAACCTCATCGGCAAGTGGCTGCGGGCGGGGGTGCTGGAGGAGGAGGGCCAGGTTGTCCACCCCCAGACCGGAACGCCGCAGGGCGGGATTATCTCGCCGGTGCTGGCCAACATTTATCTGCACTACGCGCTGGACCTATGGTTTGAGCGGGGGGTGCTTCCCAAGCAACGAGGGCGCTGCCGGATGATCCGCTATGCGGATGACTTTGTAGCGTGCTTCGAATATCGGCATGAGGCTCAGGCGTTCGAGAAGGCGCTGCCCGAACGGCTGGGTAAATTTGGGTTGGAAGTGGCAGCCGACAAGACCCAGACGTTACGCTTCGGGCGCAACGGGGGTCCTCACAATGGGCGGTTTGACTTCCTCGGTTTCGAGTTTTACTGGGAACCGGACCGAAAAGGCAAACCTCGGGTCAAACGACGCACGGCCACCAAGAAGCACTTGGCAGCCATGCAGCGGATGAGGCAGTGGGTCAAAACCCACCGCCACCGCAAGCTGCCCCGGCTGCTTAAGGAGTTAAAGACCAAGCTGCAGGGGACCTGGAACTAGTACGGGCTGATCGGCAATTCCCGCCGAATGCAGCTCTTCTATGCGGCAACCTGCCGGGCGCTGCACAAGTGGCTTAACCGCCGCAGTCAGCGTCAGAGTATGAGCTGGCGGTCTTTGTACCGCGGCTTAGCGCGCTTCCAAGTGACGCCCCCGCGCATTGTGGAAAAGAGAGGTCAGAGAATGCCTTGCCAGCGGGAGCTGAGTTTCTGTCAGCGGCTGCTACCGTGGCCGCTGATGCACCCGCAGGCGCATGCGAGAGCGAGTTGACTTGAAGAGCCCGGTGCGGGAAAACCGCCCGCCGGGATCTGTGAGGGGGGCGCCGGGCAACCGGCGTCCCTACCTCGATCGTCTGACCTTGCAGGGCGGGGGCAGTGTGAACGGGTCATTCCTGAAAGCGGGTTTGATTGATGAGTTGCGCCTGCTGGTTGTCCCAATTGCCGATGGAGCAACGGCCACTCCCACGGTCTTCGATGTGGAGCCGGGTTACACCAAACGGAAAGCCGCCAAGCTCAAGCTTCGTTCGGCCAAAGTCGTGAACAGGGACTTCGTCATGCTGGAATACACCGTATCCTAGCGGCCTGCTCGACTAAATCGGTTCAGTGGCTGGCGTCATGCAGGAACAATGCCGGGTCGTCGGCTCGAATCAATCCCGCCAGAGCTTATTGGCGATCAAAGCCGTCACCGCCTGCACGCAGACCATGATCCCCACACAGCCCCACCATCCGGTTTGTTTCCAGAGACAGCCGGGCAAGACGGAGCCGAAGCAGCCGCCGAGGTAGTACATCCCCACGTAAAGCCCGGCAGCCGAGGAGCGCGCCTCGCCGGCGGCTTTGCCCACATGGCTGGACGCTGCCGACTGGCAGGTAAAGGCAGCCGAGGCCGCGATGGCCAGACCGGCCAGCACCACCGGAAGAGAGTGCGCCAGCGTCAACAACATCCCCAGCGCAGCCATTCCCGCCGCCCCGACCAACGCCGCCCGGCAGCCGATCCGGTCAAGGATTCGCCCGGCGATGGGCGTCACCACCGCCCCGACCAGGTACACGCCGAAGATGGAAGCCAGCGCGGCCGGCCCCAGGTAAAAAGGATCATCCGCCAGATAAAAGTTGACGTAGGTAAACGCCCCGACGAGGCAAAACAGGACGTTGAAGCCGATCGCGTAAGTGGCCAGCAGTTGCGGATTCCGCAGGTGCGCCCGCAGCGATTGAAGCGACGCGGCTGTGTTGGCGTGGGGCATGAACCGGGTGGAGCGAGGCAGGAGCCGCCACGTGGCCAGCGCTCCGGCGAACGTGGCGAGGCCCAACACCATCATGGCCGCCCGCCAGTCCCATCGGGCGGCGATCAGCCCCGCCGCGAAACGTCCCGCGAATCCGCCGACCACCGTTCCCGTTACGTAGGTTGCCATCGTTGAACCGACCGATTGGCGCGGTGTTTCTTCGCTAATATAAGCCATGGCCACCGCGATGATACCCGGGATGAACAGGCCCTGAAGAAACCGCCAGACAATAAGCTGGCCCAGGTTCCCCGCCGTTGCCGCCAGAGCCGTCGGAATCGCGACGCCCAGCATGGACGCGACGATCACCCGTTTGCGCCCCAGGCGGTCCGCGAGCAGGCCGACCACTGGCGCGGCCAGCGCCACGGCCAACACCGGCGCGCTGACCGTCAGACTTACCATGAGTTCCGATGCGTGGAACAATTGCCGGAAGCGCGGTAACAGCGGCTGCGTCGCGTACAGGTTGACAAAGGTGGTGAAGCCCATCGTGAACAACGCCAGCAAAACTCCCGGGCGGGCGCGGGCCGCGTCCGTCCTGCGGAGGTTCAGAGCGCCGACGGGCCAGCGGGCCTTGAGTGTTCCAATCGAATTTGTGGCATTCACCAGTGGCCCCTACGGTAGCCTCGTTGACAGGTGGCGATCCAATATATTAAAGTCGCATTATAAATATCTAAAACATATTATCGCCTGATGCAACTTCGGCATCTGAAGTACTTTGTGGCCGTGGCGGAGGAGCTGCATTTCAGCCGCGCGGCCGAGCGGGTCGGTATTGCCCAGCCGCCTTTCAGCCAGCAGATCAAGGGCTTGGAGGAGGAGGTCGGCCAACTGGTTGTGGGATTCGTCAGTTCCGCGGTCTATGGCAAATTCGCCTCCGTCTTCGGCCTGATGCGCGCCCGCCACCCGGACTTGGCTTTGGTCCTGCAAGACCTGACCAGCGAGGAACAGGTCGAGGCGATGGAAGCGCACCAGCTCGACGTCGGCCTAATGCGTCCGCCCGTCCTGATGGCTGAGGGTCTCACCTCGCGGGTGATCGGGCGGGAACCCCTGGTGGTGGCTCTGCCGGAGGCGCACCCGCTGGCCAAACAGAAGCGGCTTAAGCTGGCGGCCCTGGCGGAGGAACCATTCCTTCTGGTTCCGCGCCACCTGGGCCCCGGGTTCTACGACCAGGTCATGGGCGTTTGTGCCAGGGCCGGTTTCACGCCGAGAGTCGTCCAGGAGGCGCGCACCACCGCAACCATTGTGAGCCTGATCGCCGGCGGCATCGGGGTGTCCATCGTTCCGGCGTCGATGCTGAGTCTCCGCCGCGACGGCATCCTCTATCGCCCGCTCGAACCTCCGGCGGGTGCCGACCTGGCCGTCATGTGGCGCCCGCACGATGCCTCCCCGGTGCTGCGCTCCTTCCTGGAGTTGGTTTGGGAAGTGGCGGAATTCAAACGGCCCCCCAGGCAAACCGGTTCTCCGAGCCTACAATTCCTTCGATCCATGCATGGCCGGCGCTTGTCACACCCTGGATTCTACGGGACGCACGATCGCGACGGTGCAGGCGCTGGAGAAAGGCGCCCATGAATGGTTTGCCGGAGTGGGGCACTGCGCATGGCTACCTCGGTTTGTTCGTTGTTTTAGCTGTGGGCGTGATACTTCCCCTACCCGAAGACACCACGCTCTTATTCGCAGGTTATCTCGTGTCTCGCTGACAGTTCGCCCTGATCCCCACGTGGTTGGCTGCGGATTTGGGATGCATGACAGGAATCTCGATCAGCTATATGATTGGACGCTCCGCCGGATTGATGTTTGTAAATCGGTTTGGTCATTACTTCGGTATCACTCCGCAGCGGCTGGAGCGAACTACCGAATGGTTTCACCGGGTGGGGAAATGGGGGCTGTTGCTTGGTTACTTTGTGCCGGGCGTGCGGCATCTCACGGCCCTGGTCGCTGGTTCCTCCAAGGTACGGTTTCCAGTTTTCATTCTCTTCGCCGGGTCAGGAGCCCTGCTCTGGTCTTCGCTGTTTTTGACGTTGGGATACTCCCTGAGAGGCGAATGGAAGCGATCCGGCGCCGGGTTTAACCAACATCGGCTTGGCGTTGTCATCGGGGTGGTTCTAATAATGACCGTGTGCTCATTTTGGGATTGGAGGTCGAGGAGGAAAAAGCGGCTGTCCCAGGGAACAAATCGAAACCTGCCTCCTCCATGAAGAAAGGATTGGAAGAATCTTTGCCGAGGCGGTGGTGGTACGAGCGCTTGTGGTGCCCCCCCGAACAGATGATTACAAACTCAGCATGTGAAAGGGCTAAGACTGCGACGCGAGAGAGGAGATGCCCGATCATCATAATTCTGCGGGTTTTTTCGATCGCGGGCACGGGAGTGGAAATCTGCCGGCCTTTGACGCCATCCACCAGTCCGGTTCGACGTGAGCCGCTTCACGGCGCTGCACCTCAAACCCTCGTTCCTGAACACGTCGGCGCACAATCTCGGCGGCAACATCCACCGCTGCGCGCACCTGGGGGCTCAACCCCGCGCCCAGTTCAAGCGAACCGGGCAGGGTACCCACGAGGCACACATCGTGCGGACCTTTGCCGGCAAGGCGAGCGACTGAAAGGGCTTCAAGCACAGCCGGGTCGTGCGGGCTCACCCGCGGATGGGAGGGCAGGCGCTCCAGGTCGGCACCCTCGTAAACCCGCACATCGCCCGGGATGCCGACGCCCGCCACGGTGTCCACGATCACAACCGCCTCGCTTCCGCACAGGTAGCTGATTAGACCGAGTCCCGGCGTCCCCAGGTCGAGCAGCTCCACTTCCGCCGGGAGGATGTAACTCCTGCGCAGGACCTCGACCACAAATGGCCCGAAGCCGTCGTCGCCGAGCAGAACATTGCCAAGACCGATGATGGTGACGCTCACAGCACCTGCACCGTCGCGAGCATGCGTCCCGCAGGATCCAGGGTGTGACAGGCGCAGGCCATGCAGGGATCGAAGGAATGAACCGTTCGCAGGATTTCAAGAGGCTTGGAAGGATCAACCACAGGATTTCCCAACAGGGAACTTTCGTAAGGACCCAGAATGCCGTGCTCGTCGCGCGGACTTGCATTCCACGTCGTGGGGACGACTGCCTGATAATTGGAGAACGCACCCTTGGCGATGACCACCCAGTGAGACAACGCACCCCGTGGCGCCTCGTGCATGCCGACACCCTCGCACTCGTGGGCTGGAAATTGAGGCGGGTTGTAAGTGCTCGCATCTCCCTTGAGGATGTTATCGGCGAGGAGTTGCCAATGCTTCAGCGCAAGGTCGGAAAGCATGGCCGAGCGTATTGCCCGGGCCAGATAGCGACCCATGGTAGATTGGAGCTTCTCCGCGGAGACAGGCTCCTTGCCGCCGTAGGACGAAATGCGCTCGAAAGCGGCGTCAGTCCATTTGCGGGTTGATGGGTGGCCAACAGCGTAGCCAACCAAAATGTTCGAAAGTGGACCAACCTGCATGGGCGCACCTTCATAGCGTGGAGCCTTTACCCAGGTGTACTTTCCGTCGTCCCTGAAGTCGGTATAGTATGGATCGGTCTTTCCCTTCCACGGTGGCAAGGCTCCATTGCCTTCATACCAGGAGTGCGTGATATCCTCGGACACGGCCTGCCGGAAAGCCTCATCTTTCCAGTCCTTTATGGAGCGTACGGAATGAATTGAACCGTTCTGGATAACTCCGCCGGGCAGATCGAACCGGGTGGCCTTTGCATCCATGGGAAGATCCGGGACCGCCAGGTAGTTGGTGACACCTTTCCCGTAGTTGAACCATTCGGGGTACGAGGACGCGAGTAAACACGCATCCACGAAATAGGCCTCCTGCACAAAGGGCACAAGACCTTGAAGCAGAGACTGAAGCACGCCCAGACGATCCATGTTGAAGGTGGCGAGGCTGTTCAGATTGATCGCATTCATCACTCCACCAACAGCCAGATTCTGGATATGGGGCGTTTTGCCGCCCAGAATCCCGACGACCTGATTGGCTTTGCGTTGGAAGTCCAGAGCCTGCAAATAGTGAGCGAACAGGATCAAATTCATTTCCGGACTCAGGCGCATCGCCGGATGCCCCCAATATCCGTGGGAGAAGATTCCCAACTGCCCAGTCGCCAGTAGCCCTTTCACCTTGTTCTGAACAGCTTCCAATTCGCGCCGCGAATTCCCTGGCCACGAAGAGAAGCCCTCGGCGGCCGAAGCCGCACGAGCCGAGTCAACCTGCGGAACTGTCGTGATGTCCACCCAGTCGAGCGCGGACAGGTGATAAAAGTGCACAATGTGGTCGTGCAGAGCATGGCCGATGAGAATCAGATTGCGGATGTACTGAGCATTCGCCGGAATTTCCAACTGGAGGGCGTCTTCAACCGCCCGAACCGAGGCCACGGCATGAACCGTGGTGCAAACCCCGCAGAACCGTTGAGCAAAAAGCCATCCTTCGCGGGGATCCCGGCCACGGAGGATGGTCTCCAATCCGCGCCACATGGTGCAGCTTGCCCAGGCCTTTTGCACGCTGCCACCATCGACTTCGACGTCGATGCGCAGGTGACCTTCGATGCGAGTCACGGGGTCTATAGTTATTCTCTTGGTCATGGTGTCCTCACTGTCTCCGCGCGGCGCTGGCGCAAAAGTCTGAACATGTGCTTCAAGTCCGTGATCTCGCCCGGCAGCACTGCGAAGTACTTTACGGCGAGGCCGAAGGCGACGATCGCCAGGGCGATGTACCCGACAGTTATGAGCAGTTCGGGCACGGATGGGAAGTAACTGCTGCGGGCGGCCGGATGGAACGCGATGGTCGTAGGCACATAACGGTAGAACATTCCTCCCAGACAAGCGAGCGTGGCCATGTTCAGCAGAGTTCGCGGCGTCTCCCGCGTGGGCCGCTTCCTAAGCACCACGGCTGGGGTAAGGATGAGCGCGGTCTCGATAAGGAAAATGAGGCTCATCCGGTCCAGCCGGAAGGCCGCACCGAGCTGGGCTCGCCACGCCAGGTCGCCGAAGCGCACGGCCAGGAAAACGAAAGACACGCCTGAAAGCAGCCTGCCCAGCTCTCCCAGGGTCTCCAGATCCAGTGGCCGCGAATAGCGGAGACAAGCCATGCAGAGGGTGAAGGTCACGAACCCGAGCCCTGCGATGCCCGCGGCCAGGAGGTAGAGGAGCGGCAGGAACGGCGTTTGCCAGATCGGGTCAATCTTGTTGCCAGCCAGGAGCAACAGCCCACCCAGGGCGGATTGGTGCATGAGGGGCAATACATAGGCCCCAGTGATCATGAACGGAGAGATCCGACGCAGAGCCGGGGCGCATAGGATAAGAAACTTCTTGGTCGCATCGGTGCCCGTGTAGTAGAAGCGCTCGAGAACCATCGGAAGGTTCTCGAAGGCCAGGAACAAGAAGCAGTAGAGAGGCATACAGATTGCCACTTCGAGCATCGCGGATTCGCCGTTCCAGCGCCAGGGGAGCACGAAGCTGTAAAAATTCCACGCACGCCCCACATCGAAGCCGAGAGCAACCAAGCCTGTCGCGTAAAACAGGAAACCCGACACCAGCGCGGTCCGCATGACCACGTGCAGCTTTTGGCGGTTGAAGACCCACGCCGCCATGCCCACCGCGAGGGGGCCAGAGCCCAGGGCGGTCAGAGTCATGACATTAAAGGTCTTCCAGATTCCCCAAGCGTACGCATCGTTCATCCCGGAGAATGGACCGAGCGGAGAGAAAAACCGGGCTAGCCCCTCAACAAGCGTGATTTTTCGGCCCGATTAGACGAAAAAGCTCGAAATGCCCGTAATTACTGGTTGAATTGCATGTGTTACAAAGACAGCAACAACCAACAAAAGGCCATTTCGAGTGAA
>Ga0326727_10017200_pt1 | contig 15063 bp, 11 predicted proteins | sample MB2enrmetagenome_FD_207643 | JGI IMG/M metagenome (GOLD analysis project Ga0326727, IMG submission 207643) | Lab enriched peat soil microbial communities from McLean, Ithaca, NY, United States - MB29MY | ecosystem: Environmental > Terrestrial > Soil > Wetlands > Peat | place: USA: New York... | reverse complement strand
TCCGCCACCAGGTCATTACCAGTTCAGCCAGCACACGGTAGTACACCGCCGCCATGAGCGCGCCGATCAGCACCGAACCCCATGCAAAATGAGCGTTTCCAAGGGGCCAGGGGTTACTGGGATTTTCTGGCGTTTTTATGTTTTGGGCCATATTCTCCGAAAAGGGACCAGCAACATTGCAATCCGTTACATCTTCCTTAGCAATCGCAATGCCGAAAACGGAACGACTCATTCCAAGGGGATTCCCGATGAACAGTCCGGCATCAGGAACGAGCCTTTCCGGGCGAGTGGAAAACACTTTCCACTTTTCAGGGAAATAAATGTCACAGTTTTTCCACTGCAAGGGGAAAATATTTCCCTTTCAGGGGTAACATGACCTCTCGGAAGAGCACCCATTAGCGGATATACCGAGTGGAAAGCCTATTCCACAGCCTATTCCCAGGTTTGGAACCCGCATTGCTAAGGCAGGGGGTGGGAACTAAGACCCTTCATGGCAGACAGTGCAACCATCCAGAGCGTGAAGCGACACATGCGACCGTTTGTCCCTACAAGACCGTTTGCCCCTATTGAGGCGCAGATTCAACGCGCGATTGCCCGCATCGCCGATAGCGACTGCCCGGTCCTGATTGTGGGTGAGCATGGCGTTGGAAAGCGTTCGATTGCCGCGCAAATCCACACGCAGTCGCATCGCTCTCGCGGCCTCTATTCGGAGCTTCACAGCGCCAATACCGATGCAGAGGCAATACTCTCGGCTTTTTCCACAAAGGGGACGCTCTATCTGACAGACGTCGGGGATCTTAGCCTCGACCTGCAGGAATTGATCATCAACACCTATTTTCACTCCGAGCAGGCGCAAAGCAGCCGCCTCCTTTGTGGTACGAGCCGCGAACTTATTGGGGACGTAAAAACCAGGCGCATGAGAGAAGATTTTTATTACCTGGTTTCGGCCATTACGCTTCGGATTTCACCCCTGCGCTGCAGGAAGTCCGAAATCCTCTCCATTGCAGATGACCTTTTAACGCAGTATTCCAGGCAGTTTGACCGTCCCAAGCCGGTTCTACGAGAGGAGATCATTGGGTTCCTGATGGAGCACACGTGGCCCGAGAATCTGACAGAACTGCAGACCGCGATCAAGACGTTTGTCGCCATCGACGACCAGTCAGTCTCCCTTGCAGCACTCAAGGCCGCCGCCTCCACGGTGAAGTCAAACGGGCAACGCAAGCTTCCGTCGCTGAAGGAAGCCGCGCGGGCCGCATCCACCCAGATCGAGCGTCAGTTGATCTCTGAGGTTCTAGTGGCGACCGGCGGCAATCGCAAACGTGCCGCGGACGAATTGGGGATCAGCTATAAGGCCCTGCTCTACAAGCTCAAGCAGGTCGGAGCAGAGTACCAACCTGTTTCCGACAAGAACGGAGTCGCACTGTGAATCCAGGAAATCTCCTAATTCTGGCGCTTTATGCCTCAAGCATCTTTGGCCATGGCCAGCACAAACAGGTAGCTGGTGAGAATAATCAGGCAGCGGCGCCGGCTGCGCCAGCCCCGGCAGCGGGAACCGCGGCTGACAGCTATGTTATCGGCGCATCCGACGTGCTTACCATCACTGTTTGGAAGGAGCCGACTCTCTCGGGCATGATCCTCGTCCGGCCTGACGGCATGATCTCGCTGGCGCTTCTCGGCGATGTTCAGGCCTCTGGGATGACGCCGCTACAGTTGGCAAATCAGATCGCGACAAAGCTCAAGAAGTACGTGCAGGACCCGAACGTCTCGGTGGTCGTCAGCCAGATCCACAGCAAGGTTATCTACCTGCTCGGCGAGGTCGTGAGGAGAGGGCCGGTCGAGATGACACCCGGCATGACCTTGCTGCAAGCCATTTCTAGCGCCGGAGGGCTCACGGATTTTGCCAGATCAAAGAAGATCTACGTTCTGCGCAACGAATCCGGATCGCAGCAGACAATCCCCGTGCATTACAAGGAAGCGCTGAAGGGCGACAGCACTCTCGATATTGTTCTAAAACCCGGCGACACGATTGTGGTTCCGTAAGGTGGCACAAATGAAGACGACTCTCAAACTTCTGGCATTCTTTTTCGCCGTTTGCGCTGCGGCTAATGCGCAGGTTGAGCCCGCGGCGCTGGCGGGCGGTGCCAACCTAAGCTATGCCTTGCGCTACGCGGAGACCGCTGAGTTTGGCGCCAGCCTTGGCACTTGGCAAACGATCAACGCTTCCGGATCACTGGATTATGCGAATGGCAGCGACCGCATTCCGTTCATGGTGGACTATGCCGGCGGCTACACCTGGACCCTAACGGGACCAACCTACTCAACCGGACTCTTTCAGCGCATGCTGCTATCGCAAGGCATTGTTTGGCGCAAATGGAACGTCCTCGTAAGCGACGACGTAAGCTATCGCCCGCAGTCCCCGGTCACGGGCTTCTCAGGAATCCCCGGTATAGGCGAACCGATCGGCGGGACCAGCCCGGCACCGCCTTCCAGTCAGTCGATCCTGACTTTGAATACCCACGTTGTGAATAACATCGCGACGGGGTTACTCGAGAATAATCCGGGCTCCAAGTCGATCCTCAGCGCAGGGGGCGGTATGGAACTGCTGCGCTACCCTGACGGCAACGGCCTGGATACTGACACTAAGACGGCGAACGCGGGGCTTGCCGAGCACCTCGATGCGCGAGATTCAATCTTCGGTAAGTACGCGTTTTTTGATTACACCTACCCCAACTATGTTATCTCATTCGTGACCAACGCCGGGCTTGTCGGTTTCCAGCGCCAGTGGAGCAGGACGGTTACCTCAATTGCCGCTGCAGGACCGGAGAAGGTCAACAGTTCGGACCCTACGAAGGTGCCCGACTCCCTAACGTTCGCAGCGAATGGGGCGATCGAATACAAGTCCCCGTTCGCGTCAGCCCTCCTGAGTTACAGGCATGGAATTAATGGCGGTGAGGGCTACCTGCTCGGTGCAGAGTGGAATTCGATCGACGGGAACTTTACGCGGGATTTCGGAATGAACCTGACGATAGGACTGACAGGAGGGTACGTGCGCACTTCCGGACTGAATAGCACCGCAGGAACCAACACTTCCGGACTGATTATCCAGGGAGTAACCAACGGTATATATGGAGGAGCGCAGGGAAGTTGGCGCATAGGCCGGAATATCATTGTATTTGCCAACTACACAGGAAGAGACCAGACGTCGACTTCCAAGCTACCCACCAACGTCCTCAACCAGTTGCTGCAAGTAATAGGCTTCGGCTTCGGGTATTCACCTCGGGAACCACATACCAGGCAGTAAATCTTCAAGGAGTCGTATGCTCGGGCATCGTGAACTAACAATGGAAGACTACGCCGACATTTTGAAGCGGCGATCCTGGCTGATTCTGACTTTCGCAATCCTCTTCCTGGGGATCGGCGTCGGCGCCAGTCTTATCATTCCTTCGCAATACGAGTCGCAAACGCTGATCCTAATCGAACAGCAGAAGGTTCCGGAAGACTACGTCAAGCCGGTCGTCGAGCAAGATCTGAACAGGCGCCTGGCGTCGATGAAAGAGCAGATCCTGAGCCGCTCGCGCATCGAGCCGATCATCAAGCGATTCAATTTGTTTGCCGGAGGCAACGCCTCTATGGACGACCGCGTCACAATGACGCAGAACGCTATCGGGATCAAGCCGATTCCCTCCGCCCCGTCGTCGGGTGGGATGCCGGGTTTCTATATCTCGTTCAAGGCGCGAGATGCGCGCACAGCACAAGAGGTATGCGGCGAGATCATGTCGCTCTTCGTTAGCGAGAATCAGAGTGCCCGTCAGCAGTCGGCCGAAGGCACGACCGCGTTCCTGAAGCAGCAACTCGACGACTCAAAGAGGAGCCTTGACGAGCAGGATGCCAAACTCGCTGCCTTTCAGCAGAAGTATTTCGGCAGGCTTCCCGACCAGGAACAGTCCAACGCGAACACGCTTCAGGCACTTACGACCCAGCTTGACGCCGTGACGCAGGCACTAAACCGCCAGCAGCAGGATGTGACCTTCCTCCAGGCTATGGTCTCTCAGCAAACGCACGATCTGCAGAGCACCGAGCCGGCGGCCGCTGCTGTTTTGGTGGATGAGCGCAAAACAGAGCTCAAGGCTCTCATTCAGCAGAAGCAGGCATTGGAGGCACTCTACACGCCTGACCATCCCGACGTGGTCGAGATCTCGCGTAAGATTGCCGATCTGCAAGCCGAGATCGCGCGCGCCTCGGCTGAACCGGCGCCAGCCCCGGCCTCGGTAACGTCCACGGTCAACCGTCCTGATCCGCCGCAGCTCCAACAGCTCAAGGCTCAGCTTCGCGCGGCGCAACAGGCCATGGCTGACGCAAAGCAGGAGCAGGCTCGGGTAGTGGAGCAGGTTCGCAACTATGAGTCGAGGATTGAGTCGAGTCCACAGGTCGAGGAAGAGTATAAGCAGATCACTCGCGACCATGAAACGGCGTTGGAATTCTACAACTCGCTGCTGAAAAAGATGAACGAATCGTCCATGGCCACCGCCCTTGAACAGGAGCAGCAAGGCGAGCAGTTCCGGGTCATGGATGCTCCAAACCTTCCTGACGCGCCGGTTTTCCCCAACCGGGTAATGTTCGCGGGCGGAGGGCTGGCTGCCGGCCTGTTTCTGGGCTTCCTTATTGCGGGATTGCTCGAGTATCAAGATACTTCCCTGCGCAATGAGAAGGATATTTGGGCCTTCACCAAGCTGTCGACCCTGGCAGTGATCTCCCACTTAGACGGCCTTCCCCAGCCTACTGAACCCCGCAGTCTCTGGAAGCTTTTCTCACGAACGAATAAACCCGTTGAAAGCGCACTCGGATAGCCATGTACAGATACTTTTTCGGCATTAACGACTTTCCATTCGGCGCCTGCCCGGATCCGCGGTTCCTATACAAGATGCCGCATATTCAGGAAGCGCTTGCCTGTCTGCAATACGGCATTGCTTCACGCAAGGGCTTTGTCGTCATGACGGGAGAGGTTGGCACCGGAAAGACGACACTGCTCAAGACCGTCCTCAGCACCTTTACCGAAAGACGCATTTCGACGGCCTTCGTCTTCAACCCGCGTCTCGATGTAAACGACTTTCTTGAGTTTGTGCTCGCTGATTTTGGCATTCCTACGGACTCGCGGACGAAGCCTGGCATGCCGCAGACGAAGTCCGGCATGCTTTTGCAGCTCAACCGCTGGCTTATCGACCGGTTCCGCAACGGGGAGTTGTGCGCAATCGTGGTGGATGAAGCGCAAAACCTCTCCTGGGAACTTCTTGAAGAGATTCGATTGCTTACCAATCTTGAGACCTCATCAGAGAAACTGGTGCAGATCGTACTTTCCGGACAGCCTGAACTCGAAGAGAAGCTTCGCGACCCCTGCGTTCGCCAACTTCGCCAACGGGTTTCACTGTGGTGCAGAACGCGCCCGTTGACCGGCGAGGAGACGAAGGCTTACATCGCAAGAAGACTTAAGATTGCCGGCGCAAGCCAACCGGTGCTTTCGCCGGAAGCTGTGCAGCTTGTCCATCGCTACTCGACGGGAATTCCGCGCCTCATCAATTTAATTTGCGAGCATGCCATGATCAGCGCGTACGTGGAGCAGATCAAGCCCATCCCAGCGCGCATCGTTGACACGGTCTGCAGAGAACTCGATCTGGACCAGCAGCCCTTCGTGCTCTCACCAATGGCTCTGTCTGGATTTCCAGAGAATTCCTTTCCAACTTCAATCTCGAGCAGCAGCAACACGGTCGAGGATTCCGCCGACTACCTGAAGGACGGTGAACTATGAGCCGCATACACGAAGCACTTCAAAGAGCAGATCGCGAGCGGAAAAACGCGCCGATTTCGGAAGACAATCAGGTTGCTGAGTCGAGAATCACCGCCGGTCTTGAGGAGCGGCCACCGGCCAAGGCCGAGGCCGTCCTTGAGAAAATCGCGCAGCACCCGTGGAGGCCATCCATTATTTCCTTGCCTACGCTCGCAGACCGCGGCGCAGTCGTAGAGCAGTTTCGCAGCCTTCGCTCGCACATCTACCAAGCTCGCTATGAGGCTCCATTGAAGACGATTCTTATCTCAAGCGGTCTGCCAATGGAAGGCAAGAGCTTTATCGCGGCGAATCTGGCCATGAGCCTGGCGCGTAACAGTATTCACAATATTCTGCTCATCGACGGCGATCTGCGCCGTCCCACGCTCCATAATCTTCTGGGCGCCCCAGATGCGCCAGGATTATCGGATTATTTAAAGGGGAGCGCAGAATTGATTGACATCATGCAGCGCGACCGAAGTACCAAACCCACAAAGGACGGCATGGTGGGCAGCATCACCAACCTCACCTTCATCCCTTCCGGCAAGGGCAGTGACAGCTCTTCTGAATTGGTGGCCAATCACCGTATCGAAGAATTGATCGCGACTGCTTCACCGTATTTTGACTGGATCGTGATCGACGGGCCGCCGGTGCTAGCGGTTGCGGACGCGGTGGACCTTGCCCGCGCAGCAGATGCGGTGTTGCTTGTTGCACGTGGAGCAAGTACGCCTTACGAAGCCGCCCAGCGTACCCACGCCGCCTTCAGCAGCTCGCGTATCCTCGGCTATGTGCTCAACAACGTCAAGGACGCTCCACGCAGCGGATCGTACTACAACTACAACTACAACTACAACTACGGTGAGCCGGATACCGGCGGCCAAGCTAAACGGCCGAAGGACAACGGGAGATAGGGATGATCAGGCTTTTCAATGTCTACTATCCGGCCCGGACCCTGGTGCTCCTTCTTTGCGAAGCGCTCATCGTAGGTGGTGCATTTCTCTTGGCCACCTCCTACCTTATTGGGCAGGATACGTACATTGCGCTGGTCTACGAGAACGGGATAGTGAAGATCGCAGGGATTACTGTTCTCACCTTGCTTCTCTCCTACTACTTTGATCTGTATGAGCCGCAACGCATCTCGGAACGCTGGGAGATATACTTTCGGCTGTTGTTGGTCCTTAGCGTATTATGTTTTCTCCTCGGCGGACTGGTCTTTTTGTTTCCTGATATCTATATTGGTCCTCATGTTCTGACCGTCGGCATCTCGATCCTTGCTATTGTCCTTGTTCTCTGGCGTTGGTCCTATGAATGGATTATTGGCCTTCCGATGTTCCGCGAACGCGTCTACGTGCTGGGCAGTGGCGAGCAGGCGCATAAAGTAGTCGAGATACTCCGTACCCGCCGCGATGCCGGCATGGAAGTTGTCGGCGGAGAGGGCAATGGAACGATTGATGGTCAACTCGAACGATTTGCCGCGGACCTTCGCGCCTTCTGTAAACCGAAGACCAGCATTGACCGCGTGATCGTTGCCATGGAAGACCGTCGCGGAGCAATGCCGGTTCGTGAGCTTCTTGACCTCAGGCTTCGCGGGGTTTTTATCGAAGACGCCAACTTTCTCATGGAACGCCTACTGGGTAGGCTGCCGCTGGATGGGCTCAATCCCAGCGCACTTATTTTCACCCACGGATTCAAAGTCAAGGCATCGCAGCAGATTGTCCGGCGCATGGTTTCTATCGCTGTCGCATCCATTGGGTTGGCAATTTGTCTTCCGTTCATCCCTTTCATTATTCTGGCCGTGCGCCTCTCCTCGCCTGGCCCCATTTTCTTCCGCCAAACTCGTGTCGGGCTGCGCGGGCGGCCATTTTCCGTCATTAAGTTCCGGACTATGCGTCAGGACGCTGAGGCACAGGGCGCTGTGTGGGCGACTAAGGACGATCCTCGCGTCACTCCGCTGGGCAAGTTCATGCGAACCACTCGCCTCGACGAGATACCACAGCTCTGGAATGTTCTCCGCGGAGAAATGGGATTTGTCGGTCCCCGCCCGGAGCGTCCCGAGTTTGTGCAGTGGCTCACCAGCGAAATACCATTCTATGAACTTCGGCACATGATCCGTCCAGGGATCACAGGTTGGGCACAGGTCCGATTCAAATACGGCGCAAGCCTGGAGGAGACAAGGCAAAAGCTCGAATACGATCTCTACTATGTCAAGCATCTGTCGATCGGCCTCGACTTGCTCATCATGTTTGAAACCATCAAGACGATCGTGCTGCGGAGGGGCGCCCAGTGAAGATCCTCTTCTGGCTGTCGCTGATCGGCATTCTCTACGTCTACGCGGGATACCCTGTAGCGATGTGGATGCTCGCACGGTTGCGGCCAAGGTCCTGGAAGGTCACTCCGATCAACCCCAGCGTGAGTGTTGTACTCGCCGTGCATAACGGAATCTCGCTGCTCCCAGGCAAGATTCAACATCTGCTTGGCCTCGATTACCCCAACATTAGAGAGATCATCATCGTCTCAGATGGCTCAACCGATGGCACAGCGGAATTGCTGGCCCACCAGCACCATTCTCTCATCAAATCCATCATCCTAAAAGAGCACGAAGGCAAGGCGGCCGCCATCAACGCAGGTGTTGCCGAAGCCACGTCAGACGTGATCCTTTTCTCGGACATCCGGCCCGAAATTGCTCCGGGCGCGATTCATCATCTGGTCAGCAACTTCGCTGATCCGATGGTCGGCTGCGTGGCAGGTGAGCTCATTTTGCGCCAGGAGGGCCACGACGCCGTCCCTGCGGCTGTCAACGGGATTTATTGGCGATACGAACAGTGGATCCGAAAATGTGAGTCTACCTGCGACTCCCCGGTTGGGGTCTATGGAGGCTTCTACGCCATTCGCCGCGAGCTCTTTGTTCAGCAGCCAGCCGGAATAATCCTGGACGATATGTTTCAGCCGCTCTCGATCATCCGACAGGGCTATAGGTCCGTTCTCGATCCCCAGGCCTGCGTTTTCGACACATGGCCCAAGAAAGTTGAGGGTGAGTTTCATCGCAAGGTACGCACGCTGGCGGGAAACTTCCAGCTCTTTCACCTCGCACCTTGGACGCTGACCCCGCAAAATCGAGTTTTATTCCAACTTGTCTCGCACAAGGTCATGCGGCTTATAGTGCCTTACCTGCTAATTCTTCTGCTCGTCTCCGCCGTCGTTCTCTCGGTCAGTTCTACTGGCTACGCGGCCTTCGCAGCTCTCCAGATTCTAGGCTGGACAACCGCTATCGCCGGGCTACGCTATGGGATCCCAGTATTGCGTCGCTTCGCGGCTCCAGCCAGTGCGCTGCTGGTGCTCAACGCCGCCGCCGTTGCCGGGCTTTACAAATTTCTCTTCACGCGCGGCCCACTCTGGAAGATTTGGAATTCAAGTAAGCCGGAGGCGGCGGGGCCAACCCTTGAAACTGAGGGCCCTGCGCTGCAGGAAGCGGTCGCTTCCAGCGCAACGATTGATAATGGCAAGAGCTCCAACATTGATTCACAACAACGAAGGGAGCACCAGAGCACTATGACCTACGGGAAGAACTTGATGTTCGTTTCAGTACTTGGAATCGGCGCTATCGTGACCGGTTTCGCGATTCACAGGCACATTGTCGGCGTCAGGGCCGAAAAGCTGGAACACATCGTCCCGCCTGTATCCTATTTTCCTTCTGGCGCTATCTGGACACAGGACGTGAGCCATGCGCCCGTGGATCCCCAGTCCTCCGCCATCATCAACTGGCTCGCCGACGCGGGCGGATGGGGACACGGAAGGATGCAAGTCGACTTCAGCATCCGTGTCTTACAGGCCTCCTCCAACACGCCGAAAGTTCCTTTTCACAAAGGTGGAGCTTGGATGGCAGCCGATTCCGACAAGGTTTCAGAGATTTCGCTTCCCGCTGGAGGCGGCATTGAAGGGCAACCTGGCTATCAGTGCGATATTGACCAAAATGACTGCCATCTCATCGTAGTCGACCGCAGCGACGGCAAGCTTTACGAGGCGTATCAGGCCAACTACGACAAAGGCAAGGTCACAGCGAACTTTGTAGCGGTATGGGACCTCAACCGCGTCTATCCGCCGTCGGGACGTGGAGATCAGTGCACCAGCGCTGACGCCGCCGGCTTTCCCATTGCTCCGTTGCTCTTCAATGCCGACGAGCTCGCTTCCGGAAGCATCAACCACGCCATTCGCTTCATTCTTCCCAATCCGCGGATGCGCGCAGGAGTCTATGTGCACCCCGCCACGCACGCCGGCGCTCCGCACGGGCCTGTCAACGCTCCACCGATGGGTGCCCACTTTCGTCTGAAGGCTTCGTATGACGTGTCTAAATTGACACCCGCAGCACAAGTGGTTGCGCGCGCGATGCAAAAATACGGCATGTTTCTGTCTGACGGCGGCAATATTACCCTTACTGCACAGAGCGATGCTGACACCGTTGCAAAGTACGCAGACCTCAATTTTGGCCCCCACGAGTTGCAGGCTCTGAAAGTGACCGACTTTGAAGTCCTCGATTTAGGAAAGCCAATCCGATTGACGGATGACTGCGAGCTAAGTCGGTGATGCGGATCGCTGCGCCCTCTCCCTCGGAGATGACTCTTCATTCTGCGAGTTACGCCCATGGCCAGGAGCAAGCACATTGGCTGCGCGCACAACGGCCCACGCTAGAAATCCCGTTAGGCTACATGTGCAGCCGCAAGTCTTAAGCACATGTGTCCTTCCAGTGCTCATCTGTGTCGGGAACCGTGGCAGGTTGCTTGTGCGAAGCGCCGGTGAATCCAAGCAACGCGAGATTGAGAGACCGTACAGCTGGACTCAGCGATTCGCAATGCGCCGTGCTCGGGAAGTGTTTTGGTATAGGTCCATGTAGGTATCGACCATAGTATGCAGACTAAATCGCGAGTGGAACGCGGCTTCTGCATTCTTCGAGAATTGATCCCGTTCTGCGTCGCTGCCTGCCAGGCGCAGGATTGCCGCTGCCATCTTCTCAGGATCTGTCGCAGATACCGTAAAGCCTGCCTGCGCCAATCGTACAACTTCTGCCATTCCACCCACATCGGTCACAATTGCCGGCAGTCCGAGCGAGAAGGCTTGCAGAAGCGAGATAGGCAACCCCTCAGACTTAGACGACATAATGAAGGCATCGGCAGCGGAGAAGAATGGCGCCACATCGAGTTGCTGCCCCCAGAAGGTCACCTGCCCGGCAACGCCTAATTCCGCGACCAGGCTCTCCAGCATTTTGCGTTCACTGCCATCGCCCACGATCCAAAGCCGCAGGCCCGGCATGGCCGCAAGCGCCGACCGAAAGGCTTTCAGCAGCAGGGGGTGGTTCTTTACGGGCTCAACCCGGCCCACGTAGACCAGCGTGAATCCTGTCTTTGGCGGCCAATCTTCTTTTGCCGCCCGCCGGAGCGAGGCCGCGCCATTATAAACGCGCGCGATCTTCCGCGCAGGAACGCTGTGAATGCCCTTCACATTGTTTGTTGTTACATCACAGATGCCGACGATCCAGTCGCAAAAGCGGGCAGCAAGGGCGTATTTCAACTCTACGGCCACCTTGCGCGGCGGAGCCACGAGACTATGGCGCGTCGAAATAACGCTGGGAACGCCCGCCATTCTTGCGGCCATGGCCGCATAGATCGTCGGTGTCGGATTATGAAGATGGACAACATCGAACTGCAATCCCTTGAAGATGCGGAAAAAACTTCGCATAGAGTCTGCCAAGTGCTGGCCCACGTTCGGCTGCACGGAGAAGCCTTCTGCTCGCATCCGCTCGCCGAGCACCCCGAGAGCGGCAACCGCATAAACGCGCGGCTCGTGCCCCTGCTCCCGCTGTAGACGGCACATCTGCGACACAAGCGTCTCTGCGCCGCCCAGTTCCATGCTGTCTACAACGTGCGCAATCCTCATAGAGCTTGCCTAAATCCCCGCCAGCGCTGTACTCGTTCTCTGCTTTTTGATCTTGCCGCGTCAACTGTTCGATCACTTGAATCAGCGCATCAGGTTTAAGATCCGGACCATGATATACATCACTAGGACCAGGGCGACTTCCAATCCTCCGGAGTACAACAGCACCCGCGCAAGCCGCAAGCGCGGAGCAATCTTCCCTCGCCGCAGGGCCATCTCGTAAACCACCTCTGCCATGCCGCCCAGCAGAAACAGCGTCACAACAAAGGATCGTGACAGAAACAACCCTGCAACCAGAAAGCCTGTGAGCGATAGAACCATCAAGCGCCCCAGGCGGTTGATCTCCACCTTGTCGATCTCCTCAATCCTCCATGCCGATTGCGGAAAGGGGCTCTTCTCGGGAATGATCGGTTCTTCCTGGCTCACCTTCAGCGGCGAAGCAATCGCAAGAGCGTCTCTCAAGGTCGAAAAAAGGAACAGAGACCAGAAGTACAACCCGAACAGGCCAAGCTCTGCCGCACAGACGATCACCGAATTGTGTACGGTTAAGTAGCCTTCGGTAGACTCATACACGTCATGGTACCCGACTCCAAACAACGGATGAGTCTTAAGTAATTCGATCCCCTGGCCCCAAAGAGCCGTGCGATCTTCGCCCGCGGTGGCCGAAATATCCCTTCCGCCCGTAAAGTGCAGTGCCATTGCCGCGGCGAACAGACCACCCACCAAAAGCACTGCAGGCAGCGCCCCAATGCGGCGCCGCGCCGCCACGATCGCTACCGCAGTCAAGGCCAGCAAGGCGCCACGCGAGTGCGTCAGGAATACTCCAAACAGTAATACGCACACAGGCAAAATCACAAACGGGATGTTCGTAATCATCTTCTTTGTCCGCCAGAAGATGAACATCAGCGGAATAACGCAGACAATCAACTGACCAAAGTCATTTGGGTCGTTGATCTCTCCAAGTCCTTGCAACCGGTAAGTCGATTGTCCCGAGTCATTCTCTTGACTCAGAAGATATGGGCTCGCCGTGGTTCCTTTTCTTAATGTACTTCCTGGCGCGGGGACGCTCTCCGGAACTCCATGCTGCAGATCGAAGGCACCGTGTGCGATCACAAACAGGCAGACGGACAGCATCATGAGGATCAGAACCTGCAACTTCCTTTTCGAGTTGCAGTGCAGGCACACGAGGAAGTATGCCATGCCATTCGGAATAAAGTCCAAGAACGACCGTACACCTCCGCCGGCCCAATGCTTCCCGATGAGAAATGACAAGAAGACCGCAATCGCCAACCCGATTATTGCCAGAGACTGGGAATTCTTCAGGAGGAAAGACCTCATCAACGCAGGCACCGAGACAATCAAGACCAGCACTACAATAATCAACTCAATATGCGCATTCGCGAGCGGCCCAAACAGATAGGCCGGCGTGAGGTAGTACGTAATAAGATAGAGAATGCTGAGAACAAAGCCCATCATGAATTGTCTGCCTGGAGGCGATAGCCAGAATCAGGATAACCCAACCGGCATAGCCAAATCCGTTGAAATGTCAGTGTGAAGAGGGAAAAGCCGGAAACCGCCGACATAGTGGAATCTTACGGAGGTGTCGCAACGGATGCATGGCGATAATGGTTGCTGCTCGCCAAGAACCTGCTCTCGACAAGATACCACATGAGTACCGATGCGAGGCCAATAAGGGAAAGGCTAAGGAGGAAGAATACAGCGGGGTTGAGTCTTATGGCCCCAAGGGCGATCAGGGTCTGCAAAATGGGCCAGTGAACGATATACGCGCCGTACGAGAAATCCCCGTACTTTGAGAAGTTTCCAAGATAGCGCCAGAATCCGAAGACGAAGACTAATCCCGATATCCAGAAAACATCGAGGAGTTCTCCGGTAAAAAAATGGTCAACAAGAAACAAGCATGCTGTAATACATACAATGCTCCGGAGATAGAGTTTCAGACTATCGAAGTACAGCAGGAGCAATACGCCGGCGCTGAAATAGACAAGCTGTGCTGGAAACTGCACTTCGAGTTGTGCGTAGATGTTACGCGAGGCGTCAAGAGAAAAAATGCCGTGTGCACTATGAGTGGAGGCCAGCCATGCGAAGCCGTACTTCCATATAGAGGAAAGAATGAAAATTGTCCCCACCGTTTTCTTCGTTCCGAATCGGTTACAAAAGTGATGCATTACGGGAACAAACAGATAGAAAACGACTTCGATTTTGAGAGTCCAGAGCGCACCATCGACGGCAGAGATGCTATTCGAAGTGAATACTCCGGGCAGCGACGGTGCAAGGAAGTTGAGAAACAGGAGATTCGCCCCAAGGTACTTCCAGAATCCATATCCGAAGTATTGAGAAGGGGCCTGATTGCTCAATAGGCAAAGTGCAAAAGCCGCAATTACGATAGTGGTAAAGTAGGCTGGGTAAATGCGCCTGGCGCGTTTTTCGAAGTACGAGGCCATGGAAGACGAGCGCATGTAACTACGATAGATAAGCAATCCGCTGATGACAAAAAAACCCCTGACGGCAAAATGGGGGGAACAGTACTTCCCGAAAAACCAAAACGCGGAAAGATTTGTCAGTGCGTTGACATGAAACAAAACAACGATGGACGCCAGGATCAATCGAAGGCAATCCAGGTTGTTTCTATTGAGATCCGCGCAACCTTTCATCGTGCTGTCTCCTGCCGTTTAAAAGAATCTCCCCAAATCGTTTCTGTCCGGTTAAAGTCTTTCCCAGCCGATATAACCGCTCTTCGGTATCGCTGTGACTCGTTTAATTAATGCCATAAGCAGAATAACCCAAACGGCAGCACCGAATCCATTGGAAGAATCTATCTATATCCAACGTCAGCTCTTCTTTCGCTTCAGCGGCAGCGGCACCAGGCAATCCGCTCTTCAGTTAGCTTCGCTCCTATCCGGTGCCGGGTTCCGATTCTTCCTGGTCACCTCCATCCGATTCCTGGGGGAAGTTCAACTCGAGGATGGCGGAGTGATGCAGCATCCGGCCGATTGCCACCACTCCAACCCAAACCTCAACCAGACGTAGCAGATTTACAAATTGCTTCGGCGTATGCTTCTCTCCTCATGCCATCGAGAGCGACTGCGTGGCCGCAAAACTGCGGCCGGGGAACGTTCACAGCGCCGACGATTGCAAGCAGCTTCTGCTGCCGGAGATCGAGCGGCTGCAGAAACTGGGCAGGAAAGTCTGGTTCCGTGCCGATGCCGCCTTTGCCAAGCCTGACAACTGGTAAAGCATGCGCGGTATTGCCGGCTGATGCTGGCGGAAGGACACCTAGCGAGAATACGGTCCTCGGCGAT
>Ga0326727_10017199_pt1 | contig 15065 bp, 17 predicted proteins | sample MB2enrmetagenome_FD_207643 | JGI IMG/M metagenome (GOLD analysis project Ga0326727, IMG submission 207643) | Lab enriched peat soil microbial communities from McLean, Ithaca, NY, United States - MB29MY | ecosystem: Environmental > Terrestrial > Soil > Wetlands > Peat | place: USA: New York... | reverse complement strand
GGCACCGCGAAAGCGAGCCTACCGCCTTGAACAGTTTCAGCGGTCGGCCTCTGAGCTTATGAACCGCCTCCTCATGGAACAACGCGATCACCAAGGAGCATCGAATGACTTATTCTAGCGCCTATGCCCCAGGGAGAGGGCTGTGTTTCCACCTGTTCCCTCCCCAGGGAGAGGGCTGTGTCACCGACTGCCGCTACGATTCCGAGTTCAATTTTATGGCTTCGGCGAACTCCCTTAGGCGCGCGGCGACGCTCTTTACGTGGCGGGGCAGTGGCAGCTTGGCTCCGGCCTCGAAAATGGGGATCAGCTTTTCAAGTTCCGGGCCGGAGACGGCGCCGGTCAGGGCGACGCGGATGGGATGGAACAGGTCTTTTCCTTTATTCCCAGTTTCCTTCTGCACTTCTTTCGTCATCGCACGGAACTGCTCGTAACTCAATTCCGGTTGGGACAGGACCTTCGGGATGAAGGCGGCAAGCACCGCTCGCGCACTTGCCGAGAGTTCGAGCTCCTGTGCTGCCTTCGCGGCATCGTATTCAAAGATAATACGCACTGCGTCAGGCAATTGCTGCAATGAGCTGAGGTTCTTGAGGACAGCGTTCAGCACCCCTTCGAGCCACGTCAGGACATCCGGACTTGGATCTGCCGCCAAGTAGCCCGCTGCTACCAGGAATGGGACGGCAAGCTCGGCCAAGCGGCGGGGCGGGCATTCCTTCATATAGTGCCGATTCAACCAGTAGAGCTTTTCCTGGTCAAAGACGGCGGGACTTTTGGTGATGTGCTCGAGCGAGAACTGATCGACCAGTTGCTGCGGGCCCAGGATTTCCGTCTTTCCATCGGCCGGCGACCAGCCAAGCAACGCCAAGTAGTTCCGCAGCGCCTCGGGGAGGATTCCCAGCTCGCGAAAACTCTCGAGCGAGGCTGCCCCGTGACGCTTGGAAAGGCGCGTGCGGTCGGAGCCCAGAATGGTGGAAAGGTGCGCGAACTGCGGCGGTTCCCAACCCAGGGCGGCGTAGACGGCGAGTTGGCGGGGGGTGTTAGAAATGTGATCGTCGCCCCGAATGACGTGAGTAATTGCCATCAAGTGATCGTCGATGACCACGGCATAGTTGTAGTTCGGATTCCCGTCGGAGCGCACCAGGACAGGATCGCCAATGACTTCAGCCGAAAAGCTGGTTGGTCCGTGTACGAGGTCGTGCCAGAAAAACGAGCTGGGCACGATTTTCAGCCGGATCGCAGCAGGCTCGCCTGCCGCAACCTTGCGTGCCGCCTCTTCGCGCGGACGCTTGCGGCAGCGTCCTGAGTAGCGGGGCTGAAGTCCAGCCTTCAAAGCCTCCTGGCGCTCCTGCTCGAGCTGCTCGGGAGTGCAAAAGCAGAAATAGGCGTGGCCCTGATCGATCAACTGAGTGGCCAGCCTGGAATAGGTCTCTTTGCGCTCCGACTGGCGATAGGGGGCATACTCGCCACCTTTATCCGGTCCTTCGTCCCAATCGATACCGAACCAACGCAGGTCCTCAAGCAATTGTCGCTCGTACTCTTCCTTAGAGCGCTCGAGATCGGTGTCCTCGATGCGCAAAACGAAAGAGCCGGCGTAGTGGCGGGCAAAAAGCCAATTGAAAAGGGCTGTGCGGGCATTCCCCACATGGACGTAGCCAGTCGGACTGGGTGCAAACCGGACTCGAACCTTGGACATGTCTTCAGCCACTTGCTAACGATAACACAAGGGAACAGGGAATAGGGAACAGGGAATAGGGATTAGGGAACAGGGAACAGAGAATAGGGAACAGGAGATAGCAATCAGCCCTTCCTCCCTAGTCCCCAGCCCCTAGCCCGCAGCCTCTAATCTCTAATCCAGCAAAGCTCTTAATAGAGGGAAAGTCTTTCCTTTCCTAGTGTTAAGGTGTTTCTGTGCATGGATTCCCGCCTTCGCGGGAATGACAACGGACTGCGCGTTCGCGGGAATGACGGGGAGGCACCCAAGAGGCGAGAGGAGCGACCGCCTCTTTGACGGCTTTCGTCTAACTGTGTATGGATTCCCGCCTTCGCGGGAATGAAGGCGAACTGCTCGTTCGCGGGAATGACGGGAGCCACCCAAAAAGTCGATACGTGCGAGACAGGAGCCGCCCAAAAAGGCGATAGGTGCAGGACGGTTGCCGCCTGCCTATTGTCTTTCATCTGATAATAAACGGGTTAACTCTTGTGCAAACCTGAAGGGTCTGCGCTAAGTGCAACGCCTAGTTCCTGGAGCGTAGTTCCTGGCAGGTGAGGCAATAGCGGGCCCAAGGGACAGCTTTGAGACGAGGGGGGGCGATTTCCTCGTGGCATCCTTCGCAGGCGCCGTAAGTGCCTCGGGCACAACGGCCAAGCGCGTTGTCAACTTCTCGCAAGAGCTGACTGCGCAGACTTGCGGTCACCGCCGTCACGTCCTGTTCGGCAGTTCTGACAGCAAATTCAACGACATCCGGAGACTGAACGTTAGTCGCCAAGGCCTCGGGCGCGCCCTTGGCCGACGCCAATAATTCGCTCCGCTTTTTCAACAATAAGCTTCGATAGACGCTCTTTCCAGCCTTCACCGTTGTTCCCATTACCGATTCACCTTTCACTGTTCTTCAAAATCGTCAAAGCCCTCTTGAACGAATCGCCAGCGATAATTGATGAACTAGGAGCCTTCAAGGTTGCACTATTTTCGGAATTATTTTATTTATTGTATACATAGCTGAATGTCAAGATCAACTTTCGGAGGGGTGAGGATTGACCGGACGCGAGGAGATAATAAGTCGGATTCGGAAGGCCCTGGGCCGTGCTGCGGATGGCTCGAGGGCGACTGCGGAAAGCTCCCTGCCGCCAGCCTCACCGCTCGCCGGAATACTGCCGGCCATACCGCGCGAGGAACTCCTACCGCGATTCGAGGCAGAGTTTACAAAAGTGGCTGGCACGGCCCATCGCGCTGCCAATCGCCAAGCATTGGAAGAAATCCTCAGAAGTATCCTGTCCCAAGCCACGGCCAATAGCGTGGTGCTTTCCCGCAATCCGCTCTTGGGCGAGTTGAACCTGGCGCCACTCCTCCGAGGCTGGGGAAAGGGCATCTCCGTTTGGCCGGACTTTGGGGCAGGGGATGCCCCTGAGCTTGGGGAGGTTTCCCAGCAGGACTTTGCCAAGGCCAGCTTTGCGGCCACGGTGGGAATCACGGGTGTGGAATTTGCCCTAGCGGAAACCGGCAGCCTGGTGGTCACCAGCCGGACGGAAGGTGCTCAACTGGCATCGCTGGCCCCGCCTGTCCACATAGCATTGTACCGGCGGAGCCAGTTAGTGGCGTCATTCGATGAAGTGCTCGAAAGGCTTCCCGTGCCTCGCGCGGTTGAAGAGGCTGCCACGGGCCGCTCGGTTGTTTTCATCACGGGGACCAGCCGCACGGCCGACATAGAACAAATCCTCATCCGCGGCGTGCACGGCCCGGGCGAGGTCCACGCCGTACTGGTGGAAGCGGAGTGCCTTTCGTAATTGTCGATTGCCGATTGTCGATTGCCCGCCTGCAGCACCGCTCCTTCTCCCTTCAACATATTCCGCGCTGGGCAGTGACGCAGTTTGATGTTGTAGCGGCGAGTTTACCTCGCCAAATGGCGGCGTGGACCGGCCTCTCCCTCAAACTGTACCACTACCAGCGCGGGCATGAGCAATCGAAAATCGGCAATCGACAATCGGTAATTCCAAAGCCCGTCAAACGTGAGCAATCGAAAATCGGCAATCGACAATCGGCAATTCCAAAGCCCGTCAAAACTCTTCGCCCGAGGAAGTGCGGCCCGGTTGGCAGGTGGCCAAGTGCGACGTGTCATTGAAGGTAACCAGCCGCCAACCATCCGGCCTAAGCTGAATAATACTGAGCGCGGCATTGTGCAGGACGAGGCGCCTTCTGTACTCGGAGGGCGCGATGCCCAGCGCGTGGCAGATCGCCAGACGGCAAACGGTTTTGTGGAAGGCCACCAGCACATGCCCCTGAGGATGCTTGGCCGCCGCAAAATCCAGGAACGACACGACGCGTTGCTGAGCCTCGAGGCCGCTTTCCCCGCCAGGAGGCGCGAGCTGGGCAGGATTGGCATCCCAGGCGTGAAAAGCCTCAGGGTCACGCTCGATTACTTCCGCCAAGGTCCTGCCTTCCCACTGCCCATAGTCAAGCTCGACGAGTCTCGGGTCGGGGACTGGTTCGAGCCCTACAGATTCAGAGATCAGGCGGGCCGTCTCGAGGGCGCGCAGGAGCGGGCTGGAATAGAATGCTTCAAAAGGGATGGACTTCAGGCGCTCGGCCACGCTCTTGGCCTGCCGGCGTCCGGTCTCCGAGAGGGGAACATCGGAGCGGCCGCATAGGCGGTTCTCGGCATTCCATGCTGACTCACCATGACGTACTAAATAGAAAAGTCCCATAGGAACTGAGCTTACCGCGTGATTATTTGATCGCCATGAAGGTCACGCAAACCGGCGAGGGCACCTGAAGCACTTGGCCGGTCGGAGTCAAAAGGCCAGTGTTTGGGTTGATGCGGAACTGCACGATGTTGTCCGAGTCCTGGTTGGCAACGAACAGGTAGGAGCCGGTTGGGTCGATGGAAAAGCTGCGTGGAGTCTTCCCAAGGGTGGGAGCCTGTGCCAAAAGCGTGAGAGTTCCTTTTCGCGAGTTGACTGAGAATACGGCGATGGAGTCGAGCCCGCGGTTGGACGCATACAGAAACTTCCCTGAAGGATGCACCTCAATTTCGGCCCCGGTGCTCTCGCCCTTGAAATCGGGAGGGAGAGTCGAGACGGGCTGGAGCAGGTCCAAAGCACCATTGGCCGGCTCGTACGAAAACTCAGTGATGGTGGACTGTATTTCGTCGATCACATACGCGAACTTCCCGTTGGGATGAAAGGTAAAATGCCGCGGCCCGGCCCCGGAGCTGACTGTAGCAGAGGGAGGAATGTTTGGCGCGAGCGTACCATTCGCGGCATCGAAACGGTAAACGAAAACCTCATCGAGCCCCAAGTCTGCGCTGATGACGTAACGGTTGTCCGGCGACATGTAAACCGAGTGAACGTGCGGCCCCTCCTGACGTTGAGGGTTGACGCTGGCGCCCTTGTGCTGCACAAATGCCGTGGCCTTTCCCAGGTGGCCATCGCTCAGAATGGGAAACACCGCCAAACTTCCGCCGCCGTAGTTGGCGACCACAACGTATTTCCCGGTCTTATCGACCGTGACGTGGCAGGGGCCTGACCCGCCTGATGGGACCTCGTTCAAAAAGGTGAGCTTCCCGGTGCCCGGAGCGATGGCGAAGGCGCTGACTCCACCGCTGCTTCGCCCCTCGTATTGCTCTACCTCATTGACGGCGTAAAGGAAGTGCCGGGTAGGGTCTATGGCCAGAAAGGAGGGGTTACTGGTTTCGGCAGCCAAGCCGAGGGCAGTCAAGTGGTCGGCGGCGGGATCGAAGCGGCAAGCATAGATGCCTTTGCTCGCCTTCTCGGTGTAGGTACCGACGTAGACAAGGTACTGGCTCTGGGTGGCGCCCCGTTCAGCGCCGCGAGCCACAAGGGTTAGTAGAAACGGCGCCCACAGCGCCGCAAGAATCAGGGCGAAACATGCCATGGTTTTCATGCTCCTATGAAACCTCATTCGACCCCCTGGGCGCAAGTGCTATAATTCAGTGGTTAGTGATTAGTGGCTAGTGGCTAGTGGCTGGGAAATCTGTCCAGCCACTAGCCACTAGCCACTATTCAGATGCCGCTGACCACACAAAGTAGATGCCCATGACTAGCTTAATGGAAGAAATTGCTCAGCAGCCAGCGGTCCTTTCGGGCTTGCGGAAGTTCTATACAAGCCCCGGAGCGATTCCCTCCGAGGCTCTGCGAGCAATGGTGAAAAGCTGGCCGCCCACCGTGGTGCTCACCGGCATGGGATCCTCCATGTACGCGGCCTATCCGGCCCAAGCGTACCTGAATTCACTCGGTATCCGCGCCCTGATCTGGGAGACAGGCGAACTGGTGGACCACCACCGGAGATTTCTCGGCGCAGACATCCTCCTGGTGGTGGTGTCACAATCGGGTGGAACGGCGGAGGTCCTCCGGCTGCTCGAGGCCTTGCCGAGGGAAGAAGGTTTGGTGGCCGTGTGCAATCTGGAGACAAGCTCCCTGGCCCGGCGAGCCAACCTGTTGCTGCCCATGATGGCGGGCCGCCCAGCCCCGGTGGGCACGAAGACCTACTCTTGCGCCGTGGCCGTTTTGATGTACCTGGCAATGACCATTGCCCGAAAGCCGCTGCATCCGCTCACCCAGGCGTTGATGCATGCGATCGAGGCGCAGGAGAGAATCATCGAGCGCCACAACGAGTTGATCCCGCCTACCGTCGAGTTCTTCGACAATCCGCACTACACCGCCTTGCTCTCCCGCGGTGCGGAACTCGCCTCGGCGTACCAAGGCGCGCTGCTGTTCAAGGAAGTGGCGAAAATGGGCGCGGAACCGATGAGTGCCGCTCAGTTCCGCCACGGTCCCATGGAGATCATCGACCCTGCCCATCGCTACATCATTTTCGCCCGGCAAAGCGAAATCGCGCCGAAACGCAAACCCGACACCGGCTTGTTCAAGCTAGCGCAGGATATCTGCAAACACGGCGGACGCGTTTTGCTTTACGCCGACCAGGCTTTTGGCGACGTCACCAATATGCGGCCCGTCCCGGTGGAAGCGGTCCGGCTGGGTCTGGGAACACTGATCGATTCTGTCCATATCCAGTTGCTGGTACACGATCTCGCGCTGCGCGCCGGCCTCGAGCCCGGCAGCTTCCGGTTCGCGGGTTAGTTTCCCCGTCGAAGCAAGCCCGCGGGTTTAGTAGCGGCGAGCTTACCTCGCCATTTTGCGCTAGCAGTACTCTTAGAGGGCGCCGACCTCCGCTTTTGAAGTCTGCGGTTCCTTATGATTGACGAAGCCACAATCAACCGAGCGGTGGAGCTGTTGCGGCAGGCGGCGCCAGGCTCGACCGTCATCGTGTTCGGCTCCTGCGCGCGGGGCCAGATTACCGAAGATAGTGACCTCGACGTGTTGGTCGTGGAACCGACGGTCACCTCACGCCACGACGAGATGGTGCGGCTAGGTGATGTGTTGCGTCCGCTACGGATTCCCGTGGACGTGCTAGTCGCGAGCAAGGAAACCTTCGACTACTGGGCGGATACTCCTAACACGATATACTACGAGGTCGCCCGTGAGGGGCGCGTCTTCCATGCCACACTCGCGTGAGCACGCTGAGCTCCTGCTCCGCAAGGCCCAACAGGATGAGCTCGCTTTGGAGAAGCTGATTTCTGACCCCGCCTTGCCAGACGAAATTATAGGCTTCCACGCCCAGCAGGCCATCGAGAAAACATTTAAGGCGGTGTTGACCAATTCCGCAATCTATTATGGAAGGACTCACAATCTCGGTGAGTTGCTCGACGTGCTGCGAGTTAACGGTTTTAGGTTCCCTGGGGAATTCGAGGAAGTCAGGCGGCTGACCCCTTTTGCGGTGGACTTCAGATATGAGGACATGCCCCCGGTGCTGAGAAAGCCCTTCGACCGCTTCTGGGCGCGGGAATGGGTTCGCAAGGTACGAGCCTGGGCGGAATCAACGTTGCGCGAGAAAGAAAGCAGTTGATGAATGCTCGGTGGTGTGTCAGTTTGCAGTCGGGCCGTCTTACGGTTGAACCCTTTCGGCGCGCCGGCCCCCGAAGGCATGGATTGTGCGGGTACCGGCGACGGGCTCGCCGCCATGCAAGGTCCCCTTTGGAATGAAATACTCTTCTCCGGCCCGCACCGGAATGCGCCGGCCATCGATAATCAGAGTATAGCAACCCTGAACCACGACAAAGTACTCGTCGTGCTCATGCACGTGCGGAGCTGATACCGCAGATTCACGGCAGGTCCAGAAGGCCATTTGACTGCCATCCGCTCCATCAAAGATATACCCTTCTACTCCCGGGGTGGCTTGGCTGCTGGTGGCAATCTTGTTTGCCGGATGCTTCATGAAATCTGGGAAATTATCCACGGTTCCTCCTTCGATTTGGCCCGTCAGCCAAGTGGGTCGAGTCTCGGCATGATACATGAATCATCCTGCGAGGGATGCTAGAGTTGAAGAATCGGCAATCGAGGTCTCTGGAGGGCAACAGGCATGAGTTGGGAAGACCGGATCGTCAGTCGCTCTCAGGCAGTGAATCTTCGAATTCCTCGAGAGCTTCGAGGGCATGCTGAGTTTTTAACCTTAACGTATCGAGCTCAACCTCGAGGTCAGGCAGAAGGTCCAAATACGCCCCGCTCGCTCGAGGCAAGAGCCCCAGCCTCTGGCGGACCTCCTGAACCCGCCCATACCATTCATCAACCTCATCAAGAAGCCGCTCAACCGTCGAAAGATCAGGCGCTGTCTTAGTGGCCATAAGCCTACCAGTCCCTTTCCAGTCGCCGAGTCAGTTCTGCGACTTTCTCTTTTACCACCTCGATCTCGCTTCGCCAGTGCGCGATCAGAGACTCGTCGGGATGGGGTTTGGAGAGTTCACCGCGAATCTTCTCCTCGTGTCCCTCGATCATCCGCTGACGCCCTGCGATTTTCTTTCGCAGGTCTTTGTTTCTCCCCATCTCAGAGTGCTATTATAGCGGTTTCAAGCCGGTTTTTAAACTTAAGTTACCTCTTGAACGGTCTCGCGCTGACGATCCTTCCGCCTTCTTCGATGGTGTAAGTTGCATTGGCTTTGAGGTTCTTGAGGGTATCGTGCCGGCCGCTGGGCCAGGCGATTTCCACGCTATCAGCTTGCGTGGCTTTTCCCAAGCCAAACGTCAAGGTGAGTTCGCTCTGCGAGCAGTAGCTCGAGCCGGAATGGACGGTCCGCCAGTTGGCGATTCCGCCCGAGGTAACGCGGACTTGCGCGCCGATGCCATCGCGATTCGAGCGCGTGCCGGCGGTTTTGATGCGGATGGCGTTATTGCGGCTGCCGCCGACGTTGTGGAAGAGGTAAGCAGGCCCGCCGTTATTTGTAACCAGGATATCGGGGGCGCCGTCGTTATCGACATCCGCGTAGGCGGCGCCCCGCGCCACCATGCGGCGCGTGAAGCCGAGTTGCTTTCCCACTTCCTGAAACTTGTCGTGGCCTTCGTTGTGGAAGACCAGCGGGAGCTCGGCGTACGTCACCTGTTGCTGGATGCGCCCAATGTCCGGCTCGATGTGGCCGTTGGCGACGAACATATCCTCGAGGCCGTCCAGGTCAAAATCGAAAAAGAAAAGGCCGAAAGAAAGCGAGAGCAGGCTGGCGCGGCCCACCGATGAGGAAGGCGCGATGTCAATAAAGAAGCGGTTGCCCTCGTTGTGGTACAGGCCAAGCATCTGGTTGGAGAAGTTGCCGATGGCCAGGCTGGGGTAGCCGGAGTGATCGAAATCATCCGCGTCGATCCCCATGGCGCCGCGCGCCACCCCATCCTCGCTGAAGGCAATGCCGGCTTGTATGGCCTGCTCGGTGAATGTGCCGTCGTGGTTGTTGCGGTAGAGTTTGTTGCGCTCGGTATCGTTTGAGACGGCAAGGTCCGGCCAGCCATCCATGTCGTAGTCAATCACCGCCACGCCCAGCGACTTGCTCTTGGGATCGTAGATACCCGATTTTTCCGTGACGTCTTCGAAGCGCCCGTCGCCCAGGTTATGGAAGAGCCGGGGAGTGTCGCCCTTATAATCTTCCGGCGTGCAGTAGGACTTGTGCCGGCCGTCGAGCGTGCAATAAAGGTCGTCCTTCTCGGACCACTTGACATAGTTGGTCACGAACAGATCGAGCTTGCCGTCCTTATCGTAATCCACCCAAACTGCGCTGGCGCCAAAGCCCGTGTTATTCACCCCGGCGCTCTTGGTGACGTCTTTGAAAGTTCCGTTGTGTTCGTTGTGGAAAAGGCGCGCCTCGCCGAGGCCGGTGATGTAGATATCGTCCCAGCCGTCGTTGTCGTAGTCGCCCACCGCCACGCCCATGCCGTAAATCTCGATGTCCAAGCCCGCCTTGGCCGTAACATCAGTGAAAGTGCCGTCGCCGTTGTTGTGATAGAGCTTGGGCGTGGCGCGCCGGAACTTGTGGCCGGGAAAGTCTTTTCCGTTTATCAGCAGGATGTCGGGATAGCCATCATTGTCATAGTCAATGAACGCGCAACCGGGTCCCATGGTTTCCGGCAGGAACTTCTTGCCGAAGGCGCCGGTGTAATGGGTGAAATTGATCCCCGCCTTTTGTGTAATGTCCTCGAAATGAATCGTCCCGCTGCTGTCATTAGGCGGGGCCTTAACAGCCCCTGTGGGGGCAGCGGCGGATTCTAAACCCACCATGACCGCCACCGCGGCGAGGAGAGTGAAGGCGAGCGCGATTTTGGATTTTAGGTTTTGGATTTTGGACTCGCTGCTCATTGTTCTGGCTCGTCGTCCCTCGTTCGTCGGAACCGGCCGGTGCCTAAGGATTTGGAGTGCGGCAGCTTGCTGCCGCTTTTCTCCCGCGAGCTTGCTCGCCTGAATACCGCGCTCCAACTCACGGCCAGCAAGCTGGCCTAAACGAAAGCGGCAGCAAGCTGCCGCACTCCAAATCAATCTTGTATACACGCAGCCAGATGCCGTCCGATCGGCTGTGGTTCTGTGCAACCCAGGCTCGAAACTCTTCGAGCGATGCGCAGCTCATTATTGTGACCACAGTTTCGGCGTCCTTTCGCATCTTCTGCGGAGAGGATTGCCCCATCACAAGCGCCCTCTTTGGTCTTCTTTCTGCTTTCTAATTTCTGCTTTCTGAATTCCGCCTTCTGCCTTCTGCCGTCTGCCTACTGCTTTCTGCTTTCCGCGAACTTCTTCGCCAAGCGGCACAGTTACGTGCTCGTGGATCGGCTGTGCCTCGTTGTTGTCCTCGGGATGGGCGAGCTTGTAGGGGCCGGTGATGGCGCGCGAGGATTCGTCCGCCTTGAAGCGCAGGTAGAGCCGCTCTTCCCGAGTGGCCTGCGCATCGTCTCGTAAGCCGCGATAACAGAGCATCAGATTGTAATGCGCTTCGAGATCCTCAGGATCCACTGCCAGCGTCTTATCGAATTCCCCCACCGCTTCCCGGTATTCGCGCTGAAGGAAAAGCATGCGGCCCATCTGATTCCTCACTACGCGGTCGCGCGGATACAGGGCGGAAGCTTTCGAAAACTCCGCGAAGGCTGCGGGATAGTTGCCATCGGCCTTGAGGGCAAGTCCGGCGAAGTAGTGCGCGCTGCCGAGCCGGGGATTGAGAGCGATGGCTTTTTCCAGCATCGGCTTCGCCGCATCGGTATTGCCCTCCTGGACGCGAGCGCGCGCCACGTTGACCCAGCCGTCGGCATAGCCGGGGTCGAGCTTTGTCACCGTCTCAAAGGCGCGCTCCGCGCCCTTCAGATCGCCTTGCAATAACAGCCCGATGCCATAATCGTTCCAGCGCTCGCGGTCGCGGGGATCCAGGCTCAAAGTCTCCGTGAAGGGCGAAGAGTTCTTCGCGACGACTGGAACAGTCGCGGCGTCCTGCGCGATCTCGACAGTGGGCACATCCGGTATCGCCTTGAACTTCGCGGAAACCCGCGAAAGGTCGCCCTGAAAAACCCAGCGGCCATCATCGTTATCCTGCGTCACATCGGGCCGGGCTTGGGAGGGATCGCGGACGCCGGCAAATGCCCACTGGGTATGCCACCAGGAGAACTTGCGGTAGTTAAGCTTCGCGGTCAGGGTGATCGAATCTCCGGCGTCGTCAGGAACTTTCATGCGGAAATGGACGGTGTCAGCGGCGCCCGGTGGTATCAAATGGGCGTACATGGTGGCGCGGGTCGACCAGGCGTTGCGTTTATTGATGGGGTTGCCGTGCACATCGAGTTGGAGCGAGCGGTAGAAGTGCGCGCCGGGCTCCACCGGGCCGCGGCCATTGTCGGCTGCTTCTCCGCTCCAGAAAATGACCTGCCCTCGACCATCGCGCGCCTCAAGCTCCAGCCAACAGTCAAAAGCATCCACCGTTCCGCCGGGAAAGAAATGCCCCACCTTGCGGGTACGGACGACCACTTCAACCCGCACCGTGTCACCCCGCCGTATCCGAGCCGCAGCCCGCCCCAGCGGCGCCATCAGCTTGACAGGAGCAACGGCGCTTACCCCCGCGGCGGTCAAGCCTGAAGAAGACTCTTCGCCCACGGCAAACGTGCTGGCGAGTTGTGGCGCCTCTCCTCCGCCTTTTACCCCGCTGGCCGGGTTCGCCGGCCCGGCAGGTTCCTCCGCCAGAGCGAAGATGTCGACGCTCAATGCACCCTTTAGAAAACTCTCCACCTGCTGGACCTGTTCATGGTCGCCGTAAGAGGTTGGGACGGCGGTGTTCGCCGCAGCAAAGCGGTGTGAATGCACGAAGCCGTTAAGGTTGCCGAAATCCTTGGAAGGAACCAGCGGCATGTGGCAATCCGCGCACTGCGACGGCTGGGGCGGGTAATAGAACGACCTCGCGCCCTGACCCGATACCCCGCTGGCCTGCCAGTTGTCGTAATCATTGAACCCGCGAATCCAGCGGTAGTGATTGACGGGCACATCCAGGTGAACCTTGTGGCAGGTGGAGCAGAACTCCGGAACCAACCGCGGGTCCTTGTGGAAGGGCTTCAGAAACGCGTTGCGATGTGGCTTGGGATCGAGCTTCACGGCGTAGTCGTGCAAGAAATGGAGCAAGGGGTTTTTGCTCGAGGCCAAGCGGTCGAGCGGCGGGTAATCCATCACGAAACCGCCCTGGCCCATGGTGTCTTTCACCCGCGCGATGGAGTGGCACGACATGCACCCCAGGCCGTTCTGGCCCTCGCGTGTATCTTCGACCTCGCGGATGGGATGCATCTGCATCTTGTCGGCGAAGACCAGCGCATGGTCGTGGCAGCCGCCGCACCAGAGCGAAGGCTTGACGCCGACCGTGTCCTGCATGTACTCGATGGCTTTCCGGTACCACTGGTTATTGAAGGACGCCATGTGGTGCATCGAGCTTTGCCATTGATTGTAAATGTCCGTGTGACAAGGGCGGCACGACTCGGAATCCATGAAGAACTGCGAGGTGATGGGCTTGCCGTCGCTCGTGGTCGCGGAACTGGGGAAAAGCAGGCTCGATGCGCCGCCCCCTTCGCTATCCATAGTCAGAGGGGCGGTGGGAGGGTTCTGAATCCTATAGCGCGGATCAGTGTGGGCGTAATGGTAAACCGCTACGACCGCGTAAAACGCACCCGCAGCCACGGCTATGCCGAGGCTCCAGCGCCACGCGGATTGCAAACCTAGGGGAGGGGCGTTGGCCGCTCCCTGGGGATTGGGCAATCCAGATGCGCGGGCGTTGCCTGCCCCTAGCTTGCCACGGAAAGACACAAGCAGGAAAAACAGACCCAACATGGCCAAGCCCACATGCGCATAAAGCGCTATGCTGTGAGGGCGAGTCATGCCCACGAAAGCCAGGTAGACCCCATAAGCCGCTGCCAGCCCAAATAGCAAGAGCGCGCCGGTTCCCCAAACGCCGGCGAAGAATCTCCGATACCGCAGAACGAAGGCAACAAAAAGAACGCCGACAACTATTCCCAACAGCGGATGCAGCAGGGCGTTAGCTACATAAAAGAGTGTGGGAGCGCCAAAGGCAGCGACGTAGGCGCTGTTGAAGATGAGGAGGGCCGCAGACGCGGGGAGGAGCCAGCCTCCCCGCGAGCGGCTAGGGCTTTTGTTTTCCATTCTCTTTAGATCTTGCCCTGACCTTGCCCAAGACCCGACGCAGCCATTAGGTTAGCGAATGTCGCCTGCCGGTTTCAATCGCCATGCCACACAGGTGGGCTCCTTTTCTGTATTAGCTGCCCGCTTTCTTTGCATTACGGGAGTCGAGAAGTCGAGAGTCGAGGAGTCGAGAGTCGAAAACTCCCCTCCTTGGCGGAGGAGGGGGGAGGGGGTGGTGGGTCCAACGGCAGCATGCAGGTCAACCACCCCTGACCCCTCCTTAAGAAGGAGGGGAATCGGAGGGCCCGTTTCCGGCCATATTCCTGGGTTTGAATTGCGCTTTTGGCGCTCAGGATTGAGTTCGTTTTTGTGTTTTTGCCCCTCATAACCCAGTTCGTTTTTGAGCCCCAAAACGGCTAAGCCCTGTATTTGCAATATATTCTTGAGTTCGTTCCGTATAAATAACATCTTTTTCGCGTTTTGAAGCAATATCCGGCGGCCAGCGGGCCGATCCTGAACCCTGCCAGCGCACTGTGCCGCCGCATTGCTCATACGTCAACTCGTATAGCCTATAACGAGCCTAGGCTGCTGTCAAGAGCAAAGCGCAGGATTCAGGGTGGGAAGCACCGCCTTTGCTTTTCCCCTTATTCCTGAGCACTTTTTGTCTTTTTGGCGCTAATAGCCGGAAAGAGGGCCCTTGGTGAGCGCGGGTGCCCCACCGTCCATTTTGTCCCTCGGGACCGCGCCGGAAATTCGAAGCGCGGATTGCCTCCCTGTATTATGAGATCCCGGTCCCAAAAATGTTACGTTGTGCCATCCGCTCCCGCCAAATCTCGCTTGACATTATGGAAGCCAATATATAGGATTCACATGTATGGACAACACAATTAACATCGGATCACAAATTAAACGGGGCAGCGCCGAGCTGGCCATACTTTCCGTACTGGCGGACGAGCCGCTACATGGCTACGAGATCGCCAGACGCATCGAGCAGCAGTCGCAAGGCCTGTTGCGATTCAATCATGCCTCGCTGTACCCGCTGCTCTACCGCATGGAGAACCTCGGTTGGGTGACAAGCAAGTGGGAGGGGTCTGCCGCAGGGCGCCGCCGGCGCTACTACTGGCTGGCGCCAGCGGGAAAACGGCGCATTGCACCCCTTCGCGCGGAGTGGAGCCAGTTGTTTCGAGCCTTGAGTTTTTTGGCAGGGGTGACCCATGCCTGATTGGCGAGAGGTGGCAAGACGAAAGTTAACCCCACTGGCCTTGGATGCGAAGCGGGAAGAAGAAATCGTCATTCTTCCCTTCGTGTTAGCTTTTAAGGGATAGTCCACCACAGCGCCCCGCTCGCGCCAGCCGCACTCCTCTTGCTGGGC
>Ga0326727_10017198_pt1 | contig 15066 bp, 16 predicted proteins | sample MB2enrmetagenome_FD_207643 | JGI IMG/M metagenome (GOLD analysis project Ga0326727, IMG submission 207643) | Lab enriched peat soil microbial communities from McLean, Ithaca, NY, United States - MB29MY | ecosystem: Environmental > Terrestrial > Soil > Wetlands > Peat | place: USA: New York... | reverse complement strand
ATAAAACCGCAAACAGGAACAAGAGGCTACAGGCCGTTCTACAGGACACGCGGCTCCAGCGCCACCAGTTCCTTAAACTCATCGGTATCGCGCAAGCCGGCGAACTCCGGCGCCTGAATCATCTTTGCCTTGTCCTTCAACCCTTCCTCAAGCGATCGGCGCAGGTACTGCAACGCCAGTTCGTTTTTCCCGCGGCCGGCGTACATACGCGCCAGTTCGTAATGATAGCGAGCCCGGTCCGCCACCGTGCGGTCCTGCAGTTCGGTGCCGACGGACCCGCGATGCTCGAAGATCTCCGGATCGTATTCGAGCGCCTTCGCATAGGCTTTTGTCATCTCGTCGAATTTGCCGCGGGAATAGTAAGCCGTGCCCAGATTACTCCAGAACGAAGCCGTGCCGGGCTTGAATTCGAGGGCCCGTTTGTAACGCGAAATAGCGGCTCGGTAGTTTTTCTGCGCGTAATAAATAGTGCCGAGGTTATTGATGGCATCGGCGTACTTCTTATCGAGCTTGATGGCCTGCTGATAATATCTGCGGGCCGCCGCAAAGTCGCCTATCTGATGGTACGCGATGCCAATTTTATTGCGTAAAACCGGCGAATTCTTCGGCCCCTGCTGATACGAATCGACGGCCTCCCGATACATCTTACGCGCCATGAGCAGGTCGCCACGCTCCTCCGCCGTGAGTGTTCTGACAGGTGCGTTCTCGGCGCGGGATGGGACGTTATCGGGCGCGAACGCGCTCTTCGTCACGCGGGGATCCTGCCCGTTGGCAAGGGCGATGGCGGCTACGGAAAGACTAAGGATACGGATGGAAACCATACAGGCCTCCTCTGTGATCTATTTGACCACATTTGTACCCCGGCCGGCTCTATCCGAGGAATCCCAGATTCGACGTGGCGAAATTCGCCAAATTGGGGAATACGGTAGCGAGCGCGCTCGACGGAATGCCGAACCACGAACACAGCGTGGCCCCGTACTGGTCAATCGACGTGCTGGGGATCCAGCGGCCGCGCACATCGGTGTCGTCCGGCCCGCCTAACTCGAAGGTGGGGAACTTGCCGTAGATCTGCCCGCCCTGCACGGCCCCGCCAAGAACGAAGTGGTGGCTGCCCCATGCATGGTCAGTGCCATCGGTGGTGGTGGGTTGAAAGGTCCGGCTGAAATCGGATTCGGTAAACGTGGTAACGTTTTGTGCCTGACCGAGTTCCTGGGTCGCCGCGTAGAAAGCGGCAAGCGCGGGGCTCAGTTGGGGATACAGATTGTTGTGCGTTTCCAGCTCTCCGGCGTGCGTGTCGAATCCGCTCAGGGAGCAGAAGAAAATCTGTCGCCGCATCCCCAGGTAGGATTGCACCTGGATAATTTGCGCCACCTGCTGCAGTTGCGCGCCGATGGAAGTCGTCGGAAATACCGTCTTGAGCGGCGTCCCTTTGGCCAGCGCGGCAGCCAGCGCCGTGGCGTCACTGATGCTTTGCGAGAGCGTATTGTTGGCGGCTTGTACGAGCGACACGCCGGTGTTGGTGGTCAATAAGGATGTAAGAGCGTTCATGCGCGCCACCGATGCCGCCGAGGTATTGAACCCCGCCAGCGCCAGCGATTGCCCGGGCCCCAGGGCGACTGGCGTGGTGTTAGCGCCCAACCCCTCCACCACGTTGCCTGCCACTGAGAAGAACGGAGGAAATGCCGATGAATTCAGGTTCTGCGCGGCGATGTAATCCGCCACACGTCCAGCCCATCCCGTGGGGCTGTGGCCCTGCGCGATGGAGGTCTGCCATGCCAACTGCTGATCGGGATGCGAGAACAGGTTCAAAGGAATCGACGCCAGTTGTTTTTGATACTGGGCCTGTGTGAGCGGCTGCACGAGGCAGCCTGTATTGGCCACCACCGCCAGTTCTTTGCTGGTGAACAAACTGGCCACTTCGGGCAGCTTGTTATGGAAAGCATACGGCGCGCCGTTGACGCTGGCGACTGGCAACAACTCAGCCGTGGTAAGACCCAGCGTGCCGCGGATCGACTGGTACGCGGAGTAGCTCGCGGTATCCATGGGAATGATGGTGTTGTTCGAATCGTTGCCGCCGAACAGGAACACGCATACCAGCGCGCGGTAGTCCGGCCCGCTCTGCGCCAGTACGGGCAGCGCTCCGAAGGGACGCAGCGCCATGGAACCAACGGCGGCTGTCCCGATTTTTATAAATCCTCTGCGTGAAAACATTGGCTTTCTCCCGTCGTGCCTATTGAATAATCTGGTACTCACCCGAAGTGAGCACAATGTATAGTGCAGCCTGCGCCTTTGCCGTGGGCGTGGTGGCCGCATTCACCGCTGTGGTCGCCGCCTGGCGCAGTCCCGCGGACATGGAACTGTGCAGAAATACGAGGCTGATGTAATCCAGCAGATCGTTGGTATTGCTCGCCGCATTCACGAAGGGCGTCAGATTGAACGTGGTGCTCGCATCCAGCTTGCCGTACAGAATTGCGTTGACGATATCCGCGCGATTGGCAACCGTCTGCGTGGAATAGATCTGGAACTCAGGCCCCAGCAAGCCGTTTTCGAGGCGATTCTGCACCGAAAAATAGCTGAACACGCTGGGAGCGTAAAAGAGCTCCTGATCCATGCTGGTGGCGTTGTTATAGATGGTGCTCGAAGCGCCGAGCGTGGCGCCGAGACCGCGCAGCACGTTCGTCATGAAAAGTATGGGCTCGCGCAGATGTCCGAAATTGGCGTTGACGGGCGCCGCTTCATCGTCCGCCGCGCGCGCCTCGGGGTCCATCAGGATGGCGCTGATTACGGCCTGCAGATTTCCCGCCACGCCCGTGCCGTCATTACTGAAAACCTTCGCCACGCGCTGGATATAAGCCGCGCTCGGATTGCTCGTCACCAGGTGCTGGATCAGTTGCTGGCTGATAAATGGAGCCATAGTCGGCTCCGCCATTAATGCATTGGTCACTGAGTCAAGATCCTGCTGGGCGGTTTGTCCGGCCGGAATGGTGATGTTGCCGAAAATGGCCTTTGACGTAGTGTCGTGCTCCGACTCGACGGCGAACATCTGGCCCGTGTAATATGCCGGATTATTTGTCCTGGCGGTGGCGCCCGGCGCGGTCGGATAGGTCCAGCCCGTCAAAGCCTTGGCCAGCTGGGTTACGATGGCCTGCGTGTAAGTGGGAACCGGGTTGTTGTTTTGATCCACCACCGGCGCGCCGTCGGGTTGCAATTGCGTCAGCCCCAGGGTAAACAGCTGCATCAGCTCGCGGGCGTAATTCTCGTTGGCGGACGTGCCGGCGGCGGCGTTGCCCTTGTTGTTATTGGCCATGTTCAGATAGCGGCCCATGGCGGGGTTCAGCGTAACGGCCTCGATCAGATTGCGGTAATTACCGAAAGCGTTATCGCGAAAGATGCGCCAGTAAGGAGGATACGCATATGCCGCGGGGACTCCGGAAGTGGCCGAGACCACCCAGATCTCGCTGAGAGCGAAGGCCACCCGCTGACGCAGCTGATCCGCGCCGGTCACCGCATTCTGAATGAACGCAGCCTGCACGGGCGCCAGATTGTTGTTGGAATTGCCGGAGGAATCGAGGATGGGCTGGTCAGGCAGATCGGAAGTGTTGAGGGCAAACTGAGCCTTGAGCCAGTCCTCCATGGTGGTTCTCTGGAGTTGTTCGATGGTGGTTGGAGTCGGCCCCCAGGTTGCCTGATCGAGGAAGCGTGCAGCGGCTCGCGACGAAAGCACATATGCGGGCCGCTGGACTCGCTCTTCGGCGAATCCGTTGGACGTGAGAAGCGTTACTGCGATTAAAGAAGATAAAACCTTCATGCGATAACCTCTTATTAAGTTCGGATCATACGCAAGGGCTAACACCGCGCGCATGCGGAAAGTCGCGGGGGAGTATCAATAAACGTAAAGACGCGTACTTTGGGACCGATAAGGCCGTGGGATGGACCTCTTAACGCGAGTTATGGAAGCTGTCAGCTTGATTAGATTGATATCTCGTTTTCTGCCGTCGACCCAGCGTTGCGTCGCCGCAGTGTTGGCGTTGTCCGCCTTGCTTCCGCTTGGAGTTTCGGCCCAGCGACTACTCGATTTAACCGCGGACGTCCCCGATTCCGGTAGTCCCGGGGTTCCGGGAGCTTCTTTCGAGAGCCTGAATAAGCCGACGCCTCTGGCCCTGGAGGTCGTGGTCCAGGACTTGGTCCCGGTTGTCGCGGCGAAAGGTGATCGAATAACAGTGCAGGTTCTTATTCGGAATACCGGCAAGTATGCAATCGAAATCCCCTCCTCCCGGGATAGGGGCCGCATCTTCGAATCCCGCAGTTTTGGGCGCAAAGAGCTCAGCATGGGCTTGAGTGTTTCGCCCGTTGGGCTGGGAAAGACATTTCACTTCTCCCTCGAGGGGTCTGTCGGTGCTTCCAACATTCCCGGGTCCTTCATTGTACTGTCTCCGGGTGATTCGCTGGTTGTTCGAAGCAGGGGCGACTTGGTCGACATCGTCAGTGCCGACGGGTCGGGCGCCAGTATAGGAGATGCCGATGTCTCAGTCGTGGTGAGCGAGAATGTATTCGAGGATGGCCGCTATGCGATTAACGGTTCTTCCGGGCGCGTGATTTCGAGTAATTCGTTCAAGGTGTATTGGCCCATCCAGATCCATCAGCGTCCCACGTCGGTTACTCCGCCAAGGCAGGAACAGCCGTGAGGGCGGTGTCGTTTGTTCCTTGTTCAGCTTGCGCCTTACTCGTCTTAGGGTCTTGGTATGGTTGGCTTCCGGCGGCCGCGACGGCCACTATTTCCGGGACCGTGACGACCACGGTGGGAAAGCCGATCCGGGCCGCGGTTACCGTCCACGATGTGAGTACGGCGCGGGTGCAGGGCAGGCTCCTTTCGACCGCCAGTACGCTTCGAAGAGCGATGGCACGTTCCTGTTCTCGAACGTGCCCGCGGGCAAGTATCAGATCTGCGTGGAGGCTCCGCACGAAAACGTGCTGGACCCCTGCCTGTGGTCGCCCACAGTCAATGTGGTAGATATTTCGAACGGCGCGCCGGTTTCCGGTCTGGCGGTCCAGGTGGCGACGGGCTATATGCTGCAGGTGCACGTAAACGATCCCGCGGCGCTGCTGCCGGCCGCGGTGGGCGGAACGGCGGGGCCGGCGCTTTCGGTGGTGGCGATTACGCAGACGAAGTAATATCACAATTTCCGTTTGCTGGGCGCGAGTGCGACGGCGCGGGACCATTATTTGCTGGTGCCGTTCGATCAGACTTTGACGCTCGAGATATCGAGTTCCAGCCTGAAGCTGAGCGATGCGCAGAATCAGCGTTACAGCGGGGATGTGCTGGAGGTTCCGGTGCGGATTCCATCAGGCGGGAGTTTGGGGCCGGTGGTGGTTAATGTGGCTAGCCGGTGAGGGCAAACCTTAGGAATCGGACACCGATGGACACCGAGCGCCGATAGGATAAAGCGTATGATCTAAGAAGGAGTGGCGCCATGGCCGAATACAGCTACACGGTTCTATTTGAGCCAGCCGAGGAGGGGGGATTCACGGCAACGTCTCCGGCGCTTCCCGGTCTGGTCACTGAAGGCGATACGCTGGAAGAGGCGCGCAGCATGGCGCAGGACGCTATCCGGGCCTATCTGGAAAGCCTGCGCAAGGACCGCCAGCCGATCCCGCGCGACAGGCCTCCGCTCAAAGAAGAGATACAGGTGATGCTGCCCGAGACGGCATGAGCCGCCACCTGCCCGCTTTGAAGCCGCGCGACGTGTTGAGGGCGCTCAAGCACGCAGTTTCTCGGTCCACCATATCTCCGGCAGCCATTACATTCTGAAGCCTGAGGACCGCGTCGATCTCCGGGTCACCCTACCGTGGCATGGGAAGGATTTGAAGCGCAGGACGCTGAAGTGGATCATCGATCAGTCTGGGTTGACCGTCGAAGAGTTCCTTGGCCTCTTGTGATGGATGAGTAGGTTTCGCTCCTTGTCTTTTGATTGCGGCGAGCTTGCTGGCGGCAAGGAGGGTTGGGCGGGGCGACCGGGCCGGTGACGGTGGGAACGGTTACGTCGTCGCCGTCGGGAGTGACGGTGAACGCTTCCTCGATTTCAGTGGAAGTGCAGGGGCAGGTGGCGACGGTGTCGATGAATGTCACGGTTCCTGTGAACAGCGGGTCCGGCTCGAGCTATTATTCGCTCTCGTTCCCGGTGAGCGCTCCGGGAGTTTCATCGCAAACGGCCGGCGTATCGATCAGCGTGCCTCCCACGGGGGTTACGCCGGTGGGGATTTCGATGGCGGGGCCGGTGCTGACTACGCAGGGGAATTCGTGGACGTTTCCCATCACGATCACGCCGCTGGGAGGGGCGACCGGGGTGAATCTCTACCCGCTCACGCCGAACCAGGGAATCATTCTGTCCAGTCAGGTATACAGGCTGGCGCTCGATGGGGTGAATCCGTTGAATCAGCTGATCACGATCTGGGGTGGCTCCTAACGTGGCGCCGGGAACTTATGAAGTGAACTTTTACGGTGCGGGGATGGTCCCCGCCAGTTATACGGTGTTTTTCACGGTGACGGCGGCCACGGAACCCGATTTCACGGTCAATCCGGCTACGCCTGAGAGCCTGCAGGCGGGGCATTCGGTTACGTTCACTACGCAGGTGGCGCCGGTGAATGGGTTCAGCGGTCCGTTTACGCTGAGCAGTCCGGGGGTGGATGGCGTGAGCCTGACGTTTTCGCCGGCTACTACGGCGCCTTTGAGCGGGGGCGCGCAGACGGTTACGGCTACGGTGACGGCGGCGGCCAATGCGGCGAGCCAGACGGAATTCGTGCCGATTGTGGCCTTGGGTGAGAACATTTCGCATCTCTCGTATGTGCCGGTGAGCGTGCAGGGCGGCGGGTCGAATACGGGGCTGACGGTGAGCGCTGCGGCGACGCCGAATCCATCGCGCCAATACTCCGCGCTGGCGCGGCAGCCTGGATACCTGCCTCGCCGTTCCTGTGTGGGAAAGACGCTTCCGTCTGTCCATTCCGGGTCTGGCAGGCGACTTGCTGTGTACAACATTATGAAACTGATCGCCGCCATCGCTCTGGCCTTCGCCTTATCCGCCTGTTCACCCACGCAGGACGAGCGTGCCCAGCAACAGGCCCATCAAACCGCCGAACAGGCGAAACACGATGCCAAGAAAGCGCTGGCGGACGCCAAAGTAGAAGCTGAACGGGCCAACCGAGCCCTGGACAAGGACCTCAACAAGGCGCGAGAGAAGATCCGCGGAGCTATCGCGCAACCGAACGATGCCCCGCCAGAGGATCATCGCTAATATAGTGAGGTGTCAGGTTTCTCACAACTACTTGGGGCGCTATCCGATTGCCGCCTTGTTGACCTCGCCCAGCCGTATTACACGGGCATGCCGCATCACCCGGCGCATCCGCCGTTTCTCTACGGACTGAATAAGAAGCACGGGGACTACGTTAACCCGGGCGGCGCCAGTTCGGCCTCCGAAGCCATTGCGTTAGGCGCGCACGTCGGCACCCACATCGACGCGTTATGTCACTTTACGTGCAACGGAAAACTTTTCGGTGGCGAGGATGCCGCCGGCGTGCAGAATTATGCGACCGGTCTCGAGCGCCACACGGTGGACACCATCAAACCGATCTTCCGCCGCGGTGTCCTGCTCGACATCGCAAAGCTCGAAGGAGTTGACGCTCTGCCGAAGGATTTTGTCATCACACCCGAGCATCTGGATCTTACCGGCGTAACCGTGAAGCCAGGCGACGTGGCTGTTATCCGCACGGGGTGGGCGCGCTATTGGGATGACGCGGCGCAATTCATTTCCCAGGTAAACAGCCCCGGCCCGGGCCTCGCCGCGGCGGAGTGGCTCAGCGCCCGTAAGATCTTCGCGGCGGGCAGCGATACCGCTCCATTCGAGTTCGCTCCCAGCCCCGCCATGGCGGTTCACGTGCATCTGCTGGTCGAAAGCGGCATCCATATTATTGAATGTCTCAACCTCGAAGAACTATCCGCCGCGGGCGTCACCGAATTTCTGTTCGTGGCCGCGCCCCTGAAAATCCGCGGAGCCACAGGCTCGCCGATTCGTCCCGTGGCGCTGGTGCCCGGCCGTGACTGATCGGGGCCTCACATCCGGGAGCTACGATGCCTTCCTGCTGGTTTCCTTCGGCGGACCCGAGAAGCACGAAGACGTGATCCCGTTCCTCGAAAACGTGCTCCGCGGCAAGAATGTCCCCCGCCAACGCATGCTCGAAGTCGCCGAACATTATTATCACTTCGACGGCATGAGCCCCATCAACGATCAATGCCGCGCTCTGATTGCCGCCCTGCGCACGGAGTTGCATCTGCCCATCTATTGGGGCAATCGCAATTGGTCGCCGATGCTCGCCGACACGGTGACGAAGATGCGTGACGACGGCGTCAAGCGCGCACTGACGCTGGTGACTTCGGCCTTCGGTTCGTACTCGGGATGCCGGCAGTACCGCGAGGATATCGAGCGCGCTCGCGCAGCTGTGGGAGAAGGCGCGCCGTCGATCGACAAACTTCCGCCATTCTGGAATCATCCCGGCTTCGTCGAAACCGTGACGTTGCGCGTCGGCGAGGCGCTTGAAAAGCTGCCGGGAGCCGATGTGGTTTATACAGCCCACAGCGTTCCCATCTCGATGGCGCAATCGAGCCCCTATGAACAACAACTCAGGGGCGTGTGCGCCATGGTAAATGCCGAACTGAAACTGGGAGATCCTGTGCTGGTCTTCCAGAGCCGAAGCGGACCTCCGACCCAGCCCTGGCTCGAACCCGACATCGGTAAATTTATTGGCGAAACCGCTGCGAAGAAACTGATCGTCGTCCCGGTGGGGTTCTTATCGGATCATATGGAAGTTCTCTACGACCTCGATACCGAGGCCGCGGATCTCGCCGCAAAGCGCGGAATCGAGTTCCTGCGCGCCCCGACCGTGGGCACCCATCCACGATTCATATCGGCCATCCGTCAGATGGTGCACGAAGCCATGGAGAAAGGCCCGGCCTATATCTGTCCCCCCGACTGCTGCAAACTGGACATGCGGCGTTAGCCGCGTTCGCGCGTTAGCTAAGATAGTCTTACGTGAAAGCAAGGGTCTACGTAACCTTCAAACCATCCGTCCTCGATCCCCAGGGGCAAACCATCTGCCACGCCCTCAACGGCCTCGGCCATAAAGGCATCGAAGACGTCCGCCAGGGTAAATTCTTCGAGATCGTCATGCAGCCCGGCGAAGACCTCGACGCCATTGCGCGCGACGTCCTCAGCAACCCCGTCATCGAGGACTACCGTATCGAGAAGTTACTCGACTGAGACAATGGCGTTATGTGCGGAATAGTTGGCTACGTAGGGTCGAGGCGTGCGGTCCCTATCATTGTTGACGGCCTGAAACGGCTTGAATATCGCGGATACGATTCGGCCGGAGTAGCCGTTTACTGCGATGACGGTGAACTGGGTGTGCGCCGCGCCTCGGGCAAACTGCGCAATCTCGAAGACGTGCTGCAGATGGATCCTGTCGATGGCCGCTATGGGATAGGCCATACCCGCTGGGCCACGCACGGCCGTCCCACCGAAGAAAACGCCCATCCCCATCGCGACTGCACAGGCGACATCGTCGTGGTGCACAACGGCATCGTCGAAAACTACCTCCAGTTGAAAGAACAACTGCAGCACGAAGGCCACATCTTCAAGACCGAAACCGATACCGAAGTGATCGCCCATCTGGTCGAGAAATACTTCGAAGGCAATCTCGAAGAGGCCGTGCGCACTGCGTTAAAACAACTGCGCGGAGTTTTCGCGCTCGCCATCCTGAGTCGCCGCGACCCACACAAGATTGTTGCCGCGCGTGAAGGCCCGCCGGTGGTGATCGGCCTCGGCGATGGCGAATATTTCGTCGCTTCCGACGTCCCCGCCATTCTCAGCCACACTCGCGACATGTTCTTCCTCGCCGATGGAGACATGGCCGTGCTCACTCCCGCCGGCGTTCAGCTCACCGACTTTAACGGCCACAGTGTGAACCGCCAGGTGCAGCACGTCCTGTGGGATCCCATCATGGCCGAAAAGGGCGGCTATAAGCACTTCATGCTCAAGGAAATTTTTGAGCAGCCGCGCGCTGTCCGCGACACTACGCTCGGGCGCGTCGGCCAGGAAACAGGCAAGATCTTTCTCGACGAGATGGACATCACGCCGAACCAGTTCCAGGCCTTTCGCGAAGTTAAAATCATCGCTTGCGGAACCAGCTGGCATGCCGCGCTCGCCGGCAAGTTCATGATCGAGAAGCTGGCCCGTATACCCGTCGAAGTGGATTACGGCAGCGAGTTTCGTTATCGCGATCCACTCGTCGGCCCCGACGTATTGACCGTGGTCATTTCGCAATCGGGCGAAACCGCCGACACACTGGCGGCCCAGCGCGAGGCCAAGCAGAAGGGATCTAAGACGCTTGCCATCTGCAATGTGGTCGGATCCATGATCACCCGCGAAGCTTCCGGCACCATCTACACTCACGCCGGACCGGAGATCGGCGTCGCCTCCACCAAAGCGTTCACATGCCAGCTGACCGCGCTCGCCATCCTCGCCTGTTACCTGGGGCAGATGCGCGGCGCACTCGATGAAGAGAAGTCGCGCTGCTTTGTGCAGGAATTAGTCCGCATCCCGGGCAAGCTCGAGACCATCCTGGCCGACGACAGCCTCTACGAAGAATTAGCCCGCAAGCTTTTCCGCTCGACCGACTTCCTCTACCTCGGACGCGGCGTGCATTTTCCCATCGCGCTCGAAGGCGCTCTCAAGCTGAAAGAGATTTCCTATATCCACGCCGAGGGCTATCCGGCCGGCGAGATGAAGCACGGCCCCAATGCGCTGATCGATGAGAAACTGCCTGTGGTGGTGCTCGCCACGCAGGACCGCACCAATCATGCCAGCTGCCTGCTGTACGAGAAAACGCTCTCGAATATTCAGGAAGTGAAGGCGCGCGAAGGCAAGGTGGTGGCTATCGTCACGGAAGGCGATCGCGAGGTCCGCAAGGTAGCCGACGATGTGATCGAGATCCCCGCCGCGCCGGAACTGCTCACGCCGATCCTTGAGATTGTCCCGCTCCAGTTGCTCGCGTATCACATCGCGGTCAGGCGAGGCTGCGACGTGGATCAACCGCGCAATCTCGCCAAAAGCGTAACCGTCGAGTGAACCAGGCGCAGGGCGAAATCACGGTCGCAACCAGATGCAAAGGTCTCTATGATATTTCGCGCGAAGTGCGCCGCTGGGTAGCGCAGCAGAATATCACCACCGGGCTGCTGACGGTCTTTATTCAGCACACTTCCGCCTCGCTCACTATTCAGGAGAATGCCGATCCCGACGTGCTCCGCGACATGGTCGAATTCTTCGAACGCATGGTGCCGGAGAAGACTCCATGGTTCCGTCACACCACCGAAGGCCCCGACGACATGTCGGCGCACATCCGAACCACACTGACCTCGCCGTCGCTGTCGATTCCCGTGCGCGCTGGCCAACCGGCGCTGGGGACCTGGCAGGCCATCTATGTATTCGAGCACCGGGCCATCCCTCATAAACGAAACGTGCTCCTTCACATCATAGGAACGTAGCTGCCAGGTGGGGCAGATTTCCGATCTGCCCGTTCCTCTGCCGGGGCAAGCTCAGCGGGCAGATCGGAAATCTGCCCCACCGCAACCGCGGAGGAATCCTGAACGTATCAACGTAAGATGCGAAATGCGATTCTGGTTTGCCTGCTCAGTGCCGGCGTAGCCAATGCCCAGGCGCTGTCGGTAGGCGTTATCGGCGGAGCGCCATTCACCAACGTAGTGAACGGAAACACTCTGAACAGTATCCAGTCCATCTCAAAGAGCACCAACTTCACCATCGGAGGAGCCATTCAAGTCAACCTCCCGCTAAATCTGCGCATCGAAGTGGACGGCATCTTCCGCCCTTACAGCTTCAATCTCACCAGCCTGAATCTCGCGCAGGACATATCCGCCCAGCAATACAGTTTCCCGGTGCTCCTCGAATACCGCCTGCCCGGTCCGCCGCTCATCAAGCCATTCGTAGAGGCAGGCCTGCAATTCGACCACCTCGCGGGAATCTCCGCCGCCGCAAAGAGCGCCATCACCTCCGGACCGGGCGAGCTACTGCGCCAATCGGATGCGGGCATCGTCATAGGCGCAGGCATCGATGTCAAAGTCCCCTTGATCATCCGCCTCAGTGGAGAACTGCGTTACATCCGCCAAACCCTTCCCAATTTCCAGGATTTCTCTAATCTGAATCAGGCCGAAGTTCTCGTGGGCGTCCACTTCTGAGAAACCGAGCCGTGAGCGCCCTACTTAATGGAGAACGATCCGGCCGACCCGTCCCGGTGCGCCATGTGGCAGCCCCCGCACGTGGATTGCAGCGTCTTCAGATCCGCCATTGCCGCATCGGTGTTTCCCGCCTTTGCGTCTTTCGAAATGGCGGTCAACGCTTTCCGCGCCGTCTGTGTAAACGCTACCGCATCCTGCACGTTGCGCTGCCCCCAGAAATCTTCAATCTGCTTGAAGGTGTCATCCAGCTTGTCGGCATCGGCCGCGGCCATGTCGCCCATCCTGCCGTTGATATTAGCCGTCAGGCTGCGCACCGCCGGCGGTATCGATTGCATCCATGCACGGTACTCGCCAGCGCGTGGATCGGGCCGATCGGCCTGTGCCATAGCGCCCACTGTGACCACGGCGAGAATGCTCGCCACAAGGAACATGTTCCGCATAAGAGGCTTCTCCTGCTGTAATTAAAGTTTCCGACGCCAAGCGTCAGCCTTAGAATTCTACCGCGGATTGCGCCTCTGTCGGCGAACCCGGCCACCCCCCCGGGATCGTTCGAAAATCATGATATAGTCAAAAAACTTTAAGTGTCCTGGGCCGCAGCGGCGCAGGGCGGGAGGTTGTAATGGTTCGGCGAACGACAGCGGTGAATTTAGTGGCCGGCATCACGGCGATGTTCGCCATGCCCCTGGCCGAAGCTGCCGCTCCCACCCCGATCGAGCGGCAGTTCGAACAGACCGTGCGTCCCTTCGTCACGCAATATTGCGTGGTCTGCCACAGCGGCGCCACCCCTGCCGCGCAGTTGGACCTCAAGTCGTACTCCACCATGAACGCCGTCGTCGCCGGCTATCCTCGCTGGGCGCAGGTGCTCGAAAAACTGACGGCCAAAGAAATGCCACCGAAGTCGGCCCCGCAGCCCTCCGACCAGGCGCGCGAGCAGATCACAGCCTGGATTCGGGCCATGCGCATGAATGAGGCACGCAAAAATGAAGGCGATCCCGGCCCCGTGCTGGTGCGCCGGCTGAGTAACGCCGAATACAACTACACCATTCGCGACCTCACCGGCGTGGACCTGCAGCCCGCCCGGGAATTTCCCGTCGACCCCGCCAACCAGGCCGGCTTCGACAACTCCGGGGAGTCTTTGACGATCTCGCCCGCGCTTCTCGACAAATACCTCCTCGCCGCCCGGGATATCGCCGATCACATGGTGCTCACCCCCGACGGACTGGCCTTTTCCAGCCATCCCATGCTCGCCGAAACCGATCGCGAACGCTACGCCATCCAGCGCATCGTGGATTTTTACGGTGGTCAGCCCACCGACTTCGGCGATTACTTCATGGCTGCCTGGCGCTTCAAATACCGGGCCGCGCTCGGTAAGCCCACTGCCACCCTGACGAGTATTGCGGTCGATGCCAAACTGAGCCCCAAGTATCTGCCCATGGTTTGGCGGATTCTGGAATCGACAAAGAATGAGGTGGGCCCGCTCGGCACTCTGCAGTCCATGTGGCGAAATTTGCCTGCCCCGCAAGGCAGGGACAATCAGCCGGACGACGTTCGCGCAGCTTGTGTGCGCATGCGGGACTTCGTGGTGAAGATCCGCCAGCATACCCCCGTGCTTATTACCAGCCCCGTGGCGCCGGGAGTGAACGCGAATTCCGTCCCCATGGTGTATTGGAAGGACAAATACTACGCGACTCACCACCGCGATTTCGACCGCACCGCGCTTCGCGTGGAAGGTGAGCCTCCTCCGGGGCCGATCGTTGTGACCGAAGGCCCTGGGTTTACCTTCGATCTCTACACTCGCGGGCCGGCCATCGCCTTGTGGACCAAAAACAGGTTGGAAGATCCCGACTTAGCGGTGCCCGCCGGCCAGCGCGCCCGCTATGAGGAGGCTTTTGCCCGGTTCTGCAATGTGTTCCCCGACCACTTCTACCTGAGCGAGCGCGGACGCTTCTATCCCATCGACTGGTTGGACAAGGGTCGCTTTCTGGGCGCAGGCTTACACAACATTCCGGGATTCTTCCGCGACGACCAGACGCTTATCGATATGGTGCTTGACGATAAAGCTCACAAAGAACTCGACAAGCTGTGGGATGAGTTCGAGTTCATCGGCGACTACACGACACGCAGCTACATTCAGTTCTACTATGACGGCAGCCGCGTGGGGCGGGACGGCGCCCGTCAGCACTCGGACCAGGGGATTACCGACGAAAAGACCATCATGGGATTCCGCGACACGATGCTTAAAATGGCGGCGCCGGCCAATAATGCAGTGGTAAATCAGGCCATCCGGGACCATTTCGAAAGCGTCAACGCGACGATCCGGTCCATGGAAAAGGTGCGGCCCGCAGCCATGCCCCGCCACGTCGAGGCTCTTCTTAAGTTCACCGCGCGCGCCTACCGCCGCCCGTTATCGAAGGCGGAACAGGACGACATCCTTGCGTATTACCGGAAGCTTCAGGAAACGGACGGGCTGACCCATGAAGACGCCATCCGCGAAACCATTGTCACGGTGCTGATATCGCCTTATTTCCTTTATCGCGTCGATCTGGACGACAGCGCCGCCGACGCGGCCCCCGCAACGTCACGACGGGCCGTGGCGAAACCGGTAAGCGCCCCGCTCAAGTAAGAAATAAAAGTAGAATAGGACTGGAAAGGTGAAATTGAAGATGCCCCAACCTACCAAAAACTCCACCTCGCGCATTTCCCGCCGGGCCGTGCTGCGCGGCGCCGGTGTTGCCGTGGCCCTGCCCTGGCTCGAATCGTTCTCCGC
>Ga0326727_10017197_pt1 | contig 15067 bp, 8 predicted proteins | sample MB2enrmetagenome_FD_207643 | JGI IMG/M metagenome (GOLD analysis project Ga0326727, IMG submission 207643) | Lab enriched peat soil microbial communities from McLean, Ithaca, NY, United States - MB29MY | ecosystem: Environmental > Terrestrial > Soil > Wetlands > Peat | place: USA: New York... | reverse complement strand
AAACCGTGCGCACTTCGGGATAGAACATCCGCATCCCCTTGGCGATGGCGCGGAACTCATTTTCAAAGTAGATGCCCAGAACTTTGGCAATCAATTGGCTTCCCGACCCCGTGACGCGGATGCCCTCCACGTCCTCTTCCGGCAGGAAGTCATAGAGCTCTTTCAACATGTCGAACGTGGATTGGATGGGACTGCCTTGCAGCCGCCGGTAGCGCGAAAGCACCAGCGCGCGGCCCGCAAAGGGACTGGAATCCGGGAAGGAGGCCGCATAGAAGGTTTCGGATTTCTCCGTGAGGGTGCGGAAACGCGGTCCGTCGTCCGGGCCGCCAACGGCCGCAAGCTTCAAACTGACTGCGCCGATGTCCAAACCAATGTTGATGCTCATAGGTTAGGGGTCAGGGGGCTGGGGTTAGGGGTTAGGATGATCCGAACGGGTAAGATCCATCTCGAATCCGCCACGAGAGATCATGTCTTTCTCCCTGGCACCTGACACCTGAAACCTGACACCTGTTCTTCTTCCGGGTCAAAACACGCAAAGCTCGACTGCAAGAAAGATAGTGGGCAATTCAGATTCCGAGGAGGGACTGTAGGCATGAAATCAGACATGTTGACGGATAAAAACGGGAAACTTAGTCCGATTTATGATGACAATGTGTCGCGGGTTCGGCTCATCGGGTCATCGGATCATCGGGTCACTGAAAAGCCGTCAGCTGTCCGTGGTCAGTTGTCCGTTGCAGGAAATGCGCTGAGGGCGAAAGCCTCAAGCCACTGACGACGGACAGTGGACCATGGACAGCCTTTCAATGACCCGATGATCCGATTCATTCATTTATCTCCTTTCTTTTCATCAACTCATCGCGAAAACATGTTAACTTCTTTGTTTTCATCAACTCATCCAGAGCACTTTTTTTGCCCCTTTATTTTCAATAACTCATCCAGAGCAATCTTCATTTTTAACATTTTTTGTGTCGCCACCCTGTTCAAAGACCCCATCCGAATAAACCGTCTGTTTTCAGATGCTTGAGTTTCTGGGGGGGCCATGATTCATTACCTATTTCATTACTGAGTGTATTTATCTTCAAATAGTTATCCGGAGCATAAGCTTTCTTGAAGACTCTCTCGCTGCACTTTGGCGTTCATTTCCCATCTGCAATTCCATCTGACTCGCAATTGGGGGAACAGTGGAATCTCCCCCTTAACAGGAGCAGCGTGGCGGGGGCGCCAAGGAAATTGCAGCGCCGGCCTTGCGGCCGGCATTGAAACGTGCCACGGGCATCCTGCCCGTGGCCGAGCCCGAGCATGGTTGACACGGCCATGGCACGTCGCTGGGGCACGGACATGAGGGCACCCCGGCATTAACACGCCGTAAGTTTATCGCCCTACGCTACTAATGTCAAGAGAAAAACAAGAAGATTAGGAGGCTACAGGATGTTTCTATCACGAATCACCCATCGCCAATTTCAAATGATCCAATAATTCAATGACCCGATGGCCCGATGACTCATTCGTTCCATCCCGCATGTTCCTGCCAGTCCATGATGCGGAGGTAATTCTCTTCCCGGGGAAGTTCGGCCAGGGTCTTCCGTTCGGCTTCGGCCGGGTTTCCGTCCTGGGATTGGTAGATCCAGGCCATTTCCTGTTTCAGGGCGGCGGCTTCCCCGCTCAGGTGGACGACGAACTTTTCATATTTGAAAGGGGCGGGCTTGGAACCTCCCCCCTCCACCATCTGAGCAGCCAGCAGGGTGGTTTGGGGATCGAGCGCCTTGGTTTTCACCAACTCCTGACAGGCTTTGAGGGCGAACCAGTTGGCGGCGCGGTGGTCCATGCGCCGCTCATCGGGATGGGGGACCGCGATCATGGCCGGGTGAAAATCCGTAATGATCTGCCGGATCGCCTCCATCACCGCATCGCGCGCATACGGCAGGTTGGGCTTGTAGACGTTCGCGTAGGGCGCAAAATCGCAGGCCAGGCTGATGGAAAGCAGGGGACTGGAAAGTTCTTTATGTTCAAACCAGATGGTTTCCAGGCCTTCATCCGGCAGACCCAGAATGGTGAGCTTGTCGCGGGCGAGACCCAAGTGTTCCAGAGCCTCGGCGGATTCCTCCATGCGCACCGCCCCGAATTCGCGCACCTCATTGGGGCCGCAGGGTGAGCCAAAGTAGCGCGCGCACGGACCCACGTTGCCGGCCCCCAGGATCAGCACCTGGGCGCGAATCTTGTCTTCGATGGCCGCCCGGAGGAGTCCGGCAAAGGCCTGCTCATCGCCCTCATGCGCACAGATCACCAGCAGGGAGGCGGGAAGTTGGTTCACCGCAATTTCCTGGCTCGTCGTGGCCCGGGTCCTTCCCTCGGAATTCACCACCGAGAATTTCAGGAAGAAGAGGCCGGGTTCCTCCTGCTTGCCCACCACCCAGGCGACCGCCGACGCTTTTTGCACCTGGCCGGGAGAGTAGTCCTGGGCGGGCACGAGGTTGGGGGAGCCTCCCCGATCCCTGCCCTGCGCATCGGTGACTTTCACCTCCACATGCGCCCCCCTCCAGGTCTCGTTACTGGTATTTTTCACGGTCACCTTGCGAGGCACAGTTTCTTCGGGAGTGAAAAGCGTGACCGCATGATCCACGCTGATGGCGGGAGAAATCTCCCCCGCCGCGTAGAATTCCCGGTACTTCGTAAAATCGATCGAGGAATTATAGGGATGCATGAAATTACGGCTGTAAGGCTTGGGCAGGTCGCGATCCAGGGTGCGCACCATCGCCGGCACGGAGAACTGCAAGTCGTAAAGAATGGTGTGGTCGGCGTTCCACAAGGCCACGGCATAGGTGTCAACTTCCGGGAAAGCGCCGTTGACGCTGCCCGGCGGGAGGGCGGCGCCCTCCATCCCCTGCTGCTTGCCATGCAGCATGCTGGCGGTGCCGGCCACCGACATGGGAATGGTCACGGCGGTGCCGGCGGGAATATCCAGGTGGTCGCGCAGGGTGCGGACCGCCAGGTCGGGGTTGTCGCGTCCCCCCTGGGAGTAGAGGGAGATCCAGGGATAGATGGCGTTCGAGAACTCGAGGCGCAATCCTTTCAGGTCGGTGTCGCCACGATTTTCCAGCCCCACCTCGCACTGGATGGGGTCGCCCACGTTGTAAATGGTCTTGTCGAGGGTCATGCGCGAGATTCTCGCCAGCTTCTTGTAGACCACGAAGCCGTGCACTTTTTTCGTGATCTCCAGAGAGTGCTCGATGCGATCCTCCACGTGCAGGGTGAGCGTGTAAAAGCCGGTGGGCGCCTGCGCGGGAATCGGCCACCCCACCTTGAATTCCTCCACGCCGGGCTTAGTTTGCGGAAGGCGGTCCATTTCCACGCTGGCGCTGGAGGTGGTCCCGTAGTATTGGATTTCCGCAAACACCACATAGCGCTTAGGCTGGCCGGAGACCCCATGCAGGGTGGCGTGAATGGTGGCGAAGGTGCCACTGTCAAATCCTGTTTCCGTGGGGCCGCCTTCCACCGTAATCTCCGCCCCCCAAAGCGGCACGCTCGACAGGAAGAGCGCTCCTGCCAGGGCTGTCCACCACACCTTTCGATCGATCATCTCTGCATCTTCTCCTTGTCCCCGCGTGGGATTACGTTATTATTGCCGGGACTTCTGGCCAGTTCAAATTAATTTGTGGGCATGGAAGGGATCAATAGGATGGAAAGGAGACTCACATGGAATCATCCGTGATAGCGCCGGACCGGCCTGCTTGGACGTGGGCGGATCTGCTGAGCACTTACCGTTTCTGGGGATTGTTCTTATGGATGGTGCTGACTGAAATCGGCATGCAATTGTACTATCGGTTCGAATATATTGATCTCAACCACATATATCGATTGTCGTACAGCCAAATCGGGCCGCTCGTGGAGACCCTGAGAGTATTGGCGGTGCTTTCCGCCTTCTTCCTGGCCTGGGCGGCGGTCAGAACGAGCCCTATCCGCATACTGCTGATCACCAGCAGTCTGATGGCGTGCGCGGCGGGAGCGTACCTGGCGCATTGGCCGGGAAGGATTGACGCCGCGGTGGCGATGCTCTTCCTCGTTCGATTGGGGTTCTGGGTCGGCTCACTTGTATTTCCCGCGATTATTGCCAGAGCCCTGGGCGGATACGAAACCTTTCTGGTAGCCTTCGGCCTCACCTTCGTACTGCAATACACGCTGGGGGCGGGGGTAGGTGCGTTCAGCGACGCGTACTTCAGCAATGCAGAGTCAGACCTGCAAAGGACAATCTACGCGATCGCCTGCACCGGGCTCCTGCTGTTGGCAGTGATTGCGCTCATTCCCATCAAGCGCGTACTGTTCACCGCAGAGCCGCCCTTGCGGTCCCGTCCGATTGAACCAAAGTATCGTGAGCCGTTCGTTGCGGCGTTGCTGACGGTGTTTGTCCCATTTTACTTTCTGTACTGGCTGTACCGGGCGCACGGCGAGGCCGCCGGCCTTAGGCCATCCAGGGTACTGCTCACCCCTGCCGGGGCTGTGTGGGTGGGGCTTATTCCCATCATGAATATCATCATGCTCCCGGTCATGCTGACGACGCTGGCGGATCATTTGAACATGCGCGCGGGGGAGTTGGGGCTGCCTCGTCTGCTTCGGCCCTGGGCAATCCTTCTCGGTGGCCTCTTCCTTCCCTTTGTTGCCATCGGCGCGCTGCAGGGGGCATTGAACCGGCTGGCGAGCAGCGGCGCGCCAGCGGCAGCGGCCCCTGCCAACTAGTGTTGGAAGGCCCCGCAATCATCGGGGGAGCGGCTCCACACAGGATCGGCAACAGACCATAGGCATGGAACATTGAGAAAAATGGGGCGCTCGAATATCATACCGCGCGATGGCGGAGAGGGTGGAGCCCCAATAATCATGGGCGCAGGCTGAAATCAGGTTGAGGATGAGGCGATCAGAGGGAGTGAAGATCCCCCTCCCTCTCCGCCGGGATAATCCCCGATGCCGGTCAAAATTCTCATGGCGGACGGCGACCCTGCGGTTCTGGAACTGGCCAGGGCGACCATGGCGGCAGTGCAGTGGTGTGACTTGGTCAGCGTGCAGGACGGGCCGGCGGCGGCGGAATATTTGCAGAAGGAGAAGTTCGACGGCTTCATCATCGCCGACCAGATCCCCCAGGGAGACGCCTTCGAGCTCATCCAGCAACTGAAGGGTTGGTCACTCAATGCGGGCATCCCCATTGTCATGCTGACCGGTCGGGATGACATTGCCACGATGCGCCGGGGCTTCCAGGCTGGAGTCACTTTCTTTGCCGCCAAGCCGCCCACTCGTGAGCGCTTTTTTCGCCTCTTCAGCGCTGTCCACGGGGCCATGGAAAGCGAACGGCGACGCCACCACCGATTGCCTTACTCCACCTCGGTCACTTGCACGGTGGGGGATCAAAGCCGCTACCGTTTCGTAACCGAGAGCACGGAAATCGGCGAAGGAGGGATGGCCTTAAGGCTGGCGGGGGGAGTCGAGGTGGGTCAGATCCTCGACCTGGAATTCCTGTTGCCCCAAATCTCACGGCCTGCCCCCCCTCCGGCACGCAAGCCTCGGAAACTGTTCTTGGGAGAACGCGAGGCGCCTCTCACGGGGCCGCAAAAAGTGCGCGCCCGGGTCCGTTACCTTGCTTCCTCCAGCGCGAGCATCGGACTCGATTTCCTCGATTTAACCCCCGCCCAACGGCAAGTCATCCAGCATTACGTTACCGGCGACAGTTGAGCCGGCCCGGCGGCCGGAGCGGATTTCGAGGGTGGCTAAAATTTTCAGAATGCCCCTTGCACTTCGCGCCTGCCGGACTTAGAATGTGCCCACCCTGTGAACTCATGAAAAGCCCTGGCCTTGCATCCCGCTGCCTTAAGCCCGCGCGAGCTTTCGGTGTGTTCGGGCGCGTCGCCTTGCTTGCCCTGCTGCCGGCGTGTGCCGGCCTGGTGCACCACTTCGGGCCCCTGCTGGCGGATAGCTCGCGCGGGGCTGGGGCCGGCGTGGGCGCGAAGACCCGGTCAAGCCCCGGCGGAGGTTCACCCGGTTTCTCCTGGCACGACAGTCTGGGCGACGGCTTCCCCGATAGCGCCCGTCTGGAAAGAGCCGAGGACCGCGAGAACTTCACGCGCTGGTTCACCTTCCTGGCGGAAACGCAGTACTACGCCGCTTCGCCCCGGTCACAGGCGGAGGTTCTGGACTGCGCGGCCCTGGTCCGATTCGCGTACCGGAACTCGCTGGTGGTTCATTCTCCTGCATGGCGTGAAGAGGCCGGGCTGCCTTATGACCCGGGCTTCGGGGACGTCACGAAATACCATTATCCTTATGGACCGCTGGGGCGGGCGATGTTCCGCTCGCGGCCCGGCCCCGCCTCTCCGGGAGATCTTGCCCGGGGGGCCTTCGTGGAATTTGCCGACAGCGCCACGCTGCTTCGTTACAACACCTACCTGATCTCGCGCGACATTCGCGCCGCCCAGGCCGGCGACCTGCTGTTCTTCCACCAGGCAGTGCAGCGCGAGCCCTTCCATACCATGTTGTTCGTGGGAAAGTCGTACTATCAGCCGCAGGGCGCGGATTGGATTGTTTATCACACCGGCGACCTCGATGGCCACCGCGGTGAAATTCGCGAGGTGCAAGCGGAAACCCTGTTCGAACATCCCGACTTGCATTGGAGACCGCTGCTCAGCAATCCCAATTTCCTGGGAGTCTACCGCCTGGAAATTTTGCGTTGAGACTGCGATGAAGACTGCTGCGCCAAATCGACGCCTTGCCCCGGGCGGGCCGCCGAGGGGAACCGCGGGTGGATCGGCAGGATGGCTCTTGGCGGCATTGTGCCTCGTGGTGACCCTGTTCACTGCGCCGGCCGCGCTCGGCCAGGAGAGCACCAATTCCTCTGAACCGTCATTCTCCGTCTCCTCGCGCCAGACCTACGCGCCTTCCCAGCAGCCGAAAATCTGGATCAGCTTCCGGCAGGTCGATCACCTGGATTTCCGCGTCTATCGCGTCAAGGACGCCGTCCAGTTTTTCTCCAAGCTGAAGGACGCCCATTCCTTCGGCAGCGAAAAAGCTGAACTGGCGCGGGAAAAGACCTGGCTGGAACGCTTCCACGAATGGAAGCGGGACTTGCGCTCGAGCATCCGCGACTACTTCCGCTCCCAATTGCGGTTTGAAACGCGCTGGCAATACCACTCGGCGATCGTTCAACAGCGCAGGTTGCAACGCATTCCCCTTGATGTTACTTCCTACGCCCAGGTGCCGCTGCTGAACCGCGAGCAACTGGCGCTCGGCTGGCGCGAAATGGTGCCCAAGACGCGCGGCTCCGAGTACCAGGAAATCCCCGTCGATGTGCACGAAAAAGGCCTGTATCTGGTGGAGGTGGCGAACGGGAGCCTGCGCGCCTACACCCTGCTTATGGTCACGGACCTGGCGCTGGTGTCGAAAACCGCTCCCGGCCAGGTGCTGCTGTTTGTGGTGCGCCGCGACTCCGGCACCCCGGTGGAGGGCGCCACCGCCGTCGTGTTCAATAATCATGAAGAATTGGCGCGAGGCTTGACGGATGCCTCCGGCGTATTCCAATCCACCTTTAAACAGATCAAAGTTGATAACTCCATATTGGTGGCCACGGCGGGCGAGGATGTGGCGGCCACCAGCGTCGAGCCCTTCTTCTTTTTCGACACTTCCGCCACGGATTACGTGGGTTACATCTACACGGACCGGCCTGTCTACCGCCCCACCCACGAGGTGAACTTCAAGGGCGTCGTGCGCGCGCGGATGGGCGGCAGGTTCAGTCTGGATGTGCCGAGCCCCCTCACGGTGGAGGTGACCGACACCAATCAAAAGACCATCTATCAACAGAAGCTGGAGTTATCACCTTTTGGCTCCTTCCATGGCACGCTGACCCTTGGCCCGCTGGCGGCGCTCGGCACCTACGGGATTACCGCCCACATCGGCGACAAGCAGGTTTATGGGTCATTTGAAGTGCAGGAATACAAGAAGCCGGAATATGAGGTGGCGGTCTCGACGGATAAGGCGCGTTATCTTCAGGGCGAGACGATTCAGGCCACCATCAGCGCGCGCTATTATTTTGGCGCTCCCGTCGCGCATGGCAAGGTGAAGTATTCCGTGTTCCGCTCCGGCTATCAGTTCCCTTTCTGGCGCATCCTTTGGGGCGATGAGGAGTACGAAGGGGGCAATGACGAAGGAAATTACAGCGAGGATTATTTCGGCGAGGAGATCAGCCAGGGCGCCGGCCAACTGGATGCGGATGGCGTGCTGCACGTGTCTCTGCCCACCAAGGTCGACGACCGCAAGCGCGACTATCGCTATCGCATCGAAGCCCATGTGACCGACGCCAGCAATCGTGAAATCACGGGCGGGCGCGGCGTAACCGTCACCTACTCGAGCGTCGTTGTCCTGCTGGAAACCGACCGCTACGTTTACGCGCCCGGCCAGCAGGCTGATATCACTGTGCACACCCTCGACTATGACTCCAACCCTGTCTCCGCCAACGTTCAACTCACGTTCGAGGGCCACCAGTCATGGGGATCGAACGGGAGGTCGGAGATCCTTTCCCAGCCAAGTGTCTCCACCGATGCCCACGGCGTGGCTCACTTATCCTACAAAGTTCCCAAAGTACCCTGGCTCACTATTGACGCCAGCACCTTTGACAGCAATCGTCGCGAAGCGACCTATGTGACTAGCATATGGATTGCCAATATCGGCGTGGTTGGGGAAGAAGAGGAGGGGATACGCGTCGATATCTATCCGGACAAGCATTCCTACAAGCCCGGGGAGACGGCCCACGTGCTGATCGCCACTCACCAGCCCGGCGCGCAGGTCCTGGTGACCACCGAAGGGCAGCAGGTTTACACCTGGTCATTACACCCTGCCCCCGGCGATTCGCTGACCGTGGACGTTCCGATTGAGGAGCGCTTCGAACCCAACTTCTTTCTCAACATTGCGTTCGTGAAGAACGAACAACTCATCGAGGGCTCGAAGGACATCTCCGTGCCGGCGGTGGAAAAAGTCTTGAAGGTCACCGTGCAAACCGACAAGCCGGAATACCGGCCGGATGAAAAGGTTGTTTACACCATCACCGCCCAGGACGCGCAAGGGCATCCGGTGAGCGCGGAATTGAGCCTCGGGGTGGTGGATGAAGCCATCTACGCGGTTCGCCCTGATTCGACGGAACCTGCCGAGAAGGTGTTTTACGCCCGCGGATGGAATAAAGTCTTTACCCAATTCTCCACCAATTACTGGTTCATGGGGTATTCGGGCCGGCACAAGATGGAACTGACCCAATTGCGCGCGCCCACCCGCCTGGCCGATTTCAAGAACCCGCAGATGGTTCAGCCCAAGGTGCGCAAGTTTTTCCCCGACACCATCCAGTGGCTCCCCACGCTCGTGACCGATGCCAGCGGCAAGGCGCGCGCCTCCTTCAACTTCCCGGATTCGCTCACCACATGGCGGGCCACGGTGCGCGCCGCGACGCGCAACACCCTGGTGGGCCAGGTGGTGGCCAAAATCATTACCCGCAAAAACCTGATCCTACGCCTGGAAACTCCGCGCTTCATGAATCAGGGTGACACCGCGACGCTTACGGGAATCGTCCACAATTATCTTGCCACGGATAAAACCGCGAAGGTTTCACTTGAGGCGCAGGGAGTGGAATTGACCGGCCCTGCGGAGGCCACGGTCAATGTCCCCAGGAACGGTGAAGCGGTGGTGACGTGGAACGTGCGCGCGCCGAAGATTGCCCAGGCCAAATTCCTGGCTAAGGCGCTGACCGATGAGGAATCCGACGCGCTCGAACTGGAGATGCCGGTGGAACCCTGGGGCCTCCAGCAAAACCTGGCGCAGTCGGGAGCCTTGCGGGCCGACAAAGACGAAATCAAACGTTCTCTGCTCCTCCCCGGGGATATCAACGCCGACGCCTCCACGTTGCGTATTGACCTGGCGCCCTCAATTGCCGGCACACTGATGTCAGCGCTGGATTTCCTGGCGTCATATCCCTACGGGTGCGTTGAGCAGACCATGTCAAGCTTCCTGCCCAACATCCTGGTGATGAAGGCCATAAAAGACCTGGGGCTGACGCCACCGGCGGCTTCCACCGAACTCGACAAGAAAATTGCGGCGGGGCTTCAGCGCCTCTACATGTTCCAGCATGATGACGGCGGATGGGGCTGGTGGCAGACCGATGAGACTCATCCCTTCATGACTGCATACGTGGTGGCGGGGTTGGCACAGGCCAAAGAGGCGGGTTATCCCATTGACGAGCAGAAGCTGAAAAACGGCCGCGATGCGCTCCTGCAACAGATCAATGATAATCCCCGCGCCATTGCGGATATTCGCGTCTACATGATTTACGCGCTCGCCCTGAGCGGCGACGTGGACCACGACCTGGTGGAAAACCTGTATTCATCGCGGGGGAAATTCTCCGCGCATGGACAGGCGCTGATGGCCCTGCTCCTGATGCGGCTCAAGGACCCGCGCGCCCAGGAGTTTGTGAAGCTGCTGGAAGCGGGCCCGCATTCGGAAGGCCCCTTTGTTTGGTGGAAATCCGAGCGCCAGGAAATGCTCGATTTCTCCTCGGACAATTCCTTTGAAACTACTGCCTACGCCCTCAAGGCGCTGGCGAACCTCGATCCCAAGAGCGATATGTTGCCGCGCGCCGCCCGCTGGCTGATGGAGCATCGCTCCGACGGGTACTATTGGGACTCCACGGAGCAGACCGCCACCGCTATTTACGGCCTGATTGACTACTTGAAGATCTCCGGCGAACTGAAGCCGAACTACCGCCTGACGGTTTACCTGAACGGTCAAAAACTGGCCGAGCGCGACATTACGGAAAAGGACATTGCCAATCCGCTTCCCATTTCGCTCGCAGCGGCCGCCCCGCAGGTGCATGCGGGCGCAAATGAAGTGCGCATCGTGAAATCGGGCCCTGGGGTGCTTTACTGGTCGGCATCGGCTTCCTACTTATCCCGGGAGCCCAAACCGCCACCGGCGGGCAGCTACGTTTTGAACGTGATCCGTGAGTATTTCAAGCTCGAACCGGAGCGGCAAAACGATCGCATCGTCTACTCCGAGCAGCCGCTGGCGGGCCCCGTCCAGACGGGTGACGTCATCGTCGTGCGCCTGACCGTCAGCGCCACGCATGACGAGCAGTACCTGCAAATTGAGGACCCCATCCCAGCCGGCTTTGAGTTCGTTGAGCAAGAGGGTCTTTACGAACTTAAAGAAAAACCGCCCTGGTGGGATTTCTATTACACGCAGAGTGAATTTCACGACGACCGCGCCGCACTGTTCTCCACCACGTTCGAGCGCGGGCAGGGTCAGTTCCATTACCTTTTGAAGGCCGTGACCCCGGGAACATTTGAGGCAAATCCGGCGCGTGTGCTGCCCATGTACGAGCCCGCGCGCCAGTCGTCAACCCGGGCCGCCACGGTGACCGTTGCAGGACATTGAGGAATTTTGGATTTTGGATTTTGGATTCGGAATTTTGGGCTCGGCCCTCTGTGTCGTAAGGAGCATTCCAGGCAGGATGTCCTACTACGTATGGCTGGGCCACATGATCTTGAGCAAGAATCAGGCACGCGTGCTGCCGATGCACGAACCCGCGCAGCACGCTGAGTGAACCAAATGAAGAGAGCCTTTGCAGCCTGGAAGTGGAGCCTGGGGGTTGTCGCCCGCAGTTACCGGACGGTTGTGGCGCTGGCGGCGCTTATCGCGCTTTGGGGATATGCGGCTTACGAGTGGCTGGGTCTGGCGGAGTCCTCGGCCCTCTTGCTCATCCTGGCGCTCGTCTGGGCCATTGTGCAACTCCTGGCCGCTGCCGTCATGGTGGGGGGAACCGCGGCGGGGGCGGCGGAGGCCGCCACCAGCGGGGGCAGGAGTTTCCCGCTCCGGTGGATGTGGACGTTTGGCCGAAAAAAGCTGCTGACTACCATCGTCTTTGGCCTGGTGAGCCTCGCGTTCGTGTGGTTGTGCAGCACAGTTTTCGACTGGATCAATGGCCACGCCGTGGAAGTCGCGTCGTTCCTGACCTTTCATTTCCAAAAACCGGTCAGCTATGTGCTGATCGGGGATATCTACGAAATCCTCGAAGACCTGTTGTGGATTATTTTCGGCGGATTCCTGCTGAGCTTTTTTATCGCCCTTCTGCGGACGGGTTGGCGCGGGGCGGCAAAGCAAACGGGGAGTCTTCTTGGCGGATGCGCCTTCCAAACCCCCTTTCTGACGAATTTGCTGACCCTGGCAGTTTTCGGAGGAATAGCGTACGAGCTCGCCAACTGGCGCCCCGTGGTCCCGCCGGGATTCTGGGATTATACCCAGATGATCGTGCGATTCTCCTTCGTCCTGATCCTCATCTCCGCCGGCGTGCTGTTCTGGCCGCTCGCCTTGGGGCGTCTGCAAGCACCAAAGCACGATTCTTCCCCAGAAGCGTATTAGGTTTCGTAGGGGCACCCCTCGTGGGTGCCCATCTTGAGGGCACCCACGAGGGGTGCCCCTACGAAACGTGTCATTCGCGGCTATGCCATGCGTTATGCTGCACCTGCTTAACCTCCCCGGTCTTGCGGTCATCCGGCAAACGTGTTAACAAGGATGAAGAGGGCAAATTGGTGAATCGAAGATTCAAGGTCCCGGCAGGGCGTGCCGGTCTGGCCGTGCCGTTGGCGGCCCTTCTTCTGGGTCTCGTCGCGCCGCCGGCAAGCTGGGCGCAAGCGGACCGCCCTGAGGACGCGGCCATCATTCGGCATCTCAATGCCGCCATCACCTGGTACCGGCAACTTACCAGTGCCAATGAATCCGCGGGCCAGCCGAGCGATGCGTTTTACCTGGAAAATGCCCGCTCCCTCGCCAAGCAGGCACTGCAACTGGCCTTTCAATCCGCCGAGAGTGAAGCCGCGCTGCTGCTCGCGGAGAGAGGAGGGGACGGCGCAGTGGCGGGCAATGACCTCTCTTCTCAAACCTCGGGGCAGCAACAGAACATCGCCAAGTCGGCCGCCGCCACCGCCGCCCAGATCAGCCTACTCCAAACCCAGATTGGTTTGTTAAACAGCCAGATTCCCAGTGCGTCCGGGAAGAAACTCCAGGAATTGACTTCCCGGCGGGAATACCTGCAAGAGCAACTGGATTTCAACAAAGCGCTTCAGGAAGCACTCCAGAAATTATCGACTTTCATGAACGGGAGCGCCCGCAAGGTGGGGGGGTTGCAGCAGGAGATTGATGACCTGAAGAAAACGATCCCTGATGTTTTTGATGAAACTTCCGAAAAAGAGGCTGCGGCCGCCCCTTCCGGTCCGCCCCCCACCACCGCCGCCGCAGGGTCAGGACTGCTCAGCCAGGCGTCCATGGTATTTGCGCGGGCGGGAGACCTGCGCGCCATCAAGGAGTTGATCCGTGGCGCCGGCACGGTGGGTCAATTGGCCCGCCAAGTCCAATCTCCGCTTCGCACCCGGCTCCGCGCCACGCTTGATCAAGGCCGCGGCCTGGCGAACCAGCCCACCCCTCCCGACGCGGCAAGTATGGCAGCGACCCGGCAAAAAATAAGTTCACTCACCACGCAATTCAAGCAGCTTTCCGGCGCCACCATTCCCCTGGCACAGGAAACCATCCTGCTGGATGAAAGCCAGGCGAGTTTGCAGCAGTGGAAAGACTCGGCGCACAAGGGCTACATTCAGGCCCTCCGGTCGTTCCTGATCCATCTGGCGGTCCTCCTGCTGGGGATCGGCGTCGTGGTGGCGATTTCCGAACTTTGGCGGAGAGCGACGTTTCGATACGTTCACGAGGCGCGGATGCGGCATCAGCTCCTGCTGTCGCGCCACATTGTCACCGTCCTCCTCTTGGCGATTGTCCTTGCCCTGGGATTCGTCAGCGAATTCAGTTCGCTGGCCACCTTCGCGGGGTTCGTGGCGGCGGGAATTGCCGTAGCTCTGCAAACCCTCCTCCTTTCGGTGGCCGGCTATTTCTTTCTGATCGGGCGGCATGGCGTCATGGTGGGGGATCGTATCTCCGTCTCCGGGGTGACAGGAGACGTCATTTACGTGGGCCTGGTTCGCCTTTTTCTGACGGAATTGGCCGGGGCGGGCTCCGACCTGCACCCCACGGGACGAGTCGTGGTGATTTCGAATTCGGTCCTTTTCCTGGGCTTGCCCCTCCTCAAACAAATCCCGGGTACTGCCTACGCCTGGCACGAGGTGGTGGTGAAGTTGGAGAGGGGCAGTGATTACACGCGGGCGGAAAGCAAACTGCTGGAAGCGGTTAATTCGGTCTATTCCCAATATCGGGGAAGTATTGAGGAGCAGCATCAGGCGATCAAAGGGTTGATGACCATTACCCCTGTGGTTCCCGCCCCGCAAGCGCGGCTTCAGTTGACGGAAAAGGGATTGAATCTCATCGTGCGCTACCCAGTGGTGCTCCACCGCGAAACGGAAATCGACAATCAAATGGCCAAGACCGTGGTCGAGCTCATTCAAGGCGATGCGGAATTGAAAGAAGCCGTGGGATCACCCACGATCCAGCCGGCGATCAAAGCATAGAGAGGCGTCGCAGGAGCCGTGAGGCGGCGATTCTGACGGTCACTGAAGCCGGCGCAGGTCGTTCGCGGTCGGATGCTCGAGCACTCGCCATAGGGCGGCATCGCCCTCGCGCCACGCGAATTGCCGGACCCGCTCCAGGGCCTGGGCGTAGGCAGCTTTCATTTCCGCCTCCGAACGCGGCCGGGCGATGGCCGCTTCCAGTTCGCGCGCGGTCTTGGGCGAGGCCGGCGGCGCTTCGATTCTCTCACCCGTCAAGTAGAGCACGCATCCTTCTTCAAACCATTCCGGAACGCCTTTCGCCCGCAGCCGATGCACAACGAGATGGGTCAGCTCATGCCGCAAGGTCTGATTCAGGATGCCTTTTCGCGCCAGCAATTCAATCGGTTGTAGGGCGATGGATTGGCCGTCGTTAGCGGCCGCCACCCAACCGGGCTCGCCCGAAGCGCGGATAAAGTCGGCCACGGCGCCCCAGGTTTCCACGCGCACGCGCGGCGGCAGAATCTGCGCGTGTGCGCCCAGTTCTTTTCGCCATTGTTCCATAGTGTCGAGCG
>Ga0326727_10017195_pt1 | contig 15068 bp, 8 predicted proteins | sample MB2enrmetagenome_FD_207643 | JGI IMG/M metagenome (GOLD analysis project Ga0326727, IMG submission 207643) | Lab enriched peat soil microbial communities from McLean, Ithaca, NY, United States - MB29MY | ecosystem: Environmental > Terrestrial > Soil > Wetlands > Peat | place: USA: New York... | reverse complement strand
CGACGCAACGGCGGAGAACAATGGCGCCGCGATCCTAGATACCGGTTTTAATCAGGGATGCTGGCAGAATTCGCCTTCGTGCATCAAGATCGAGTACAAACCCCAGGACGGAAAGGTTGGATGGGCCGCCTTCGCATGGCAACGGGTCATCGATGGTAGCGACAACTGGGGTCAGAGCCCCGGCGCCGATTTCAACGGACGCGGCTTCCGCTCCGTGCGCGTTCGCGCCAGAGGGATTCCGGATGCAGCTGGGTTGTTTCCCAAAGTTCAGTTCAAGTCGGGGGGCAATGTTGCTCCAAAATACTCAACGAACAGGGCATCGTATGCGGTCGCTGGACTGACAGTGCAGCTGACTGGCCAGTTTCAGGATTACTGTCTCTCGCTGGAGGGCCGCGACCTTTCAAACACGGTTAGCCCATTTACCGCAGTTGTCGCCAAGGCAGGGAACGCCCAAACCATCGTCATCGTCCTGGACGAGGTTCGCTTCTCGACAGAGTCCTGCAATTAAACGGCAATCACTGCAAAGTGCGCTGCTTGCCCCACCGCTGTGACGTTCGTCTACTTCGAGGCCTTCGATGCGGCCCCGCGTTTCAAACAGGGCGCGATCGAGCAATCGCGGGATCTGCGGCACTCGGACAGAACGCCGAAGAGTGTCGTGAGTGCATTGCCCTGGAGACGGGAGAGCCGTTAGGCCAGCCGAGACAAGCTCAATTGAAGCAATTTCCCGTCGTCTGTGAATACGGAAACTTCAGGGCCCTACAAGATCCGCAGATACGCAATGGGCCGCAACCGGCGCTGGTGGCGGTCCGATGGCGGAGGAGACAAGATGAACGATGTCGCGGTGGCACAGCGCAGGAAGTTTTTCTCAAGGCCAGCTTCGGTTCAGGGCTCAGGCTGGCTATTGCAACTGGTTATCTGTGTTCTGGCTCTGACTTGGGAGGCTGTTCCTCTGAGCGGATTCGCCCAGGATGCTCCTTCGGTCACGTCATCCGGCGCGGTGACCTTCCCCGCCAACTTCGACGGCGGGTTTCGGAAGACGCAATTCTTTGCCCCCAACTACAACACCGGGGTTGGCCAGTGGGACAGCCGCATCGAGCTCTGGCTTCCCCCGCGCAGGGAACGCTTTTCCTGGGGGCCCTACGTCCGCATCGCCGGAATTGCTGGCTCGCAAAGCGACGCGTGGCAGAACGAGTGGATTGCAGCGCCCGGCGCCGGCCTGCAACTATTCCCGTTCAGCGAGCCGCGCTATCGCGGCGAGCACAGCGCGGTGGGCGCCTGGCTGGGACCGTTGCGCGCCTTTGGCGAGTACAACTTCAACGATTACTGGGGGTCCTCGAACACGTGGCGCCCGCGCAACCAGGTGCTCGCCGGATTCGATTATTGGAAGGCTGCCCACGTGAACGACCTCACGCGCGCCTGGTGGACAGAGATCTGGAACGGCCTCTATTGGCAAAGCAGCAATGAGTTTACCGACCGGTATGACTCCATCGTCTTCGCCAACTCCGTTCGCCTCGGGGCGCGGGCGCCGAACCGCGGTACGCTCTCCGCGCTGACGCCGTACCTGTTGGCACAGAGCTCCCGCACAAAGTACAACAAGCCGGGGCAAACCACCGACTTCTACTGGGAGAACAGCTTCATCGGCGGAGGCGGGATGCGCGTAGCCCCGTCATTGCACGTCGGCCCGGAAGGCTCGCGGGGGATTACGCGCTTCGTGATTTACGGAGAATACCTGAACACAGGCGTCTACTACGGACCGGTCGCGCCGCCAACCGTGCCGCGATACGACATTCGTGTCGGCGTGGGAGTGAGCATCGCCGACTGGTTCAAGTAGCTCAATGGCGCAAATGGGGAGGGCAGGACGATGAAACGCATTGAGGCGATTACCTGGTTTCTTCTATCTGCGGTCTGTGTCGCGGGGCTTGTTGGATGCGGATCTTCGCCGCAGGCCGGCGGAGGCGGCTCGCAAGGATCGAGCATTACCGCGGTGAGCGTGGCGTGCACGCCCACGGGCATCCAGGCCAATCAAACGAGCCAGTGCACGGTTACGGTCTCCGGCACGGGCAGCTACAGTTCCGCGGTAACGTGGTCGGCGTCCGGCGGCACAGTCACCCAAGGCGGGGTCTTCACGCCTTCAGGTGTGGGCACGGCAACCGTCACTGCGACCTCTACGCAAGATTCCAGCAAATCTGGCGCAACCACAATCGCAGTGGGCGCTGCTCCTGTCGCCTACCAGTTGTACGGTCTCGACTACAGCCCGTACGTAGGCTCGCAAAGCCCCAGTGCCGGCTCGACGATCAGCGACGACCAGATCACGCAGCAGCTCGAACTGGTGGCGCCGTACACGAAAACGATTCGCACCTATACCTGCACCGGGCTGGAACATGTAGCGCCGATTGCCAAGTCTCTTGGACTTGGGGTTTACCTCGGTGTCTGGATCGGCTCGAATGATTCAACCAACCAGGCCGAGATTGCAGACTGTGTTTCGATTGCAAACAGCGTTGGGGTCGAGGCCATCGTCGTGGGCAGCGAATCGCTGCTGCAAAACTACGTGACCCCGGAGCAGCTCATCGCCTACATCAACGAGGTTCGCGCGGATGTCCCGGGCGTCCCGGTGACGACGGCCGACACTGTCACCATGCTCGAAAACAACCCGGACGTAGTGGCCGCCTGCGACTTCGTCTACGTGAACTATTACCCCTTCTGGGAGGGAGTTGCGCTCTCGTCGGCGCTGGCCGACCTGAATGCAGAGGATGCTTACCTTCGTGCGGCTTATGCTCCGAAGGAGGTGATTGTCTCAGAGACCGGCTGGCAGAGCTTCGGTTCGGACGTCGGCAGCGCAGCGCCTTCGGCCGAGAACGCTGCGTACTATTTTCTCGACTTCGAATCCTGGGCGCAGGCCGGCCAACGGAAGACCTTCTACTTTGAGGCGCACGATGAGCCGTGGAAGGGAACCGATGACGGCTGGGGAATCTGGGACGACACCCTGACAATGAAGCCAGGCATGCAGGCCGTTTTCAACGGCGAGACGACCGCCGACAACTGGTCCTGCGGCGCGACTCCAGGCGGCAGCGGGTCGCCCATTCTGCAGTTCACTTCGGTTCCCGCGCTGGGAAGCAGCGCTCTTCTGCAGGGACAGGAGTGGCACGAGCCCCCGGCGAATTACTACGTCGTTGTCTATATCCACGTGGGCTCGGCGGGCTGGTGGGTGAAGCCATACGCGGCGAATCCGAACACGCTCATCAACTGTGATGGATCCTGGTCAGCCAACATCGTGACTGGAGGCAGCGATGCCTCTGCAGATACGATTACGGCCTTTCTGATCCCAACCTCGTACAGTCCGCCGATCCTGGAGGGGGCGAGCAGCCTGCCTCAGGAGCTGTACACAAACTCGGTTGCAAACGTGACGGCGCAGCGCTGACGCGGCGGGTTTTCGGCCTGGCAACCTGCTTGATTCTTCCGCCGCCCGCAGGAGCTACTGGATGACCATCGGCGACTTGTGCACGTCCGGCTGCAGTTCCTCACTGGAGCGAACTGTCGGCGGTCCTTATGGAGAGATTATGAACAGACATTCAATCCCTTGGCTTCTTGCAAAAGCCTTTTGTCTGTGAACCGTGCGGAGGTGGTGGAGACGGCGGCGGGAGTGTATCCTCTGGAGATTCAACGCTCTCAATTTCCATCTCTGGTCTGCGGGCAGGGTGTCAGCCAACGTTCCTGTCACCAGCCCAGCCCAGCCGAATACAGCCAACAGTTATCTACACTGCTCCGCATCGACACTCTTGGAATACGAAAGACACTGCGCGCGGAGCACTGTCGATACGGCACTAGAGATTTACCATCATCCCAAGAGCCCTCCAGTCGACATCAGCGTTTTTCAGTGCCCGCGCTGCAGTGGTTTTCGACATTGATCTCTGGGCTGTCGGACGAAGCTCGGACTGTTCATCTTTGCGGGCTTCGTATTGGGCAAACGATCACGAACCTTGTTAGGGTGTTGATTGACGATTTGCGACCCATCCTTGCCGAATGGATTGCGAGGATTCCTTCGTATGACGCTCTTGCCCGCTGGCAGGAGCACCTCATTGGCCCCACAGGCGCTTCCGACGCTTTGTCGCCAAGCAATTAGAGGAAAGAGCATTCTCGATCGGTAAAAGACTGCAATTGTTGAACTTATCGAATGTGCGAAGGTCGGTATGATATGCTTCCCTCGTCATCAGAGACAAAGAGATTCTGGGATTCCGTCCTGGCCATCCGTTGAAGGGGCAACCAGCAGCATGAGGTTTATCCATTCGGCTGACTGGCAACTCGGCGCACGCTTCGCCCAGTTTGGGCCAAAGGCAGAATTTCTCCGCGCAGCCCGGCTTGCGACACTCGAAAAGGTTCTTCGCAAGGCTGATGAGCTGTCGGTAGATGCTGTAGTGATCGCCGGCGATCTCTTCGAAGACAACCAAGTAGATGATTCGGTGATCGTTGGAGCACTGGAAAGGTTTGGCCTTTTTCCGCACTTGCCTGTCTTTGTTCTACCAGGGAATCACGATCCTGCGAGTGGACCAGCTTCTATTTGGAATAGAAGGCCTTTTTGTTCGAAACCGACTAATGTAACGGTCCTTGATAAACCTGAAGTTCATGGGTGCGCGGGAGCATGGTTCATCACCTCTCCGCTTCTTCAAAAGGTATCTACGATTGACCCGAGCCTAAGAATTGCGGAGTTGGCGCGCCAAATCACTGATGACCGGATTAGGATCGGAATTACTCACGGGGCTTTGGCGATTCCTGCGCGTCATCAACCGAATGATTTTCCAATCGCATTGGACGCCGCAACCCGTGCTTCACTGGATTATCTTGCTGTAGGTCACTGGCATACGTGGCAAGTATATGACAACGGAAAACTAACGATGCCGGGTACGCCGGAACCCGATGCATTCCACCAAGAGGGAGCAGGATTTGTTGCCCTCGTGGAAATCGTAAAAAGAGGGACGCCACCTGAAGTTCGACAGATTCCGGTGTCGACACTTTCATGGAGAGTGATAGATTTCGATTTTGCCGAAGGTGAGTCGGCAAGGCAGTCGCTTGATAGGAGTCTTGCTGAATTACGCCCTTCTGCCGACAATATCGTGGTTCAAATCAAGCTCCATGGAGCCGTGTCTCCTCAAACTCTTTCCGAGACAAGTGAATGGTTAGAATCAGTCTTGGAGCCGTTCGCGGTCTGCCAAATTGTCGATCAGTCTGTGGCCGCATTCTCTGCATTGGAACTAGAGGAGCTACGCCGCGAACACCCTTTGCTTGCACAGGCAGTAGCTGACCTGGCGCAAATCGAACACCTTGCTACAGGCACCGGCTTACCCAGTAATGTTGACCAGGGGCAAGTGATATCTTTGGCATCAGTACAGAAGATACTGGCTAATGCGCAAATTGAGCTTGCAGTGCTCGATTCAGACTTCTTTAAGGTGGCTCAACGGCTTCTGATCCAGGCCCTTCATGAGTCCACACAATGATCATAGAAGCTATCTCAATTCGAAACATCGGCCCATTTCACGGCACAGTTTCAGTCGGGCCGCTTGATAAGGGTCTGAACATACTCGCGGCGAACAATGAAGTAGGCAAAACCACGGTCGTGAAGGCCGTCGTTCGTGCACTTTTCGATCGCCATACGTGCCGTTCGGAAGAGATCAAGGCTCTGCAGCCAGTTGGCACGAGCCTCGCACCAAACGCCGTGATCACATTTCGGATCAATGCCCAACAATACAGAATAGATAAGACCTTCCTTGAGTCCCCCCGAAGCCTGCTAAGCCAGCTGACTGACACTACCTGGAAACTCTTGGACGAAGGCGATAGAGCCGATGAGCGGCTGCAGATCTTACTTAATTCGACCCAACCTGGTCGCGGTGCAACCAAACCTGAGCACTGGGGATTGTTCCAGTATCTTTGGGCTAAACAAGGCGAAGTCATCGCTTGGCCCCAGTGGAATGGCGAGGCCGGTAAGATGGTTCGGTCACACCTTGTAAAGATTGAGCTTGATCCGTTGATAGAAAGCTTAAAGAGTGTCCTCTGGAACGACTACTCAGAGAGCTTTACGGATCAAGGCCGACCCAAGACCAGGGGACCATTGGCCAGTTCCGACGAGAAACTGCAAGGCCTTTTGGCTGAGGCCAAGACGATTCAACAAAAGGTTCAAGATCTCACTGCACTGCAATCACGCTTCCAGACAATGGGTGAGGAAATCGCAAAGCTGGAATCCGAATGTACAGAAAAAATCCATCAAGCCAATGACATCAGCCAGAGAGCGAGGGAAGTCGAGCTATTGCAGAATGAGCTAAGGGCACACGAAGCAGCCTTCAAGGCGGCGCAGAATCGGCTTCATACGGTTCAGAATGACCAGGCAAGCCTCGACAAAGCTCAGCGGGCAGGCAGGGAGATGACCGATGAAAGCGCAAGACTGAAAGCGCGCTTTCAAGAACTCGATGGCTTAGAGGGTCAAATTGCTCGCAACCAGCAGGCAGCAAACGGAGAATTCAATGAGGAAGACGCCAAGCGCAGTCGGTTACAGGCTCGGGCGGAGCGACTCAGCGCAGTATTGAGATGCCGCCGTTTTCAGAATGAATTGGATCGACTGCAGGGGCAAGCCGGTGAGGCACGGTCGCAAGAAGCCGAGGTAAAGCGACTTGACGAGGCGAAATCCAGAATCCCGCTGGTTACCCCACAGAGACTGAATAAGCTTCAGGAACTGGATCGAGACCTGGTTCGGTTGAATGCGGAGATCAGGTCTATTGGAATCGCCGCGGAATTAACACCTGACCGGCCAGCAATCGTTGAAATAACTGAATCAGGGGCTAAACGTAGACTTGATATCAAACAGACTCAAACGGAGCGCATTTCTGCGGGGCAAAGCATAACAATGCGATTGCAGGGTTGGGGTCGCATTCATTTACGCTCAGGCGCCACTGAATTGAAGAAATTGGAAGATGAAATCCAGCACAGACAGCTCGATCTCTCCACAGCGTTTGCGGAACTCGGTATTAAGTCCGTGGTTGCGGCCGCTTCACTCTTGGAACAACGCAAAGACCTTGACAGCCAAATACGCGAGGCACAGCGCGATTTGAAACACGCCCTAACTGACTATGAGAGCGTCGAGAAGCTGAGTGCCGATATAAATCAAAGAACCGCTCAGCTCAATAATCTTCGTAAGAGCCTTCACCTGAAACCGGCCGACGACGTACTCTCGATTTCCGAATTAGAGGCACAGGAAGAAGGCTTAAAGTCCGAACTAAAGACTTGCGACACTAAGATCCGAGACGTTAATAAGAACATCAACGCCCTCAACGATTCACTCTCTCGTTGCCGGCAGGATCGTCACGAAGTTGAGACTGAATTAGCCACGTTAGAAGAGCGGCAAAGGAATGTAACATCACAAATTGCAGTCCTCTTAGCTCGTTACCCTGACGGCTTGGATTTAGCGTCGGAGAAAGCGCAGGATGAGTTTGCTGAAACTAAAGCTGTCCTCGAAAGCGGTCAACGGAAACTCCCCGCGGATGCGGATAGGTTGCCTGATCGGAATCGCCGTGCCGCCACTGCGGTCGCCCAGGTCCAACGCGATCTAGAATTGCGCAAAGCAGAGTGGAACAAGGATCGTGGGGTACTTGAAGCTCGGGGTTCTGAAGGGCTGTATTCGCAGGAATCGGGTCTTTTGGAAAGGGTTGAAGTGGAGCAGGAAGGAGTTCGCGCCGCTCGCTATCGTGGATGGGCTGCTCGACTCCTTCACGACCTAATCGAGTTTCGCAAGCAAGCTGCCACACGGGCAGTATTGAGTCCTCTGCAAGACAGGCTCAGCTGCGCGTTTGCTGATCTCACCGGCGTTCCATCGCGGCGTATTTTTCTTGATGAAGACCTCCAGATTCGTGGAGTTGGCCATAGTGAAGAGAATCTTCTGCCGTTCGAACTGTTATCGCAAGGAGCAAAAGAACAGCTAATCCTGTCATTGCGGTTAGGTGTAGCGCTGACCCTTAGCGAGAAGGAGCCGCAGTCTATCATTCTCGATGATGTTCTGGTCAATACCGACCCGATTCGACAAGACCGTGTGCTCGACCTTCTGCAGAGTGCGGCCGCAAATCTTCAGATCCTAGTTCTTACATGCCATGCTGATCGTTACCGTGGCATCGGGAACACGGTGAGTATTCGGCCGCACGATACAAATGTATAGGACATTGGCAATCATCGACGCATGAATCATGCGTTATCCTAAAGTATGCCCCGGCGCTCATCATTCCGCGATGATCTCAGGTCCATTAATGTGGCTGTCGATAGCCTCAGCCGAACACCGCTGTCAGCCATTGCAGAAAGTTTGAGATGCACTTTCAAGCCATTTTACGACAGGGGCTTTTCCAACACGGTTATCGAGGCTTCAATTGATCTCCCGAACACCATTCAGAATCTCTTGAGCCAGCTCCCAGCCTCTTTTGGTCAACGGTTCGAATTTGACGCCGCCTTTGTTTTTGCGCTTGCCGCCGACTGGAATCCTAATATACAGTTGCCGAAAATGACCATACCAAAACACCAAGGCGAGTGGGGTTTTTCAGAATTGCCGTTGCCAAGCGATGACAGCCAGCGAATCCCAATTGTCCGAGTGTTTCACTTCCCTGGGCAAGACTCTTTAGAAGATATTGATTTGCTCGCTTATCCCTGGTTGGCACACGAATTTGCACACTGTCTACTCTTTCTGCATTCGCCACTTTTTCCATCTTACTTCACACCCAAACTAGAGAGAACTCTCCGCGCGTTTAATTTGAAGGGCATTGCCGATCGAGGACAAGCACGTACAATCGCTCGCGCAGGTATAGAAGAGCTGAAGCGATACTGGATGCCAACACTCGATCAAGGCAATTGGGCGCATGAGATCGCTATGGACATCATTGCTCTTTGGTCGTGCGGGCCGGCCTATCTCGGTGCATTCTTGGATGAGGTTGAGCGACCAAATCTCGACCTGTTTCAAGTCAGCACGATGCATCCTCCATATAGCGTTAGGACGTTGGCAATACTGCTTGCATGCTCTTTGGTCAACCTTGAAGAGTATGCCGGCCCGTTGCAGCGTGTCAGTACAACCTTCTCGCGGCAGTACCCAAACGAGCTCATTAGATTAGCCCCGGATGAGTTGATTTCAGCCGCAGTCGAGGCAGGGCTCGCGGTTTGTAAAGATCTGGAAATTCGTGACTGGCGATACTTTCATTTGGAGCGGTCGGGAACCCCAACTTCAGGTACGCGCGAACTCGGAATATCACTTCTGCTAGAAGCATGGCGAGTCCGTAACCAAGTTGATGAGGAGAACTATTTGAAATGGGAGCGAGAAGTCATATCGAGCATTGCTGCGGATATGAGTCTTAAATAGTAACCCCGGTAATCCGGTACGAGCGCGATAGTTGAAGAGCGCCTTGATCGGCAACGTGTAATACCCAAGGTAGGCTCATCCCCATGTCAACTTTTGAAAAGCACATATCTGCTTGCCAAACCAGATCACGCAATACTGAAGCCACCTCAGCTTTTCCCCGAACATCCGTGATTTGAGCGACAATGGGCTGCGCAGTTCCTTGAGTCAGGTATGGGACGCCTGTCGTAGCAACGATTGCATTCTTTGGGTTGGCAAAGGGGAAGCACGCTTGACCTACAATTGGATTGAGCGTTCGCGCTCCATCTCTTCTCAGCAGACGCCATCTTTCAGCAGACTTTAGCACCTCGACGGCGGTCCAAAGCGGAGCTTCGCTTATCCATCCCCGCCTTGATAGCTTATCGTGCAGCCGAGCTAGGGCATCCCTTTCATTCCATTCATCTCCATCTCCCATTAAGAGCCCATCTCTATAGAAGACGACAGTGCGAAAGTCTGGGGAAATCCCAATTGATGTCAGTTCGCCATGGGCGCGCTCGAACATCGCGAGCAAACCCAAATAGAGTGAATTTGTAGGTATCGGTTCCTTCTTTTGGACGTCGACAGGAATTTCCTCTGGCAGAAAGAACAATCCCTCTTTCGGATTGGCGAACCCATAACCTAGGCACGCCATAACGTGGGAGTTATGCACGCCGCCAACATCCAGGCCGACTTGGACGTTGTAATGGAACGGATCCTCGGGAGCAAAAGGAAAGCAGTGGTGTTTAACAAGCAATGCGGAAAGGCATCCGGCATACATGCGCTCAACGCGCCGAACGCGCTGGGGATCAGACTTCGCGGCGTCCTTCGCATTCATCTTCGCAAGCCGCGCAGGAAGAGTATGGTTGTGCTGCATGCATTGAGACGGAACTTGAATCCGTCGCTTAATCGCCTCGTGCATACTACCCTGCCCCTGCGGGGCATCGGAGCCTTCCGGAAGTACGGCTAACAGCGCATCGTGTTTACCCTTCTCAATTGCTTGATGGATTTCCTCGGCAGTGCGATATAGAACCACGGCGAATGTGGCCTTTATTCCCTGTTCTCGCCATATGCGATCCAATTCCGCTTGCATCCGATTTGCGCGCTCCTCTCCAAGGTGCTTTGGCCACGCAAGCAACGGATTTACTGGGCGCAATTCCAAGAAACCATTGCGCCTAATATGATCTGCCCGTTTTTTGCCGCGGCTCAAGAGGAGGGATTCGCTGAAGGCGGACGGCGGTTGGATATGCACTTCTGCGCCGTTATCTCCGCGAACTCGTATTTTCGGCGGCAGAATCGAAATTGCGCCAACTCCGTCCAAGTTAAGTAGTTCACCACTGAGCCGAAGCACTTTACCAAATGCATCCACGTCATTGAGTAGCTTCCGGACGCGTTGCATCCAGACCAATCGTTCCTCCGGTTCTATGATGGTTTCCCCATGATCTTCGCCCAATATTTGGGAATCCAGAATCAGCCGCAATTCTCCCGCGGGGACGTCGATAGGTTGTCTGCCAAACGGGCGGCAACGAATTGTTCGTCCAGAGTTGGCGCGCTGCTGCTCTGGCTTGAGCTTCGAGTCTTTCTGAAGCGTATCGATATCCTCGAGATCGAGCGCTTTCGCCGTAACACCGTCGCGATACTGCTGTACAACCCGAACGCTGACGGCACGATTATCCCGATTCATCCGACCGGCACGCTTGACATTGATCATGGTCATGAGATCAGCCACAGTGCCGTCACGATAATGCTGCTCAAAAGTCTTGGCATCGAGCGCGGTTGAGCCTACGACCACCTGCAGCGCCATGCGCTGGTCACGCAGTTGTTTCACCTGTGCCGTAAAGCGCCGGCAGAGCAGATAGTCGCCGGCGCCGGAAACAGACGGAGCTTGTGTGAACGAATCGAAATCCTGCCAAAGTGGTCCTAATTCAGGAAGAACCTTGTCTTTGAAGGCATTCTTGATTCCCTCACGCAGGATTCCAGCAATGATCGTTCTCCCGAGTGCAGATTCGTTATCCGCGTCCATCATGCACGATAGCGTCGCGCGGTACTCGCTCGTTTCGATTGGAAGTTGGATCTGCCAGGCGGCAGGAATTGCAACGCGGAGTTTATCTATGTCGATCACGAAGCCAAGGCCGGGACACTGCGACCTGTGCGTCGCGCGCAATTTCCAGACAATATCCTTGAGTCTTCCTCTATCGTCGTCACAAGCAGGTTGGCCTTTCAGTTCAATACTGATCACCCGAACCGGCCAGCGAAGCTCCGCCAAGTTAAGCACTTCATAGCCATTCAAAAATGTTCCGGACAGCGCAGTGTCCCCATTCTGGTCGACTGTTGCAGTAGCTTGCTGGCCAAGTATCATCTGTCCTTCTCTCTGGTGAAGTAGTAGGTTGCCGCCGCGCTTACTAGTCCCGACAGCACCGGTAGCAGAGTCGAAAAGAGCTTCTCTAGTGTGGCAACTCCGCTTTCCCGGTTCTGGCAAATTAAAACAACCGTCATTACATACTGGATCAGAATTGTTGACGCAAGAATTGCAACGAGGCCGTAGGCCAGATACCTCGCAGTTTCTGCCCTGTGCTTTTTTTCGGGCTCCCACTCGTATTCTTGGAAGCCGGAGACGCTGCCACCTTCTATGACGACTTCGTCAGCGGCAGGTTCAGCCATCCCCTCGTGGTTCCCTTGTTCACTGAGATTCTGATCACTGTCCATGACTGGCTACCTCGCGGCGGTCTGAAGATTTGGCACCACGATCACTCGTTCTTCCTTTGTCTCCGGATTCCGAACTACAATTTCGCTGAATCCTTGCGACGCTTGCGACTGCAAAGCTCGACTGATCTGGAGTGACTCTCGGACGGCCTCTCCCATGGACGAGAAGCGGCCCCGATCCTTAATTTGCTGAAGACTGTCGTAGCTCCGTTCATCAAAACTGAACACTACTCTCTGGGTCTTTGCCACAATTCCCTCCTATTCACGCACTGGTTGTACACAATGAAATATACCAATAAGACATCACCTTGTCAATAGAAAAGTGCATCATGTGATATTGTAGAGGACATCACTTGTGATACAAGAGGAGATGAAGTGGCGAATTCTATCGTAAGACTTTGATAACAAATGGGATGCCATCGATAATGATTAAACCTGCTGCTCGCCTTGACGGCGGATCAGATTCTATTGAAGGCCGGATGCTTAAAATGCTAGCAACAGGAAACTTGAAGCCTTCTCGAATTGTTCTTGGAGGAACCTAATTGAGACCTCGCAACTGAGGAAGTACATACACTTCGGCACCGATTGACCATTTGGTGGGACAATCGACATTGAATTAAATGTGCCATACGTCCGTCGCTCCAGATCGTCTCTCTGGGATCGGCCTTTGGGAACCCTAGTCGAGTAAATCATGTAATGAAAGATTCGAGGAATTCTGATGAGAGTAGCCGACACTGTTCTGCAGCTTTCCGCCTCGGACATCGTCAACTTCGCGGGATGCAACTATGCGACGCTCCTGGACGTGCGGGTTGCCAAGGAGGGTTTAACACCACCCGCAGATGTCACTTCAGACCTCCTTCGACGCAAAGGGCTTGAACATGAGTCGACCGTACTTGAGATCTATCGCTCTTCTGGCCAAACGGTGGCTGATTTGTCTGACGTACCCTGGCGTGAGCGACCGAATCGTACCATTGCGGCGATGCGTTCGGGCGCAGATGTTGTCTATCAGGGAATGCTATGCACCGATAGATGGCTAGGCATCGCAGATTTCCTAGAAAAAACTGCCGGACCATCCAATCTCGGCAACTACAGCTACGAAGTAGTCGACACGAAACTCGCACGTACGGCGCAACCCAAGCATCTTCTTCAATTGTCTCTGTACAACATGCTTCTATTTGACGTTCAGAGAACTTTGCCTTCAAATGCGCACTTGGTCCTCGGCGACGGACGGCGGGAGACTTTTCGATCATTAGATTCGAAATACTATACGATCCAAATTCAAAGACGCCTCGAGAGATTTGTAGATGACTTGCCGCCAACGATGCCTGAACCTTGCGGCCACTGCCCAATGTGTCGCTGGATCACGAATTGCGAGGATGAGTGGCAACGCGCACGACATCTTTGCCTTGTTGCCAACATCCGATCAAATCAGATCGCCGCTTTGCGAGCGTCCGGGATATCGACAATCGACGCCCTTGCCAATGTCGGTCGAGGAGCACAGATTGCCGGGATGCAACCAGGAATCATTGAGCGGCTTTGTGCACAAGCTGAGTTGCAGACCTATAAGGAAAGTACTGGCGGCAACAAATATGAAATCCTGCCCATCGAGCGAGAGAAAGGATTCGACCGACTGCCCCTTGCAGACGCACACGATCTGTACTTTGACATGGAAGGAGACCCACTAATTCCAGGCGGGCTAGAATACCTCTTTGGAATATTTCACGGATTGAGTGGCGCGGGCCAGTTTCTCGCTTTCTGGGGTCATAATCGATCCGAGGAGAAAGCAGCGTTCGAGAGAACCATCGACTTCTTCACGCAGCATATCGCTGAACATCCGAATGCTCACATTTACCATTACGCATCTTACGAGGTGACTGCCATTCGCCGGCTCTCTACCCTGCACGGAACGAGGGAGGCGGAAGTTGACGATCTTCTGCGGAAAGAGCGCTTCGTCGATCTCTACCGCGTAGTCCGCGAAGGCATAAGAGTCTCCGAACCTCGATATTCGATCAAGAATTTGGAGCATTTTTTTGCCGAAGCACGAGAGGGCGATGTCAAGACAGCTGGCGAAAGTATTGAGGTCTATGAAGAGTGGCGTGCGACTCAGGCACAAGCTTTACTTGATCAAATAGAGCGCTACAACGAGCAGGATTGTCGGTCTACAAAGCGTCTACACGAATGGTTACAGTTGCTCAGGCCAGAAGGCGCCATTTGGAGGGAAGACAGTGGTCAGCAGAAGGACGAGGAAGCTTCACAACGTCAGACAGATGCTGAAATGCGAGTTAGGGACTATACTGCGCGTCTTCTGGCGAGCGCTTCCCCGGAAGATATTCCATTTGCCGAGCTTATCTCTCAATTGTTGGAATTCCATCGTCGTGAAGCCAAGCCTCAATATTGGGCGATGTTTGATAGACGGGACAGCTCAACCGAAGAATTGATCGACGACGCTGAATGTATCGGCGGGCTCTATAGAGATACTTCGACGGCTCCCTACAAGGACAAAAGATCCATAGTTTATAGTTATCGCTTTCCGCCCCAGGACTTCAAGTTCGCTGTCGGCGACGGTTGCCTGTGCTCGTCAACACTAAAACCTGCAGGCACGATCGTGTTTTTAGACGAGGAAGCGAACGTAATTCGTCTGAAAATCGGCGCGAATCAGCCTCCTCCTCCGGAAACGCAGTCGATCATTCCCACCGGGCCGATTGATGCCGTCGTGCTGAGGGAGGCGATTTATCGATTTGCCGACGCAACCATCGCGCGAACTTCGCGCTATCGTGCCATCAATGCGGTGCTGCATCGCGAGCGTCCTCGTCTTTCTGACCCATCATTGAAGAGCCTCCTTGTCCAAGAGAATGAAACTGAGGTGAATGCCGCCATACGAGTAATCTCTGCGCTTGACAAAAGCGCACTAATCATTCAAGGCCCGCCAGGCGCAGGCAAGACCTTTACCGCCGCACAAGCGATTCTAAATCTGATCCGC
>Ga0326727_10017194_pt1 | contig 15068 bp, 13 predicted proteins | sample MB2enrmetagenome_FD_207643 | JGI IMG/M metagenome (GOLD analysis project Ga0326727, IMG submission 207643) | Lab enriched peat soil microbial communities from McLean, Ithaca, NY, United States - MB29MY | ecosystem: Environmental > Terrestrial > Soil > Wetlands > Peat | place: USA: New York... | reverse complement strand
AAATTGAGTTCGACCGCCTCAACCTCACCTACACCTTGCTCAGCAAACGCAAGCTGTTGCAGCTCGTAAGTGAAAAGCGCGTCAACGGCTGGGACGATCCCCGTATGCCCACTCTCTGCGGCATCCGCCGCCGCGGCTTTACCCCCGAGGCCCTGCGCGCCTTCTGCACCTCGATCGGCGCCTCGCGCACCAACGGCACCACCGACATCGAAATGTTGGAACACTTCCAGCGCGACGACCTGAACCGCCGGGCCCGGCGCGCCATGGTCGCCCTGCGCCCCCTCAAGCTGGTCATCGACAACTACCCTGAAGGCCCAAATCAGGATCAAGTCGAGTTCTTCGAGGTCGCCAACAACCCTGAAGACCCCTCCGCCGGCACCCGTCAGGTGCCCTTTTCCCGCGAGCTTTACATTGAACAAGACGACTTCCGCGAGACGCCTCCGCCCCGGTACCACCGCCTCTCCCTGGGCAAGGAGGTCCGCCTGCGCAACGCCTACTTCGTAACAGCACAAAGCGTAGTAAAGGCTGCCGACGGCAGCGTCGTTGAGGTGCACTGCAGCTACGATCCGGCCACCCGCGGCGGCGACGCTCTCGACGGCCGCAAGGTCAAGTCCACCATCCACTGGGTCTCGGCCGCCCACGCCATCGGGGCAGAAATCCGCCTCTACGACAAACTCTTCACCAAGGCCGATCCCTACGACCTGGAAGAAGGTCCCGAAGGTCATCCGGGTCACGACGTCCTCGACAATCTCAACCCCAACTCGATCGAGATCGTCACCGGTGCCAAGCTGGAGCCTTCTCTGGCCCACGCCCAGTTGGGGGAGCACTTCCAGTTCGAACGCGTGGGCTACTTCTGTCTCGATCCCGACTCCACTCCAGCCCATCTGGTCTTCAACCGTACCCTCCCGCTCAAAGACTCCTGGGCCAAGATCGAGAAGACCACCTGCGGTGGGGCAGCCGCTCGCTAATCGCCGCATAAGCTATTGTGCTTTCCCAGGTCTGAAAATCCAGACCTGGGATACCCGGCGTAGAACCCACCTGCAGGAGTCAGGCCCAGCGCCCAAAGGCCCAGCCCGGTTCTGCTGCCGGTTTTATCGTTTTATTTGTCCCAGCCGCCCGCAACTCGTAGAATCAGCATGGACGGTCGATTGCGCTAATATTGAGCGGCGCCAGGAAGCGGCTCCCGCAAGTGGCGCCAGGAAGCAGTAGCAGAAACCGATGAGCGAACAGGAAACAGGAACTCACCCTCAAACGCCGGCGGCATCGCCAGCGTGGATCAGGATCGAACGGGCACGGCATCCCCAGCGGCCCTATCCCATGGACTTTATTGAGACAATTTTTACGGATTTCAGCGAGATTCACGGGGATCGCGCCTTTGGCGACGATGAGGCGATAGCCTGCGGCATGGCGCGGCTGGACGGCGAAGAGGTGCTGGTGATCGGCAACCGCAAAGGCGGCTCGACCAAGGAGCGGGTGCGGCGCAACTTCGGCATGCCCCACCCCGAGGGCTACCGCAAGGCGCTGCGCTGCATGAAGATCGCCGAAAAATTCGGGCGGCCGGTGATCAGCTTCATCGACCTGCCCGGAGCCTTCCCCGGCCTGGGCGCCGAGGAGCGCGGTCAGGCCGAGGCCATCGCGCGCAACATTCTGGAAATGTCGCGGCTGCGCGTGCCCACCATCTCGGTCATCAGCGGCGAGGGCGGATCGGGCGGCGCGCTGGCCCTGGCCGTCGCCGACCGCGTCCTGATTCTGGAAAACGCCCTTTACTTTGTGATTACCCCCGAGTCCTGCGCGGCCATCATGTGGCGCGACGCGGCCCACAAGCAGTTGGCCGCCGAGGCCATGCGCATCTCCGCCCCCGAGGTCGCCGCGCTGGGTTGCGTGGACGAGATCGTCCAGGAGCCTCCGGAGGGCATTCAAGCCGACCGCGAGGCGGGCATGGGGCTGCTCGGCACGGTGCTCAAAAAGCACTTGGCTGAACTCAAGGCCACGCCGGTCGAGGCGCTCGTGGCCGCGCGTCAGGCCAAGTTTCGCAATATTGCGCAGTTTTACACGGAAGGCTGACTCCCCGAAGCCTAACTCGACTCCGCGAAGCCTGACTCTAGGAGGCAAAGGTTGACGAAAGAGCGCGGCAGCTTTGACGCGATGGCGGGCTGGCCCTGTAAAGTGGGCGCAGCCTGCGCTGCTCTGACCATTGCCCAGGAGGTCCGATGAGCACATTCCAGACGGGTGGCGGCCGGTTGCGCGCCTACCTCGAATTTATTGCCGCAGTGGTCTACTTCTTCCTGGCGCGGGCGCTGGCTCATCATGAAGCGCTGGGACTGGTCAACGAACAGTGGATTATGGAGCAGTGGGCGCCGCTGATCGAGCAGCTTGTGCTGCTTTTTCTACTGCTGGTGGGCTACGCGAGCATGGGAGTGGCGCTCGACCGGCAGCCGCACCCACTAAGCGAGCAGGGGCTGCCGCGGCGGCCAGGCTGGCCCTCTGAAGCCGGACTGGGACTGGCCGTGGGCTGGGCGCTGGCCTTGGTCTGCGTTCTCCCCATGCTGGCCGTCGGCGGCATCGCCATTGTGCTCATTCTTGCTCCTTCAGCCTGGGGGTGGCTGGTGGCCGACGCCGCCTTCTTCGCTCTGGCCGCACTGGCCGAAGAGGTTGCCTTTCGCGGCTACGGATTTCAGCGCTTCACCCGCGCCGTGGGTCCACTGGGCGCGGCGCTCGGCTATGCGGCCTTCTACGCCATCGTGCAGGCGTTTGTGCCGGGGTCGAGCCACTCGAGCATCGCCGTCTCCGTGGCCTTCAGCCTGCTGCTCTCGACGGCCTACCTGCGCACCAAGGCTCTATGGGTGAGTTGGGGGCTCAACTTCGCGTGGAAGGCCAGCCGCGCCCTCATCTTTGGGCTGGCCATCAGCGGCGACTACAGCCACTCGCACGTGATCGAGGGCAATCCGATGGGGCCCTTCTGGCTTACCGGCGGCGGCTATGGCCTGGACGGCAGTTGGGTGGCCTTCATTGTCCTGCTGGCGGCGCTGCCGGTGCTCCGCCGCCTCACCCGCGAACTGGACTACCAGTACAACGTGCCGGAGGTTGTGTCGGCAGGCGTTCCACTGAATCTGAACGCCGCCACCGCCCGCCACCAGCACGAAGCCGCCCTGGGCGCATCCAGGGGCGCATCCGGGACCGCATCTGGGGCCGTGACGCCCCCATCCGCGACTCCGAATCCCGCGTCTCCGGATTTGGTGCAAATTCAGCCTGCCTCCGCGCCGCCGCCAGCAACCGGAAGCAAACCGGCATAACGCATCGCATCAAGCCTTGATCTTCGAGCCTTGCTCGCTGAGCCTTGATGTAAACTGGTAAGAGCGAGTCCCGCCGGTTCTGCACAATCGTTTTGTGGCCAGAGGCGAGCAACCGACCGCGACGTTGAAGCCGCGCGCAATCTTCTAGCACGTGTGTGCAGAGACACCCCAAGAAGGAGAACTCCCGACCAATGGCCAAGATTGCCAAAACAGGTGACCGCAAGAAGGTAATGGACACGACGAAGTCGACCGACTGTCCCAAGTGCAGCAAACCGACGCGCATCGTCAAGCGCGTAAAGGACCGCGAGCGCGGCGTCCCTGGCGGCGTCTACATCTCATGCTCTGTCTGCGACTTCTACGAGAAGCTTTAAGCCTTAGTTGAACTCTGGCGCAAGAAAAAGCCCGGCTTTGGCCGGGCTTTTTCGTTTGCGGCTACGCTTCCAGGGCTGGTGCCTCCAGCGCCTCGGCCATTTCCTTCAAAATAGCCTCGGCGGCCTCGGCCGGGTCGGGAGCTTGCGTAATCGGGCGGCCTACAACCAGGAAGCTGGCCCCTGATCGCAGGGCTTCGGCGGGCGTGGCGATGCGCTTCTGATCGCCGATTGCGGCTCCTACCGGGCGAATGCCGGGGACGACCAGCACGCCCTCGGGGCCGGTGAGTGAGCGCAGGCTGGCAACCTCCTGCGGCGAGCAGACAAAGCCGCGCAATCCGGCCTCCAGACCCATCCGCGCCAGCAACTCGACCTGCTCGCCGGGCGAGCGGCCGAGACCAACGGCATTCACCTGGGCCTGGTCCATGCTGGTGAGCACTGTGACGGCCAAGAGCTCCGGCAGCTGCCCCAGTCCGTCCCGTTCGGTGATTCCCTCCAGCGCGGCCCTGGCGGCCGAGAGCATGGCCGGGCCCCCGGCGGCGTGCAAGGTCATCATCTTCACGCCCAGCGCAGCAGCCGAGCGCACCGCCCCGGCCACGGTGTTGGGAATGTCGTGCAGCTTTAGGTCGAGAAAGACCGAGTGGCCGCGCGCCACCAGCGGCTTGATGACCGCGGGTCCGGCGGCGACAAACAGCTCCAACCCCACCTTGAACCACAGGCAGGTGTTCTCCAGCTCGGCCACCAGGGCCAGCGCCGAGGCCGCATCGGGCGCGTCGAGAGCCACAATCAGCCGCTTGCGGGCCTCCTTGGCCAGATCCACCACGGGCTGGCGGGCGGAGGCAAAGGTCGGATTCAGTCGCTCGGGAATGGGCATACTCTCATTTTATGGGATAGCCCTCTTTTGATGAAAAATGAACGAAAAGTGAAATGAATCAAGGGATTGAATTAGGGCTGTACACGCGGCGGCGGAGTTCCTCCAGAGCGTGTTCCAGAAGAGTAGGCGTGAAATTGGCCCGAGCGTCTAACCCGCGTCGAATTCCCTTTGCCGGGTGCGGAAAATCTCGCCCAAAACGGGCGACGCGCCGGATAATAGTGTGGGGTAAGGGAGGTTGGCTTTGAAGACGGTTTCGAGTGGGCTACGCAACTGCGGATGGGCATTTGTGCTGTTGGCGGCATCCAGCCTGGGCTGGTCCGAGGTGCATACCAATCCGCTGAACCGCGAGCCGCTGGTGCGCGAGGCCTTCCACCACTTCTACAACCTGGACTATCCGGGGGCCGTCGAGCGCTTTGAGCGCGTCCAAGCCGAGCACCCTGGCGATCCGCAGGCCACCGCACTCCTCCTGGAAGCCGTGGTCTTCCAGGAGCTCTACAGGCTCGATCTGCTGGACACTACCTTCTATGCCAACGACGGCTTTCTTTCCGGCCGCCACGCCACCACGGAAGACCCTAAAACCCGCGACCGCATTCTGAGGCTGGCCGACGAGGCCGTCCGCGAGGCCAACGCACGCATCGGCAAGAACCCCAACGACATCGACGCCCTCTATGCCCGCGGCTGGGCGGGGGCCTTGAAATGTGCTTATATCGCCATGGCGGAGCGAGGCTTTCGCGCCGGGTTTGGAGTGGCCACGAAGGCCAAGGACGATGAAATGCGCGTCCTCGAACTGGACCCAGATTATGCGGACGCCAAACTGGTGGCGGGGGTCTACGAGTACGTGGTGGGCGCGCTGCCCTGGCCCTTCAAGCTGGTGATCGGCTTTGCCGGCATCACCGGCTCGAAGTCCAAGGGCATGGAACTGCTCACCGACGCCGGCAATCGCGGCGTGACGACCAGCATCGAGGCCCGTACCGTGATCGCCCTCTTTCTGCGCCGCGAGGGCAAGTACAAAGAGGCAATCCAGGTGGTGCGCAGGCTGAAGAAGCAGTACCCGCGCGATTTCCTCTTCTGCCTGGAAGAGGCCAACCTGCGCAAGGACGCCGGCGAGGGCATGGACGCCGTGGCCGCCTATCGAGAGGTTCTTGCTGACGCCGGCAGGCCGGGCTATTTTGCCGATGCGCGGCTGGAGCTGGCGGACTTTGGCCTGGGCGACGCTCTGCGCGGCCAGCGCCACTTCAGCGAGGCGGCGCAGGCCTACGAGCAGGCCGGCTGGACCAAAGACATCGGCCCCGAACTCAAAATCCGCTCGTTGCTGGCGGCCGGAGAATGCCGCGACATGAACGGCGAACGCTCCTTGGCGATCCGCGATTACCAGGCCGCCATCGCCGCTGGTCCCGGAACCGCGCGCGCCGACACGGCGCGAAACCGCTTGCGCAGTCCCTACAAAGGCAAGTGAGCGCCAGCTTTTGCTCGTTTTGCTTCCCCTGCTTCCGTCTGTTTTTCCAGGCTCCGGTGGACTGCTTTACAGAGAAAACGAGTCGCACACAGCCTGCGAAGGCCGAAAGCCCTGCCTGTAGAATGCAGTCAGCGCGCCATCTGGCTCAAAAAAATGACCTACTTCGACCAAGTCTCTGAAGCCGCAGCGTTTCTGCTCGACAAGCTGGGTTCGCTTCGCCCTCGCGTGGGAATCGTCCTCGGCTCGGGGCTAGGCGCGGTGGCCGACGCAGTGGCCGATCCGATCGCCGTCCCCTACTCCCAGATTCCGCATTTTCCGCACTCCACCGTCGAGGGGCATTCGGGACGAATCGTGGCCGGGCTGCTAGGAGGCGTGCCGGTAGTCGTGATGCAGGGGCGGGTGCATTTTTACGAGGGCTACTCGCCGCTGGAGGTCACCTTCCCCATGCGCGTACTAGGTGCGCTCGGAATTCGGGCCGTGGTGCTGACCAACGCCGCCGGGGGCATCGACGAAGGCTACCGCCAAGGCCAGCTTGTGGCTCTGGCCGACCACATCAACCTCATGGGCTGGAATCCGCTGGTGGGGCCGAATGAGCCGCGCTTCGCCTTCCGACCCGAAGCGAAGTTGCATCCTCCTGCCACTGCTCCCCAATCTACCGCCTCCGGCCCCGATCTGCTTGCCTCCGGCCTGCGTTTTCCGGACATGACCGAGGCCTACTCAAAGCGGCTTCGTGCCTTGGCGAAGGAAGTCGCCAGGGAAGGGGGATTTTCGCTCGACGAGGGGGTTTATCTGGCCGTCAGCGGGCCGAGCTTCGAGACGCCGGCCGAGATTCGCGCCTTCCGCACACTGGGTGCCACGCTGGTGGGAATGTCCACCGTGCCGGAGACGATTGTGGCGCGGCACATGGGCGTCGAGGTGCTAGGCCTCAGTTGCGTGACCAACCTGGCCGCGGGGCTGGGCGCAACTCCTTTGAGTCACGAGGAGGTTCAAGAGACTGGCCGGAGAGTGGAGTGGCGGCTGGCCGGGCTACTCCAGCGGCTAGCGCCGAAGATTGCCGCACTGGCCGAGGCAGCGGCAGAACAAACCAGCGAAAAACAGCCGTAAGCCTTTCCGCCCAAACCGTGCGCGACTTGGCCGGACTCGTGGAGCAGGGGCGATTGCCGGCTGCATTACGCGAACAGGAAAGAGCTCCCTGGCCTGCAAATTGGCCCGATGCGGGGTGGAGATAAATTTTTCCTCGCGGAATTGATGGATTCTCGCTTCTTGCTGCCTGCTTTGCCTTGGTTAACCAAAGTTTGTAGGGAAACTACCAGGTTGTGCCTTTGTCTTGATAACCTAGAGAAAGGATGATGGCGAAATCCACACGATCGATGAAGCGCAAGGCGGCGGCCTGGCTGCGGCAGGGCATCTCGCCCCGACGGCTGGCGTTGACGCTTGCCCTGGGCTTCGCCATCGGCTGCATTCCGGTGGTGGGGATTCCGACGGTCTTGTGCTTGCTGCTGGCCTTGGCGCTCAAGCTGAATCTGCCCGCCATCCAGGCGGCCAACTACGCTGTAATGCCTCTACAAATGGTTTTGATTGTGCCCTTTACGCGTCTTGGTGGACGGCTGTTCACCTTCGGATCGGGGCACGCCATCGAGGCCAGGACCCTGCTGCACACATCGCCCCTGGTGCTGGTTTCGCGGATGGGTGGACTGGCTAGCCAAGCGTTGCTGGCCTGGCTGGTGATCGCCATTCCGGCGGTGGCGCTGATGACCGTGACGCTGACCGCCGTGCTGCGCCGGATTCCAGCCGTGGCCGCAGCCGACCCCGTCGACTGATTATGAGTCAACTTCTAGCCGCTAGCTTCTAGCTTCCAGCTTTCAGCCCTGCGGTTCGCATCGAGAAAAGTCCCCCTCCACGCAAATTGGCCCCCCGGCCAAAGCTAGAAGGTGGAAGCTGTCTTTTGAAAACTCATTTCCCCACATAGGAATCGCCCACCGGTTTGGCGCTCTCCAGCCAGGCGGTGTAGATCATATCGCGCAGCATACTGGCTCCAGCGGCCAGCCGTTCGGCGGTAAACTCCCGCGAATCAGCCGTTCCCGCGCCGATAAATCCACCCTCCTTGTCCAGTTGGTAGACCCTTTCCACGTAGGTCTTGGAGTGGCGCAGGTAGGCCACGTAGGCGTCGAACAGGTCGCCGTGGATGGCCTTGAGCGGCGTCATCTTGGCCCGCACCTCGTCCTCGCCCAGGTTGGCGTCCACAAATGGCCCCTCGAACTGCCAGTGAATCTGGTGGCCGGTGGTGTAGCCGTGGGGATTCGGCCCCACCCAGCCGTTGTATTGGATGGAGGTGTGTAGCGGCTGCGAGCCGTCGCCGACGTAGTGGCCCAGCCAGCCGGCATAAAAAATAATCGTTTGCTCGACGGGGCGAGTCGGACGATGGTCAGCGGACAACTTGCGGTACTCGCGCATGGCGGACTTCAGCCGCTCCCAGACCTCGTCGGTCTCCCAAGGCTGGAGGCCAATCTTCTCCGGCCGCTCGCCGGCAGCATAGACCTTGGCTTCGAAGTCCAGGCGGCGATGCGGCAAGGAGCCCAGGGCGTCAGCCAGTTCCAGGTCGATGAAGTGCTCGGGAGCCTGGGCGGCGTTCAACTCCGGCTCGGCAGGCGAGCGCCAGCGGTCCGGCTCGGGACCCAGGTACTCGATCTCGGCGACCGCCTCCGGGGAGCGCAAAAAGGCCGGCACATCCGCGGGCAAGGAACTGGCCGCCAGCTTGTTGATCAGACGATGGCCCCCATTGCCCCAGGCGCAGGCCGCAGGCGGCTGAGACAGGACGCAAATCAGCCCGGCTGCGGCCAAGGCGGATGAAAACCAACGAAAAGGCGCGGAGAAAGTGAGCATGAGGCCAGTATACGGCCGCTTGTTGGAGGCCCGGCCAGCCATCAAGGCAGAATTTCACCAGAGCAATCGCATTTGAAATTTGAGCGAGGAATGAAGGGTACGGGCTTTAGCCCGTACATAAACAGCGCAAAATCTGTTGGGCTTCAGCCCCTGAGGGACTGCCTTTGTGTAGACTTGTTCCTGGTTTCGGCGTGTGCGTGGTGCAGATTCCCTCAACACTACAAGCTCTCACTCGTACTGTCTCTCCCCTCAGGGGCTACCGCCCTTCTTTTCAGCAAATTAGTGTACGGGCTGAAGCCCGTACACTTCAAGGATTCAAATGCGATTGCCCTGAGGATTTCACTCGCACTCTTACGGGTTCGGCCCAAAATGCACTAGACTCAAACGGTGGGCTTCCAGGATTTTCTCGGCAATTCGGTCACCGTCACGCGGCTGCGCGAGAGCATCGGCGCAGGGCGCTTCCCTCAGTCGCTGATCCTGGCCGGCCCGCGCGGGGCGGGCAAGTACACCCTGTCCCTGATGCTCGCCCAGGCCGTTAACTGCCTCCAACCCACTGAATCCGATGGTCTTCCCGACTTCTGCGGCATCTGCTCGAACTGCACCCGCATTGCCGGTTCGGCCAACTTGGAAGAGCGCGTCGCCGAGGCCGTCGCAGCCCGCGAGCAGATGCGCGACACCGACAAGCGCGAGACCCGCATTCTGATTCAGACCCACCCGGACGTGCTCGTCATTCCCCCCGACCCGCCGCAGTTGCTCATCAAGCTCGGCCAGGTTCGCCAGGCGATTCACGTGGCTTACTACCGTCCGCCGGTCGAGGCACGGCGCGCTTTCACCATCTTCACCTCCTCGGCCTTCATGAAGGAGGCGGCCAACTCGCTGCTGAAGCTCCTGGAAGAACCGCCCGAGCACACCTCGCTGGTTCTGCTCACGGAAAATCCGCAGGAGTTGCTGCCCACCATTCGCTCCCGCGCCGTGGTGCACCGGCTGGGCGCGATTCCCGCCTCGGAGCTGGAAACTCTGCTGGCCCAACGCCGCCCGGGACTGAAATCCACGGAACGGGCTCTCACCGCCCGGCTGGCCGAGGGCGCCGTGGGCCGCGCCCTGACCCTCGACCTCGGCGTTTATCTGGCCAGCCGCCAGGATGCCCTCGTCCTGCTGCGCACCGCTCTGCGGGAGCCTGACTATTCACAGCTCTTTCACGCCACGGAAAGCTACCGCGCCGGCGCCGACGGCCAGGAGAAGACCCTCAACCTGCTGCGCGCTCTGGGCAGCCTCATCGAAGATCTTTTGCTGATTGTGGCCGGCACGCCGCAGCTTATCCGCAATCTAGACATCAAAACCGAACTCACCCACCTGAGCCAGGGTCTCAATCTGGATTGGATCGACTCAGCCGCTCGCGCCCTCGTTCAGGTCGAGCAGGGAATGCGCCGCAACCTGCTCCGCTCTCTCTCGCTGGACGCCATGGCCGTCGGCCTCAGCCGCGACTAGCCAACGCTTTCCACAAGGAGGACTTGTTTTTCATGAACAATGAACAAACTCCACCCAGCGCCGGCAAACCAGCCGCCACTTTGCCCGCCCGCGTCCAGGCGCACGCCCACAACTGGACGGCTCCCGCAGCCCCCTTTCGCTTGCCCGCCCACGACCAGGATCCAGAGCCTTCACAGCACCAGACCGAGCTCTTCTACCTGCAAAAACAGATTCAGGCGCAGACCCCCATGGTCCTGGTGCTCGAAGACGGAGAGCAAATCGAAGGCTGCATCGAGTGGTACGACCACAACGCCCTCAAGCTCCGCGGCCGCGCCAAGACACTGGTCTACAAATCCGCCATCAAGTATATGTACAAGCTAGGGGACCAAGGACTGTGAGTTTTCAGAGAACAGCTTTCCGCTTCTAGCTGCCAGCTATTTGCGCCAGCTTGGATCGAGAATAGAGTCCGCCTCCGTGCAAATTGGACACAAACCCGAACTTGAGGCTGAAAGCTATAGCATTTTCGGAATTGGTGTAGACCGAAAGCACAATGCCAAGTGGCTTTTTTCTCAAGAAAAAGCCACCTTTCACTGCTCTCAAAAAGTCTACGTGTATTCCGAAAATGCTCTAGAAGTTATTCCCTGTTCCCGGCTTTGAGCAGCCGGTCGCGAATGGCCGCGCCGATCCCCTTGGCCGGCGGCAAAGGACAAAGAATCACTGTGCATCCCGCACTGTCCAGCGCCCGCAGCCCGGCGTAAAGCTCTCGCGCCATCTTCTTCGGATCCGACCATCGGCCCCAGGCGTACACCGCCGCCGCCCCGGCCGGAGCGGCCACTTCGGCTGGCAGCATCACGCCTATCCGCTCGCCTGCCTGGGCCAAAACCGACTCGGCCAGTCGCGCACCCAGCTCGGCCAGCGCAGCCCCGGCCAGTTCACTCCCAACCAGTTCGCCCCCGATCAGCAGCAGCCGCGCCTTGGGCGCATAGTGCCGCAACCCCACCCCCGGCGAGGGCAGCGCCTCCGGCGGCGTTTCTTTGCGTGGCTCATTGTTCTGATAAAACTCGACCGCACCGGCAGTGTCTTGAATCTGGGCACTCGTCACCGCTCCCGGCCGGTAGATCATCATCGGGCTGGTGTTCGGGTCGAGCACCGTGGACTCAACGCCATGCTCGGTTGGTCCCGCATCCACGACCGCATCGATCCGCCCGTCCAGATCGGCCAGAACATGCGCGGCCGTGGTGGGGCTGGTACGGGCAAAGAGGTTAGCGCTGGGTGCGGCCACCGGGACACCGGCCCGCCGGATCAGTTCCAAAGCCACTGGGTGCGCCGGCATCCGCACCCCCACCAGGGGCCGGCCAGCGGTGACCACATCGGGCACGGCGGCTGCGCGCGGCAAAAGCAGCGTCAGCGGACCCGGCCAGAAGGCCTTCATCAGCTTCCGCGCCGCTTCGGGAACCTCGCGCACCAAGCCCTCCAGCATAGCCTCCGCGCCATTCTCCCCGGCCACGTGCACGATCACCGGATCCCACGAAGGCCGCTGTTTCGCCTTGAAAATGCGTTCTACCGCCTCTGCATCCAATGCATTCGCGCCCAATCCGTAGACTGTTTCAGTGGGCAGCGCCACCAATCCTCCGGCGCGCAAAATCTGCGCTGCACGCTCCAGAGCCTTCTCGGCCTCTGGACTCTTCAGGTTCGCCGGGTCCACCACCAATCGCAATGTCTTCACCCCTCCATTGTCGCCCCTTTGCCGCGCCACCTGCCACCTGCCGTATACTCACCGTGATAGCTTTTAGCTCTTAGCTTGCTGGCCGGCCAGTTGGCCCGCTGAACGGACTCCAGTCCTAGTCGCGAGACGAGTTGAAAGCTAAAAGTGAAAGGCTGTTTTTCGCCATGCCCGTCGAGACCGAGATCAAATTCCGCGTGGACAACCTGGCCGGCCTCACCCGCCGCCTCGAAGCCGCTGGCTTCCGCCTCGAAACTCCGCGCGCCTTCGAATCGAACGTGCTCTACGACACGCCCGACCGGCAGATGCGCGCCCGCACCGAGATTTTGCGCATTCGCGGCTATGCCGGCCAGTGGATCGTCACCCACAAGCGGCTGCCCGACATTGGCCCCGGCGAAGACGCCCACAAGCACCGCATCGAAACCGAGACCGAGGTCGCCGACGGCGACGTTCTGGCCGAGATTTTTCTGGCGCTAGGCCTGACGCCCGCCTTCCGCTACGAAAAATGGCGCACCGAGTGGACCGACGGCGAGGGCCACTGCGTGGTCGATGAGACCCCCATCGGCGACTACGCCGAACTCGAAGGCCCGGCCGAGTGGATTGATCGCGCCGCCTCCCGCATCGGCCTCGATCCGGCCGATTACATCACTCTAAGCTACGGCCGTCTCTTCGACCTCTGGTGTGAGCGGCACAGCGCATCGATCCAGGATCTGACCTTCGCCGCTGTCGGCCGGGTGGCCAAGGGCTGAAAAAACGCGGCAATGGCTTTCCGCTGCCCAAACGCAAGACGGCTAACAGTGGAAGCATGAGGGCGCACTCCGCCGGTTTTCTCTGCAATTTTCCGCGTTTATGCAGGGCCGTCAGCCACCAATCCCCTCATTATCACTGGCAATTAAATTTCCGAGAGATATTAACGAAAATCAGCTTTGCCGCCGATAACTTCCTTGAGCAAGTCGAACGCTGCCAGGAGGGGCAAAAACCTGATTCTGCCGCAGAAACCAAGTGCTCTTTGAGAAATGCCTCCAATGTTTTAAAAAAGCCTCCAATCTTCCGCCGGTTTCAGGCTTAATCTGGCAATGCAGACAGATGGGAGCAATAATAGATACTATGTCAGTCCTAACCCAGTTCTCCGACGGTTCTGAAGCCGCAGCGTTGTCCGTTGCGCTCATCGATCCGGACGATCAACGCCGCCACGAGGTAGCCAGCGCGCTGGCGGAGTTCCAAGGGACAACGGTTCAGGAGTATTCCTCCTTTCCGCCGGTTAAACTGGATGAGTTGTCCAGGTTGCTGGGCCAGCGTTACGATGCCGTCATCATCGGCCTGGACAGCGATCCGAAGTACGCCTTCGACATGGTGGAGAGCCTCTGCGCCACGGACTCGGTGACCGTGATGGTCTATTCAGCGCAGAGCGATCTGAAGCTGGCCATCCGCTTCATGCGCACTGGCGCACGCGAGTTCCTCACCTTGCCGCTGGACCGAGCCGATCTTGCCGCCGCTCTGGCGCGGGTTTCAATCCACCATTCCGCAACTCGCCACATCAGAAGAACCGCCAGAAAACTATTTGTCTTTCTGGGCGCCAAAGGCGGCTGCGGAGTCACCACCATCGCCTCCAACTTCGCCGTGGCGCTGGCCCAGGAATCCGGCGGCAAAACCCTGTTGATCGACCTCGGGCTTCCCCTCGGAGACACCGCGCTCAAGCTCGGGATGAGCCCTGAGTACTCCACGGCCAACGCCCTTCAGAATCCCGACCGGCTCGACGCGAACTTTCTCTGCTCGCTGCTGGCCCAGCACTACTCGGGATTGTCGGTGCTTCCGGCCCCCGGGGAGTTCTCGTCCGTTCAGGTCACCGATGAGGCCATCAATAAACTGCTGGCCGTGGCCCGCCAGTGCTTCGATTACGTGGTCGTCGACGCCGGATCGAGAATCGACTTGAGGGGTACGGCTCTATTTGATGAATCCACCATGCTCTACTTGGTCACGCAGGTCGGCGTCACCGATCTGCGCAACTCCAATCGCCTGATTTCGCAGTCTTTCCCCAACCGTGGGGGCAATCTTCAGATTGTGCTCAACCGCTACACTCCGCACGCGCTGCTCTTCGATGACCAGCAGATCGACAAAGCCCTTACCCAGCCTGCCCAGTGGAGGATTCCCGACGATTACGCCAGTGCCCGGCGCACCCAGAACACGGCCACTCCGGTCGCGCTTGTAGACTCGCCCATTTCAAGGATGATCCACCAGATGGCCCGAACCGCCTGCGGCCTTCCCCCCAACCCGAAAAAGAAAAGATACTTCTCCCTGTTTCGCAAAGGGTTCTAGAGCATTTTCGGAATACATATAGACTTTTTGAGAGCAGTAAAAGGTGGCTTTTTCTTGAGGAAAAAGCCACTTAGCATTGTGCTTTCGGTCTACACCAATTCCGAAAATGCGATAGTCTTCCGCAAAGCCCTGCGGAAAACTATCGCACCCAAAGAAGAATAAAAACCGGCCGGAACCCGCTCTACTTCCCCGCTCCGTGGCATTTTTTGTACTTCTTGCCCGAACCGCAGGGGCAGGGGTCGTTGCGGCCCACCTTTTCGCCGGTCCGGCGCTGCGCCGGATGGCCCCCGTCTCCCGCGCCCGCCCTGCTGGCCGCATCCAGATCCCGCTGCTTCTTGCGGTGGAACTCCTTTTCCAGCGCGTCGATGGTCGTCGAGGCCTGCCGCGTGGCAATCGCCGCCTCCTCGCCTGGGGCGTACAGGTCACCTGGGACAGACAGCTCCTCCGCCTCCAACGCCGGTTGCCGTGCGCTCGATGCCACAGGAGGCGCCGGAGGGACCGCGCGGCTGGGCCGCGGAGCCGCATCCACCGGCTGCCCGTCAGGCCCCAAAATCTGCATACGGAAGAGGAATCGGACCGTGTCCTCCTGGAACTTCAGCATCATGGCCTCGAACATGTCGTAGGACTCGCTCTTGTACTCCACCAGCGGGTCTTTCTGCGCATAGCCGCGCAGTCCGATCCCCTCCTT
>Ga0326727_10017193_pt1 | contig 15068 bp, 10 predicted proteins | sample MB2enrmetagenome_FD_207643 | JGI IMG/M metagenome (GOLD analysis project Ga0326727, IMG submission 207643) | Lab enriched peat soil microbial communities from McLean, Ithaca, NY, United States - MB29MY | ecosystem: Environmental > Terrestrial > Soil > Wetlands > Peat | place: USA: New York... | reverse complement strand
GCCACGATCAACCTCCGCGCACCCCACAAGCAGCCCGCCGGCCTCGCGACCGCACGGAACATCTGCGTTCATCGGCGTTCATCCGCGGCAAAATATTCTTGCTTTGCCAACACCGCCGCCAGCCCATGAGCGACTCCGCCCGCGCCCGCGCCAACGAAGAACAGCGCCGCGCCGCCGACCCCGCGGCATCGGCGTTCGTCGCCGCCTCGGCCGGCTCCGGCAAGACCAAGCTGCTCACCGACCGCCTGCTGCGCCTGATGCTCTCCGGCGTCGCGCCGCAGCGCATCCAGTGCCTCACCTTCACCAAGGCCGCGGCGGCCGAGATGGCGGTGCGCCTGCAGAACACCCTCGGCGCCTGGGTCACGCTGCCCGACGCGGCGCTCGACACCGAATTGACCAAGCTCGCCATCACCCCAACCAGCGAGCTCCGCGCCAAGGCCCGCGCGCTGTTCGCCGACGTGCTCGACCTGCCGGGCGGCATGCGCATCGGCACCATCCACGCCTTCTGCCAATCGCTGCTGCGCCGCTTCCCCCTCGAAGCGTCGCTGTCGCCGCATTTCCGCCTGATGGACGACCCCGACGCGACCGACGCGATGACCGAGGCGCGCGAGGACATGCTCGCCCGCGCCAGCAGCGAAACGATGCAGCAGGCACTGGCACTGCTCGCCGGCCTGGCGTCGGCCAGCCAGTTCGGCCACCACGTCGCCGCCTTGCAGGCCGACCGCAGGCGCTTGCAGGACGCACTCGATCTCGGCCCCGACCTGATCGCCGCGCAACGCCGCGCGCTCGGCATCACCGCCGCCAACGACGCCGAAATCCTCACCAACGCGGTGAACTGGCAGGAGGAACCGCGGCTGCGCCGCGCGGCGAAATTCGTGCAGGAAAACGGCTCGCCGTCCTGCGTCACGCGGGCGGAACGAATCCTCGAATGGCTTGGTCTCGACGGCGAAACCCGTGTCGAACACTGGGACCATTGGCGCGAGGAATTCCACACCAAGGCGGGCGCCCCGCGCGCCGGCGGTGCCTTCGTCAACGCCAATTTGGCAAAGGCGCAGCCGACGCTGGCCGAACCGTTCCTGACGGAAGGCGCGCGCATCGCCGCGATCGAGGACAGCCGCCGCGCGCTGCATGTTGCCGCGGTGTCGCACGCGCTGGTCGCGCTCGCCGCGCCGACCCTGGCGGCCTACGATGCGCGCAAGGCCAATGCGGGCCTGCTAGATTACGACGATCTGATCGGTCACGCATCGAACCTGTTGGTCGATCCCGGCGCCGCCTGGGTGCTGTATAAACTCGACGGCGGCATCGACCATCTGCTGCTCGACGAGGTGCAGGACACCGCGCCGGCACAATGGCGCATCGCCCACGCGCTGACCGAGGAGTTCTTCGCCGGGCTTGGCGCGCGCGGCGCTCATCGCACGGTGTTCGCGGTCGGCGACCGCAAGCAGTCGATCTACTCGTTCCAGGGCGCCGACGCCGACGAATTCGACCGTGCGCGTATCATATTGCGCCGCCGCGTCACCGCCGTCGGCCGGGAGTTCCGCGAGGTGCCGCTGGACGTGTCGTTCCGCTCGACCGAGCCGGTGCTGGCCCTGGTCGACGCGGTGTTCGCCGATCCGATAGCCGCCGCGGGGGTCGAGGAACCCGGCAAGCTGCGCCACTACGCCGACCGCGCCGGCCACGCCGGATGCGTCGAACTATGGCCGCTCGCGCAACGACCGGACGAGGCGGAGCCGGAACCGTGGACGGTGCCGGACCGCAACCAGGGCCAGCGCTCCGCGCCGCAGGTTCTGGCCGAACGCCTGGCCGAGTGGATCGCCATCGAAACCAGCGGCGCGGTGCAACTGACCAGCAGGGGCCGCGCGCTCCGAGCCGGCGACGTCATGGTGCTGGTGCGTCGCCGCAACGACTTCGCCCGCGCGCTGGTGCGTGCGTTGAAATCGCGCGGCGTGGCCGTTGCCGGGCTCGATCGGCTGGTGCTGACCGAGCAGCCCGCGGTGCAGGATCTGATGGCGCTGGCCGACGCGCTGCTGCTGCCGCAGGACGATCTCAGCTTTGCCTGCCTGCTGACCGGCCCGTTGGGCGGGCTGACCGACGACAGCCTGATGGCACTCGCGGTCGGCCGGCGCGGCGCGCTGTGGGAAACGTTGCGGGACAGATCCGATGAACAAGCCGACTGGCGCGCCGCGTGGACGTTCTTCGCGGCGCTGCTGTCGCGCGTCGACTACCTCAGCCCGCACGCCTTGTTGTCGGAGGCGTTGGGTCCGCTCGGCGGCCGTGCGCGCCTGTTCGCCCGGCTTGGCGCTGAGGCGGCCGAACCGGTCGACGAGCTGCTGCAGGCGGCGCTTGCCTACGCGCGCACGCATCCGCCGTCGTTGCAGGGCTTCCTGCACTGGCTGCGACGTTCCGCGGCCGAAGTGAAACGCGAGCAGGATGTTGCCGCCGATGCCGTGCGCATCATGACAGTGCATGGCGCCAAGGGGTTGCAGGCACCGCTGGTGATCCTGCCCGACACCACCGCGCTGCCGCCGGAGGAGGGCGGCCTGCTGTGGGCGCAGGATCCCGCAAGCCAGCGCGAGGTGCCGATATTCTCGCCCCGCCGCGAGCTGCGCTGCGCCGCGGCGCAGGCGTTGCGCGAAGCCGCCGCCGCGCGCCGGATGGAGGAGCACAACCGGCTGCTGTATGTCGCGCTGACGCGGGCCGAGGACCGGCTGGTGGTGTGCGGGTGGGAGACCAAGCGAACGATCGCCGATACGAGTTGGTATCGATCGGTCGAGCGGGGGTTCGCCAATTTTTACCTCTCCCGCTGCGCGGGAGAGGTCGACGAGCAAAGCTCGGCGGGTGAGGGCCTTCTCGCGGCACAGGTGGGACCACCACCCTCACCCGGCGCTGCGCGCCGACCTTGGTCCGCTCTTCGCGGCCCAAGCCCGCCTTGCGGGAGAGGTGAAGTCGAGCGGTTCGCGTTCGGCGACTGGGGCGACGCCCTGCGCCTCCAAACCCCGCAGCTTGTCCCGCCGGAATCCAAAGCCACCCAAGCCCCAATCGCCCCCACCATCCCTCTTCCCCCCTGGGCCGGCGCCGCACCCGACTGGCGCGCGTCCCCGCCGCCGGCGGAACCCGCGCGTCCCGAACCGCTCGCCCCCAGCCGCCCGGAGGGCGTGGAGCTCGGCCCGGTGCCGGCGGCAGCCTCGCCGCTGGCCGATCGCGACGCCACGGTCAACCGCTTCCGCCGCGGCCTGGTCCTGCACAGCCTGCTGCAGCACCTGCCCGCCCTGCCGCGTGCCCACCGCCCTGCCGCGGCGCGCGCCTGGCTAGACCGCCCCGGCCACGGCCTGCCGCCAACCGAGACCGCAGCGCTGGCTGACGAGGTGCTGGCGATCCTCGACCACCCGGAGCTCGCGCCGCTGTTCGGCCCCACCAGCCGCGCCGAGGTGCCGCTGACCGGCATGATCGGCAACGCGGTGGTCGGCGGCCTGGTCGACCGGCTGGCGGTGCTGGACGATCGCGTGCTGCTGATCGACTACAAGACCAATCGCCGGCCGCCGGCCTCCGAGGCCGAGACGCCGGTGCTGTATCTGCGCCAGTTCGCCGCCTACCGCGCCGTGTTACGGCAGATATTCCCCGACCGGCCGGTGCAGTGCGCCTTGGTCTGGACCCAGGCGGCGCGGGTCTCCATTCTGCCGGACGCATTGCTCGACTCGCACACCCCCGCTTGATCCATCAGCCAATCCCGACCACGTGATGCGCAACCTGACAGCTTCGAGGTCACCATGAGCGAGAACACCAAACCGGTCTCCGACGAGACCTTCGACACCGACGTGCTGAAAGCCACTGGACCCGTGCTGGTCGATTTCTGGGCGGAGTGGTGCGGGCCGTGCAAGATGATCGGCCCGGCGCTGGAGGAGATCGCCGGCGAGCTGGCCGGCAAGCTGACCGTCGCCAAGGTCAACATCGACGACAACCCGATGACGCCGAACAACTACGCGGTGCGCGGGATTCCGACGCTGATCCTGTTCAAGGACGGCAAGCCCGCCGCAACGCAGGTCGGCGCGATGCCGAAGAGCCGGCTGAAGGAGTGGATCACCAGCAATCTGTAGGGGGGCGGAGGTGGCGGTCATCGGGGCTGGCGACGTTGGGCCGCGATGAGCGGACCAGTGATGTGGTGCTCGTGCGATGCGGGCGAGACAGTGCGGGTTGGCAAACCCTCACCCTCGCCGCTTCGCGTCTCGACCTTTCCCGCTAAGCGCGGGCGAGGTAAAATAAGATGAAGACCTTCCTCACCATCCTCATCGCCCTGCTGATGCTGGGCACGCTCGGCGTCCTCTTCGCCGGCCTGATCGGCCTCGCACGTGGCAGCCCCGACCCGCGGCGATCCAACAAGCTGATGCAGTGGCGCGTCATCCTGCAGGGCGGCGCGCTGCTGCTTTTCATCATCCTCATGAGCCTGCTGCGCTCCTGAGGCCCGGCCGACGAACGCAGCCGACACCGCATCCCCGCGTTGTTCACGCATCTCTCAGGCATCTAACGCGCATGTCACGCGTTTGACAGCGGGCGGTCGGCCTGCATATGGTCCGCCCGCTCTGTTGCAGGTGCGAAGAGATCGGCGATTCCCTGCGGAATTCTGCGCGCCCAATCCTGGAAACGGCACAGTCAAACCTATGAAGGTCATGGCTAACCCATGAAAGTCCTGGTCCCCGTCAAGCGGGTGGTCGACTACAACGTCAAGGTCCGGGTCAAGGCGGACGGCTCCGGCATCGAGACCGCCGGCGTCAAGATGTCAATGAACCCGTTCGACGAGATCGCCGTCGAGGAGGCCATACGCCTGAAGGAGAAAGGCGCCGCCACCGAGATCGTCGCGGTCTCCCTCGGCGTGCCGCAATGCGCGGAGACCATCCGCACCGCCCTCGCGATGGGCGCCGACCGCGGCATCCTGGTGGAGACCGACGCCGAGCTGCAGCCGCTGGCCGTCGCCAAGATGCTGAAGGCGATCGTGGAGAAGGAGCAGCCGGGCCTGATCATCCTGGGCAAGCAGGCGATCGACGACGACATGAGCGCGACGGGCCAGATGCTGGCGGCGCTGCTCGGCTGGCCGCAGGGCACCTTCGCCTCCAAGATCACCATCGAAGGCGACGGCATCACCGTGACGCGCGAGGTCGATGGCGGGCTGGAGACGGTCGCGCTGAGCATGCCCGCCATCGTCACCACCGACCTGCGGCTGAACGAGCCGCGCTACGCCTCGCTGCCCAACATCATGAAGGCGCGCAAGAAGCCGATCGACATCATCAAGCCGGCCGATCTCGGGGTTGACCCGGCGCCGCGGCTGACGGTGCTGAAGGTTGTCGAGCCACCGAAGCGCAAGGCTGGCCAGAAGGTCGCCTCGGTCGCCGAGCTGGTGGCCAAGCTGCGCACCGAAGCGAAGGTGATCACATGACCTCCCTCGTTCTGTTGGAATTCGATGCCGCCGGCATCAAGCAGCCGTCGCGCAGCGCCGTCGCCGCAGCGCTGAAACTCGGCGAGGTGCACGCGCTGGTGAGCGGCGCCAACCTCGGCGAGGCGGCGGCGGCCGCGGCCAAGTTGCAGGGCGTGGCCAAGGTGCTCACCGCCGACTCCCCCGCGCTGGACCACCAGATGGCCGAGCCGACCGCGGCGCTGCTGGTCGCGCTGGCGCCCGACTACAGCCACCTGCTGGCGGCCACCACGGCGGTCGGCAAGAACGTGATGCCGCGGGTCGCCGCGCTGCTCGACGTGCAGCCGATCAGCGACATCGCCGACGTCGTCGACGCCGACACGTTCGTCCGCCCGATCTACGCCGGCAACGGCATGGCCACGGTGAAATCGTCGGACGGCAAGAAGGTCATCACGGTGCGCGCGGCCAGCTTCGACCCGGTGGCGGCCGAGGGCGGCAGCGCGCCGATCGAGGCCGTTACGATCCCCGAGCTGCCCAGCATGTCGCGTTTCATCTCGGCGGAGCTGTCGAAAAGCGAGCGGCCGGAGCTGACCGCGGCCCGCGTCGTGATTTCCGGCGGGCGCGGCATGCAGAACGGCGAGAACTTTACTCTTTTGGAACCTATTGCCGATAAACTCGGCGCCGCCGTGGGTGCTTCGCGTGCCGCGGTCGACGCCGGCTTCGTGCCCAATGATTATCAAGTGGGCCAGACCGGGAAGATCGTCGCGCCTGACCTTTATATCGCCGTCGGCATCTCGGGTGCGATCCAGCACCTCGCCGGGATGAAGGACAGCAAGGTCATCGTGGCGATCAACAAGGATGAGGAAGCGCCGATTTTCCAGGTCGCCGATTACGGCCTGGTCGCTGATCTGTTCACCGCGCTGCCAGAGCTGGCGGCCGAACTGGAGCGCGCCTGAATGAACGTCGAGGTCAAGCCGTCGCCCGCTGCCGATGCGTTGTTGTCGAGCGAGCCGAACATCGCGAAAATCGGCATCATCGGTGCCGGCCAGATGGGCAACGGCATCGCCCACGTGTGCGCTCTCGCCGGATTTCCCGTCGTACTGCTCGACGCCAAGGCAGCCGTGCTCGACAAGGCCATGGCCACCATGGCGCGCAACATGGAGCGCCAGGTCAACCGCGGGATCGTTGCGTCGGAGGATCGTGACGCCGCGCTCGCCCGCGTCACCACCACGATCGAGAAGGAAGATATCAAGCGCGCCATCTTCAAGCAGCTCACGCCGCACCTGAAGCCGAGCTGCCTGCTGGCGTCGAACACCTCGTCGATCTCGATCACCCGGCTTGCCGCCGACACCGACCGGCCGGAAAAGTTCATTGGCATGCACTTCATGAATCCGGTTCCGGTCATGAAGCTGGTGGAGATCATCCGCGGCATTGCGACCGATGAGCCGACGTTCCAGGCGGTGAATGGGCTGTCGCGCAAGCTGGGCAAGATCTCGGCTGTTGCGGAGGATTTTCCGGCGTTCATCGTCAACCGGATTCTCGTGCCGATGATCAACGAGGCGGTGTATGCGCTGTATGAGGGTGTGGGCTCGGTCTCGGCGATCGATATTTCGTTGAAGCTGGGGGCCAATCATCCGATGGGGCCGCTGGAGTTGGCGGACTTCATCGGGTTAGATACGTGTTTGTCGATCATGCAGGTGCTGTATGATGGATTGTCGGATTCGAAGTACCGGCCGTGTCCGCTGCTGGTGAAGTATGTCGAGGCCGGGTGGCTGGGACGGAAGACCGGTCGCGGGTTTTACGACTACAGCCAGACACCGCCTCGGCCGACGCGGTAGCCGCAGCTTCGCAGCAGGCGGCAATCGGTTGGGTGGGCAACGCGCAATATCAACTGCGTCGGGTGGCGCACAGCCGACGCCCACACCGTCATGGCCGGCTCCGGCCGGCCATCCACGACTGCTCCTTGTGCACGTGCAGTAGGCAGCACCGCGACACATCGATCACCCTGCTTGCCGCCGATATCGACCGTGCTGAACAATTCATCAGCATGCGCTTCAAGAATCCGGTTTCGGTCATGAAGCTGGTGGAGATCAGCCGCGACATCAGCGAAGTCGTAGGTGGCGGAGACTTGCCTTGCCATGACACAGAAGGGTCAATCGTTTCGCGACCTGGCATAAGGGGGATGGAGAGCCAGCCTTTTTTGAGCCATGGATGAACGTGGCAGTCGCTCGGCTTCGTCCGTGCAAATCTTTGGAGTTCGCGTTAGTGCGCATCATGGGGCTTCTTATCGTCGCTGCGCTGCTCGGAGTCGACGTAGCAGCGGCTGGTGCGGTCCGTCATCCTTCGGTCTGCGATCATGTAGCGTCAATGCTTCGCGCAGGGCTCGGAAACCAAGCGGGACAGGTGCGGCCGACCGGCCTGCTGGAGACGCTTGCGCACAATTCGCGCGGCCGAATCACGCTCGCGACCTGGACGAACAAACATGGGAATGACGCGTCCTCTTATCTGCACAGCCTGGGTATGTCTTCCGCGCTGGCGGACGCAATAACCGGGGCAGCGCCGTTGACCATGATCGCCCGTGAGCGAAGCGGCGATCTCATAGGCGCGGTGGGTCTGGATGGCAGCGCATCGTGCATGACCATTCGGTTGTTTCATGCGCAAAAAGGCCGTCCGATCGAGATAGTGAACCCCGGCATAGCGCAACCGATACTTTGCCAGCGCTGGGGCGTGTCGGTCTCGTTGGGGAGGGTCGATGGCACCCCGGTTCTGGCGATCGAGTACCCTGACCCGATGAACAACCGCACGACGATCGATGTCGCGCCTTGGACGGGTCAAGGCTGGGACGACAACTGCGGGGTCGTTACAAACTTCGTTCTGACATTCATTGCCGATACTACTTTTTGCGGCCTGGCGAATTGCTCTGCCGCCTCGAGCGCGGCGAGGCACATCGCCGCGGCTAGGCGGGCGTTAGGGACAAGCGCTCCCCCGGCCGCCCCGGCCCCCGCTGATCCGGCGTTCCAGCGCCTGCTTGCGCTTGCCGATCATACTGCGAAAATGGATATGCTCCCGGTGCCCCCCGGCTCGGGCAATAACGATTATATGCAACAGCCTCTCTGGACTCTGACCAGAGTGGATGGACGGCCAACGCTCGTCGTGTTCGGAACATGGCAAGACGGTGTGGCAAGTGACAGTCCGGAGATAGGCTATCTCGTTAGCCTGTGGCAGCCGGCGGCGGATAACTTGTCGCCGGTTGCGGGTTTTCGTCTCAGGTCGTCCGCGGCGTTGGTCAGATCGGTCTATGTGACACGTTGATCATTCCGGGTAGAAACGGCTCTGTCTTACACCAGGTAGCGGAAGGATTGACGTACAGTCCGGACCATTAGGGTCGTCATGGCCGGGCTTGGGTGCAACCGGGCTGATGGGTAACAGTCAACACGCAGTTTGGTGCCGTAATCGATGGCCGGGACAAGCCCGGCCAAGACGGGTGGAGCGGCCCATAAGAACAAACCGAGAGTCCGCAACCCTGTATTACAGACAAACCGCTGCCCGTGCTTCTGACAGACGCTGGCATGGAACAGGTGGCCCAGCGATCTCAGCGCTCAGCAACCTTCGTGCAGCGCGGCGCGGATTTTCTCCGCCAGTTGTCGGCGGTGATAGGGCTTGTAGAGCACCGGGCCTGACCCCGCCTCATCGCCGCGATTGAGCTCATGCGCGTAACCCGTGGTGAACAGCACGGCAATTCCAGGACAAGCCTGCCGCGCCGCCTCACCGAGTTGGTAGCCGTTCATTCCGGCCGGCATGATCACGTCGGTGAACAACAGATCGAACCGCTCCCCGGCACGCAGGCACCGCAGCGCCGTCGGGCCGTTGGCGGCAACGCGCACCGCGTAGCCCAACGCCGTCAGGCTGCGCGCGGTGACGGCCAGCATCTGCGGGTTGTCATCGACCACCAGGATCGTTTCGCTGCCACGCGGCAATGCCACCGCCGCGGCCGCCTGTTCCGACGCGCGAACCGCGGCGGCGGACGATCGCGGCAGATAGAGGCGGACCGTGGTGCCGACCCCGGGCGTGCTTTCGATCTTCAGATTGCCGCCTGATTGCCGGGCGAAGCCGTAGATCATCGACAGGCCGAGGCCGGTGCCGACACCCGGAGGCTTGGTGGTGAAGAACGGCTCCATGGCGCGCGCGATCACCTCGGGCGACATGCCGCTGCCAGTGTCGGAGACCGCCAGCACGACCCAATCCCCGGCCGGGGAGTCGCCTGCAGGCGAGGCGACCACAGGCGAGGCGCCCTCAGGCGAGGCGCCCTCAGGCGAGGCGTGGGGGGAAAGTTCGCCCGTCTGCCCCGCAGCATGCGGCACGGTGTAAGCCGCATCGAGGTGCGCATTGGCGGTTTCGATCGTCAGCCGGCCGCCCTCGGGCATGGCATCGCGGGCATTGATCGCCAGGTTCAACAGCGCATCGCCGATCTGCGACAGGTCGGCGACCGTCGGCCAGAGATCGGGGGCCAGCGTCGCCGAGATGGTGATCGCATCGCCGAGCGTGCGCTGCAGCAGGGCGATCTGCGGCGGCAGATACGCGTTCAGGTCGACCAGTTTCGGTTGCAGCTTCTGTTGGCGGGCGAAGGCGAGCAGGCGGCGGGTCAGTTCGGCGCCGCTGATCGTGCTGTGCAGGATTTCCTCGCCAAGCTCGAGTTCGGCAGGTTTGTCGTGCAGCGCATCGTTGAGGAACTCGATGTTGCCGATGATCACCCCAAGCAGGTTGTTGAAGTCGTGCGCTATCCCGCCGGTAAGCTGGCCGACCGCTTCCATGCGCTGCACCTGCCGGAGCTGTGCCTCCATCTGCTGCCGCGTGGTGACATCCTCGGTCAAACCGAGGACAACCGGCTGGCCGTCCGCCTCGCCGCTGATCCGCCAGGCGCCAACCCGCCCAATGACGACCTGGCCGGACTTGGTGATGAAGCGCTGCGTGGCGGTGAGGCCCAGGCTGTCGCTGGGCTCGGCGGGCGGATCGTCGGGGTGGAGGATCTCGCGCCGCGTGCGTCCGACCAGCTCGTCCGGCGCGTAGCCGAGCATGTGGCAGAACGCTGGATTGACCTGCACGAAGCGGTACTCGTCGGCGGTGGCGAGCACCGCGCCGATCGGACTTGAGTCGAACAGGCGGCGGAATTGTGCCTCCCGGTCGCGCTGGCGATCCTGCGCGCGGTGCTGCTCGCTCAGATCGTGGATGACGGCGATGAAGGCGGCGGCCCCGCCGTCGGGAATAGCGCCGAGGGTCAGGCGGATCGGAAACAGCGAGCCGTCCTTGCGCCGGCCGGAGGCGTCCCGATCGATGCCGATGCCGGCGGCGAGATAGGGGCCAAGGCTGTTGTGACGCTGACCCGTGGCGGCATCCGGCACCAGCGTGTCGAAGGTCTCCCCGAGTGGCGGCCCGTCCGGCTTGTAGCCGAACTGGCGTGCACACGACGTGTTGCAGGCCAGTATCTGGCCGCTGCCGTCGAGCATGATCCGCCCGGCGGGGCCGGTTTCAAACAGGATGTCGACCAGGGAGCGGAGGTGCCCGGGATTGTCCGGTTGCGATGGGGCGGTGATGCGCTGCGGCCTCGGGTCGGGCAGGGGGAGGGCAGGGAGGGAGTCGGGCAGGGGGTTGCCTCCGATCATTCGGGGCGATCGATGAGTCGATAAGGACTGCGCAGGGGTATTGTGCACCTATAGGTGGTGTTTTATGGCGTTTATACAACTGAACATCGTCGAGGTAGCTTCTCCCCCTCCCCTTGAGGGAGGGGGATGGGGGAGGGGTGCGAACAACCGCGGCCATTGGTTGGGCACACCCCTCCCCCCAACCCCCTCCCTCAAGGGGAGGGGGAGAAGCTTCCTCGGCTGCCCTACCAACCGCCGATCACGCTTAGCCCCGGCCGCGCTCCGCGCTGGGCGAGGCAGTCTGGCCGGGCAGCAGGTTGGCCAGCAGCACGCGGCCGCCCCAGCCGCGCACCTGGCCGGCCCCTACCACCGCGTCGAGCGTGTAGTCGGCACCCTTCACCAGAACGTCGGGGTGCAGTGCCTCGATCAGCGCGGCGGGGGTGTCCTCCTCGAACACCGTCACCAGATCGACGCTGGGCAGGCCGGCCAGCACAGCGGCACGCACCGCCTCGGGCTGCACCGGGCGGGTCGGGCCCTTCAGCCGGCGCGCACTGGCGTCGTCGTTCAGGCCCACCACCAGGCGCTGGCAGGCGTCGCGGGCGACCTCCAGCACGTGCACGTGGCCGGGGTGCAGCAGATCGAAGCAGCCATTGGTGAAGCCGATGCGGTTGCCCTGGTGACGCCACCGCTCGACCTGCTCGATCGCGTCCCGGCGGGAGACGATCTTGCGCAGCGTGCTGCCCTGCGGCGACAGCGCGGCCAGCAGGTCGGCCTCGCGCGCAACGGCGGTGCCGACCTTGCCGACCACGATCCCGGCGGCGACGTTGGCCAGCCGCACCGCGAGCTGCAGATCCAGCTTGGCGGAGACGCCGGCGGCGAGCACGGCGGTGACGGTGTCGCCGGCGCCGGAGACGTCGTAGACCTCGGCCGCCTCGGCGGGGAAATGCCGCACCGTGGTGGGGTCGACCAGGGTCATGCCGGCCGAGCCCTCGGTCACCAGCACGGCGCCGAAGTTGTGCTGGGCGCGCAATGCCTGGGCGGCGGCGATCACCGTGGCCTCGTCGTCGACCGGCAGGCCGGTGGCATCGCCAAGGTCGTAGCGGCTGGGGATGATGACGTCGGCGCCGGCGTAGCGCGCATAGTTGGCGCCCTTGGGGTCGACGATGACCTTGCGCCCGGCGGCGTGGGCGGCGGCGATCAGCTTGGGCGCCACGTCGCCGGCCAGCAGCCCCTTCTGGTAATCCGAGAGCACGGTGACGCCGGTCGCCGCCATCGCGTCGGTGGCGATGCTGATCATGCGCTCGGCCAGCTTGGGGTGGATCGGCGTGGTCACCTCGCGATCGGTGCGCAGCAGGTGGTGGCCGCCGGCGAGCAGGCGGGTCTTAAGCGTGGTGGTGCGGCCGCCCTGGACCAGCAGCCACGGCTCGACCCCAGGCTGGCCGCCGACCAGGCCGGTCAGGTCGGAGCCGCCCTGGTCGTCGCCGACCACCGAAACCAGCGCAACCGCGGCACCGAGCGCGGTGAGGTTGCGCACGACGTTGCCGGCGCCGCCGGGGTAGGCGACCTCGCGCTCGACGGTGAGGATGGGCACGGGGGCCTCGGGACTGATGCGGGTGACCTGGCCGTAGACGTAGCGGTCCAGCATGACGTCGCCGATCACCAGGACGGAGGCACGCGCCAGCAGGCGCACGGCGGCCGCGAGGTCCGTGTCGGCATGCGCCTGGCCGGGCGCGGCGGAAGCGGGTGGGCCCGGGTCGGCTCGATCAGGATCGAGCGGGGCTGGGACTGCCGGCTCGACGGGTGCCGGCGCGAGCAGCGTTGGCACGCCGGACGGCGGATCGGTGGGCGAGGTTGCAGGTCCATGCGGCGGATCGATCCGGTTCATCTGCGTGGCCGTATCGTTACACCGGGCCGGTTGCAAGCCTACGTTGCGGTGTGCAGGCGTTCTCGTATGTCCGGCGTCCGGCCATCGTTTTACCTCGCCCTTCGGGAGAGGTCGGAGCGCGTAGCGCCGGGTGAGGGACTTGCCGCCGAGCCAATGGTTTGTGCGTGCCCCGGAGCCTCACCCGCCGGAACAAGTCGGGGGCAGGCTCTCTCTCAGGGGGACAGGTAAGGTTACGACGCGGCGCACCGTATGGCTTCCAGCTCAGGCTGCCAGGAATCCGAGCCGGTCGTCCTCCAGCACCGCACACGTCAACGCGCCGCCCATCACGGCGCCGGTGTCTATGCCGATCCGATTGGCGCGCACCACCGGCTCGCGGACGGGCGTGTGACCGTGCACCACCACCACCCCAAGATCGCCCTTGGCCGACAGGAACGGTTCGCGGATCCACAGCAAGTCCTCGCGCGCCTGCTGACGGAGGCGGACGCCCGGGCGGATGCCGGCATGGACGAACAAATAAGGCCCCTCCTGGTGTGTCATCGCCAGATCGCGCAGAAACGCCAGGTGCGGCGGCGGAATGCGCGCCGCCCAGTCCACCGGCTTGGTCTGGCGCGGCACGCCCCAACTGAACAGCGTGTTGGCGCCGCCGTTGCTGAGCCACAGCTCGGCCGCCTCGGCGTCGCCGAAGGCCAGGGCGTCGAGCATCATATGCTCGTGATTGCCCATCAGGTTAACGGTGGGCAGGCCCGGGATGGGCGGGCCGGCGGCGAGCAGCGCCACCACCGCCGCACTGTCGGGGCCGCGATCAACGTAGTCGCCGAGATGGATCAACACCGCCGCCGCGACCGGACGGTCTGCAAGGTCCTGCCTGACCGTCTTGTGCAACGCCTCAAGCTGCTCGACGCAGCCATGAACGTCGCCCACGGCGTAAACCCGCTGGTTTGGCGGCAAGGTCGCCGGGGCAGCAATAAAATCGACCATTCGGCAACAGTAGCGGCGTCCGGCACGAGGCGGCAATCGAGACGAGAGGCAAGGCTGGGGTTCCACCCCCAGACCCCGCCAAGGGGCGCTGCCCCTTGGAACCCCGCTAAGGGCGAGCCCTTAGAACCCGCCCGTTGAGAGGGTGCGAGGGAGGGGGCGGCGGCGAGAGGGGGTGTGCGCCGGCAATCGCAGGCACACACCCCCTTTCGCCGCCGCCCCCCTCCCTCGCACCCTCTCAAATGAATGGATTCCAAAGGCTGGCCGGCTCCTGCCCTCGGGCGCTTGATCCGAGGGGTGGGGGGCCAGGGGGGCAAAGCCCCCTGGCGGGGTCCGGGGCGGAGCCCCGACCTTGCTTCGCGTCACCTGATCGGCGCGGCGGTGCGGCAGTTAACTTCTAACGCGGTCGTGAATAGGGAAAGTCGTGTGTACGCCCATTTCCGCCCACACGAACAGGCGATGATTGCGTTTAGTGAAATATTGCCGACGTCGATCAATACGGCGCGCTCGATTGCGCGTCATCACATCGGCGAATCATCACGTTCGCATGAAGGAGTGAAGTCATGACAACTGCAACACGACTGCTGGGTGCGACGATACTGTCGCTTGGTTTGCTTGGCGCGCCGCTGGTTGCCCGCGCGGCGGACGATCCGCAGGAGGTCGTCAATCACGCCACGCGGGTTATCGCTGATCTGCAACATGACCCCGAATTCGGCAACGCGCGCAGCCTGCTGCACCGTGCGCGTGCCGTGCTGATCGTGCCGAGCCTTTACAAGGGCGGTTTCTTTGTTGGCGGCGAGGGCGGCAGCGGCGTGCTGCTGACGCATAGGGCGGGCGGCGGGTGGAGCGAGCCGGCGTTCTATGGCATCGGTTCCGCCTCGTTCGGCCTGCAGATCGGGCTGGAGAAGTCCGAGATGGTGATGTTCATCATGAGCCAGCGGGCGCTGGATGCGGTGATGCGCGATGAGTTCAAGATCGGCGCGGATGCCGGCTTGGCGGTCGTCACGCTGGGCTCCAACGCCGAAGTGGCAACGACGGGGGCGGTTGGGCCGGATATCGTGGTGTGGTCGTCGTCGTCGGGCGCGTATGGCGGGATTACGGTGAATGGGTCGATTATCCGGCCGCAGTACGACACCGACCACGCGTATTACGGGCCAGGCGTTTC
>Ga0326727_10017191_pt1 | contig 15070 bp, 13 predicted proteins | sample MB2enrmetagenome_FD_207643 | JGI IMG/M metagenome (GOLD analysis project Ga0326727, IMG submission 207643) | Lab enriched peat soil microbial communities from McLean, Ithaca, NY, United States - MB29MY | ecosystem: Environmental > Terrestrial > Soil > Wetlands > Peat | place: USA: New York... | reverse complement strand
AGTCGTATCTGACGCCGGCAGAAATCCGAGAACTCCGCCAGCGACTTGGACTATCCATGGAACAGTTCGCAATCCTGATGGGGTGCACACGTCAGTCACTGTACAACTGGGAGCGTGCGGATCGCCTCTCACCGCAATCGCGGATGGCAGACCTGTTTATGCGTTTGATTCGTGAGTCTCATTCTCAAGGGCAAATTGACGTATCGAGCTTTCTGAGGGGCGAAGCACAGAATGCGGGATTCAGTCTACCCGCTTCGAGCAAGCCCCGGCAGGTTACAGAGGGAGAAAAGGGAGAGGGAGAAAAGGGGTCAGGTACGTTATCGTTCCAAGGAAAAGAGCGGTAGGGTTCCGCCCTGCGCGAAAAGGTACCTGACCTTTTTCACCGGATGGCCCCAGGCACGGCATGGACATAATAAACCTATGTAACGTTCCGTCTGTCCCCAGGTTCCCCTGTCCCCAGGTTCCCCCAGGTTCCAGGTTCTTGAAGGCAAATAAAATGCCTACAAATCTAGACTCTCCAGTATCCGTGGAGCTTGCCTTTCAATGCTCTGTTCGTCGGGAAGATCGATGATAACCTGCAAGTGAGAAGACAGAAGCCCGGAGAGCTCCTGGTAGCAATCGAGCGAAGAGCGCGTAAAGGCTTCGTTTACGATTTTCGCCAATCGTTCGACATTGAACGAAAAATAGCGCGCCAGATGGCTGCTTGAGAAAGGAGTCTCGGAACGGTAGAACGACATGCGGGTAGGAAGCCCCATTCCGACTGCAAAACGATCGAGTTCAGCTTGATACGTTGATAAGAGCTTAATGATGTCAAGAGCGGCGTCAGGGGCGGCTGAATACTTCGGAACTGACAAGAACCACTCTCCACCAATGGCGATGTCGCCCGGAAGTGGCGACACCACAAGGTCTTCGCGGACATTAGCTGGAAGACTCGCGACGAGCTCGTTTAGCGTGCTGTACCACACCCTCCAGACAGCTGCCTGCGGATTCACTCGCAAAGGCTCCGTGGCGGACGGAATCTGCCGCACTTTTTCGGGACGGCAGAGGTAAGACCGCCGACAGATGCGCCAATAAATCTTGCTCGCCTCAACAGCATCGGCCCCCGCCAACCATTCTCGTAAGCCACACTGTCGTGAATTCTTGGCGCCTCTTGGGGGCCGTCGAAGCGAGAGCAAAATCTCAAAAAATAGGCAATTGTAGTTTTCCGCCTGCGTTTCGGGAAAATCGAAGAATACTGACTGGGGGTCCTGATTACGATTTTCCCAGTCCTGGCAGGCACAGGCAAGGCCTTCCCAACTAGTGACCGCTTTCTCGCTTACTATATCCCGACGGTACACAAGCAGGCTGACATTTTCGTAATACGGCACACCGATAAATCGGCCCGCAAGTCGCACTCTCCTCTTCAAACGGGGCAGCAGGTCATCCCACTCCGCGGAGTTCCAACTCGAAATCGGGAACACGCGAACAGTGGAATCCTCGCAGGCTTCCCGCTTAGGATATGGGAGCTGGAACTCATCGAACTGAAGCACTTGCAACTCATCAACCGAAGAGGATGCACCCAGGGAAAGTGCCTGGCACATGTTGCGACGATTTCGCGTTTCGATCTCAACATCGGGCGACAACACGGATTGCACAACGAAACGGAGATCCTCGTTGTACTCCTTCTGCGCCTCGCTGCCTGAGTTTAGGAACAGGCGGACCTTAACTGGAGTTACCTTCCCATCCAAACCAACACGAAGGAGAGAAGATGTTGGCTGCACTTCGATCGACTCTGGGCGGAGTACCAACTCAAACGACTCGTCACGATGGCACATCCCCCGCGTCTTGAGGACCCGGAAAATAACTCGGTAAACACCGCGAAATTCAATCCTATCTAGATGGATAAGACAGTCTGCATTTGCCACAATTGATCGCTGCAGTATTGAATCCCCCGTCGTTTCCCCACACGCAAACAGGCTGGTTGCCCCTCGACGTCGCAGCAAGTCGACTAACGTATCGGCAAACGTCTTGTCCTCCCGAATGAAAGGGCAACTCATCTCCCAATGCGCGACATTATCCATCATTACTCGATCTACGGATTGATTAACTAAGTGCGCGTCCAGGAACTCATTCTCTACTATTTGTAAGACGTGTCCAGGAACAACGTACCCACCAGGGAGCGAGCAAATTCGCAACAGCCTGTTCTTCCTAAACTCCATGGCTTTCGGTCGTAGCACATTGCTTTCAAGCAAGTGCTTGACGTCAAGGTCCGTCTCGCGCGTCGTGACAAGGAGGTGGCGCACTTGGTTCTCATTGCTCTCGGTTTCCTTGTCGATCGTACCTTTGTGGAGGAGGAAGACTAATCCCAAATGCGTCTTCAGCGTACCAGGGGCACCCTGAAGGACAATGACATCTCCACTACTAATTGCGTGATTTCCCAAAATCTCATCCAGGCTGCCCAACCCATACCGGACGGGGATACCACGCGTCTGCACGCTCCTGGAGCGAATCCTAGCGCTCACCGCGGCCGACGATGGAAAAACCCGGATGCCCTTCCCTGGCTGGATCGAAAATGAATGGCGTCCCCTTTGCTCGCGCTGCAAGCGCGACTTCCTCACCTCCAAGTAACGCTGGGTGTAACCGTGGCGCTCTTCCAATGAAAGGTGAACCACTGTGTCCGCAATGTTCTGTTCATATAAAGATTCGTTGCGTCGATCGGAACCCTCCTCAGCAACGAGCCACACGTTGGTACCCTTGCGCTTTGCTTCTTCGAAGAGGCCTATCGTCTTGGCGCGAAGATCGTAAGAGCTGCCGGAATCTCGAAGGATCGCATTCACGGGATCGACAACGATTAGTCGAAACGGGTACCTCTCCATCCGGTTAACGTTCTCGGTAAAAGCTTCGGCAAACTGATCGAAGGACTCCTTAATTGTCCGAAGAAAGATCAGAGCTCCTCGATCGCCTTGCGGCTCTTCCAAAACCCTTCTGGCGGAAATGAGATCGGCAGCAATCACCATGGAACCGTCATCGGATCCGTGACAGGTAGTTTCCATCGCATAAAGACATTCTGCCGGCGACTGCTCCAACGGCATCACCCAAGCTACACCACCTTTACGTGCGACTTCGAACGCTATCCGGAGAGATAGTAGGGATTTTCCGGTACCATATCTGCCGAGGGTTAGAACAGCCCGACCGCCGATGGGATGGTGCTTTGACCACTCGATGCCGTCCACAAGCATCAGCCCGCCACCGCCGAACAAATCATCGAAACCGTCGATGTCTGTCGGCATGCCGAACAACCTCGAGATCAGGTAATCGGCGTCGATATGGTTGGTTAATAAAACCACAGACCCAAGCCAATAGGAGGCTTGAACATAATTTACAGCTCGACAACACTCGAGAAAAAGACCTACAAAGTCCACGTCGGGTTCTAGAATCCTCACACTGCTTCGTAGGGCCTGGTTGAGAGGAGTGAGGACATCCGCCGTATACCTCAAAACTGCTCTGCCCACCATCGACTCATTCCCCACTTCGTCGCTCTCCTGCCGCCGAGACAGTTGCATATTGAGCGCATCTGCGAGGATGTGGAATACATGAGGTAACTCTGAGGAAAGCACGCAGTGGTACGCTCGCCGCAAGCCCCGCATAGTGAAGTATCGAAGCTCGTGGTCAGGGCGCTGCTCTCTCAAGAGTTCGCGAGCAAGCATGATGGGCTGAAGAGCACGGAGTGGCACACGAATCTCATTCCCATTGAGTCGCAATCCGACTTCGGACTGGAGCAAGGAGTTCAACAACCGTCGGGAACAATCACTTGGGGGATTGCCAAAAGCTTCTGTCAGTTTCGCGTTGAGAATCGTGAGCAGCCGGCTTTCGTCTACGACCACATGGTTGGTGCGAGATTGGCCCGAGTCCTGGCATGGTCGGTTGAAGGCATACTCCCACAGCGAGCGTCCAAGGCAACTGACCTCAAAGGCCGCATCCGCGTAATTGCCAAGAGTATCCATTAGATCTGTAGCCTCACCGGCGTCAGCTCATAGCACACTAGCCTATCGCCGAAAGGCAACCGCCTTTGCGGCACTGCGAGTTACTGCACGCGGAACCAGCTCAGCATCAAGTAGCTTCGTCGCCACTCTGACCGCACAGGTGGCCGCATTGGAAGGACCCAATTCGGCTTCAAGGAGCTCGCTCGCAACCTTGACGGCCCGCGCGGCTAAGCCGGGGGCGGCTCGACTCACTCCGTAGTCGGGCCGGCGCACCGCGGCCATTGAGGTATGCCCGAGCTGCTCGGCGATGCCTTCCACCGCGTGGCCAAAGAACTGTGCAGTTGACAGACTCGATGCCTGTATGCGCGCGTTTACTAGTGCTTGCGAACCGATTCGGCCCGGCATTGCTTTTCTCTGTATAATCTCGTTCAACACCACACGGAAAAACTCATCTACAACAAGCATATGGGCGCCACAACCGAGGCGGAGCACCCCCGGGAAGTAAACCGCCGGTTCGTCTCCTAGTGCCGCAAGGTCCGTGTCCTTCAGGCATAGATAGGGCCCTGTAGAGGCAAGGTTCTCCGCGATTCGGTTTCTTACGTCGTCACGCTCCCCCCAAGATGGAGGGTCGGGGAAACAACTGCCAAACTCTCGTGCAGCCTTTTCCGCCTCCTGACAAATAACATTTGCGTCTAGCATCCTGCCGATCATTTCCACTCGCTGCATCACGAACAGTTCGGGTAAGTTAGCCTCCGATGGCACAGTCGCCGCCTCGATGCTCTCAGTCGGATTCCAAGTCCCAGTATGTTCCTCACCGACTTGGTGTTGTGTCGGAGCGACCGGAAGAGAGCTCTCGGCGGCGGCAATAGTCTCTTCCTTTGCGCGTGGGGGTTGTGCTGGCTCCTCGGCTTCCAGTGCCTTTAGGCAATCGCCGGCCATCTTACTGAGCCAGCCCGGAGGCACTATGGGGCTGGCTTCCCCTAGCGCTTCGAGAAGCTTGACCTGATAATCAGCGGCCATTGACAAACCATTGAGAGCCGTAACCGCGCTGGGGCGAGCCCCGTTTTGGCGGAATGTCGCGATCTCGGCACTCGCACCCCTCAGGTCAATCCGGGCCATCTCCAGAAGATGTTGTCTTTGCTCTGGAACATCGGCCTTCGGATATCGGCGCTCTAGGGTGTCGATTGCAGTTAGCAAGCCCGAAGGGAATTCGACCTTTGCCTCGCTGGTGGATTCGAGGAGGGGCTCGGCAACCCCCAACTCGTCGTAGATTGCGCGCACCTTCCTACGTAGGTCGGGTACCGCGTTCGGATTGACTCGGTACACGGCATAGCGCCCACCTCGCATTCCGGTCTCGTGACGCCCCATTTCTAAGAGCAAGCCCTCTTCACGCCTAAGGTAGGTTCGTATCGTCCGAACGTTAACGCCGCTGAGTTGAGCCAGATCGTTTACAGTGAATCTCCCTTGCTCGCTCTCTAACATGGCCTTAAGCAGCTTGTAGCGACCAAACACGACAACGCCCCTTCCTCTCACCCTTCCAGTTAGATGCGAGCTACCAGAATTGAGATTCAACCTTCAAACGAATAATCGGCTGTATCGTACTCTTTCTTTAATTCATTTGTCAAATGAATATCTAACTTGGGAGAGCAAGTATGCGACCGATTAAACTCCGTATGTCATTTGACTTTAAAAAGCTGATTATACACGATTTGATTTGCTTATGCTTACGTGGGTCAGCCAGATTGGAAGCCAGTTTTCGGAAGAATGTTTCTGTTTCCATATTCCATTCATGTTGGAGGTTGAGGTCAAATGAGATTCTGAAAAACATAGGCCAATTATTATCCGAGTTTCCGGGCAAATGGTCCAGCACGCCAAAGAACCGCTTTGCAGTTGTTACACCGTGAAGGACAGTGGGGGCCTCGGGGTTGCTCGTGTCGAGAGGGTAGGATACATGTTGACGAGCGCCATGGAAGATCCCCGCCTCCCGAGCGTTGTCCGCTGCGTGCGGCATCTGCGAGACAAGTTGCCCACCGGGATCCTGGCCTAAACACAGGCGATTCAGGATCGAATACGCCACCCAATCCATCCAACCTTCAGAGAAACCGTCGTATGGCTCCGCCGTCCTACCGGGTTGCGATTTCATGGGCTGAAACGCATGACAAATGCATTCATGAAAGAGCACGTAGGGTACAACCCAATACGTCGACCGATCGAAGTGCTGCGGGTCGAGGTACAGTCTCACGGTCGCCGGGTTCCCCTCCCCACTGGCGTGCTCTGTCTCTCCTCGAACATGATAAGGTACGGTCAACGTCTGTCCGATGCTATCATATGAGGTCGAGAATTCAACCGCCGGAAGTCTCCCACAATTCGTCGCATATTTCGAATAGTACAGCCGCGCCACGTCCCGCGCCACCTCAAACAACCTCTTTAGCGGTTTGATGCACTCGCCACCGCGGCTGACGACCTCTGCGTCATGATACGGATGTCCGTAACAAACCTTGCTCGGGTGACTACAGCTATAGCAACTTAAGCGCTGCGCCACATCATGTAGGAGATCGAGCCCGTGGCGAACAGCTTGCGACCCACCCAATGAGAATGGCGATAGATCCATGCTAGATCTGAGCCTCTGGGCCGCTTCCTGCAGAAATTTGTCCAGTTGTTGTGTGTCCGGTGAAACACCACCGGCGTTGGTGAATTGGATCATCTGACCATGAAGGTAGTTTAATACTTGGGCAACTTCCTCGGCTGTAGTCCCTGGATGGTGGATGTCACCGGGGACATGAGGTATGCAGTCTAAATACAACAAACGGGCAGCCAAGGTTTTCATCTTTTCGAACGGAAGATGTGTTGGATATGGCATATGGCTCGCGCAGCTTGTTCATCGTCGCGATTCACGACCTTTCGCTTGTCGGCCAACGCGCTTCCGGGAGACTGGGCCGGATGCGCGCAACGCGCTCGGTCCCAACCGCCACTTCAGGTACGGAAGCAACACTTGCTTCCAAAGGTCGTGGAGCACAACTGACCCGAAGCCCACCAAGATTCCCGTCTCGGCTCCGACGATACCGGCAGTTGGACTCCGCAGCGTGATGCCTTTTCGGCCGCAGGCTTCAACATCTGCGAGCCTGATTCCTGCGCTGCTGACCGCCGAGCGATACAGAGGGTCCTCAGCGAGTTTGGTAAAATAATCATCGAGCTCCCTCTGAACAGCGGCGGGAATCGTGCTGTCTTTTGTTTTGTAATATTCTTCTGCTACCGACACGTTACCCCCCCCCAGAGCCGAACCTCAGCCAACTCGGGCTTCGCGAGCCGCAGCGGCTATTAAAACGAATCCCGGCAGGTGATTTTTGGAACCATAACAAATTCGGAAACCGAAACAAGTGGCTATGGAAGTAATTATTCACTTAACAACATCAGCATGGGGTATCCGTTTTGCTCTCGAAAGCACAAGATCTCCTAGCGGTTTAAGCAATCGCGCGAATATATTTTCAATTTCCTGGCTCGAAAGCCTCGCATCTCCGAAAACGCTTTGGCCAGATACCGCAATAGCCGATCACTGATTGTGCTGCGTCCTCAGTTCGCCCGAATAACGGCGCGCTCGGAAACAAACCACTAATGCCGGTTTTGTCGAGCCTTCAGGATCGGGCCTGGGAAACGCCTATTCGCGGAAAACAGGAAAACTGCGTGTTGAATGCAAACCTATCTCCTTTGGACGAGCATCAGTAACCAATGGTCAAGGGTTTACCCATATCTGTCGATAACAGCCATTACCACAGCGAACCAGTATTACGGCCAACTCATAGATGTGCCCCCCCCAGCACTCGCGGGGATTGATCGCGAGTGACGCGCTCATGTAGATCGAAATTACTCAATTCCTGCGTCATCGCGCACAAGGCGAATGCCCTCATGTAATCGCAGAAAGAATCTCCCCTCTTCAGCAAATCCTATGCGAAACCAAGCAAGACGCCTTATAATGGTCATCCTGTCTAGAAAGGCAGGTTGGAACCCGACATGGCGACTGAAACCGCAGCGGCTCAGAACATCCAAAGGCAATTTGAGCAGGCAGGTTTCGCGGTGTCCGACGCTCAACCCGGCAGGCTCGAGTTGAAGAAGTCCGGGTGCGTCGCGTATCTGGAGAGCCAGAGCGGTACTTGGGTTTACTCCGGCCCACCCTACCTCGTCGTGCATGGAATCAACTGCGAGCTCGAAGACCGCGGTTATCAGAAGTTCTGGTACTCAAAACCCGACGGCAAGCGCTTCCCCATCCGCAAAGTCGATCTGGAAATCCTCCACCGGTTCGACGAGGAAGTGCGGTATGTCCTGGGATTAAAGAGCCTTTACAACGAAGCGCTGGGCTCCACCAACGCGCGGACCGTCTACGACCGTCTGACAGGGCGCCCTGACCGCTGAAGCGGACCCGCCGCCTGCGCGGCCCACTCCCTTTATTGTAGCTTATATATCTAGCTTCCAGTGGGGGTTTCGGCCACCGCCGGTACCGCAGGCGGAGCGCCGGGCGTGGAAGGTTGGGCAGGCGCCACCGCCGGCGCGGGCAAGCTCGACTCGCTGGCATTGGCCGGGGAAGCAGGCGGAGCCGCGGCAGGCGCGGGTTCCGTGCCGGGCGCCGGCCCCGAAAGTTGGGCGGAGGGCGGCGCGGCCACTTTCGGCCTGGTAACATAGCCCGTGGTCATGGCAGGCCGGGGCGCGGCCGGCGGTCGGGCGGCCGGAGGAGCGGGCGCGGTGGAAGCACGGCGGTGGCCATCTCCCTGCCCCCGCGATGGGGGGCCGGAAGGCGGCGTGGAGCGCTCAAACCGTCGCGGGGCGCCCCCATCGTGACGCGGCGGTCGCAGGGCGGGGCGCACGACCGGCCGGAATTGGATCTCGATTTGGACATTTTCCAGATCGCCGTCCTGAAGCTCCACGACCTGGTCGAATCCCTCCTGGCGAATCGCTTCTTTGGACTGCGCAAAGGTCTCGTACTGGCGCTCGATAACCGGCCGGCCCACGGTGCGCTCGCGCTTTTCGTCACGCGCGACGCAGGTTTCCAGCGGCACATCGAAAAGCAACAGAGTGGTGGGGACCTGGAACTTCTTCGCCAAGTCGAGCAACTCCTTCCGCGCCTGAGGGGTGAGCGCCGTGGAGTCAACCACACACAGACGGTTCACCGTAAGCCGCTGCTCTATAAGAAAATGCACCAACGCAAAGGCTTGCACGTTGCAACGCTGGTCGCGGTCGTCGTCGCAGACGCGGGCGCGCGCCCAATCCGAGGAAATGATCTGAGTGGGCCGAAAGTGGCGCTCGGCAAATGTGGATTTTCCGCAAGCCGCAGGGCCACAAAGCACAACAATCGACGGCCGGAGGAGACGCACTGATTTCCCACCGGCTATACCTTTATCTTGAACATTTTCGGGGTCCATAAGTACCTGTGACGTGCACCATTCGTATGGGGTTACCCATCGCCCCCCTGAACTGTGTAAAACTCCCTTTACGTTTCATGCCATTCTCGCCTCCGCGCCGCTCCTGAGGTATATTGGGAGAGCGGCACTGACTTTTTTACCGGAACCGGGGCGACCGGTTGCATCTCTCGCCCATGAACTGCGCAAAGGATGGCGACTACATGGCGTCGACGATCGTGGCTTTCGTGGAAGACCTCTTCTTCCTCGCCAAAATTCAGGAGACGGCGAAAGCTCTGGACATAACCGTGGTTACGGGTGACTCGCGACGCGGCCCGGCAGCCCTCGCGGAGGCCCAACCGCAAGCCATCATCGTGGACCTCAATTCCCGCCAGTTGGCCGCCGTCCAGTGGATTCAAGCGCTCAAGGCTGACCCCGCCACCCGGCCCGTTCGAATCGTGGCGTTTGCCTCGCACGTCCAGGCGCAACTGATTTCCGATGCTAAGGCCGCCGGGTGCGATTCGGTGATGGCGCGCTCGGCTTTCACGCAACAGCTTCCCAACCTCCTGCAAAGCCTTGTAACCACTAGTTAAAGATAGACTTAGCATGGACTGGCGATGCTCGGCGTGCCCTTTTCGGTCTAAATGTCCGCTTCTTCGTGACCCCCTGCCACCCCCCGGGACCGCGTGAGCAACTGGGATTTGCGTCCAAATTCGGGGCTTTGCGGATTATCCACAATCCGACGAGAACCTCTCGGCTTGTGGCCAAATCCCGGTTAGAATGTTGACTCCTAATTTGCCGCCGCCCAATTTCGCCATCGGCGATGGGCCAACGGGATGAGCAACGGCAGTAAGCAATCCAGCAAGCGGAGCAGCCCCATGGGAATTCAGAAAATCCTGCCTCTCGAACAAGCCTATCAAAAAGTCGACGAGCTCAAGCGGCAAGGCCGGCGCGTGGTTCTTACCAACGGCTGCTTCGACCTGCTCCATCCCGGCCACACGCGCTTGTTTGCCGAAGCGCGCAAGCTGGGCGATGTTCTGATCGTGGCCATGAACAGCGACCGCAGCGTTTGCGCCCTCAAGGGGAATCATCGGGCGCTCCAGCCGGAAGCCGAGCGCGCGGAGATCATCGCCGCCCTGGCGGTGGTGGACTATGTCACCATCTTCGACGACGCATCGGTGCTGGACGTCGTGAAGCGCATGTTGCCGAACGTTCTGGTGAAGGGCGGTCATTACTCTCTCGATCAAATCGTCGGGCGGGACGCCGTGGAGGCCGCGGGCGGGCAAGTGGTTTCCATCCCCATCGTCGAGGGCTACTCCACCACGGCCATCATCGAAGCCGCGCGAAAGGCGGGTGGCAGCAAGCCCTAGCGGCACACCGCCATCAGCCCCGCGCGGCCACTGGCGGCAGATCATCCTCAAGTTCCTTCTGAAACCGATGCAATCGCTTCAGCAAATGCTTCCGGAGGGCAGCATACTCGCGCCGGTCCGCGAGATTTTGCGTCTCCCACGGATCTTTCTGCACATCGAATAGCTGGGTCACGCCGACTTGCGGATACACGATGAGCTTGTGCTCCTCAGTGCGCACCGCCCGCTGAAAGCTCCGATACCAGCAAAACATGGCGTCATACATTTCGCGGCCATTCCCCTTTAATTGATCCACCAGGCTGGGGAACTCCACCGATTTGGGAACGGGCACACCGGCCAGCTCGCAGGTGGTCGCAAACACGCTATGTTGGTACACCATGTGGTCGACTTGCTTTCCCGCCGGAATCCCCGGCCCCGCGATCATCAGCGGCATGCGGATGCTATGGTCGTACAAATTCTGCTTGCCCATCAGGCCGTGCTGGCCGACCGCCAGCCCATGGTCGGTGGCGAAAACCACGTAGGTGTTGCCGGCGTGGCCCGATTCTTTCAACGCATCGAGAATGCTCCCGATCTGCGCATCCATATAAGTGATGTGGGCGTAATATTCGGAGCGATGCAGTTGCACCGCCTCGCGAGTGCGCGGAAACGGCGCGAGCACTTCGTCACGGATGCGCCGGTCCCCCTGATCGAAGGGATGCTCCGGGAGGTAGTTCGGCGGAATCTCGATGCGGTCTTGCGGATACAGGTCCACAAACTCCTTCGGCGCCTGCCGGGGGTCGTGCGGAGAGTTGAATCCCACGTAAAGAAAGAACGGCCGGTCGTTGCCGGACCTTCGCCGCAGGTAATCGCCCGCCCCTTCCGCCCAGATCCGGGCCGAGTGCTTGATGCTGTCCCGTTCCGTCTTCTGCCAAATCTTGGTGTGCAGCCATTGGCCTTTGAGGGACTCGTCCCAAGGCGTCCAGGTGTTCCCCGGGCTGGGACGGTTGTAAGCGGCCGGTCCGGATTCGAACATCCCTCCGCTGACCGGGCCCAATTCCTTAAAGCTCCGGTGCAGGTTGGCGTCGCTCAGGTGCCATTTGCCGATGATGGAGGTATCGTAGCCGGCATCGCCCAGCGTCTGCCCCCACAGCGGCGTCTCTTCCGCCCGCCGCTGGGCGCGAAAAGCGGTAAGCCCGGTGTTCAGCATGGTGCGGCTGGCGATGCACACCGCGGCGCTCCACGAGCCCTGGTGGAAGCAGTGGGTGAAGATGCAGCCGCGCTTCCCCAGCCGATCGAGATTCGGCGTCTGGACCTCTTGGTTGTTCAGGCTGTGAATGGCGCGGAACGTGAGATCATCGGCAATCATGAAGAGGATATTGGGACGCGAGGGGGAAGACTGCTCAGCCCGCGTTCCGTTGCGTCCCCAGAGTTGGGTGATGGCCGCAGCCGCCACGGCCGACTTCATAAATTTACGACGATTCACCTTTTCCCCTCCCTACTGAGATAGATGATGCTGAGCCGCCCCGAGTGCGCCGGCCGACTTCCCGGAGCGTCTTCACGTCTTCGGCGGAAATTGACCCATCCGCAAGCGGCCCGGTGTTGAGCAGCAAGTTGTCACCGGCGGCCCACGCGGAATCGACCATCTGGATGACCTCCTCGGTGTGACGGTGCTTTCCATCGTCCGCCTGGCTGTAACCCCACACGTTGGGCTGCAGCGTGTTGCAGAGCTCGAGGTGTTTCTTCTGGTTGATGTGCCACGCCCGCGAGAGAACCGCATTCGCCGTCTCCCTCCGGCTGGGGTCGATGGAACGGAATGGATTAGGGCCGGTTCCGGGCCGCTGCCGCTCCGGGGCGGCAAAATCTTCGCTGCCGTTGGCGCCTTGCTTGAAGGAAATCAGGGACTGCGGTTGCAATGAATAGATCAAAGCGTACGTTTCCGCAAGGGGGAATAAATCGGGGCGTGCATAAAAGCCCATGACCGGGTCGAACCAGATTCCCGCCAAGGGACCATATTGCGTCAACAGTTCCCGCAACTGATTGTGGACGTAGTCGATGTAAAGCCTGAAATCCGCATCCTGCCGCCAGAGGTATTCGGGCTGAGGTTGATCGTATGCCGGCCGAGCGAAATCCCATCCCGCGCTGCGGCTGTAGAAGTAAGGGTGATGCCAGTCGGCGCTATACGAATAGTAGAGAAACAGGCCCAGGCCTTTCTTGCGACACGCTGCGGCCAACTCGCCCATAAGGTCCCGCTGGGCCGGGGAGTCCACGCTGTTGTATGGGGTCTGCTTCGTGCGGAAAAGACAAAAGCCTTCATGGTGCTTGGACGTGCAAGTCACATACTTCATTCCGGCATCGAGCGCGAGATCGGCGATGGCGTCGGCGTCAAATTGGTGGGGATTGAACGTCTCCTTCATTTTTTCGTACGTGGCAACTGGAATCTTCTCATGCAGCATTACCCATTCCCCGCGGCCGAGCTGGCTGTAAAGGCCGTAGTGCATCATCAGTCCGAACTTGGCGTTCTTGAACCACTCGAGTGCAGCGGCGTGCGAATCCTGCCCATAAAGAGTCTCGTAGCCCCGGAGATAAGAAGGTATTTCTGCTTGCTCGGCGGAGAACGTCAGGTGGGAACCCGGAAGCGTCGCCGCCGTGGCCATCAGATTTCCGAGAAACGTTCTTCGATCCATGGTGTAGGTCATCTCCTATCGATCTCGCCAAACCGAACAACCCCGCTAAGATTACACGAATGCGTTCCCAAGGTGTAGCCACGAAATATCTCGCGAATTATCGCGGAATCCGTGCAATTCCCATGTAAATACCCGATCGATGGTTGTCGATGATGATGCAATGAGCGTAATTTCGCGTAAAAGCCGTGTATTTGACTGGACATATTGTCATGGTCATCTTTGTTTTCATGCACATAGCCGGATCGATCTTCATTTTTAACATTTCTAAGGGTCATCCCTCACTTAGGAGCGTTCGCCGTGCCAGCCCGGTTCTTCCTCATCCTCAATAATTCCATTTCCTTCCATCAATATCTTGGCATCGCCAGCGCTGCCCACGGTACTGTCCTAATTCGGGTGGTAATGCCGGCTTCCAGCCGGCACCGGAGCCGCCAAGATGGCGGCGGTACGCCCTAGCACAGCATCCTGTACACGGGCGGTTAAATGGCACCGAAAAGGTATTTTTGTCGCACCGAAGTGTGCATAATCCGTCAAAATCGACTCCGAATTGCCTAAAATGTCCGATAGTTAGCATGACAAAATGTCGTCGTTTCCTTTGTTTTCAATAACATTCCTACTTCCAACGTCGTTTGCTAACATCTTTTTTTCTGCCCTCTCCCCCGGTCGAAGGCAAATGTGCTTTGTTTTCTTTGCGTCTTCCCGCCTTTGCGCCCTGGCGTGAGATGTTGTTGCTCCATCAGGAATCTTCAAAATACAGTCGAGAGTGCAGGGTAGCTCATCGGATTTTTAGATTCAAAGTTCACGAGTCAGCGGTCGGCCATCCCCCCTCGGCAACCGGTCTTCTGCCTTCCGTCTCCTAGCCGACGGCATTTAGCCAAGGTGCGTATTCTCACGCAGACGCGGTGGCCCATGTAACATGCCAGCAATAACCCATCCATAATCACGGCGATGATAGACTAAATCACCAAAAACCGGCGATATATTTTAGGCTTGGCACTGAAATTTCCTACGGGGAGGAGGCACGCTCACAAAAGCCGTGACCGTGCCTGGGCGCGCGAATGGCCGTCAACTTGCGTGAACCTCTTCGAGGTACTGCCGCCGAACCTTGATCTTGCCTTCGTCCTTCCGGGCGGCGGCCAAATCGTAGGCAAGTTGCATCCGCAACCACGTTTCCGCCGTACTTCCGAACGCCTTGGCCAGCCGGATCGCCATTTCCGGGCTGATGCCCGCCTTACCGTTCACCACATTGTTGAGGGCCTGCCGGGTAACGCCCAGCACCTTGGCGCCTTCCGTCACTGTCAGCCCTAACGGTTCAAGGCAATCGTGCCGGACGATGCGGCCGGGATGTACGGGATTCTTCATAGGCATGCGCTCTTCCTCCTTACCCTAACTGACCAAGGCTTCGTTGCCCTTTATGGGAAGTAGCGGTAAACCTCACGGCGGTGGAGCACTCTTACGAAAACGACCTCTTCCTCTTCGGTGGCCAAACCGACCCGGTAATCACCTATCCTGACCCGATAGAACCCGCCACCACCGTGCAATTTCTTGACGTTTGACACTTCGCCCAGACTTTGCGCGGCCTCAACGCTGGCAATCAGTTCCTTAATTCGCTCCAGAAGGGCCTTGTCCTTCAAGGCTCGCAGGTCCTTGGCAAAGCTTGCTTGGAAGCGAACGTTCAAGGTCGGCCCTCAAGA
>Ga0326727_10017189_pt1 | contig 15071 bp, 11 predicted proteins | sample MB2enrmetagenome_FD_207643 | JGI IMG/M metagenome (GOLD analysis project Ga0326727, IMG submission 207643) | Lab enriched peat soil microbial communities from McLean, Ithaca, NY, United States - MB29MY | ecosystem: Environmental > Terrestrial > Soil > Wetlands > Peat | place: USA: New York... | reverse complement strand
TAGCGGTGGGCTGTCCCTGCGCCACCTCCTGCGCAAAGCTGGGCCCGCTGAAGGCTCCTATCGGCAATTTGAGTCCGGCTCCCGTTTCCATCAGGCACTCGGCAATCACCTGGCTCATGCGCAGCAGGCTGTGCTCCTCCACGCCCTTGGTCGCGCTCACGATGATCTGGCCGCTGTGAAGATGGGGACGCAGCCGCGTAAACGCAGCGCGCAAAAACTCCGAGGGAATCACCGAGATGACAATCTCCGCCTCGCCGACGGCAGCCTCCTCGCCCGTCACCCGTACTCCCGCCGGAACGGGAAAGCCCGGTAAAAAAATCGTGTTTTCGCCGGCGTCAATAATCTGCCGGGCAAACTCCTGGCTGTGCGCCCACAGCGTAAGCTGATGCCCGCCGCGACGCTCGAGCGAGAGGGCAATGGCGGTTCCCCACGCTCCGGAACCCAGAATGGCGATGCGGCTCATGCGGTCTTTTTCGCTCCCAGTTTGGATTCCGTGCCGGCCAGCAGCCGGCGAATGTTTTGGTGGTGCTTGGCAATCAGTAGCAAGGCGACGGCCACTTGCACTGCGGTGAAAAACGGAAGCCTGTCGCCGTATCCCAGCCACCAGGCAAAAAACGGAAAGCTTGCCGCGCCCAGAATCGACGCCAGCGAAACGTAGCGGCTCAGCGCCAACATTACAAAGAAAACCGAAATTGCCGCCAGCGCCGCCCACGGAGCCGCCACCAGGAAAACGCCAAAGCCGGTGGCCACTCCCTTGCCGCCCTTGAAGCCCAGCCACACCGGAAAGATGTGGCCCAGAACCGCAAACAGCGCCGCCAGCGCCCGCATATTGTCCGGCGCGGCAGCAGGCGCAAGCAGGTGGCCGATCAACCCGCCCAGCCACACCGCCGCGCAGCCCTTGAGCATATCCATCAAAAAGGTGGCCGCAGCCAACCCCTTGCCGCCGAAGCGCAGAACATTGGTTGCCCCAATGTTCCCGCTGCCCGATTGGCGGATGTCCTGGTGACGCAAGAGGCGCATCAGCACGTAGCCGCTGGGGATCGAACCCAGCAGGTAAGCAACGGCAACGATGAGCAGCCAGGCAAGAATCATAACGAGTGAAAGTTTAGCAGGTATCAGGCCTAGCATTGCAATCGAGTAATCTCAGTCGTGCTAATTCGCTAACTTGCGCACAAATCCGCTTACTTGCTAACTCGCTACCCCGCGAAGCGGGGCTAACTTGCGTTGTATTGAAAATTTCCAAATCCGATTCCGCCGCCTTCATCGCAAAAGCGCCGCTTCCGCCTTCTCCAGCGTCACCCCCCGCAACAAAAAGACCTTGCTCCGCGACAGCTCCCCGGACTTCAGCTCCACGGCATTCTTCGCCACGCCAAGCGTCTCCGCCAAAAACGCAATCAGCGCCTGGTTGGCGCGACCTTCGATAGGCGGAGCTTTCACGGCAATCTTCAGTTGCGCCGCCGTCCCCTCGCCATAAATCCCGGTGATGACCGTCTTCCTCGCGCCGGGTTGCGCGCGAACGGCGAGCGTTACTCCCTCCGCGGTTGCCCGCAGCATCAGGCCGTCTCCTGCGTCGCCACGCGCTCGCCAAAGAGCGCCGTCCCCACGCGGATGCGCGTTGCGCCCTCCTCAATCGCCAGCGCAAAATCCTCGCTCATGCCCATCGATAGCACCTCCAGCGCAAGCCTCGGATGCGCCCTCGCCCAGCGCTCGCGCCACTCTCGCAATTCGCGAAAGCAGGCCCGCGTCTCGGCTTCAGCCACATCCAGCGGAGCAATCGTCATCAGCCCGCGCGTTTGCAGATGCTCCAAATCCGGCAGCCGCTCCAGCAACTCCGCCGCCACGACCGACTCCGGCTCCACGCCCGACTTGCTCTCCTCCTGGCTCAGTTTCACCTCGATAAGAACAGGCAACAGCTTGCCCAGCTTGCCCGCCGCTTCGTTTAGCCGCTCGGCCAGCCGCAGCGAGTCCAGCGTGTCGATCCCATCAAATAACTCCACCGCCCGCGCTGCCTTGTTCGATTGCAGATGTCCGATCAGGTGCACGCGAATCGGCTGCGTGGCGCGCTTGCGCAGCGGCTCCAGCTCCGCCGCCTTGGCCGCAAACTCCTGCACGCGATTCTCGCCAAACAGACTCAGCCCCAGCGCGGCAGCCTCGGCCACCGTCGCCGCCGGAAACGTCTTCGTCACGGCCATCAGCTCCACTTCGCCGCGCCCGCGCCCCACCCTCCGGCAAGCCTGGGCAATCGCCGCCTCCAGCCGTTCGAGATTTTCGGCAAGCATTGTCATGATTTTGAAATAATTCCTGCGAGCGATCAGCGAGCGTCTGCCCCACCGCAGGTGGCTTCCAGAAATTTCTCCGCCTCCAGCGCCGCCATGCACCCCGACCCGGCCGCCGTAATCGCCTGCCGGTAGCGCCGGTCCTGCACATCCCCGCAGGCAAAAATCCCCGGAATCACAACTCCGTTCTTCGTCACCAGCACATTGCCCGTCGTGCGGATGTAACCGTCGTCGTCCAGATCGATCTGTCCGGCAAACATCTTGGTATTCGGCTCGTGACCAATGCCCAGAAACAGCCCGCTAATGGCCAGCGTCGTCTGCTCGCCGCTCGTCACATCGCGCAGCTTCAGCCCCTTCACTTCCTTCTCGTCCACGCCCAGCACTTCTTCAACCACCGTGTTCGGCCGCAGCTCAATCTGCTTGTGAGCCTTCACCCGCTCCAGCATGATCTTCGAGGCGCGAAATCCCGCCCTTCTGTGCAGCAGCGTCACCTTCGTGGCAAAGCGCGTCAGAAACAGCGCTTCCTCCATCGCCGAATCGCCCCCGCCCACCACCGCAATCTCACGCCCCCGGAAGAAAAATCCGTCGCAGGTCGCGCAACTCGAAACCCCGTGGCCTATCAACGCCTGCTCGCTCTTCAGCCCCAGCCAGCGCGCGCTCGCACCCGAGGCCACAATCAGCGTCCGCGTCAGTATCTCGCCCGCCGAACTCTGCAAGCGGAAGGGATTTTCCTTCACATCCACCGAAACCAGATGCGCATGCTGAAACGTCGACCCAAACCGCGCCGCCTGCTTCTTCATGTTGTCAATCAGCTCCGGCCCCTGAATCCCCTCCGGCCAACCCGGAAAATTCTCCACCAGGGTAGTCATCGAGAGCTGCCCGCCAGGCTCGTGCCCCTCCAGAATCAACGGGTTAAGACCGGCGCGCCCTGTATAAATTGCGGCCGTCAGTCCGGCGCAGCCGGAGCCCAAAATTACGCTCGAACGAATCTCTGTCATCTGCTTTCCCTATCTGATTTTAGCTCTTGAGTGAGCAGGCTTTCATTACCCACGCGAGCCACACTGTGTTTGATGAGTTTCTGCTCACTTTTGACTCTCTTCCTGCTCCGCAACACAACAAAAACTAATGAGAACTTCTTGTTACTTAAAGAATTCTAGTCAAATCGCCCTTCGCCGATGAACAAACTGTGGCCGTCTTGGAGCCTTCTCAGAGTTTTGCTAAGAAAATTCTCAGGCGAGCCGCCGCTTTCTCCACGGAGCGCAGATCATGTCCCTCTCCCCCAACCGCCGACGCTTCGCAGCATGGCTACTCGCCTCGCTCCTCGTGCCGGCAGCGGCGCTAGCCGGCGGACCAAAGCATGTGGCCGGGGTCAGTTACTTCAATCCCGGAGTCGTCGGCCAGCCCCTTCACTGGGCTAACGGCCAGCTGAATTACTACGTCGATCAAGGTCCGTTGAGCGCCTCAGTCAACAACCAGCAGGCCAAAGCCATGGTCGATGCCGCCGCCGCGCTGTGGAGCGCCATTCCCACCGCCGGCGTCACGCTCACTGACATGGGCGCCCTCAACGAAGATGTGAACGGCGCCAACATCCTCGTCAGCGGCACAAACTTCACCGTGACCAACGAGCAGACCGGCCAGCTCGGCGTCATCATTGAGCCGGCCGACGTCACCCCCTCGGCCACCAGCTTTCCGCTGGCCATCATCTTCGACGCCGACGGCTCGGTCATCAACGCACTTTATGGCGACGGCGCAAGTTCGCCCACCAGTTGCCAGAGCAACGGCGTCTACGTCTGGCTGGACAACGTCAACCCCGACGCGACTATCGCCCACGGCATCATCCTGCTCAATGGCCTCTGCGCTGCCAACGCCAACCTGCTCCAGATGATGAGCTTTGAGCTGGAGCGCGCCTTCGGGCGCATTCTCGGCCTGGACTACTCCCAGGTCAATCCCGGCGCGCTCACCAATGGCGAATTAAACGGCACCCTTGGCTGGCCCGTCATGCAGCCCATCAGCGGCCTCTGCGGCGCATCCGGCGGCGAATGCATCCCCAATCCCTCCGTCCTCCGCTGGGACGACATTGCCGCCCTCAACCGCCTCTACCCCATCACCGCCGCCAACCTCTCCAGCTTTCCCGGCAAGCTGCTCACCGCCTCGAACACCGTCTCCATCCAGGGAACCATCACCTTCAAAACCGGTGCGGGAATGCAGGGCGTCAACGTCGTCGCCCGCCCGCTCGACTCCATCGGCAACCCGCTCTATCAATACTCGGTCACCGCTGTCTCCGGCTCCTCCTTCAACGGCAATCACGGCAACCCCGTTACTGGCTTCGCCGACGCCAACAACAATCCGCTCAACCTGTGGGGATCGGACGTTGCCTCCACGCAGGGCTTCTTCGACCTCAGCGGAATCCCTCTGCCGCCCGGCGCAACCACCGCCAACTACCAGGTCACCTTCGAGGCGGTAACTCCCAACTACATCCTCTCCAACTCCGTCGGCCCCTATCTCGACGGTTCGCCGGAACCCTCGGGAACGCTCGCGGCCATCTCCGTCCCGTCCATGTCGGCGGGCAGTTCGCAGACCCTCACCGTCGATGTCTCCAACTCGGCCTCAGGCGGTTTTGACGACGCCATCGGAACCGAGGCAACCCCGCGCCTCCTCCCCGCCAGCGGACTCTGGGCCGGCCGTCTCAGCCAGGTGGGCCAAACCGACTGGTTTATCTTTCCTGTTCGCGGAGGCCGCTCCTTCACCGTGGTCACTCTAGCCCTCGACGAGACCGGCGCTCCCACCAGCTTGAAGGCCATCCCCTCACTGGGCGTCTGGGACGCCTTCGATGCGGTAGGTTCCTCTGCCGTTGGTTACGAATCCGGCCTCAACGGCCTGACCACCGGCGAAAGCTGGCTTCAGGTCGCTGCCTCGGGCGACGACATCGTCCGCCTGGGCGTCGCCGATGAGCGCGGAGATGGCCGCCCCGACTACGCCTACCAGGGCTGGGTCCTCTATGCCGACACCGTCCAGCCCCAGCGCCTGCCCGCCTCCGGCGGACCCATCGTCATTCACGGCATGGGTTTCCGCTCCACCGACACGGTGCAGGTCGGCGGTCAGCAAGCCCTGATCACCAGCATCACGCCTAACGAGATCACAGCCATCGCCCCCGCAAGCGGCGTCACCGGCTCGGTCAACGTCGAGGTGGACGACTTGCCCGTCTACTACGCCTCCGCCGTCATCTTCGGCGGCCTCAGTTACGACTCCGGCACGAGCGACTCGCTTACCATGATCACCGCGCCCACAAGCTCGGTCCCCATCGGCGTTCCCGTGCCCTTCTCCGTCCTCGCTCTCGACTCCAACCTCAACCCCGCTGGCGGCGTCTCGGTCATCTACGCCGTCACCAGCGGAACCGCCACACTGGGCTGCGGCCTCTCCATCTGCACCGTCACCGCAACCGGCGACGGACGCGCCTCCATCAACGTCACCGCCGCCGGCAGCGCATGGTCCACGGTCACCGCTTCGCTCACCAACAGCTCCACCAGTCTGAGAACCGAGTTCTATGGAGGAACGCCGCCTACTCTCGCCTCGCTCTCGCCCATGCTCTCGTTGGCCGCTGGAGCCACCTTCACCTGGACCACCCAGGCCCTGGTTCTCAGCAGCGGCCATCCCCTCAGCGCCCAATCCGTCGCCTGGCAAACTACCGGCAGCGGCATCACCTTCCAATCCGGCGCCGTCACCACCAACTCCAGCGGCATCGCCGCCAAATCCCTCACCGTCGGCCCGCTCACCGAGGGCCAAACCGTCACCGCCAAGGCCTGCCTCAACGGAACCACCCAGTGCATCACCTTCACCGCATTCGGCTCCCGCCCGGAGTACGCCACCCTCCAGGCCGTCTCCGGAACGTCTCAGACCCTCTCCGTCAGCGGAACCCCCGCCCAGATCATCCTGCGCGTCTTCGACATGGACAGCAACCCCATGGCAGGCGCCACCGTCACCCTCTATCAGGCTCTCTACGCCTGGGCGCCCGCCTGCCCTGTCCATGGCCGCTGCGACCAACCCAACCTGCTCGCCACCCAGGCCGCCACAGCCTCCTCCGCCCTCGACGGAACCGTCAACTTTGCTCCCGCATCCCTCTCCGCCGTAGCCACCAACATGCTGGCCCTGGCCGTTACCGGCAACACCGCCAGCGTCAGCATCGCCGTCGAACAGCATCCGTGATTTTCAGCATTATTCGATTCAAAACAGCCCGAAACACGGGTTTTAGCCTTAAATAATATGGTGTTTCAGAGTGTTCTATGTACTGCTTAGGCAATAGGGCAGACTATGGCCCCATCCTATATCAATTAATTCTAATGATCTTGCTGTCTCGTCAAGACTCCGAATCTAGTAACAGCTACTTTCGGTTCGGTCGCCTCGTCCTTTGAATACTCTTTGAATTCCCGCGCGTTGCATCAGCCCATGAAATGACATCTTCGCGCTTACGTGCCTCTTCTGCTAACTCACGCCGGACAACCTCCTTCGGATCGTCGCCGAATCTGTTTGGGCCTTCCGTCCCTTTGAAGAAGCCCAGATAGATGAAAGTGAACGGGAGCGCGATGATGGTCAAGTTGAGAAGCACCATCCAGCCAGAGTGGCCAAGATCGTGCCACCGCTTCACCTGTGTAGCCAGCGCGAACCAAATAAGCGCAATTGGGAAGACAATGTAGACCAGGGCAACGAGCAGACTGGCAAAGGCTTCCGGCGCATTACTTGGAGGTCCGAACTCATATCCTTGCCCTGTTACGGAAATCCGAATAAGAGCGAAAACACATGAAAAAATGACGTTGGCCAATATCAACCTGCCCCAGAAGCTGAACCGGCTGATCCGGCCATTCAAGAACCAAATGCTGGTTTCCACTTGATAATGGGTCGAATCATCCGGAGTGCCGGTAGAGGCTCCCTCCGAGTTCAAGCCAGGCTTAGACATAGCATCCTCAGGCATAACAGAATTTCACACAAGGTTAGCAGGGCGTCTTTGAATTAGGCAAGAGTAAGGCTACACAATGTTGGGCATTCGCAAATGCAATGAAGAACCACAATGAGGGGATGCAAGCCGCGGGCCATGCACTTTCAGTTAAACTGGTACTGTCATGCTCGATCTCGGTTTTGTCCGCGCCAACCTGGAACTCGTTGAAGCGAAGCTGCGCGCGCGCGGCGCGGACCCGGCTGCGCTGCTGGGCGATTTTCGCTCCCTCGACGCCAGCCGACGTGAGGCCATCACCACCGCCGAGCGCCTCAAAGCCCGCCGCAACGAGCTGAGCCAGCAGGTTGGCGCGCTCAAAAAATCAGGTCAGGATGCAACAGCGGTCATGGATGAGACCCGCGCCCTCAAAGACCAGCTCGACACGCTGGACCAGACCGCCGCGGCCCTCGACGACCGTCTCCGCCAGGTTCTCGCTGGCATCCCCAACCTCACCCGCGACGAAGTTCCCGCTGGCACATCCGAAACCGATAACCTCACCATCAAGACCTGGGGCGAAATTCCAAAATTCGCCTTCACCCCCAAGCCCCACTGGGAACTCGGCGAAGCCCTCGGCATCCTCGATCTCGAACGCGCGGCCAAAATCTCCGGTGCGCGCTTTGCCGTCTACATGGGCGCGGGAGCACGCCTGGAGCGCGCCCTCATCAGCTTTATGCTCGACCTGCACATCACGAAGCACGGCTACACCGAAGTCCTGCCGCCCTTCATGGTCAATTCCAAATCGCTCTTCGGCACCGGCCAGTTGCCCAAGTTTGCCGAAGACCTCTTCCGCTGCTCTGACGCCGACGCCGAGGCCGTCGCCCGCGGCGAATTACGTGACAACGACCACTGGCTCATCCCCACTGCCGAGGTTCCCGTCACCAACCTCTATCGCGACGAGATTCTCAACGAGTTGCGCCTGCCCATCTCGCTCACGGCCTACACTCCCTGCTTCCGCGCCGAAGCCGGAGCCGCCGGCAAGGACACCCGCGGCATCATTCGCCAGCACCAGTTCCAAAAAGTCGAGCTGGTCAAGTTCACCCGCCCCGAAGACTCCGACGCCGCCCACGAGCGCCTCACCCGCGACGCTGAAGAAATCCTCGAGGCCCTCAAGCTCCCCTATCGCCGCGTCCTGCTCTGCGCCGGCGACACCGGCTTCTCCGCGGCCAAAACCTACGACCTCGAAGTCTGGCTTCCCGGACAGCAGCTTTATCGCGAAATCTCCTCCTGCTCCAACTTCGAGGCCTTCCAGGCGCGCCGCGCCAACATTCGTTACCGTCCCGAAGGCCCCAAAGCCAAGCCCGAGTTTGTTCACACATTGAACGGCAGCGGGCTGGCCGTGGGGCGCACCTGGCTGGCCATCGTTGAAAACTATCAGCAGGCCGACGGCTCGGTCCTCATTCCGGAATTGCTCCAGCCTTACATGGGCGGCCTCAAACGAATTACAATGTAAGAGAACAACATGAAACAAATTCTCAAAAGCTATTTCTACTGGACCTACCCCCGCGGCTGTTTTCACTACGACATCATGGTGACGCTGATCCTCGCATTCATCTTCGTCACTCCCCACCTGTGGAGCTATGGCGACAGGCCCTCCAGCGCCGCTGGCCCGCTGCATCCCATTCAGGTCATTGGCGATGGCGGCCGCGGGTTGATCGTCACCGTACCAGCCTCTGATGTCGACCTCGACCTGAGAACTACGGCCTCCAACAAGGTGGTGAAGAAGGCCCTGCACAAGGCCATCGAGCCGGTCACCGGCGACGCCGTCTTTATCACGCGCTGGGAGACCGCGCAGGATGCTCAGGGCAATTGGGCCTGGAAGGTCTGGGCGAGCCACTGAGCAACCTCTTCAATCCGCTTCTCATGAACCTTTCGGCTGCCAGTCTCGTCTAACAACAATAAGGAAATCCATGCATAAGGCAAGTAAATTTCTCTTCCTCGCGTTGATCGCGTTGCTTCTGCTCGCCGTCCGCCCCGCCTTTGCCGCTCCCGATCAAAAAGACGAAGTCCTGCGCCGTCTCGACGAAGCGGCCAGAAACTTCCGCTCCACCTCCGCCGACTTCGAGTTTGATTCCGTCGAAACCGATCCCATCCCCGACAAGGACGTGCAGAAGGGAACGGTCTACTACGAGCGCACCGGCTCTGCCTTCAAGATGGCCGCCCACATCCGCGAGGAGAACGGCAAGCCCGTGCCCAAGGTCTACGTCTACTCCGGCGGTGTGGTCCGGCTCTATGAACCGTTGATTGACCAGATCACCACCCTCACCAAGGCCGGCCAGTACGAAAGCTGGTTTATGCTCGGCTTCGGCGCCAGCGGAAAGGATCTCGAGCAGAAGTGGGAGATTCAGTACCTCGGCTCGGAGACGCTTGATGGCGTAAAAACCGAAATGCTGGAGCTGGTCCCCAAAGACCCCGCGATTCGCAAGAATCTCTCCAAGGTGAATATGTGGATTGATCCGGAACGGGCCGTAAGCCTGAAGCAGATCCTCTACTTTGGCGCCGGTGAATACAAAGTCTGCGTCTACTTCAACATCAAGGTCAATCAGTCCTTGCCCGCCGGCGTCTTTACCATCAAGCCCGGCAGCAAAACCGTCCTGGTCAATCGATAATCTATAGGGTGCCCCACCCTCGCTGCGTCTTTGTTTTTGCGACTAATATGGGATAGATTCATCCATCCTTATGGTGGGGAATATAAAGAGTGGAATCCGCATTGTGTAAGACTTCGACGCGCTGAATGCAGCCCTCGTAGTAGTGAATCCGAACGACCAATCCGTCACGAATGGGACCTTTGCGGAGAGGCGCATTATTAAAACATGGTGAGCGCGCAGCCGCGTAATACGAGAACATTACTCCGTTCACCGAAAAGGACTCTCTTAATGGACCTATAGTTGGAGCCGGACGATAATCTTGGACAACCCCCACCACGACCAAACTCTTACCGGACACATATTCATTCTGTAGCTTGGCATATTCGTTCCAAAAGACCATTATCGATACAATAAGAAAGAATGAGGCCGCCGTAGTCATCATAATTCCTGCAATAAATAAATACTTTTTATTCTTGAACAACTTAATGAGGAGTACTCCGATGATAAACAAAACATATAGATGAATTGGTGGCCATGGCAAAGTCCTAATTCCTAACTCAAATATCGTCTGGTAGTTATCCGCTGTCATAAAATGTCCTCTTTCCGTCATTACAAAAGTTGTTGATAACTATATCGAAAATCTCCAACGCATGATTCCCTTCCCCAGCGTCCCAATATTCTCGAATCCCCACCACATCGCCACGCCCCCCAGCGCGAACAACATCGGGAAGCACTCCAGTGTGTAACGCGACTCTGGGGCCGCGATGGTCGTCAGCAGGGCGCTGCGCATCAATATATAGGCCAGCATCGGCAACCAAAACCGTGGCCGCATCCACAATCCCGCAACTCCCAGCAGCAGGTAAAGCGCATTCAATACCACGTAGGCCCAACTGAAGCGGGTTTCGGCGCGGTGATGCGCGTAAACCCACCAGTCCAGGTCGATGGGCAGGTTGTCCACCCGCGGCCTGACCCACATATCCGCCATTCGGCCCAGCGGCAGCCATAGGTAGGATCGCAGCGGGTGAGCAGCGATCCGCTCGTCGGCCAGCTTGCCACAGCGGGCATCAAGTTCCGGCGTCAGCTCCGTTTTCAAGTTGTAATCGGCGGCCAGACTGGCGGTTTCGGCGTACTGCGCAGGGGAATCGAAGGCCCGGCTCGGCAGCTTGTCGATCTCCAGGGTGTCGCCCGGGACGTTCCAATAAATCTCGTAGGTGGAGACAAAGTCCAGGCACCAGCTCTTCACCCAGCGCTCCCAGCCGGGATTAGACTGTTGGCCGGGGTCGTTGGCGTAGCGCGGCGCCAGCGGCTGAAAAACGTGGAAGACCTGCCAGTTGCGCCAGCTCCAGGCAGCAAAAGGCGCCAGCGCCAGCAGCACGCAAACCACAACCATCCTGGCCAGCTTGGGAGTGTATGACGTCAATCCGGAGGGAGGCGGGGGTTTTAACCCCCGTATAAAACCTCCAAAAACACTGTGGGCTTTAGCCCCGGAAGCATCCTTCCGATCTCCGCGCCCCACTCCAACCAGCAGCGCCGGCGCCAGCGCCAACGCCACCAGCGCACCCTCCGGCCTGAGCAGGGCCGCAAAGGTTACCGCAAAGGTAAAGCTCAGCGCCGCCGGCCATCCCGGCCGCGCTCGGAAGCGGGCCATCGACCACAGCGCCAGCGCAATGGCAAACAATGTGGGTGCTTCGGTAAGCGGTTGGGCGGCGTAAATCGCGGTGAAGGGGCAAAGCGCGGCCAGCCACAGTGTGCAGTGAAAGGACCCCGTGCGCAGCGCGGCCGGAGTGATGCGCCACGCAAAATCGGCCAGCAACAGGCAGCCGGCCAGCTCCAGCCCAATCTGCACCCAGGCCGCGGCAACGTAGTTTTCCATCCCGAAAAAACGGAAGCACAGGGCCAGAAACAACGGGTAGCCCGGCAGCCGTATCAGCGTGGGAACCATTTCGCCGCCACTCCCGGTGAAGGCATAGCGGCCATGCAGCAGCAGGTTTTTAGCCAGCCCGCCATAGACCAGGGGGTCGCCGTCCAACTCAATAAACTGCTTCAGCATCCACAGCCGCATCGCCAGCCCTGAGGCCAGGGCCAGCACCACGGACAGGGCTCCAGCCAGAGGAAAACGATTCCGGCAACAGGCTGTTGATTGACTCTGGGGGGCGGCTTCCATACGATTCGTAATGTATAGCGTAGACTGTTTTTCCGGTTTTCGCGCCCTTGTTTTTTTGGCAGCCAATTTTTCGCGGTTAGGAGCGGTTAGGATTAGATAAGCCTCTCATGCCGGATAAGCAGATATTCTTCGACCCGCAACGAAAGCGCTGGAAACGGCTGCGCCGCATCCTCGACGCGACGGCTGTGGTTTTCACGCTCGTTCTGGTGGTTTTTATCTTCAATGTGCTGCGTTATCAGCAGTTGCCAGAGCTCCTGCTGCCCATTCCCCGGCACAACTACAAGGCCCTGCCCGAACGCCCCCCGCTGTTGCACGGCGTAAAAGAACCGCGCCCCATGCGCCGCAAAACCACGCGCAAGCCCTCCGACATTCCCTTCAACACCGGCGAGGGTTTGCGCGCTGCCTACTACGTGCAGGATGACCCCGCCAGCTACTCCTCCTTCAAGGAGCACGTCCACCAGATCGACCTGCTCTTCCCGCAGTGGCTGCACATCAACTCTACTCAGGGAACGTTGATGGCCATGAGCGACGACCATCGCCATGACTATCCCGTGGTGAACGGCGCCACGGTCCACGATCCCGACGACTCGAACAGGGTCAAGAGGGTGATCGAGGCGGCCAAGGTAGACACTGAAATCTTTCCTCACCTCAACAACTACAACTCCATCTCCCAGAGCTGGGACCCGGACGTCGCCGGCGTCCTGGCCAACGCCTCAAAGCGCGCCGTGCTGCGCCAGCAAATTGTTCGCTTCCTTACCGCCTTTCCCGACTATCGCGGCCTGTCCCTGGACATCGAAAACCTGCCCGACGGCGCCACCCCGGATTATCTGACCTTCATTCAGGAACTCTATGCCGATCTGCATTCCCGCAATCTCCGTCTCTACGTCAGCACTTTGGTCTCTGCCAGTGACGACTCCCTGAAACGTCTTGCCGCTAACTCCGACGGCATTGTGCTCATGAACTACGACCAGCACGAGATCGAAAGCCAGCCCGGACCCATCGCCAGCCAGGATTGGTTCGTGGGCAACCTCCGCCGCATCGTTAAGATTGTCCCCAAAGAGAAGCTCATCTGCGCCATGGGCAACTACGGCTACGACTGGACGCTCTCCATCCCCAAGGCCCGCGGGCGTCGCAAGCCGCCCGTGATCATCCATACCGACGTGCTCCAGGTCTCTGACGCATGGCAGCGCGCCTCCGACGCCGAAGCCGAACTTAGCCTCGATCCAGACACCCTCAATCCACACTTCGAGTACATCGACGAGGACAACAATCAGCGCCACGTCGTCTGGTTCCTCGATGGCGTCACAATGCTCAACCAGATGCGCGCCGCCCGCGCCATGGGATTGCAAACCTTTGCCCTGTGGCGTCTCGGCGAGGAGGACAGCTCCCTGTGGAGCATATGGGACAAGCCCACCCAACCTGAATCACTTCAGGCTCTCGGCCAGGTCCAGCCCAGCCATGATGTGGACAACGAGGGCGATGGCGACATCATCCGCATCACCGGCACGCCCCAGCCCGGAAAGCGCACCATACAGGTCGATACCGACGAGCTCGACCCACGCCGTAAGCTCATCCTCGATGAGCACATGGATGTCTATCCGCGCTCCTACGTCATCGAGCAATACGGATACCGCCCAAACGAAGTCGCCCTCTCCTTCGACGACGGCCCCGACCCCAAGTGGACTCCAAAAATTCTCGATATCCTCCGCGACAAGGGCGTCAAGGGAACCTTCATGCTCATCGGAGACGAGGCGCAGGCCAATATCGGCCTGATGAAGCGAGTCGTCCGTGAAGGTCACGAGATCGGCAACCACACATGGACCCATCCCGACATCAGCGAAATCTCCAGCCAGCAGCTCGACCTCGAACTCAAGCTCACAGAGCGTCTATTCGCCAGCAAGCTCGGCATTCAGCCCCTCTACTTCCGTCCCCCCTACGACATCGACGAAGAACCGGACACCGACGACCAAGCCGCCCCCGTCGAGCTCATTCAGAAGGCCGGCTTCACCATCGTCGGAAGCAAGATCGACACCAACGACTGGAACGAGAATCCCCGCAAGTCGCCCGCCGAGATCACCCAGACCGTTCTCGACCAGCTCGAGCTGATGAAAACCAAGCCGCAGTTCCGCGGCTCCATCATCCTGCTCCACGACGGCGGTGGCGAACGCTCCGCTACCGTCGCCGCCCTGCCCGTCCTCATCGACACTCTGCGCGCCCACGGATACACCCTCGTCCCCGTCTCCGCGCTCATGGGCAAAACCACCGACGAGGTGATGCCCAAAATCAGCTTGCCCCAGTATCTCCGCGCCCTCCCTGACTCCATCGCCTTCTCCAGCCTGGCCGTCGTCGGCGAGTTCATCGTCATGGTCTTCTTCCTCGGCGACATCCTCATGAGCGCCCGCCTCGTGCTGGTCGGCATCTTCGCCGTCATCGAGCGCATGCGCGCCCCCCACGCCCTCGCCTCGCCCGGGTTCAACCCCCGCGTCGCCGTCCTCATCCCTGCTTTCAACGAGGAGAAGGTCATCGTGCGCACCGTCCGCTCGGTGCTCAACTCCGATTACCCCAACCTCCGCATCATCGTCATCGACGACGGCTCCAGCGACAATACCTACGATGTCGCCCGCCACGCCTACGCCGCTGAAATCGCCGCCGGACGCGTCCTGGTTCTCTCCAAGCCCAACGGAGGCAAGGCCGCCGCCCTCAACTACGCCCTCGACCGCCTCACTGAGGAATTTTATGTCGGCATCGACGCCGACACCGTCATCGCTCCCGACGCCATCAGCAAGCTCATCCCCCACTTCGAGGATCCGCTCGTCGGAGCCGTCGCCGGAAACGCCAAAGTCGGCAATCGCGTCAATCTATGGACCCGCTGGCAGGCTCTCGAATACATCACCAGTCAGAATTTCGAGCGCCGTGCCCTCGACCTCTTCAACGTCGTCACCGTCGTTCCCGGAGCCATCGGCGCATGGCGCGCCGGCCCCGTCAAAGCCGCCGGCGGATATCCCCTCAACACCGTGGCCGAGGACGCCGACCTCACCATGAATCTCCTCGAGCAGCGG
>Ga0326727_10017187_pt1 | contig 15071 bp, 13 predicted proteins | sample MB2enrmetagenome_FD_207643 | JGI IMG/M metagenome (GOLD analysis project Ga0326727, IMG submission 207643) | Lab enriched peat soil microbial communities from McLean, Ithaca, NY, United States - MB29MY | ecosystem: Environmental > Terrestrial > Soil > Wetlands > Peat | place: USA: New York... | reverse complement strand
TGCAGCAAGCTTCCCATGCCATGGCGAAAGGCGGTGCGCGATGAATACTCTACTCAGCGGTCCTGTCGATCTCGCTCTTCCCGAACCCAGCAACGCCCCGCGCTGCTTCGCGCTCGACCGTCGAACGTTCCTCAAGCTCTTCGGCGGTGGCCTGCTGGTCTGCCTCACCGGCGAGCATGCCCTCGCGCAGGAGGCCGGCGGCGGTTTCGGCGGTCGCCAGCAGGTACCCACCGCAGTCTCCGCGTGGCTGCACATCGCGGCCGACGGCAAGATATCCGTCTTCACCGGCAAGGTCGAAATCGGACAGAACATCCGCACCTCGCTGGCGCAATTGGTGGCCGAAGAACTGATGGTTCCCTTCGACACCATCACCATGGTCATGGGCGACACCGACCTCGTTCCCTACGACATGGGCACCTTCGGCAGCCAATCCACGCCGCAGATGGGGCCGCGCCTGCGCAGCATGGCAGCCACGGCCCGCCAGGCACTCATCCAGATGGCCGCCAAACAGTGGAGTGTCGATGCCGCATCGCTCACCACCGCCGACGGCAAAGTTACCAATCCCGCCAGCAAGCTGTCCCTCACTTACGGCCAGCTCACGCGCGGCGAACAGATCGTCACCACCGTCTCCAGTAGCACGCCGCTCACCCCGGCGAATGCCTGGAAGGTCGCCGGCACGCCGATCCCCAAAGCCAACGGACGGGAGGTTGTAACCGGCAAGCATAAGTATCCGTCCGACATCTCGCTGCCCGGAATGATGTTTGGCAAGGTCCTTCGCGCCACCGGCTTCAATGCAACCCTTGTTTCCGTCGATACCTCCGCTGCGGAAAAGATTCCCGGCGTCAAGTTGGTTCGCGACGGAGACTTCATTGGTGTCGTCGCACCCGACGCATACACAGCCGAGCAGGCCATCTCTTTCATCCAGGCTAAGTGGACCGTTCCCTCGCAGCCTTCCAACCAGAACATCTTCGAGTACCTCAAGAACAACCCCGAATCCGGCGGCCGCGGCGGCGGTTTCCGCCCCAACGCAGCAGTCCAGCCTGCCGCTGCCCCAGCCGCGCAGCCCTCGGACTCCACTGCCATCCAACTCGCCCAGCAGTACACCGTCCAATACATCGCGCACGCGCCGCTGGAACCCCGCGCTGCCGTGGCCCAATGGGACTCCACCGGCAAGCTCACCGTCTGGACGGGAACACAGCGCCCATTTGGCGTCCGGGATGAACTCGTCGCCGCCTTCCACCTGGATCCCGCCAAAGTCCGCGTCATCCAGCCCGACATGGGCAGCGGATATGGCGGCAAACACACCGGCGAAACCGCCGTGGAGGCAGCGCGTCTGGCCAAAGGCGCAGGCGTGCCCGTGCGCCTGGTGTGGACGCGCGAAGAGGAGTTCACCTGGGCCTACTTCCGTCCCGCCGGCCTGATGGAGCTGAAGGGCTCCGTCGCGCGCGATGGCACCCTCATCTCCTGGGAGCACAGCAACTACCTCTCCGGCAACGCGGGCCTGCCCACGCCCTACAACGTACCCGGCCCGGTCACCCAATTTCACGCGGCCCGCTCGCCCTTGCGCCAGGCTTCCTACCGCGCGCTCGCTTCCACCGCAAACCACTTTGCCCGCGAGTCCTTTATGGACGAGCTGGCCCACGCCGTCGCCATGGATCCGCTCGCCTTTCGCCGCAAGAACCTCACGGAACCGCGCCTGCTCGCCGTGCTCAACGCCGCAGCCGACAAGTTCGGTTGGGCCGCGGCGAAGTCCACGCCCACCCGTGGATTCGGAATTGCCTGCGGCACGGAGAAGGGCGGCCACGTCGCCACCTGCGCTGAGGTCGCCATCGATCCCTCCGCCAAAACCGTCCGCATCGTGCGCGTCGTGCAGGCTTGGGAATCGGGCGCCATCGTCAATCCTGACGGCCTGAACAACCAGAATTCGGGCGCCATCGTGCAGGGAATCGGAGGCGCGCTCTTTGAGGCCATCCTGTTCAGCGACGGCCGCATCCTCAACCCGCACTTCGCCGGCTATCACCTTCCCCGCTTCACAGACGCTCCGCAGGTCGAGATCGTCCTCCTCGACCGCAAAGATTTGCCCTCCTCCGGCGCGGGCGAGATCGGTATCGTCGGCATCGCTCCCGCCGTTGGCAACGCCATCTTCGCGGCCACCGGCACTCGTCTGCGCAACATGCCCATGGTCCCCTCCACGCCCGTCCCCGGGATCGACCCGTCGCCATTTCGTACGTGACGGCGCAACACTTCCCTGCAGCGAGCCGCGTTGCGCGGAGCAGGCGCTGCCGCGTCCGAACCCTGGACTGATTCAGAGCTTGTCTAGAACTCGATGCCGCGCTGCGCCAGGATGCCGCGCTGATAGGCGTGTTTTACCTCTCGCATCTCGGTCACCGTGTCGGCCAGCTCCACCAGCAGAGGGTGCGCGTTGCGCCCGGTCAGTATCACATGCACCATCTCAGGCTTGCGCCGAAGCACCTCCGCAACTGCCTCCGGCGCCAGCATCTTGTATCCGATGGCGTAGTTGATCTCGTCCAGCACCACCAGGTCCCAGTCGCCGGAGAGGATGGCCTCCGCAGCCTCTGCCCATGCGGCCTCCACCATGCGGATGTCTTCCGGATCAGTCTCCGCGCCGCCCACTTTAACGAAGCCGCGGCCTAGTTGCTTGATGACGAAGTTCTGCGCGCGCACGGAGCCGACCGCCCCGCCCGCTCCGCTCTCTGCACTGCCCAGCGCTGTGTTCAACGCCACGGCGGCATCCAGTTCGCCGTAGTGCCATGAGCCTTTGAGGAACTGCAGGATCAGGACCGACATGCCGTTGCCGGCCGCGCGCAGCGCGGTGCCCAGCGCGGCGGTGGTCTTGCCCTTGCCGGGGCCGGTGTTGATCAGGATGAGGCCGCGGCGGGCAGCTTCAGGGGTGGGTGTGGAATCGGGCATAGATCTAGTTATAGACGGGAGCACTGTGGGAAAGCGTTCAGTGGCCGGAGTGGTAGGGATGCCCAGCCAGAATCGTCAATGCGCGATAGATCTGCTCGGCCAGCACGGCGCGGGCAAGTTCGTGGGGCAGCGTGATGGCGCCCAACGAGAGCAGCAGGCCGGCGCGTTCGCGGGCAGCGTCGCACCAGCCATCGGGTGGCCCAATGGCCAGTACCAGCGTCTGCGTGCCGCGGTCGCGGAGGCGGCCAATCTGCGCGGCGAACTCCTCCGACGTGAGCTGCCTGCCCCGGCTGTCCAGCAGCACCAGCGCAGGTGCTGTGCGAGTGGCCTGACGATCCAACCATCGTAGTAGCGCGGCCTCGGAGTCGTATGCCTTGGCCTCGCAGGCCAGATAGCGCGAGGCTCGGGCGAGGTAATCGGCCGCAAGGGTCGCTGCTGCGTTGGACTTGGTGTGCGAGCGGGTTGGGGAGATAACCGCGAGGATAAGTTTCACACTATGAGCGTACTGCAAGATGTAGAAGAAATCTCCACCGAGAATATGGTTTTTTGGATTATGACACCACAACTCATAGAGCAAGCCCGTCGCCAAATCGGCGCAAGATGTGCAGATGATTGTAAAGATTGAGTTAAAAAGCCACTCCGGCATCACCTGCTTCTTAGTCGCTTTGGAGAGCGAATTGCACGAAGATAACCATAAGCAAAGCTATATTTTGTGTCTCATTCCCGGTTACTCCGCCTTGTGGCGGACGGGCTAGATTCTTCTAAGGAGAATTCGATGAATAGGTTAACCACCATTGGAAAGCTACTGTCGCTGCTGCTGTTCGTTGGCATGGCTGCGATCGCTCTTGCTCAGGAGACGACGGGTGGTCTCCAAGGCACTATCAAAGACTCGAGCGGGGCCCTCATAAGCAAAGCCAGGGTGGTTCTCACGGGCAGTGCGCTGGTGGGCAGCAAGGAATTGGTGACCGATACCAGCGGCTATTATCGGTTTGCCAATCTTCCTCCGGGCACGTACACGCTCACGGTGTCGGCCCAGGGATTCTCGACCTCCAAGAACGACGGACTGGTCATTGAAATTGGCCACGTTCCTACCCAAGATGTCACCCTAGCGGTAGGCGCCGAATCGGTAACCGTGGAGGTTACTACCTCTGCGCCTTTGATTGACGTCACCGCAACCGAGAACATGACCAATGTCACCACGGACGTGCTCAACAATGTTCCCCGCGGCACCACCTATCAGTCGGTCATCGAGTTTGCCCCGATGGCGCGCAATGAGCCGCTTGCCGGCTATTCCATGAACGGCGTGGGGACGGGTGGTACCGGAGGCTCCATGCCGGGCAGCAGCGGCAACGGCTTGGCCTTCGGATATTCCATCGGCGGCGCTGCCGATTCGGAAAACAGCTATCTGGTGGAAGGCCAGGACACGGAGAACATCTCCGCCGGCTATTCCAAAGCCAATGTTCCCATGGAATTTATTCAGGAAGTGCAGGTGAAGACTTCCGGTATCTACGCCGAGTATGGGGGAGCTCTAGGCGGCGTGGTCAACGTCACCATGCACAAAGGCAGCAACGACTTTCACGGCCAGCTCTTCTCCAGCTATGAATCGTCCGGAACGGACGCAAATCCGGTGAACCCTTATTTGCGCTACAATCCGACCGACTCCGGTAATGCAGCCAGCGGTCTGGATCCCGCTTTTCAGTTATATCAAGCACAAAAAGACCACTTCCGCACCATCGAGCCGGGCATCACGATCGGAGGCCCGATTCTCAAGGATCGGGTCTGGTTCTTCGCCGGCTTTGAGCCTTTGGTCAACAGCCTGGCAAGGTCGGTTAACTTCGGCGCTCAGCAGGGCAACGCGGGACAGCAATACTTCACACGAGACAGACAGACGTACTTCGGCACACTGCGTGTCGACGCCGCCCTGACGGATAAGTTCCGCGTCTTCGGTTCATGGCTCGATCAGTATGCGCGCGAGACGGGAGACAGTCTGCCCATAGGGGACCCAGTCGCGTCGGAGTCGTCCTATCTCAACACATCGATTTACTCTCCACTGGGGAATTTTTCCCACGGCCTTGGCTGGTCTGCCCCCAATTCCACCTACAACTTCGGCGCAGACATTACGCTCTCGCCAAAGGTCGTCGCCACCACCCGTTACGGATACTTCTTTGAGAACTATCACGACTTTGGTTGGCAAACCACGGCCCCGGACCTTGTTTGGGGCGCCAGCGGCCTGACTGCCAACTACACGAATGTGCCCGACAATAACACTGCTACGAATGAATTAGTACCCAACGGTTTGGCGGAGCCTAACGGTGCTTCAACAGCGGCCTACACCGGCACCTACACTCTGTTCAATGCCAGCAAACACTACCAGCTAAACCAGGACATCGCCTTCTACAAGAGCGGCTGGGCGGGTACCCACAACTTCAAGTTGGGCTACCAGCTCAACCATCTGGTCAATGTGATCGATCAGAATGGCAACGTGCCCTTCGCGGTTCTGGTTCCTGGCGCGGGCGCGAGTCATGAGGCGGGGACCTCAACCGGCGGAACCAATTGTGCGGCCCTTGCCAAAGAGTGGGGTGTCTGCGCGGGTCAGTACGGATACATGTATGTACAAGACTTCTCCACCATCCTGACCTCACCTGCCAGCGACTGGAACCATGCTCTTTACGCACAGGATTCCTGGACAATCGGCCGCGGTCTGACCCTGGATCTCGGAATCCGCGTCGAGAAGGAGAGCCTTCCCGCTCCGGGCGGTGTTCATGTGAGCGCCATCAACTTCGCATGGGCAGACAAGGTCGAGCCCCGCATTGGTGCTACCTGGGACCCAACCCGTACCGGCAAGATGAAGATCTTCGGCAGCTATGGCGTGGTCAACGACGTGATGAAGCTGCTGCTTGCCCAGACCTCGTGGGGCGCCCAGGCGTTTGAACAGTGCACCTACCCCTTGGGACCGGACGGTACAGCTGCAGGTTTCAGCACCTCCGACATCGATATCATCTTCCAGGGCGGGCGTGCTTGCCCCAGCGGGCCGGCTAACACCCAGGCAAACTTCGCCACAGGAACCGTCCCGACGGCGCTGACGGACAAGAAATCCGGTGTTTCCCTGATTGAAAATGTCAACGAGCGTCCTTGGGAGCCGGTCGCTCCCGGCGTCAAGCCTTATCGCCAGCACGAGATCGTTGCCGGCGTGGACTACCAGTTGGCCACGGGTCTGGCGCTTGAAGTGCGCTACGACCGCCGTCGTCTCGACCATATCCTGGAGGACGCATCCCTCTCGGACACTGGCTGGGGCGAGACCTATGCCGTCGTCAATCCGGGCGAGGGGGTCAACGCTACCATCGACGGCTATGCCACCTATCTGGCCGGTCTCGGCCAGGCATTCGGCGTTCCCGGCTGGGCGTTCAATAGCACGGCCTTCGGTACATGCCCCTCGTGCCCGGCAAACCCCAAAGCGATCCGCAACTATGACGGTTTGGAGTTCCGCCTGACCAGGGCCCAGAGCCAGGGATGGTCCGGGATGGTCAGCTATACCTATAGCAGCCTGTGGGGCAACTATGCAGGCCTCACCACCACCGACCAGTCGGACGGCGGCATTACGGGACGCAATTCACCCGATACCACTCGTTCCTTCGACGAGCCATTCTTCTATTTTGGCGCCAATGGCAAATCAAACGATGGGCCTCTGCCCACCGACCGCCCCAACACCTTCAAAGGCTACGTGTATTACCGGCTACCCTGGGCGAAAAACCAGACCACATCTCTAGGTCTCTTCCAGACGGTCTACCAGGGCAGCCCGGCGAGCTCGTATATCGATTTGACGGAAGCGTACAGCGGCGAGCCCTACGAAGGAACGTACATCTTTGGCCGCGGTCAGTGGGCCAATATGACCACCAATGCCAACGGAAACATAACGCTTGGCCTCCCCTATGCTCGGCGCACGCCGTGGTACATCCAATCCGACCTCAGCGCATCGCATGAAGTGAAGGTGGGCGATCACAAGACCATTGCCTTCGAGGCAACCGCCAGCAACTTGTTCAACCAACGCAGTGTGACCGCTTACTGGGGAGCCATGGACTCTCTGAACTTCAATACTGCTCTGTATCCGGGGTCCGCCGATCTTTACTCCGGCGCGGCGCTGTACCAAGAACTCGAGACCGGCTACAACCCGCAGACCTGGATCAACGGGAACGGCGGGCAAGTCCCCAGAGTGTACAAGAACTCACAGTATGGCCAGCCATACCTCTACCAACTGGCGCGCACCATCCGCCTGCAGTTGCGCTACACCTTCTAAACTCAACCGCACGCAACAAAAGGGGGGCCGTGCATGCGGCTCCCCTTTTTATGTTTAAGGAAAGTCCGCACAAGTCATCGAGATTCCTCGGCGGCTAAAGCCGCATTGGAAATAGGCCGCTTACGGCGGGACTCAGTCCCGCCCTATCAAAGCAAAGGCTTATTCAGAGATTCTTTCGCTGGACAGTCTCACTTAGTTTTCTTCGTGAGGGCAGCCTTTGCGACGGCCTTTTTCCTTGCGGCCGGCTTTGCCGGAACTTTCTTTGCCGGACTCTTCTTTGCTTTTGCCGGCGACGCCTTGATCGCGGTCCTGCTCGCGGGCTTCATGCGGCGGGACGCGGCTTTGTGGGCGCGCGCACCGGCGATCTTTGACTTCAGCTCGGCGCTGAGAGCGGCCACGCTGATGGTGGTGGCGGTCTTGCGCAGGCGTTCCAGGCCATAGAAGGCACGCTTCTCCCTGGAGAAGACATGCACGATGAAGTCCACATAATCCATCAGGATCCACTCGGCCTGGCGGCGGCCCTCGACGGAGTTGGGGGTTGCGCCGAAGTCGCGCTTGAGGCGCAGCTCGATCTCATCGGTGATGGCGATGTTCTGCCGCTCGTTGCTGCCGTTGCAGATGAGGAAGTAGTCGGTGAGGCCGCTCTCGGAGGGGTCGAGGGCGAGGATGCGAACGTCTTCGGCCTTCTTGTCTTCGCAGGCTGCCGCCGCGGCCAGCAGAAGTTGATAGCTATCGGTTGAGGGCATGGATCTCCTTGAGACCATGGTATTGGGTTACGGCGGTCAGCGTCCAGAGCAGTGCCGGTGGACCCTATTGCACGCAACAATGGTGCAATCGGGTTTTCCCAGAGGAAGACCAGGCAGAGTTCCTACTTCCCGAGGGAAGGTCTGCACAAGTATTTGAGATTCCCTCGGCGGCTAAAGCCGCATTGGAAATAGGCCGCTTGCGGCGGGACTAAAGTCCCGCCCTTTCAAAACGGGGACTTATTCAGAGATTCTCTAAACTACCCGTGATGAAGACGCTCCCTCGCGTTCTGCGCGCAACGATGCAGGGCCGCGACCAAGCAGATGAATTGCGGCTATTTCAAGGTCTTGACGTAAGCCACAATGGCGGCAACCTGCGCGGGGGTCAGAGTGCTCATCGGATTGACGTGCGGCTGCTTGGCTTCGCCGCCCTTGGTCAGTACGTCGCTCACCTTGGCCGAGCCGGCAAGCTTGGGGAAGGTGGGCGGCTTACCCTGTCCCTGATCGCCGTGACACATGGCGCACTTGGCCTTGAAAAGCGTGGCGCCATCCTGCGCTGGGGCCTGCATCCAGGCCAGCATGGAGACGGATGCCAATAGTACGGGTGCAATGCAAAGTTTCATAATTAACCTCATCCTTGAAATGTTGAAGCTGTGTTTCATGTTCAATTGCTACTCTTTTGCGGGACGGTATTCCGGCTTGGCCGCGACGTCCTTTGCCTGGTCCAGCGCGGCCTCGTCCGTGGCCTCGGCCAGCGTCTCCGTGTCCAATGCGTGCTCTTCCTTGTAGTGATCGACAGACATCTTTCCGTCGCGCCAGGCCCAGTTCATGGGATACACATCGGGATCGAACAAGACCTGGTAGAAGTGCCAGACCAGGATCGCCAACGTCGCCAATATCGCTTCGTAAAAGTGTACTGCGGTTGCCGCATCCAGCCACCAGCGCGCCAGCAGGTTGCCGACCGAGACCCTGGCCCAGAGCATGATGCCTGTGATGGCCATGAGCGCCGTACCCCACACCAGCGCCCAATACTCCAATTTCTCCGCGTAGCTGAAGCGGCCGAACTTCGGCTTCTGGCTGCGCAGCCCGAGGTAGAAGAGCATCGTCCTCCAGGCGTCGAGCGCGTCCTTCGGTTTGGGCAGCAGGTCGCGGACCAGCTTTCTGCCGTCGCGTGTGAACGCGATATAGAAGGCGTGGTATACGCCATCGCCGATCAGCAGCACTCCGGCGACGCGATGTATGATGCTGCGCCACCGCTCGCCCAGGCCAAGGGCCACGGCAAACCAGGAGTCGGGATACTTGAGCGCGAAGCCGGTGACGACGAGGACGAAGAAGCTGCCGAGCAGGACCAGGTGTTGCCAGCGCTGGTTGGGCGTCATGCGCAGCACGCTGGGTCCCATCGCGCGGCGGCGGGCCAGGGTTTTGCCGCGCCACAAGACCGCGTTGTGCATAAACATCGCTCCGATGACCAGCAGGATCAGAGAAAGGTAGAACCAGCGGATCCAGCGCACCGCGAGCGTGCCCTTGTCCATGGCGCGACCGCCGACCACGTCCACATGCACCTTGTAGCGGGTGAAGTTCTGGGTGACTCCCTTGTGGCACTGGCCGCAGGTTGCGTCCAGATTGGCGGGATTGATGGTGGAGCGCAGATCGCTTGACGGCAGGATATTATGCACTCCGTGGCAACTGGCGCAGTTGGCCACGACCAGCGAACCGCCTTGCGAGGCCAGCCCGTGGTAGCTGTCCAGGTAGGTTGAGACGCGGTTGCCGGGCACGTCGAACTCCTGCGTCAGTCGCACTCCCTGATGACAACGCGTGCAGGTGGCGCTAGACAGGTTCTGGCCGGAGACCGAGGAGTTGGGACTGGAGGTCGCCATGATGGTGTGGATTCCGTGGCAGTCGGTGCAGACCGGCGCCAGCCAGTTGCCGCGCAGGATCGCCTGCCCGTGAATGCTCTGCATGTAGACGCTCTGCACCTGGCCGTGGCACTTGCCGCAGGTGGCGGGGACGTTGAACTTGTTGATCGGCGACTTAGCATCGTTAGCGGCAAGAATCTCATGCGAGCCATGGCAGTCCGTGCAGACGGCGGCGGTCTGCGAGCCGTTCTGCACCGCGTGTCCGTGGACGCTGTCCTGGTAGGCGACAAAGACCTGCGAGCTGCCGCCGGTGGACTGCATCAAGAACTTCTGCCCGTGGCATGTGCCGCAGGTGGCGGGAATGTTGGAGTGGCTCACCCGCGACTTGGGATCGCTGGCAGGCAAAATTCCATGCGCGTCGCCGTGGCAATCGGTGCAGGTGGCGGCCGGCGACCCGTCCGGCTTCCTGGCGGTGGCGTGGAAGCTGTGCCGATAGGCTGCCTGCGCATCGGCGTGGCACTGGGCGCAGGTGATCTTCGCGGGAGTCGTTTCGTGCGGCGAGGACTTGACGTCCTTGTGGCAGTCCACGCAGGAGAACATGCCGCCGTGGATGGACTGCTTCAACTTATCGGCATCGACGGTGAGGCTGATTGTCTTGCCGGTGGCGTCGGTCGTGGTCAGCGTGGGGTCGCCGTGGCAGGCCAGGCACTCCGCGTCCTTCGGCTTGGGCTGCGCCTGCGCGGGCGAGGCCCACCACAGCAGGGAGCACACCATCGCCAGCACACCGATTTTGCCTGAAAACTTCATGCTGCAAGTACACGCGAGCCGGTCTATCCTTTCCGTGACTGTCATCACAATCGATCCCTCTCCGACCTGCTCGGGTCAGGCGCTACGTCAGGCAAATGTCCAGGCTTGGGGCGCCCGCGCTCAGCGGGGAAGACTGTTGCAGGCGACGCGGATGCGCTACACCAGTGTGTGGAGGATCGATCGAGATCGCGTGCCGTTCAAGATGGCCGGAAGCAGACCCTACTTCGCCGGAGTAATGTCCGTCACCGGCAGGTCCCAATGCGCCAGCAGAATCTCAAACCTCCGCTGCTCCTCTTTAGCGAAGGTTGCCTGGTCCGGCCACAGCTCTTTTTTGAAGCCCGCTTCATTGGGGTTCTTGGTCGTCGCCACCGTCGAGTCCTTATAGCGGATGGTCACCCGATAGTCCCATCGCCCGTCCTCCGTGGTGTGGTACGCCGGCGTCTCGATCTTCAGCGACAGGATCCGCCCCGTCCCCCGGATCTTCTCCAGCAGCGGGTAGTGGTTCTTCAGGAACAGTTGCAGAAACTCCTGCTGACGGCCCCATGGCAGCTTGTAGTAGTACTCCACGGTATAGGGCTGGCCGACGCCCACCTGAGGCGGCGCGCCTTGCGCCTGCAGCGGGGCAGGGCTGGATGCGGCGGAACGATTTCGTTTCATACTTCCTCCAGCCCACAGAATACCCGATCGCCCGCGCAAACATCGACAGTTCAGTTTGATCGGAAGGGCACGCGTTTACGTGTGCCGAATAGCGCACTTTTTTTGAAGACTCGTGTTCCTTGATCGCCTCGCGATCAAGGGACACGAGAATCGTATGCCGCCAAACTAACCACGCACCCCGCTCCTTGTTACTCTGGTAGCACCATGTCCATCCCATCAACCCGTATGCCCGCCGAGTGGGAGCCTCACGCAGCCACCTGGATCGCCTGGCCCCACAATCCCGACGACTGGCCCGGCAAGTTCCAGCCCATCCCCTGGGTCTACGCAGAGATCGTCCGTCATCTCTCCCGCGTCGAGGACGTCCACATCCTGGTCAGCGATCTCGCAGCCGAGCGCCGCGCCAACTCCATCCTCCGCCGCGGCGGCGCAAACCTCGCCCGCCTCCTCTACCACCACTGGCCCACCGACCGCGTATGGCTGCGCGACTCCGGCCCCATCTTCGTGAAACAAGCTGAAGGCCCTGTCAAGGACCCCTCCGGCAACCTTGCCGTCACCAACTGGGGCTTCAACGCCTGGGCCAAGTACAGCAACTGGCGCCGCGACGACCAAATCCCCCACCGCGTCGCCCAGCTCTACGGCATTCCGGAGATCCAGCCCGAGATTGACGGCCATCGCATCGTCCTCGAAGGCGGCTCCATCGATGTCAACGGTGCGGGCGTCCTGCTCACCACCGAGGAGTGCCTGCTGTCGGAGGTCCAGCAGCGCAACCCCGGCCTCGGCTCCGCGGACGAGACCCGTGCCAAGTTGGAGCGAGCCTTCCGCGATCACCTCGGCATCCACCAGACCCTCTGGCTGCATCGCGGCTGCGCCGGCGACGACACCCATGGCCACATCGACGACATCGCCCGCTTCGTCGCACCCGACACGATCCTTGCCTGCGTCGAGCACAATACCGCCGATAAGAACCACCTCCCGCTGGCCGAGAACCTCGAGCGCCTGCACTCCTTCCGCCGCATCCCCAGCCCCAATAGCGCAAAGGAGACCGGCAGTAGCGCGAAGAAAACCGGCAGTAAAGCGAAGAGCAGCGCAGAGGGCAAGCCATTCCGCATCGTCACCCTGCCCATGCCCTCGCCCGTCTTCTTCGAAGGTCAGCGCCTCCCCGCCAGCTACGCCAACTTCACCATCGCCAACTCGCTCGTCCTCGTCCCCACCTTCAACGACCCCAACGACCGCATCGCCCTCAACACCATCGCCGCCTGCTTTCCCACCCGCCAGGTGGTCGGCATCCACTCCGTCGACCTCGTCTGGGGCCTCGGCGCCCTCCACTGCCTCACCCAGCAGGAACCCGCATGAGGAGCCTATCCGATCGGATTCTTACCTACGAAGTTGAGAAACTCAATTCCAATATTCGTGACACTGGGGGCATCCATGACCTGATCAAGGGCATGCTGTGTAGACAAACCTGCGTTACGTAGGTCGAGAAGGCATGCTTCCAATAATCGTCGATCTTTATTCAACTCTGGAGAGAGCACCTGGATTGCATACATCAACGTAACTCCAAGCTGAAGCGAAGGGTCGTCGATCTTTCCACGCAATAGTTGGTGATACGACCAAAGCAGCCTTAAGAGCCAAACGTGTGTTGGCGTAAGTTCATCTATCCAGCGAAGATATATATGTTGCATATCTTCGCTAGGAGCCTGGCCTGATGCGATATTGAGTAGAGAGTTACGTAAAAGGTCTCTCTTCTCGGTCTGATGCGTACCATCTGCAATCCTTGTTGCCTGAACAAACGCGGATACAAAAGCCGGATGGTCAGCGAGTCTTTCTGGGGAAAAACCTTCTACCTTCTCACGCAGATCTTCAAGACCATCTGTAACTTCTTTGAACCAATCTTTCCTTCTTTGCTCAAGTGGAGGCGTGAATATGTTCCCAAGTGTTGCGACCGTCAGGGAACCCAGCACCGGAACCAGCGAAACTGCGGTTCTCGCGGCATCCAGCGCGACATCCATCTCGTCAGGTTCGGGATAACGATCCGATAGAGTGCCAAACAATTTAGTAGGTTCGTTCATAATACTCCGCACTGATGCAATCAAGAAGCCTTCACGGCCTAAGCCCTTGTGGCCCTCGTCTTATTCTTCTTCCTCCGCTCTGCTCTCACCTCGCGAATAGCCTCGTCAACAGCAGCTTGTATTTCAGCCGCAGGTATTCGTGCGTTCGCTGCTTTGACCTTCGCAACGATCCGTTCGAACTCCAACTTTGCTTTGGCCATCTCCGCCGATGACTGTACCGTATCCACCATTCCGGCTCACCTAACTAATCATGAAAGTATAGGCGTTAACGAACTAATCTAGTAACAGCATGACATCTTCCGCCGACCTCGACTTCCTCCACGCCTGCATCGCCGAAGCCCGCGCCGCCGAGCGCGACGGCGAGGTCCCCATCGGCGCGGTCATTGTGCGCGACGGCGAGATTATCGCCCGCGGCCAGAACCGCGTCCTGCGCGACCACGACCCCACCGCCCACGCCGAGATCGTCGCCCTGCGCCACGCCGGCCGCGCCCTCGCCAACTATCGCCTGGTCGATAAGGAAGGCAAAGACGAGGGCTGCACCCTCTACGTCACCCTCGAGCCCTGCGCCATGTGCGCCGGCGCCATCCTGCACGCCCGCGTCAGCCGCCTGGTGTACGCCGCGCCCGACCCCAAGGCCGGCGCCTGCGGCTCCGTCCTCAGCGTCCTCAACCACCCTCAGCTCAACCACCAGGTCGAGGTCTCCTCCGGCCTCCTCGCCGAAGAGTGCGGCGAGCTGCTTACCGCCTTCTTCCGCGCCCGCCGCTAGCTCAGCCTAGCCTGGTCCACCGCCACCGCCCGGTCCGCCGCCACCAGGCCCGCCGCCACCCGGCCCGCCGCCCCCCCGCCCGCCACCCCCATCCGGCCCACCGCCAGGAGGCCCACCATCCGGTGGTGGCCCATCCGGAGGCCCATCGTCGTCCGCGTCATCCGAATCGTTCCCCGACTGCTTCGCCCGCTTCGCCTCGTCCTTCGCGTACTTGCTCAACTGCTCATCAGTCAGCAGCTTCCTCACCTTCAATACCGTTGCCTGATGCACCTGCCGCACCGAGCCCGCCCACTCCGCATCGGTCAGCGATACATCTTCACCCAGCGTGTGCACCTGCTTCTGCTGCTCCAGCAGCAGCGGCTCGATCTGCGCCTTCTGCTGTTTACTCAGTCCATAGCGCTTCGTCATGCGCGCTAGTTCTTTCACCGCGTCGTATTCTTTACTCGCCACCTGTAGCGACTCCGCCTTTCCCACTGCCGTCGCCGTGGCAGCAGACGTCTGCGCACTCGCCGTCGCCGTGTCGGTTTCCGCCAGCCTCTGGGCATTTGTCTTCAGCCCAGGTGTAGTGCCCGTCGTTGCGCTCGATGGCGCGTTCTGCGCCTGTATCTGCAAGCCAATCATCAGGAAGGAAAGCAATCCAAGTCGTACAAGCTGTCGGGATGTTCGTTTGACGTTCATACCTTCATAGACGCGCTTTTCTCCCCCGCGATTACACATCTCTGTCAACCCGCTCCCGCGTCGTAAAATAGAAGTATGGAACTGCTCGTCTACTCCGCCGCCTGGTGTCGAGACTGCCGTGAGGCCAAGCGTTTCCTCGCCGCCCACTCCATCCCCTACCGCGAGATCGACATCGATTCCAATCCCGCTGCCGCCGCCGACGTCATCACCCACACCGGCAAGCGCGCCATCCCCCAGTTCGTCCTCGACGGCAAGTGGATTCAACCCTAT
>Ga0326727_10017186_pt1 | contig 15071 bp, 12 predicted proteins | sample MB2enrmetagenome_FD_207643 | JGI IMG/M metagenome (GOLD analysis project Ga0326727, IMG submission 207643) | Lab enriched peat soil microbial communities from McLean, Ithaca, NY, United States - MB29MY | ecosystem: Environmental > Terrestrial > Soil > Wetlands > Peat | place: USA: New York... | reverse complement strand
CAATCCCGCGCCGGAGCGGGAGATGAGGTAGATCAGAGGCCCAATGACAACCACGGCGGCGCACATCGGGACCAGACAGGCCACGATCGCCTGCAGCAGCAAGAACCAGGAATACGTCCAGAGCCGGGGCCATGCGCCCTTGAGCGCGGCGCGAATGGTGAGCCTTTCGCCGCGATACGCGCCTACCGTGGCTTCGGTGATGCCGGCGATGGAGAGTGCGTAAAACGCGAGGTAGAGCGGCACAAAAACCACAAAGGCAAGACCGAACGCAATGCCGCGTATCATCGCCGCCGGATCGCCGATGCCCCCGGCAATTCCCGGAATCGCGAAGATCGCCAAGGCCGGAATGGCCAAAAGGAATGCCGCCACCAATGGCAACGCAGCGATTCCCACAAACCGCCAGAAGTTGTTCCGGTAGAGCTGGAACGTGCGGTCCAGTATCTCGCCGAGAGTCGAGGGACGTAGTGTCTCGTTCATGGTTGCACCCGCTTACTCCAATTCGTTGTGGCGCGGGCAGAGCTGCCAGCGCGGTTATTCGATAGGGCTCGCGGCAGGCTCGCCGCCGGCCTGCTGGGGCAAAAGTCCCGCGGCCTGCATCATCCACTCGATGTCGAAGCCTTCTTTGCGAATTCGCTGGTCGTAGTAGAACAGCGTGAGCCCGATCGAGTAGATGGGGCCGATCAATGCGTTCATGGCAAATACGCCGAATTGCTGATAAACCAGCCAGCCGAGGGGAATGGGCTGCCCAGGATGCTTCACCGCCAGCAAAATCATGGGGAATTCGAAGAGAAGGCCCAGCATGAGACGCACCACGAATACCAGCAGCCAGAGCACGAAGATGCGCCCGCGCGAGCCCTCGCTCAAATCGATGCTGCGCCGGATCGCCTTTCCCGTCGGCAATCCTTCCACCACGCATGCCGGCATGGCGAGTGAATAGCGCAGCCACATCACCACGCCATAAATGGTCGCCGGGATGAACAGCAGCCCCGCAATCAGGATGCCGGCGAGGGCTCCGGCCATCGCCCCGGGGCCCATGGTTGCGGGTTGCTGCGTAGCTTGCGCCCCGAACATGACCCCGCCGAACCCGGCGGCGAACAAAGTTGCAAACAGCAACACATACACGAGAAACAGCGGCCACCATGCGAGGAACGTGGTCTGGGTCATCAGCCACAGGTAGCGGCCCACCCGCGCAAAGATGCTGCGGACGGCCGCGTGCACCGTGGCCGGCTTTCCCAGGTAGATCCACGCCACGGCACGGTTGAAGGCGGCAATCGAGAGTCCCGCCAGCAGCGAGATCAACAACAGATTTGCTCCGAGCGACACCACATAGGCCCACGCGAGATGCGGCGCAATCTCTGGATAGCCCATCAGGCGAATCGATCCTAGATGGATCAACTGGATCGCCAGCATCGCGGCGGCAAAGATGGACGCAAGCCCCGCGAAGAACAAAAACCGCGAGCGGAAAAGATCGGCCGTGCGGTCCAGAATCTCGCCCAGATTCAAAGGCCTTAACTGGTTGTCCATACCACCCCTCGTAACTCCCAAACCCGAACTGCAGCCCTGAGCTGCTTCTCTGGCCACTGTCTTCGCCGAACTCTGCGCCGGAAGGGGGATTTCCGCGAACCAGTCGGCGGGGGAAAAGCATATCTTGAATGCGCTGGCAAAACCAGGATCGTGGCATCCCGAAAGCACTTTCTTTGTGTCCGCGCGACCCCAGAGAGCGGCGGCCCTGGCCGATCCCAAACAGGACACAGAAACCCTGGTTTTGCCGTTGCAGGGATCGTAGCACAGGGTACAGGCGAGGAAGGTACTTTCTCGCTCGCCGGCTGTGAAAATGCGGCGCTCAGAACCTGTCCGGAAACTCGCTGTCTTGGAAGGGCGCAGCCTCAGCCGAAATGATCTCTGCAAGGAATGTCCTGTTATGGAATCGCTGCACGGAACAATTCTGGCCTGCTGATCGTATGTTCCGCTCAGTTCTCCCGGTGTGGGTGAAGAGCGCAACGTAACATTGACCCTGCCGGGAGACGCCTTTGATTGCCGCGGGGGGAAGCAATGATTTCACGCGCAGGGCGCGGCTCTGATGCTGTAACAGACCGTCTCTCCATTCAACAGCAGATGAATTGTGATCTTCCGGCTGGCGCCAAGCCCAATTCAGGATGGATTTGGGTTCTGGTTTCTCTCCTGATGCTGGCACGAGCCGTCTCATTCTTCTTTCTGAAATCCACCGTTGGGTACACCCTGGTCCCGCGTAGTTTCGATGCAGGTGGTTTCCAGTCCTGTCCTGCGTTTCTCGATCTGCTAGCTCCATGTGTGGTGATTCTTGTTCTGTTTTCCCGAAGCCGTTTTGCAAATCGAGCTCCCGGCTTTTGGAAGATCGGCACGGCAAACGCCGCACTCTTTCTCCTGTTTCCACTGGCAGCCGGGATGTCCATGTTTGCCTATGAGGGCAGGTGGCAGTTTCTCATCCACATCACCATCCCGGCCTTTCTGCGCTGGCTCCAGTTTGTTCTGGCCTATGTGATGTGGAACCTTATACTCGACCATCTCCGTGGCCGCTGGCGTCTTATGGGCGGAGCGTTGCTTTTGGCGGTTTCCCTGGGCCTGCTCGAAGACGCTTCGCCAGGCATGGCAGACACCCTCCATATCCTGCTCAGCGTTGGGATGACGCTGATCTGGACTGTCTTGGCCCTCCGCCGCCTGTACGCGAAGATGCCTCTGGCCGCAATACTGGCCGCGACCGAGATCGGGGCGATCTGCTGCTTTCTTGTCGTGATGGCGGACTCGGATTCTTTCCTGGTCTTCTTCTTATCCCTGATCGCTCTACCCATCGCGGCGCTGGCGCTTCGTGCTCACAGGATGTGGCCTCGGTTTGCCGCGCTCGCGGCAGTTGCAGGTATCGGTCTTTTGCTCAGCGTCGCGGTTCCACGGCTTCTCACACCCGACCAACGATCCGCTTTGCTCACACAAGACCCTCCGCCATCTCACACCGAGCAGGTCGACGGCGTCGCCGTGCGCTATGACGATCCACGAGTGCGGCAGATCGCCTTGCAAATGGGAAGGGTTCTTGCCGCGGCAAACCGCGTGAGCAAGGAAACCTACGGTATCTCCCCGGATGTAAGAGAGCTCGTCGTCCGCGGTTTCGCTCCCGGCGGCTTTGAGGCGGAGTTTCCTCACAGCATTTCCGGCAACTTCGTCTCTCCCAAGCAGGTCTCTCTATCGCTGGACGATGTTTTTCTGAACGGCTCACCCGATTCCTCGATCGATTTCCCCGATCCCGTCAATGCCATTCTTCACGAGTACAGCCATCTTTACGGGACGGTGCCATACCAGCCGTGGGTGATGGGAGCCGAAGAGGAGGGGTGGGCTACATTCAGCGCGACGCGCCTTTCGCAGCAACTTTACCGGCGTTATGGATCCAGCTTGTGGAGTCCCGCTTACAACTATGCCGCTCGTGCCGACGCCATTGCGAAATCCAATCTGGCAGGACATTCGGTCTATTGGTCGCATCCCAACGAGTTTGCCGGATTCCAGCTTTGGCAGGCACTGTGCGAGCGGTTGGGGGAGAGGAACCTGTACCGTGAACGCTGGGCATTGACACAGCGCAGTATGGGCGGTTGGTGGTTTCAGGAGAACGATCCAAATGCCGCCCGCAATATGGCTCGGCATTTCGAGGGGTTTAGCTCTTTGGGGATGCATTCGCCGATTGCGTATCGGGATATGTACTCCTGGCAGGAGGTGCAAAAGGCCGAATTCCTGATGGGCGTCGACTTAGTTCAGGCAAAGGCCGCCTACGATACGCGTGCCGCCAACGGGTCCATCGACCCCGCGATTCGTGTTCCGCCGCGATGGCCTGCGGTTCCGGATCTCATCTTGACGGCAATACTAGCTGTGGTCTGTCTTTTGATCGTGATCGCAAGACGTCGAGGCGCAGTGGTGGACTCCGTCCCCTGAGCGCGAAATCATCAGGTCACTCGTTGAGGGCAGATCAATACCCTGAATTCTTCGTGCTGTATCTGGAGCGCCCCGCGGCGCAAAAGTGCGCAGTTGCATGCTCTCGGGCAGGGCGCGGCCATTGCCATCGCTTCCGGTCTCTGCCTTCGCTTCGCGCCGCGCCGAGTGCAGTTCAGCCCGTGCCCCATCCTTTCCGCGCAGGTTGCGGAAAGGGTGGGAAACCGAGCCACAGTCGATGCGCCGAATCACTCACTTGCAGACAGGACGCGAGATCACGCAGCAAGCCCGCGCGGCGGGTCCGGCTTCCTTGCGAACGCCATTACCGGCTGGCAACAATGGTCCGCGCTGCCATCGAATCTATGTTCCTTTTCCGGCAGGAGTGCTATTGTGCTTTCAGGCGATGATTTCTTTTGCGGGACCGCATCAGAGCGGTTCCAGAAATTACGTGCTCTTTTGAGGGTGGCGAAAAGTGGCACTTACTTGCACCCCACAGACCAAGACCTGTCTGTGGGGATCCCAGTTGAGGAAAATGCCACTCGGCAGTAACGGCTCCGGGGTACAGCAATTCCGGAACCGCTGTATCGGCCATGAGAGATCGCTGCCTCTTTGGGCTCCGGAACTCATCGGGAAATCACGCCGGCGGCATGGAGCCAGGAGTCTCCCGCGATGCCCGGACTGAAGGGATTCAGGCGTACGCTCCAGATGTTAGGCGCGAAGATGGTGACGCGGGCCGATCGATGGCCCGTGGCCGGGCTCACGGCCCATTATGGGGTCGAATTCCCCTCCACGCCTGCCACCATCAAAAACATTAGCTCCAGCGGCATCTTCCTCGGAGTTCAAGAGCGCCTCCCGGTCGGCCAGCTCGTCACCCTCGAACTCCAGATGGATGGCGACCCTGAGTTGAGCTCGGAGCTGCAGATTTCCCTTCAAGCCAAGATCGTCCGCCAGGACGAGTTCGGCGTCGGGCTCATGTTTGTTCAGCTCCCGGGCCTCGACGCGGACCTCTGGGAGGTTCTCGTCCGCAGCGCCGTGGTTCTCACCGATCGCGAGCAGGTCGTCCATGTCTTCTCGACCCTCCGCACCGTCCTTTTCCTGTGCCGCCTTTGTCAGTCCGGGGCAGAGGAAGCCATCCTGCTGCTGGACGGGCGTCTGGACCAGCACCGCACCGCAACCCTTTTCAAAATCGCGCGCGCTGTCGAGAATCTGCTTCTCGCCGATCCCGATGCCGACCGCATGCGCGCCCATCCTGCGCTGGTGGCAAACCTCCTTCGCGATGGCTCCTGGGCTCCCGACGAACTGACCACGCAACTATGGGTGGGCCTCTTCGTCTCGTCCTGCTCAGTCGATGAGCCCGACGACTCCAATCAGATTCTTGTCGACCTGCTCGTTCAAATTACGCCGTTTCAGGCCATTATCCTCACTCACGCATGTGAGCGCGCCTTGAGCGCCGCGCCGGCCTCCGGCGATCTCACCTCCGTCTCCGTCGTTCTCGGCCCCGATGAGATTACGAAACTCACCGGCGTGACCGACCTCGCCCGCAACGCCACCGATCTCGCCTATCTATACAACCTGGGGCTAATCCGGAAGCTCTTCGACTTCACCTCCTACCGTGAGATCGACATCTTCGACATCACTCCAACCCGCCTTGGCTTTGAACTCTATAGCCACTGCCAGGGCCAACGCGGCAAGGTCGACCCCCAACTCGCCGCATCCGCAAGAGAGCACCTCGACGCTTTGATCCCGGCGCCCCTCCCCAGCGTCTGGGAAAACCCCGCTCCCCTCGTGCCCGATTCCTCGCAAAAAAAATAGCGCCTGCTCTCGTCCCACCCCCGTGCAGCTCCAACCGAATCGATCGGCGTCCCCATCCTTCGCGTTTCTTTAGGGATATGGGCGGGAAACCGAGCCACTGTCGATTGGCGGGAACCGATTGGCTGGGTGGGGTTGGCCAGGGGTTTCTGGCCGGCCGCCGGAGAAGATGGACCACAGCGGCGAGGGAAAATCTCTTCCTCATGGGTAAAGCATTTTCCTGCACATTTCGTGGTATAGGGAATCGTAAATCATTGAAAAGACAGAATATTAGTTTGGGTATTAAATTGCAACATCCAAGGCAGATTCAGTCCAGGGTCTACGATTCGTGTCTGCGGGTTGGTTGTGCTACGGAACCAACGCGCGGCTTGCTCTCTGCTTGGAAAGCGGGAGGAGTCACAGATTCTTGAACTGAGAAACGATTGGGAGCGGCAATACGCAAGTTGGAGACAACTCACCGTCTCGACTCTCAATCTTCAAACTCAACCGGGCCCCTCAACGAGGCCAGATTTTCGATTGCTGTATGGCAGTCGCAAGGGTGGATAGAAACCATCCGAACTTAGGAGCACGGAGATGAAGAAGGTTTTCTTAGCATTTGCCGCAATGGCTGTAGTTTTTCTTTCCCAGTCGGCCCTGGCCAGCCCATTCACCACCAACCCGCTATGGCAGGCTCCGGGAACGGGGCTCAACCTGGACCACGCCAACTTAACGGCTAGCGGTAATCCGAGTGCCACCGCCGGTTACAACGTATTCGCTTACGAGTTCACGCTCACGTCCAACATAACCGTGGACGAGCTTGGCACCTATATTGGAACTGGCACCGCGTCGACCGTGGGCAAGAGCCCTCTCGCGCACGACAGTACTGACTCTTGGACCAACCCCGGCAATGCCGAAACGTTGCAGTTGTATGAGGCCACCACCTGGAACGCGGCTGCAACCAAAGTGACAGTATGGACGGCCATTGGTCCTCAAGTATCGATCAGTTCCTCTGATCCCGACGTGTATGACGATGTCGCCTGGGCCTCCATCCCCGACCAGACGTTGAGCGACGCCACGGTGAGCTGCGGGAGCGGGAAAACCAAGACAACGTGCGCGGAAGTCTACGCAGTGGTGCTCGACACCAACGGCGACTTTATTTACAGCACGACTGTGACCAACAACGGACCACAATCCGTTGCCAACGGGGTCCACATCGTCCTGAACGGCAATACAAGCACATCTGGTTCAGGTCTCTTGCTCGCCAGCTACAGGGATAACGACATCAGCGACGGAGGTGGAATGGAGGCTCCCAACAACCTGGGTGCGGCGACGGATCTCGACTACTACGGTCCCTTCGTCGGCGAAACCCCCGAGCCGGGCTCACTGATTCTGCTGGGTACCGGCTTCGGCCTCATCGGCCTTCTGGTCTTCCTGCGCCACCGCCGTTCAGCCTCCCATCATACGATTGCCTAATGGCGGCAATTCAGGCTCCGTCGCCCTGATCTTCGTCTCCATCCGCCGGCCTTCGCAATGCGCGAAGGCCGGTTTTCCTTGCCCGGAAAGACGGCGAGTCACCCCGCAAATCAAGCGCAAAAGCGAACCGGCGAGGGGTCCGAAGGGAAAGCCTCCGGTCAATAGCCCGAGCCATTCACGAAAACTTCAAATTGTCCCTGCACTCGCCGATTGTTTCTGCCGCGCGCGTCCGCTATAATTGCGAGAATTTTGATCCCCCATCGAAATGAAATCCGGGCCCCACGCGCGAACGGGGAAGAGGAGAGCCCATGGCGGCTACGGCGGTTGGACCGCTGGTTTGTCCACAGGGACACGGGCCGGGAGTGCCCGGCTCACGATTCTGCACCTTGTGCGGAAGTGGCCTGATTGCCGAAGCGCAGATGGCGCCGCATCCTGTGACCGTAGGCGCGCCGCCGGCAGCCGCCGGCCAGCCGCTGTGCAATGTTTGCGGCGGGAACGGAGCAGGACTGAGCGCCGCCGAGATTGTTTGCCCAGGGTGCGCATGGTTGCGGCCATTGATGCCCGGCTACCAGCTCGATCGATCGGTGTTCTTGTGGGCGCAGGATGGCCAGGCCATGTCGAAGCTGCAGAGCCTGTCTACGCTGCACGCGGTGGTGCGGTCAGTTTCGGATAAGGTGGGCCGGCCGTGGATCGAGTCCACGTTCAATGCCATTCGCCTCGGCCCCAGGCAATTGACCGATGTTTGGAACCAGGCCGTGCTTGCGGCGCGCATCCTCGGCCTTCCGCACATGCCGGACGTCTATATATCGGGCGACCAGATGTGGAACACCTACACCTACGGCACGGAAAACAGCTCATTTATTGTGCTGGGCACCTCCCACCTCATCAATTTTGCCGGAGACGAATTGCTGTTTGTGCTGGCGCGCGAGATGGGGCACTGCCGCGCCGGTCACGCGCTGTGGAACACGGTGCTGCGTTTCATCGCTGGCGATGTGAGCGTGCACAGCGGCCTGCTCTCCAATGGCTTGATCAATGCCGTCAATCCCGCGAAGCTGATTCAGGGGGCAATCGACCTGCCGCTGATGGCCTGGGCGCGCCAATCGGAGATCACCGCCGATCGCGCGGGGTTGCTGGCGGTGGGCGACGAGGCGCTGGTTCGGCGCGTGCTCCTGGCCTGGTCGGTACGCTCGGCGCGCCTGCTGCAAATGGTGAATATCGACGAATGGCTCAAGCAGGAGGACGCCAGCGACGACCAGATGACCCGCTTCTCCGAGATGACGACCTCGTCTTCGATGTACACCACGCGGCGGCTGCGACTGCTGGGCCAGGCAGCGCGAGAAGCGGAGCTGATGCGCTGGAGTGCGAGCATCCAGCCGGTGCGCAAGCAACTGGCGCCGGTGCCCACGCAAGCCGCGGTGGGACTGGGCGTGGGCACAGTGCGGAAGCCAAGCGCGGGCCCTGCGGCGGCGCGACCCGCGCCCGGCAAGGCAAGGTCCGCAACCCCGGCAGCAGGTGCGGCGCAGGCTGCGGCGGCCCATCCGGTCGCGGAGGCAAAACCGGCGGCTGCGCCAACGCCGGCGGACTCGATCCGCGTGGTCTGCAACAAGTGCCAGGCCGCGATGCGTATTCCCCTCGCGGTGCTGCGGGGCAAGACGTCGTTGAATGTGCGCTGCCCGCAATGCCACGTTGTGATGATATTGCGGCCGAAGCCAGCGCCGCCCGCGGCGGGTTCGGCAGCGGGATCGGCTGCTCCGCCGGCGACGCCAGCCATTGCTGGAACAAGTCCGGCTGCGCCCGAAGCCGCGGCTGCCGCCGCGCAAACAAAACCCGCTCTGCCGCAAACAGCGCAGGGCGTGAAAAAATCCCCAGATGCTGCGCCGGTACGTGCCGGCGGAAAGAAATGATCGAATAATTCAGAAAAGAGAGGATGCATCATGCCGGACGAGACCAATAGCCAGGGAAACGAAGTCGAGGAAGTGATCGTAGTTGTACCTGAGGAGACCGCCACGACGGGTGCCACTAGCGGGGCGGGCGCGAGCACAGGAGAAACCGGGACTGCTCCAGAATCCGGATCGGTGACCGAAGAGGTGATTGAGGCAGTTCTCGATCCTTTCAGTGGCGCGGGTGCGGGGGATGGGTCGGGAACCGCGGCTGGGGCTGCGGAAGAAGTGGTGGTGGTGGAAGAAGTGGCCCTTGATCCGGATGCGACCGGCGCAGGCACGGCGACAGATCCGACTGACCCGACCGATCCAACTGATCCCTCGGAACAGGGCGCATCGCCAGCGGCCGAGCAGGATCCGACCAGCACCGTGGAGGGGTCTGCGGCGGGCGACAGTGCTCCCGATGGCGACAGCGGATGGTCCGTGTCAGATCCCTCGGCGGACGGGATCGCCAGCGGCGATTCGCCGGAGACGGGCGAGAGCACGGTGACGGCAGATTCCGGCGACACCGTGACCGGCAGTGTCGATCCCGACACGACAACCGATCCGGCTGACCCGGACGCGACAGCCGATCCGGCAGACCCGAGTGCAACGGCCGACCCGGACGCGCAGGCGACGGCCGATCCATCCTCGGGCGGATCTACCGATCCGGCTGACAACGCCGACCTGCAAACCGACGAGCAGCAGTTCCAGCAGGACGAGCAGTCCGAGAGCCAGGCGGCGGCCTCAGGCGATTACTCGACGGCGGAAACCGATGCCCAGAACGCTGAGTACGACGCGGAGAACGTCGCCAACGAGGGTGGCCAGGACAACACCGTCGAGGCCTCGGATGCGGAGGACAAGGAGGGCTGGGCCAACCTGGATCAGCAGACCGCCAACGAGGATGCGCAGACCGCCGAGAGTTACGCCGAGTCAGGCAATACCGACGACGCCCAGATGTACGCCGAGGACGGCGCCAACGCGCAGTCGGAGGCCAACGATTGGGGAACCGAGGGCGAGTACGGCGCTCCCACCGGCGAAGATGAGATCACTCCCGCCGATGAGGCGCCGACGGAGGATGCTACGGCGGACGAAGCGCCGGTCGACGATTCTGCCGCGGCAGATGACACGGCCCCTGCGGACGATGACTCGTCGGGGAGTTGATGTGGCGGGGTCTCTGGTTTCGCTCTATTGAACTTTGTCTCTGCCGGCCGGCCTTCGCACAGCGCGAAGGCCGGTACTTCATGCGCGGAAGAAAGGCGGTGAGTCAGCAAATCTCAGTGCTTGCAGTGCAGCGAGCCGTTGCCGGCAGCGACAGCGTGGTTGCAGTTTGTTTTGCCCGCATCAAAAAAGGCTTCACAGAAGGGAAATTGAGAGTTTCTCCCGTTGTGAGGCAGGGCCGGAAGTGCTGTAATTGGCGGCACACATCCGGAGCAGGAAAAACAAAGAAGCAGTGGAAACACCTGGAGGATTTATGAGCCAGCCTCTTGCCCAGCTTCAGAAGACAGTTCGAACGAATGAACCCGCGATCCTCCGCCGAAGCTCGGGAGCGGGGATGCTTGCCCTCTGCGCGCTCTTTAGCACCCTTTGGGCCACTCCGGCGGCTGTGGCGTCTCCGATCCTGGTTTATTACTGGGACGGCGCCAACCTGGATGCTCTTGGCCCAGGGTCGAGCTATGTGATCCCCGCCGGCGCCGTTTACGCCCTCGACGAAGTGCCAGGGACGGGCGTGGAAGTGGTGCTATCCTCTCTGCCGGGCTTGCCCGCTCCCGATCCCGGCGCGGTTCCCGGCCCCAATGTCAGCGTGCCCTCGATCACCACGCCGAGCGGCACGACCATCGAGATTCCCGACGCGGGTAATGTTTCGAGCATCACCCAAAACGGCGGATCGGTGACCGTCACCTACAATGACGGCGCCACGGCCACGGTTCCCGGCACCTACGTGCCACCTGGGAGCGCGCTGCCCGCGCCGCCCCCTGCGAACCAGCCCGTGGGACCTCCGGCCCCGCCGCTCAATCCGGCCGTTCAGAACGACGTTGACAACAGCCTGATTGACGATGCATGGGTTCAGGATTTCCTGGGGGGCGAACTGGAACCGGAAGCAGATTTCTTCCCTCCGGTACCGCAAGGTTCAAACGTGCCCTTCAATTCCTTTTTCGATGTTTACGTCGATTTATATCTCGGCCAGGCAGACACGATCGTGCAAAGGGCCACCGGCCCGACTCCCGAAAGTGGCACAGGCGTCTATCTTCTGCTGGGCGCTGCGGCGTGTTTCGGTACCATCCTCTTTGGCAGAATGAAGAGAAGAATGGCGTGAGCCGGCGCAGCAGAGTTTGGACATGCCCGCGGCAGCCGGGTCAGCGTCTCTCTTGCTCCCTTGCTTCCTTGCTCCCCGCCGGGCTGGCTTGTTCCCTGCGGTTGCGCATCCACTTGGCGACGCCGAGGGTCAGCAGCAGTCCGCCGAACGGCAGGCACATCAGGGCGACAATAAGCGCGAACCAGCCGGCGTTCCTGCTGGCGCCGTTGCGCGAGTAGCCCCCGAGCACGGTAACCAGCAGGAGGATGCAAAGGAGTCCCGCGCCGACCATTGAGCCGCCCCATTGAAGGAGCTGCTGGGTTCCGTCGTCGCGCGGCGTGGACCGCTTTGTTTCCGCATTGGGTGGGCTTGCCGGCATAGTTCTCTCTAGTCTTGCGCGAGGCGAAGCATGACAAACGTGATCACGCCGGTGACAGAGACGTAGAGCCACAGCGGAAAGGTCCAGCGCGCGACCTTGCGGTGTTGCGGGATGCGTCCCGAGAGCGAGAAGAAGAAAGTGATGAGCACCAGCGGCAGCGCCACAACGGCGAGAAGAATGTGGCTCGCGAGCAGACCCAGATAAAAGGTGCGGAATGCGCCATGCAGCGGATAGCGCACGTCGCCGTGCAGTGCATGGTGCAGGATGTAGCTCATCAGAAACAAAGTGGAGAAGACGAACGCCGTGATCATCGCGGCGCGGTGCCGCCGTATCTGCCGCGCGCGAATGAAGGTGTAGCCGATCGTGAGGGCGATGGCCGCGAGTCCGTTGAGGACGGCGTTGAGCGCAGGCAGAAAGGCGAATTGCGCGCTCGTGGCCGCGGCAGGATGAATGTAGATCAGCCAGAGAAGAAAGAGCGACGCTGCGGCGCTGACAGCAAGAATCGCCGCAACAGCGGAGCGAGTGCCGGGTTGCGGAGGTGATACAGTCATGGTTTTCTCATGTGGATTACCCATAGCGGTCATTGCTTCCCGGACTCCTAAATCAGGAGCAAGGAATCCAAGCCCCTTCAAACCAGCAATTGGCGATCACTCTACTTGTGCTCGGACTCGAATGTTTGGTAAATCCCGTCCAGTTGGTCAGCCACTCCACTTAACAGCACGAGGTCAAACTCTACCTTGCCGATGCGATCGGTCTCCACGTCAATCTGCGCCGGAGTTGGAACCCAATTGTCGGGACGGGAGGCGAAAGGCGAAGCTGCATTGCCGAGATCGTCGATACAATCGAGTGCGGCCTTGAAATACACGTCCTGCACAAGATAGATGTTCGAGAAGTTCTGGGCATCTTTGTATTGCATAAAGACAAGGGCTCCGGTGTTCTGGGCATTTTTCCAAGCCACATCGTCAAAGCCTCCTATAGTGACCGTTAAATCGATACGACCCCTTTTGGCATGGGGGTGTGCCCGCAATTCCTCCAGGATCTTCAGGTCGGCTTCCAGCTTTGCCTCGTCATCCTTGATTATCTGGCGTTGCTGGACCACTTCATGGGCGTTGTTGGCGATCTCGGCGCGGAGGCTATCCTCCGCCTCGCGAGCCAGATGATGTTGATGCCGATGCTCCACCCAGCCCTCCAGGCTCAGAGCGATGAGCAAACCGACAGTAATGGTGAAGAGATGCAAAAAGAAATCCTTGACGCCTTCGAGCTTTCCGTGAGGCAAATGAATGTCGATCACAATCTCCTCCAAGCCAACATGGTATTCCCGCAACTGCCTTGCAGGTCCCGGGAAAATCCGCCACGGACGGCCAACGCACTTCCTAGATTCGGTTGTTCGTGTTCCGCTATCTTGCCCTCGCGCACAGCATGAGCGTGGTGAACAGCAACGGCAGGTAAAGCACGCTCACTTTGAGCAGGTCGCGGGCTAACATGCGGCTTTCGTCCTCGGTCTTTGCGCGCAGGATGCGCGCGAAGCGCAGCGTGTACGCGAGATACACAAGGCCTAACGCGGTTGCCGGAATCGCGTAGACCGCGCCCGTCACGCCAAGACGCCACGGGGCAAGGCTCACGGGAATCATCAGCACCGCATAGAAAACCGCTTCGACGACGGTGGACCATCCGTCGGGCTGCACCACGGGCAACATGCGGATGCCGGCGCGCGCGTACTCGTCGCGATAGAGCCAGGCAATCGACATGAAGTGCGGGAACTGCCATACGAACAGAATGGCGAAGAGAGCGACGGCGGGCCACTCGATGCGGCCGCGCGCCGCCGTCCAGCCCAGCATGGGGCCCATGGCGCCGGGGAACGCGCCGATAAACGTGGCCAGCGAAGTGACGCGCTTGAGCGGCGTGTAGATGGCGACGTACGTGAATGCCGTCAGCAGCGCCAGCGCCACGGTAAGCAGATTGGTGCGCAGGGCGAGCCATGCTGCGCCCAGTGCGATGGCGCCGAGACCGGCAATGATTCCTACGGCGAGCGGAAAGCGGCCCGAAGCCAGCGGCCGGTTGGCGGTGCGCGCCATGCGCGCGTCGGTCGAGCGTTCGAGAGCCTGGTTGAGCGCGCCCGCGCCGGCGGAAACAAGGCCGATACCGAGCAGCACGTCGAGCAGGCCGCGCTGCATCGTGGAGATGCCCGACTGCATCGAGCCCAGATAGAAACCGCCCCAGCCGGTGACCAGCACCAGCCCGACGACCTTCACTTTGAAGAGCTCGCGGAGATCGTGGATGAGAAGCGCTGTGGCGCCAGGGGACGGCGCGTGAAGGCCGTGCGGAAGGGTTTCCGCAGCGGGAACGGCGAGATGGGATGGTGAGGCGGTTTGTGAAGCAGGAGTCACAAGGATGCAGGAAGATTGCGGCGGCGCGAACACGGCGGCCGTTGATTTGATGATAGCAAGCGCGGGGCTTGCGGCTTGAGCTGAAGAGTGTGTTTGGCGATTCTGTCGCCGGCTGAAGCGGAGAATTGTTTTTGACACCGGTCTCTTGCGTGCTGTAGCGTCCGAAATTGGCGCCGCCTGTTCCAAGGCAATTCCCAGGCGCCGGAGGTACAAACATGCGCATGATGATGCTGATTCAGTGTCCCCCTGAGCCGTTCAATACCCTGGTTCGCAATGGAACTGTGGGTCCCACGATGATGAGAATTCTCGACGACACCAAGCCGGAGGCTGCGTACTTCAGCGAGCGCGAAGGCAAACGCGGCTGCGTGCTGATTGTTGAAGTGCAAGGCGCTTCGGACGTGCCACGACTGGCCGAGCCGTGGTTCCTCAACTTCAACGCTGAGGTGGAGTTCAGGATTTGCATGTTGCCTGAGGAACTGGGCAAGGCAAATCTCGAAGCGCTGGGCAAGAAGTGGGGATGAGGCACGGGCAAGTTCGCCGGACAATGATGGGGTACAAAGAAACGGGAGCCGAAACGATGGCTCCCGCTTCGATCGTTGGGCGGCTCTTAGACCGGAATTCACGAGGACGGAGCCGATGGGAATGCCGCCTCCGTCGGACCGCGCCCAGTTCCTTTGATCGCCGCTTTCAAGAATTGATCCATATTTGCGCCTCGCTTGGCGTTGTTTGCTAGCGCCTGCCAGCCGAAGTCGCGAGGCCGCACATACTGGCCTTGTTGTATCCCAACGCGATCATCTCGGCTGCCCGGTTGAACTCCAACGTCCGGCAAGCGTTCCTGGCGATTTCTATGACCGTATCCGGTGGGTAGACGGCGAGCTTCT
>Ga0326727_10017184_pt1 | contig 15071 bp, 15 predicted proteins | sample MB2enrmetagenome_FD_207643 | JGI IMG/M metagenome (GOLD analysis project Ga0326727, IMG submission 207643) | Lab enriched peat soil microbial communities from McLean, Ithaca, NY, United States - MB29MY | ecosystem: Environmental > Terrestrial > Soil > Wetlands > Peat | place: USA: New York... | reverse complement strand
CAGTTATGCGCAGCCATTGGGGGGCAATGGTGCACGCGTCCAGCCTTGGATCGCGGATGTTTACTGACCTTGTGGGGTCGATGGTCTTCGAGTTGGTATGGAAGTCGGGGCTCGTGCTGGTGGCGTGGTCCGCGGTCGACTATCTGTTGACGCTGAGGAAGATCAACAACGACCTGAAAATGAGCAAGCAGGAAGTGCGGGAAGAGTACAAGGAAACGGACGGCAACCCGGTCATCAAATCGCGAATTCGCCAGTTGCAGAAGGCAATGCGCAGGAGGAAGTCCCTGGCCGCCGCCGCGACCGCCACGGTGGTCGTAACGAATCCAACTCACTTTGCAATTGCTCTTCGCTATGAGACGGATATGCCGGCGCCGATAGTAGTCGCCAAGGGAAGAAACCTGCTGGCTGAGAAGATCAAGCAGTTGGCGCGCGAAAACGGAATCATGCTGGTGGAAAATCGCCCCCTGGCACAAGCTCTTTACAAGAGCGTTGAGGTCGGAGATGCGATCCCTGCGAAGTTGTATCAAGCGGTGGCCGAGATTCTGGCCATGGTCTTCCGTGCTGAGGCAGAGGTCAGGCGAAAGGACGCAGAGCGGCGCTCCAGGAATGCATCTGGTGAAAAAATCGATAGTCCATCCACTTCATCCGCACAGCGGCCGGGGGCAACGTCATGACGGAAGAAACCACGTCCATCCTCAAGAAGTCCAGTGAATGGATAGCACCCGTCGCCGCTGTTGCGACTGTTTTTGTGATGCTGGTGCCATTGCCGGCCTTTGTCCTCGATCTGTTGCTTACCGTAAGCATTACACTGTCCATCCTCGTGTTGCTTACGGCGATCCAGATTCTGCGCCCGCTGCAATTCTCGGTATTTCCGAGCCTAATATTGCTGCTCACTTTACTTCGGCTGTCGCTAGACCTTGCCAGTTCGCGCCGGATTCTGCTGCACGGCAATGAAGGAACGACGGCGGCAGGGAAGGTGATCGAGGCCTTCGGCCAGTTCGTGGTGGGCGGGAACTACGTTGTTGGTTTCGTCATTTTTCTGGCCCTGGTTGCGATTCAGTTTCTTGTCATCAGTCACGGCACGGTGCGCACTGCGGAGGTTACGGCGCGTTTTACACTCGATGCCATGCCTGGCAAGCAGATGGCAATTGATGCCGATCTGAATGCCGGGCTCATCAATGAACAGCAGGCTCGCGCAAGGCGGCAGCAGGTAACGGCCCAGGCGGAGTTCTGCGGCGCGATGGATGGCGCTGCCCGTTTCAGTCAACGCGATTCTCTGGCGACCATACTCATTGTGGCCATCAATATCATCGCCGGGTTCCTGATCGGAGTCTTTCAGCAAGGGATGCCTTTTCAGGATGCCCTGCAAACCTACACCATCCTCACGGTGGGCGATGGCCTGGTGTCGATTCTGCCTTCCCTGCTTGTCTCGGTTGCGGCGGGAATTGTCGTTACCCGTGCTTCGTCGAAGGAATCTCTCAGCGTAAATGTGAACAAGCAGATCTTCAGTAGCCCGCGCTTGCTGTGGATCGCGGGCGGCGCACTGGCGACTTTGGGAATCATTCCGGGCATGCCGAAATTTGCTTTCTTCGCGCTGGCCGCGGGACTGATGTTCGCGGCGTCGAGGATGAAGCCGCAGATTCTGAAGGATGAAGCAGACGAGCTTCTCTCCACGGCCAAACCGGGGGTAGCCGGGGCAACGGCTGCGTCGGCAGTGGATCCTATGGATGCGGTTCTCAAGCTTGACGACCTCATGCTCGAAGTGGGCGTAGGCCTCGTGCCCCTTGTCGACGCGCAAAAGGGTGGGAAGCTGCTGTCTCGAGTCAAGTCGATGCGCAAGAATCTTGCCCAGCAGTTAGGCTTCCTCGTTCCGTCGATCCACATTACGGACAACCTTTCACTGCGGGAGCAGGAGTACGTGATCTACCTGCGTGGGGTCGAGATTGCGCGCTGGGAATTGCAGCGGAACAGTCTGCTTGCGATCAGTTCAAATCCCAATCCTTCCGCTCTGCCGGGGCAGGACACCATGGAACCGGCATTCGATTCGCCGGCAAAGTGGATCACCCCGCAGGTGCAAGGGCAAGCCATTGCGGCTGGCTACACCATTGTGGATGCAACCTCGGTGCTTGCAGCTCATCTGACGGAAGTGATTAAGCGCAACGCGCATGAACTCTTGTCGCGGAACGAGACCAAGAGACTGATTGACCGATTGAGCGAGTCGTATCCGAAGCTGGCCGAGGAACTGATTCCCAAGCTCATGAGCCTCGGTGAAGTGCATAAGGTCTTGCAGCAATTGTTGCGCGAACAAGTTTCGATCCGTGACCTGGGAACAATTCTCGAAACGCTCGTTGACACTGCTTCAGTCAACAAGAACCCGATTGCTTTGGTCGAAGCGGTTCGCCGGACGCAAGGGCGCGCGCTGATTCAACCGCTGTTGAACGAGAAAGGCGAATTGAAGGTCGTCACTCTCGATACAACGATCGAGGATGAATGTCAGCGAGGATCGAATTTGCCGCAGAACCAGGCTATGTCGACTCCACAGCAGGTGACATTGGCACGTCGCGTGCTTGAAGGATTGAGTAAGGACTTTGGAAATGGACTTGCGGCGGCGCCACCTGTTCTGTTGTGTTCGTCTCCAGGCCGGTATTACCTTCGCCGACTGCTGGAGCCGTTTGTTCCCAAAATTGTGGTGATCTCTCCTGGAGAGATTCCACCGTTGACGCCTGTACAGGCCGTGGGGGTTGTGCATTGAGATCGTTGCAAGGAACGACCTGAGAGGTCCAGTTGGAAGCTCTGAGTAGAAAGACGGATTAGCTGAAGGCGCACTAGAAGCGAGTGCCCAGTAAACGGAGAAATGCAATGACGACGGCAGAATCGGCTTACCGTGCAAGTGGTGATTGCATGGAGGAAAGAAATGAGATGGTAATGCGCGAGTTGCCGCAGGTCTATTATATTGCGGCGAGAATTCGCGATCGGTTACCCAAGAATGTAGAAATTGAAGATTTGGTTCAGGCGGGTGTGATTGGATTGATCGATGCATGCCGCAATTACAGCAGTGCCAAGGATGCAGAATTCTCCACATTTGCGAAGTATCGTATTCGTGGCGCAATTCTGGACAGCCTGCGAGTGCTTGATTGGGGATCGCGCCTTTTGCGGAAAAAGGGGCGAGAGATAGCCACCTGCATCGCCAAGCTTGAAGCGAGGCTGGGAAGACAGCCGCTTGAAGAGGAAATCGTTGCTGAAATGCAGATTAGTTTCGATGAATTGCACAGCACGCTGACACAACTGGATGGTCTATATCTTGTTGGGCAGCGATCTTCTCCTTCCAGCGACCGTCCTGAGTCATATGACTTTATCGAATCGGCGCCGAGCACAGGCGAGGATAATCCCTTTGATCTTTGCCTGAAAGGCGAAAAGAAGGAGCGTATTGCCGAGGCTGTATCAAAAATGTCAGAGAGAGAACAGCTAATTCTTTCTTTGTACTACAAGGAAGAGTTGACCATGAAGGAGATTTCGCAAGTGGTAGGTATTGCGGTGTCGCGGGTCTCGCAGATCCACGCTGCCGCGATGGCGAAACTGCGTGTTTCGCTCAGGTATCTCCACGAAGATGCGACGTCGCCTGTGAACCGCATGAAGCCAGCTTTTCAGATTGCGAATAGCCGCGGGTCTGGAAGGTAGTCATGGTCGTATCGGCTGGATCGGAAGAAGCAGTGAAAGCAGAGAAGAGAAGTGAGCCGCAGCCGAAACCGCGTTCCGTCCACGGCTGCGACTTCCGTTATGCTGGCAGGCTATCGAATGAGAATGCGCGAACGCTGACCAGCCTGCATGAGAAGTTCGCCCTGAATGTCAAGACTGCGTTGGAACTCAATTTGGGCGCGACTCTGCAACTGAAACTGCAGTCGCTGGAACAGATGGCTATTGCAGACTACGTAAGCGGCATTGCTTCGAACAGCTATCTTGTGTCCTGCGCACTTAACGTGATGGAGAACAACTTTCTTATTGAGTTGGACAATGCGCTCGTGTTCCCCATTATCGACCTTCTTCTGGGTGGAGCTGGAACTGCGCTGGAAAATGCCCGCGAGCTTACGGATATTGATGAAGAGATCATGCAAAGTGTAACAGTGCTGATAGTGCAGCAGATCGAACGCGCTTGGCAGACGCTTAACCTTTCCCTGGCGCCGGGCCGCTGCATCAAACCAGCCATGATCCAGCAGGTCTTTCTCATGAACGAAAAGCTTGTGACGTTGACGTATGAGATGACGGTGGGGGAGACAACAGGCGCTTTCAGAATTGTTCTGCCAACGTCCTTTGTGGGCTTTCTTCTAAGGCACCTGAAAGCTGCGCAATCGAAGAAGGTATCGAGTTTCCGTTCGCTCCGGAGCCCGAGTCTTCGGGAGCGGATTCTTGACTGCGATTTTGTTGTGTCTGCAGATATAACAAAGGTGCGCGTTCCTGTGAAGGATTTGATTGACCTCAAGCCGGGAACGATACTGAAGATGACAGCACCGGTAAAAAGGCCGGGGCGGCTTACAGTTGAAGACGTTGAGATTTTTGAGGCGCTGCCGTGCCGCAATGGCACCCGGAAGGCCGCGCAACTAACAGCAAAACTGCAGGAACCGACTGCGGCAAAGGAATAATATGAAAACCGATCTGACGGCAAAGAGTAACGATCAGCTTTTCTCGAGCACTTTTTTCAATACCCTGGCGGAGGTGCTAACCGAGGCATGCGGAGCTCCGTGGTCAATCACGTCAGCGCCAAAGGCCGACGTGGCCGAGGATGAATCAGAGCCGGTGCGGCAGATGCTTACTCTCGACGGCAGTCTAGCTGGCGAGTTACTGCTTGAGTTCGATCGTCCAGAAGCGTTGGCACTCGTGTCGAGTCTGGTTGGCCATGGCGCCGATGAATTCGGAGATGAACAGATTGAAGCCATACGGGCATTGACAGAGAAGGCCTCTATCGCGTTTTGTGGGGTGCTGGAGCAAGAGTATGGAAAGTTCGCGATCGAGGTCTCTTCCGCTTCGCAGCAGGCATTCAACAGTACGAGCGCGGTGCGGGTTGCGGCTGCCAGCAATGATGGCAGTCGCCTTTCAGTCGTGATGCATCTTAGTCCAGCGTTGACGGAATCACTTTCGAGTCAATGCTTGGGGGAGAGTTCGGTCGCGGGCCCGGGAGACTCCGCGGGAGGGGACGTGGAAAAGAAGATTCCAGAGCCGGTCAATCTGGATCTGGTCATGGATGTTGAGCTCAATGTTACGTTGCGCTTTGGCAAACGCCATCTCACGCTGCGCGAAGTGCTTGAGCTGACCAGTGGATCTGTTGTGGAGCTTGATCGTCAGGTGGACGAGCCAGTTGAACTTCTTCTCAATGGCAAGGTGATCGCCAAGGGAGAAGCGGTGGTGATCGACGGCAATTACGGCCTTCGCGTGTCTGAAGTGGTGCAACCTGTGTCATCCCTGGTACTTGGTTGAGCGCCTCGATGGCGGAAACAGGCTGGGGAATGGAAAGGAGCGCAGGAGAATATGAAGCTGATTCACTCGATTTTTTCCGGGAGTTGGGCTGCAGGTCTTAAGGTCATCACGATCCGGTGTGAGAGCTGTCAGCGCTCGCTCACGCTGCGACATGCGTCGGCCCATAAGGCCGGGATCTGGATGCGGGAGCATTGGTATTGCAGTTCAGCTTGCTTTGCGTCGGCAGCAGAAGGGGAACTTGCGGGATTGGTGGCCTCAAGACGCGAGCAGTCGAACCGCATCGAGCGCATGCCGCTGGAGTTGATGCTGGTCAGCCGCGGATTATTGTCCAGTACCGAATTCAGAGAAGTAAGGGACGAACAGAAGGAAGCTGGGGGAGAAATTGGCGAACTGCTGGTACGGCGTGGCGCTATAAGCGAGAAGCAGGTGACAGCTTTTCGGGCAACCCAGTGGGGGTGCCCTGTATATGCGCTTCCGGAGAATGTGAAGGAGCCCAGTATCCATATTCCCCGAACGCTCATGCAGTTTTACTCGATGATTCCGCTGCATTACGCGGCCGCTACGAATCTGCTGCTCGTTGGCTTTGTCCGTGGCGTCGAGTACGGTTTGCTCTATGCCATTGAAAAGATGACTGGATGCAAGACAGAACCATGCTTCGTGACGCCCAGCGATTTCCGAACGCAGATGCAACAATGGCAGCGGATGGAGACGGACTATGGAGATAAGCCTCTGCGCGAAGTGAAGTTCGACAGTGTCCAATCCTCCGCGGAGATGGCGCGGATCCTCTCCAGTTATGGCGCCCACCTGGAGGCGGAAGAGGCCATCATAGAGAAGTGCAGAGAGTACTTGTGGGCACGCCTAAAGTGCGGCTCCAATGACGTGGATCTTCTTTTCAAGGCTGGATGAACGTCTCCAGGGCACAATCGGCTATAGGCAAATGGCTGAATCTAGATGCGTTACAGAAAACGTCGGACAAATCCAAGGAATTTTCGTTTTGGCATGCACAAATTGTCCTCTCGTGCCGATAAGTAGCGAGAAGGTGCAAAACAGTGCTCAATCATGCAGTTGACTCGGTACCTGGTTATGCCGGCATTTCATCGTCCACGCTGAGCCTTTTCGAATCTTTTGAGCGGAATGAGCTTTTGTCGCAGGAGACGGAGTTCCTGGACGAAGTGCCGGTGATGCTCGCAACGGTATTCGGCCTTGACATGCTCCTGCAGGAGCCGAACATTGACTTGCGGATGGTCTCGGAGCTTGTCCTGAGCGATGTGGGAGCGACGATCCAGACTCTGCGTCTGGTTCGCAGGGAATATGAAACCGCTGCGGAACGCCCGAACCGGATGTGTGAATGTATAGCCGGTCTGGATGCAAGCCTGTGGTTCGAGACATTGTCTACTCGGACATTTGTCGGCGATAAGGCGCATTCGGCTGTGACTGCGGTCTGGAAGCATTGCCGCTCGGTGGCGCAGTGCGCGCGGTTTGTTGCGGAGTCGATGGATGATATTACGCCTGACGATGCGTACATGGTTGGACTACTTCATGGAATTGGGGCAATTCCCGCAGCACTGAACTGGCCAGAAAGCCAGCTGGGGCGCGCGATGTTCGCGATGGAAGAAACGTTGCCTCCCTTTGTGCTTGCGGCGATTGGAAGCGTAGATGGACCCTCCTGCTCGTCAGTGTGGCGGTTTGTTCTTACCGCGGCGCACAAGCTTGCTGGTGCCCAGGCGTATCCTCATGTGCCTGTTCCCTACCAGATGAGTTCGATGGCAATGAGCGCACAATAATAGGGTTGCCGATTGGTGAAGGACTACGGTATTCTCCGGAGCCCAATAAGGGCTGATGAGCACTTCGTTTCCGTACGAGGCCCATGCCATGGCGAATTCAATATAGTGAAATCGAGATGCAAGATTCCAAGCGTGGTGCCTTCCTGATGACGGCGCATAGAGGCGGTGTGGAATCGGTAAATGAAAAGGATTCATCTGCTCCTCATGGAATCCTCATCGACGGCGGAGTCGTCCCCGCGAATATAGAGCGTTAGATACTCAATAAAAGAGAAATATGGGATAAAACATCCACAGCCCGAATTGGCTATCGGCGTGCAATGTAAGTGCCCGAGGTTCCAAAATGAGCAGTGGATACTATGCCGCCTGCACCGGGCTAATGTCGCGGACCGACGCGCTCGATACGATAGCCCACAATGTGGCGAATGTGAGCACCTCGGGGTTTAGGGGAAGCCACAACGTCTTCAGCTCTGTTCTGGCCACAACCGGCGATTCTCAGCTTTCTGTTCTCAACCAGGATGCGAATGACTATGGCGTTCTGAAAGGTACGCAACTGGACACTTCGCAAGGTGCCCTGACTTCGACGGGCAACAATCTCGATGTCGCGATCGAAGGGGCGGGCTTCTTCACAGTGCAGACCGCAAACGGGACTGTCTATACGCGCGCAGGGAACTTCCGCGTGTCGGCGAAGGGACAGTTGACTACGGCTGCGGGCGATCCGGTTTTGGGGGATAACGGCCCGATCACGATTGTTGGAGAGCCGGTTTCGATCAGTGCGGATGGGACAATCTCGGTTAATGATGCCATCGCGGGCCGGCTGAAGGTGTCGGAGTTTGCGCCTGCGACGCAGATAGAAAGCGCAGGCGGAACCTACTACACTGCGCCCGCGGGCTCGGCCGTAGCCGCTACCAATTCCAGGGTTCACCAAGGCGAACTCGAGGGCTCAAACGTCAATCCGATTACGAGCGTCGTCGAGCTGATTACGGCTCAGCGCGAGGTTGAAGACATGCGCCACGTGCTCAGCATGTACAACAGCGAAATTGATAAGACTGCGGTCCAGGACCTGCCTAGGGTGGGCTGATTCAGGGGCGGGCTTCAAACGGGTCATTTTGAAAGGAACCAGATATGTTTCGTGCTCTATATACAGCCGCCAGCGGAATGTCGGCACAGCAGATGAACCTGGATAACATCGCGAACAACCTGGCAAACTCGAGTACAACAGGTTTCCAGCAGCGGCAGTTGAATTTCACGGATCTGTTGTATCAAAACCAGATTATGCCGGGCACTGCCGCAACGCAGCAGACCACGGTGGCGGCAGGCGTGCAGATCGGCCTGGGCACGCGGCCCGCGGAAACCGAAATCATCCAGACGCAAGGCGACTTTACTACCACGGGCAACCCTCTCGACATAGCCATTCAGGGCGCGGGTTTCTTTCAAGTGCTGATGCCGAACGGGCAAACAGGGTACACACGCGATGGCTCCTTCCATGTGGATTCACAGGGGACGCTCGTTACGGCCGATGGCAACGCGCTGCAACCCTCGATCACGATTCCTTCTGATGCGCTTACTGTGACGATTGGCAGCGACGGAACCGTGAGCGTGACCCAGCCTGCCCAGACGGCGGCCACGGAGGTGGGCAGTATCCAGACAGCACTATTCATCAATCCTGGCGGCCTGAATGCCGTCGGTAACAATATCTATCTGCAAACCACAGCTTCCGGTCAGCCGATCGTCGGAACGCCAGGCGGTTCGGATGGGCTGGGAAGCCTGCAACAAGGAATGCTGGAACAGTCAAACGTCAGCGTCGTCAACCAGTTTGTCGCCATGATTCTTGCACAGCGGTCTTACGAATCCAATTCGAGGGTGGTTAAGGCTGCGGATGAAATGTTGCAGCAACTTAACCAGCTTCAAGGATAGAAGCAGGGACTGACTGCGGGATGCGGGAGCTGGGAGGAATCATGACAGTGAGATGGATGCCGGTACTGTTCATTGTGGCGACAAGCCTGTGCGGCTGGGGGCAGTCCCAGCCGAAGCAGCGCTTTGCGCTCACCGTGCAGCAGATCGCGCAGACTCTTTCTGAAAAGGGGATTCAAACCTCGGACCAGCAGGTGACTATGCTGGCCAAGGTTGTCGCCACTGAGCGGAATCCGGCGCTGGATGTCTTGTCCGTCGAGCTGTTGGACGACCGGTCAGCCGGACAGGTTGCGGAGGGCCGCTTTAGGGTAAAGATGGCCTGCCATTTGTCTGGCAGGTGTCTTCCTTTCTATGCCGTGGTGAAGTGGCCTGTAGCAGAAGCCGGGCACGAGGGTAATTCGTCCACTGCCGCGCGTCTTCCTGGAAACCTGGCACTGAAACAGAATGACGCGTTCACGATACGGTCGGGAGCGCGTGCAACGCTGGTGATGGACGATGAACGGGCACACATCAAGGTTGCTGTTGTCAGTCTTGAAAATGGCATGGCCGGTCAAAAGATTCGCGTCGCAAGCCCGAACCACAAGCAGGTCTATGTTGCGGAAGTGGTGAGCGCCAACCTGCTACGAAGGAGCTTTTAGCATGTGGTCGAAATGGATCACCACAAGGAAAATCGCTGTGGCTGCATTGCTTGCAGTGTCTTCGACACTTGTCTGCGGCTCGCCAAGCAAGAAGGCAAACACAAAGTCTTCCGATCTGCGTGCAGAGTACATTGCGCGGCAGCAGCGGCAGTTTGTTCCGGCAACTGAAGAGCACACCGTTGGAAGCCTGTGGTCGGCCGACGGCCCTCTCGGCGATTTCTCTTCCGATTACAAGGCACGCCACCTGAACGACACCATCACCATCGTGGTCGGTGTGCAGACGACCGCGGCACAGACCGGTACGGTCGACAGCGAGCGGACCTTCTCAACGAGTTCCGCCGTCACCGGCGTCATGGGCTTAACCCCATCGAAAACCAATCCTCTGCTGGCAGCCAATTCGTCCTCCGCGCTCAAGGGAACGGGCTCGACGGCTTCAAACACGACCTTCACGACGAGTCTTACGGGGCAGGTGGTTGCCGTGCTACCCAACGGCTACCTTGTGGTCGAAGCGGAGCGCAAGATTTTTATGAACAACCAGCACGAGGACATTATCGTGCGCGGCATTGTGAGGCCCGGAGATATCAGTCCGAGCAACGCGGTGGCGTCGACGGCGCTCAGCAACCTGGAGATTGAAATGAAGGGCAAGGGAATCATTTCAGACAGTGTGCGCAAGCCGAATCCAATCACCAGGGCGGTCCTATGGCTTTTGAACTTTTAACGGAGAAGTTGGGCAAAACGGGGCGAAGGAAGAGCACTGCCTGGGTGGTGCGGCTCACCGTGGTTGTCGCAATGTGGGTTTTTGCCGCGCCTGCTCTGTTCTGTTCCGATGCCGATCATGAGATGCTGCTGCGCGACATCACACAGATCGAAGGCGTGCGCGACAATCAGTTGGTTGGATATGGCCTTGTCGTTGGTCTGAACCGCTCAGGCGATACGCAGCAGACGTACTTCACCGTCCAGACGCTGGCCAATTCGCTGTCACGGATGGGCGTGCAGATCTCACCAGGCGTGGTGGTTGTGAAGAATGTGGCGGCTGTATTTGTGACGGCGACCCTGCCGCCGTTTTCACGGCCAGGAACAAAGCTCGATGTGGACGTGTCGTCGGTTGGCGATGCGAAGAGCCTGGCTGGCGGGGTGCTGCTGATGACGCCTCTGCGCGCGCCCAACGGGCAGGTCTATGGCGTGGCGCAAGGCCCTCTGGTTCTGGGGGGGTATTCGGAAGGCGCTAACGGCAGTTCCAAGACTGTGAATCATTTGACAGTGGGCCGGATTGCAGAGGGCGCGCTGGTCGAACGGGATGCCGCTGTTGACCTGAGCCATTTCAAAACAGTATCTCTGCTGCTGCAAAACCCCGACTTCACGGCAGCGCGCGATGTGGCGGATGTGATTAACAAGGAGTTTGGAAGGACGGTTGCCACCACTCTGGACAGCCGCCGCATCGATGTGGATGTTGCCGCCAGCGGCGTGTCTTCAGTTCCGCTGCTGATTTCGCGCGTTCAGAACCTCTCGATTCCTTTCCACTCACCGGCCAAGGTCGTTGTGAATGAACGCACCGGGACCATCGTGATGGGAGGCGATGTGAGGCTCTCTCCTGTTTCCGTGATTCATGGCAGTCTGAGCATCGACGTGAGGACATCGCATACCGTTGTGGTGCCGGTACCAGCTGCGAACGGCAAGCCGGAGGTGGTGGCGGAAACGAGTGTGGCCGTGAAGGATCAGCCGGCGCAATCGATCGAGTTGGAAGAGGGCGCGAACGTGGACAAGCTGATCCGAGGACTGCATGATATTGGCGCCACCTCTCGCGATGTTATTTCGATTCTGCAGGCGATCAAGGCGGCAGGCGGACTTCAGGCTGATCTGGAGGTGATCTAGTGAGCGATTTTCCGTCGATTGCGATGAATCCACCAGTTGTGATCGAGCCGCTCGCTACCAATGCAGACAGGCTCATCCACGGGAATCCCTCGGCAGCCAAGGAAAACGCCAAGATCGAGAAGTCGGCGACGGATTTCGAGTCCATTCTTCTGGGGAGCTGGTTACAACAGGCGGAACAGAGCTTTGGATCGGTGCCGGGAGAGGACGATGAGAATACGGATTCCGGGAAGGACCAGTTTATGGGCATTGCCATGCAGTCGCTGGGACCATCGATGACCGCCTCGGGCGGGATTGGCATCGCCAAAATGATCTCAAACAGCCTTCACAAGGCAGAGGACGCGAGGGTTGCCAAGACCCAGACGTCCAATGTGAAATAGCCGGGTTTAGGGGGCAACTCTCCTGTTTTTCACAGTTTATGCGGCGGATTGAACTTTTTGCTCGAAAGCGCCGATAGCTGTAACGTTTAGACAGGAGAAAGTGAAATGCAAATTGAATTGAACAATTCGTTAGCAAGCCTGCTACGCACCGACCAGAGTGTGAAGCAAGTTTCGACCAGCGATACGGCTGCGACTCAAGGGGCGGCGCGTGCGACGCAAGATCGGACGACGTTCCACTCCGACAGTCTGTCGGTTCAGTCGTTGACCAGCCAGGCGCTGAGTTCTCCCGAAGTCCGTCAGGACAAGGTGGCGGCGCTCAGTCAGTCCGTCAACAGCGGGTCATACAAGCTCGATGCAAACGGAATTGCTGGCGCCATCATAGACAGCAACGGCGAGTAGGCGGGGCAGGAACGGCAGCGAAGAGTTCCCTTGACCCGTGGATAGACTGCTTGCCAGAAGGGCATGCAATTGAAGGACGAAGTGCTTCAGACGCGGGATCAGGACGTCGCCACGTACCTGCAGCAGATGCGGGAACTGGAGCGCGAGGTTTTCGCCGCCATGGATGCCATTGCCGCCAATGCTTTGCCCAGGCTTCAGGAAAGTGTGGCCAGGCAGGAAATGATCTGCGCGACCCTGACCCCGCTGGTGAATACCATTGGCAAGAGTTTCGACTCCTCCGAGCCGCTCTCGTGTTCGGGCGCAGAGACTGCAATTGAACTCAGGGTACGAGCGGCAAACAAGTCAATTCGAGATCTCAATTTGCAGTATGCAGCGCTGCTGAAGCACTCCGGCAAGTCAATTGCCGTTCTCACTGCGTTATACAGAAGCCGCACAGGACAGTTTCAGGAGGCTCACGGCTCCAGGTTGAAGCATCAGACCTGGTCCTGTGAGATGTAATCTATGTCTATAAACACCTCTCTATCTCTAGCCGTGCAGGCTCTGAACGCTGCCAGTGGCGCTCTGCAGATCACCAACAACAACATCTCCAACGCGAATACCCCCGGATACACCCGCGAGACGGTCGTTCTTCAGGAGCAAGCGGCAACTTTAGATAACGGCGTCAGCCTGGGAAACGGCGTTGATCTTACTGGCTATCAAAGCGTGCGGGATGAATTGCTGCAGACGCGCATCGAGCAGGAAACCCAGGCTCAGAGCGGCGCCAATGCACAACTGTCTTCGCTGCAGGCGATCGAGCCAACCTTTACCACTTCGACAACCGATATTGGCACGGAGATGTCGGCGCTGTTTTCTAGCATTTCAAGTCTCTCGACTGATCCAACCAGTTCCACCTTACAGGAGACGGTGCTTGCCACTGGTCAGAATCTGGCAACGGCTTTCAATACAGCTTCCAGCACTTTGACCTCGCAACAGAACGGACTCAATACTCAAGTCACTCAGGATGTGAGCCAGATCAACCAGCTCAGCCAGCAGATCGCGGCATTGAATCCGCAGATTGTCCAGGCGAAGGCCGGCGGGCAAGCCGATGGTGGAACGCTTCAGGATCAGCAGGATGAACTCGTCCTCAAGCTGTCAGCTTTGACAAATGTTTCAATAACTAAGACCGACAATGGCGAGACGCTGACGACTGGCAATGGATCCGTACTTGTGATGGGGGCGCAGAGTTATGCATTGCGGACCTCCACCGGCACAGGTGGCATGCAGCAGGTTGTAGACGCGAATGGCAAGAATATTACATCCTCCCTGACCAGTGGTGACCTGGGTGGAACTATTCAGACGCGAGACACGACAATCCCCGGCCTCTTGACGCAGCTGGACACGCTCGCCAATCAATTTGCGACAGCCATCAATTCAGCTCAGGCAACTGGCTACGATCAAAACGGGAATGCGGGGCAAGACTTCTTCACAATACCCACTGCAGTTTCCGGATCGGCCGCATCCATTAAGGTTGCGATCACCGATCCCGCCTTGATCGCATCCAGTTCTGATGGCACTTCGGGCAGCAATGGCAACCTGGCGAATCTCAGCGCAGTGCAAACAACGAAACTCGCCAGCGGCCAGACTCCTGGAGACGCCTATGCAAGCCTGGTCTATCAGGTGGGCAGCCTTACGGCCAGCGCCAATGCGGAATCAACGGCGTCCACTTCCACTTTGACGCAGCTCAACGATCAGCTCAATTCGGTATCAGGGGTGTCGACCGATGAGGAGGCAGCCAACCTGATCCAGTATCAGCAGGCTTACGAGGCCGCAGCCCGCGTTGTAACCACCATTCAGGCGCTGTTCTCAGTCACGATGTCGATGGGCACTGCCGCAGCTGAGTAAACAAGAAGATACGCGGCGGCCGGCCGCTGGAAAGGCAAACGATGCGAGTTACAAGCATGCTTCCCGATGTGCAGTACGCCATGCAGCAGAGCGCGCAAGCTCTTGCGACGGCAGAGCAGCAGGTGTCAACCGGCTTGCGGGTCAACCAGCTTTTCGACGATCCGGCCGCATCGGCCAATATGGTTACGTCGCTGGCCACTTCCGCCAATGTTGACCAATACACCAGCAATGTCACTTCGGTGCTCTCGCAGATGCAGACGGCGGATTCAGCGGTCAGTTCCATCGTGACGTCGCTGAACACTGCTGTAACGATCGGCACCGAAGGCGCCACAGGAACAGTCTCTGCGGCGAACAGCGCGGCTCTTGCCACTCAGGTTGAGGGCCTTCTCACCAACATTATTGGAGTGGCCAATACCTCTTTTCAGGGGGCATTTCTTTTTGGTGGCACGGCCAGCAGCACAGCGCCCTTTGTGGCCGCCTCGGAGACTTATACCTCCGCGAACGGATCGGCTGCGAGCCCTTTGGCCACCACCACCGCGTTGAAAACAGGCTCGGTTACCACCATCAGCGATGCAACCACGGGCGAGACCATGACCTTCAAGGCGGCTGCTGGCAACACCATCGCCACACTGCAAGGCGCTATTGCCAGTGCTGTTTCAGCAGGCACACTTTCTGCGGGCACGACCGCGACCATCAACGCCGCCGGCCAGCTGTCCATCAGCACCAACTCAAGTACCGAG
>Ga0326727_10017183_pt1 | contig 15073 bp, 10 predicted proteins | sample MB2enrmetagenome_FD_207643 | JGI IMG/M metagenome (GOLD analysis project Ga0326727, IMG submission 207643) | Lab enriched peat soil microbial communities from McLean, Ithaca, NY, United States - MB29MY | ecosystem: Environmental > Terrestrial > Soil > Wetlands > Peat | place: USA: New York... | reverse complement strand
TCTGATTGAGACACAGAGTTCCGTTGGCACTGGCGTTGTTGTTGCCGACGATCAGCTGATTGATGGTGGTGTTTACGTTGAGGCTGACTGCCCCTTCATTGATGACGGCGGTGTCCCGGGTATTGTTCGAGCCCGGGTAGTTGGTGTTGTTTGTGTTCCACCCGGCCGTGTTGCCCCAGTTGCTAGTGCCCGTCGTAGCCCAGGTATATGAAGCGCCAGCCATGACACCACCCTCGTCTCTGCCCCGCTGCGCCGGGGAACCGCCCTTCCGGCTCATCGCGGTGCCCCGGACTCGGGTCCGGTGCACCGCTCAGCGGTCGTCGAACAAGCCTTTAGAATCGTACGCAGTTTTTCTCGTTTTGGTTATGGCAGGGTCCGTTTCCGGGGGCAATGGGCAATCTTATAATTTACATTTGCTAATTATACGATTGCGGTTGGGCTTTTGCGAGTTGACAATGGACAAGCAATCGGCCACAAATACCTCCCATGACCCTGGGAAACCGCCATGCGCCCCGGCATTGAAACCCTGCGCAGCCTGCCGCTGTTCAGCGCCTTCAACGCCTCCCTGCTCGGCCGGCTGAACGAGGCCAGCGACCTCGCCCGCTTCGGCCCAAACGAGACCCTCGTCAACGAAGGCGACCAGACCGACGAACTCATTATCCTGCTCTCAGGCTACGTCGCCACCGCCCGCTCACAGCCCGGCGGCGGCGAGGCCCCGACCGACGTGATCGCACCGGTCCGGCCGATCGGCTTCGCCGCCGCGTTGCTCGGGCTGGCCGCGCCGGTCGCCGCCCGGACGGTCACCTCGGCCCGGCTGGTTATCGTTCCCATCCAGGAACTGCGGACGATGCTGGTGGCCGAGCCCCGACTCGGGCTGCCGTTCCTCGACTACGCCCTCTCCGAGCTGAACGAGCGGACCGAGGAGGTCTGCCGGCTCAAATTGCGCTCGGCGGCGCAACGCCTGGCGGACTACCTGCTGGACCTGATCGAAGACCCGGCCGCGAGCCCGGCGCGATTCGTCCTGCCCTACGAAAAGCGCTTCCTGGCCGGCCGGATCGGCTGCTCGCAGCCGAACCTGTCGCGTGCCTTCGCCGCGCTGCGCCCGGTTGGCGTCAGCACCAAGCAGGGGGCCGTCGTCGTGCGCGACATCGCCGCGCTCAGGGCCTTTGCCGGACTTGCCCGGCCGCAGCAGGCAGCCGGCGACACGGCGCCGACAGCCGGATCCACGCCGGGCGGAACGGTCGCACTCTCCGCCTCGTTGCTGCTGGGGCTGCTCGGTCCATTTTTTGTGACGCTTTGCTAGCGTCGGGCGTTCCATGCGAGGAGAAGCCGCCTTGACGGCACAACCCGGCTTTCAGGACATCGTCGAGCAGCCCATTCCGCGGATCAGCATCGTCGACGTCGGCGCCATGGACGAACGGCAGGAACGCTATCATCGGCTGCTGGCGAGCGGGCTGGCGGTGGTTGTCGGCTTCGAACCCAATCCCGAGCAGTTCGCCCGGCTGCAGGGCCGGGGCGGCCCTTACCGGTATCTGCCGCTATGCCTTGGGAAAGGTGGGCCGGCCAGGCTCCATATCACCCGCTGGCCCGGCTGCTCCTCGCTGTTGCAGCCTGATCCGGCGGTCATAGATTTATTCGAAATGATCGGTGCCGCTTCTTTGGACCGAACCAATAATTTCCAGGTCCTGCGGGATGAAGAACTGGAAACGGTTAGGCTGGATGACATTGTCGACCTGAAGGTGGATTACCTCAAGCTCGATGTACAGGGATCGGAACTGGAAATCCTGCGGCACGGCACCCGCAAGCTGGCCGACACCGTGGTCATCGAAACCGAGGTCGAATTCCTGCCGATTTACCGGGAGCAGCCGCTGTTCGGCGACATTCAGGTCTTTCTTCGCGACCAGGGTTTCGTCCTGCACAAGCTGATCGACTGTGCCGGGCGCCCGTTTCGGCCATTTCGTCGGCCGAACCCATACCTGCCGATCAGCCAGCTCCTTTGGGCGGACGCGGTTTTCGTGCGCGACTTCAGCCGGCTGGAAACCTACAGCGACGATGGCCTGCTCAAGGCGGCGGCAGTGCTGGATGTTGTCTATGGCTCGGTCGATCTGGTGGCTCTGCTGCTGGGCGAATATGACCGGCGCCGGGCCACCTCGACGCGGCAGTGCTACATTGAGAAGCTGGGCAGTCGCCAGGTGCTGACGCCCTTCCTGAACGTCAAGGAAGCACCCTAGCCCGCCAGCCACGCCGCCCGGTCCGGACCGTCCAGATGCCATCGAGTCCTCCTCCTTCGCCCGACGCAACGCCGGACCGGCGCGAGGGCGACCGCCGGCGGCGCCTGATCCACGAGGCCTACGGCACCGGCGCGCGCATCCGTCTGCTCGGCGACGCGCCCGGCTTCGGCGGGAACGTCGTCGTTGTCGATCTCGACGACGGCCCGCAGCATTGCCGACTCCTCGGCACGTTCCGGGCTGCCTCGGACTCTCCGCCCGGCACCGATCGGGGGGTCATTGCGCTCTCCGTGATGGATCTGATCTCCCCCTCGCGGCTGGTGCTTCATTACGAGCAACTGATGTCGCTTGCCCTGGCGTTGTGCGCGCGGCCGGCGACGGCGCTCCTGCTCGGGGTGGGCGGCGCGGCGATGTGGCGCTTCCTGCGGGCCCACCTGCCGGCGTGCACCACGACCCTGGTCGAGAAAGACGCCACCATCGAGGTGATCGCCCGCCGCTGGTTCTACCTGGACCAGCCCGTCGTCATCGATTCGGGCGAGCATTTCCTGGCCGGCACGACCGGGCATTTCGACGCGATCCTGGCCGATCTCAACGACGCGCACGGCTCGCTGCTGCCGGCGCCGGAGGTCTGGGCGCATTGCCTCGACGCGTTGGCGCCGGGAGGCTGCCTCGCCACCAACTGGCCCGATCACGCCACCAACGGCGGGGTAAGACCGAGCGCTGAGGCACAGGCCGCGCTGGCCCGTGCACGGGGCCACGACTGTTTCTTCATCGCCCGGCGCGGTCTAGCCGACAACATCGTGCAGTACGTGTGCGCCGCCGAGGGCCGCGGCCCCGCGGCCCTCGCCGGTGCACTGGGGCGGCTTGCCACCGAACACGGCCTCCCCGACGGCGACCGCATTCTCGAGGACTGCATCGTCTCCCCCGCGTTTCCCGTGGCAGGGTGAGCACCATGGGCACTGCCCCCTATCGCGTTCGAAATCGCAACGCTATCGTGGCCCGGCTGTGCCGTGCCCGGGATGAGAAGATTTCCATGACATTGCGTTGCCGTTCCATCCTGGGCTGGCCCGGGCGATGAGTGGACAGCCAGGCGGCTTCGCCGGCGCCGGATGGGCCGGGTGGCGGTCAGCCGCGCCGATGGAGATGGCGGCCCGCGACTGGCGCGCCGGCGACTACGCTGCCGCCGCTGAGCGCTGCCACGGGATTCTCGCCGGCAATGCCTGGCATTTCGATGCCCTGCACCTGCTCGGCGTGGTGTGCCTTGAGCGGGGGCAATTCGACGAAGCCATCACCGTTCTCGATCGCGCCGTGCGGGTCCGGCCCGGCGATGCGACCGCCTGCTTTAACTTCGGCAACGCGCTCGCGGGTCGGGAACGCCACGAGGAGGCGGTCGGGGCCTTCCGTCGGGCGGTGGCCCTGGCGCCCGGTTCCATCGACGCCTTCAACAACCTGGGCAATGCGCTGGCCGCATTGCGCCGGCACGAGGAGGCCATCGAGTGCTTCCGGCAGGCGCTGGCGATCCACCCCCGCCATCCGCCGGCGCTGTTCAACCTCGGCAAGCGGCTGGCGGAACTTGGCCGGCTGGACGAGGCGCTGGAAAGCTTCCGCGGCGCGCTGGAGAGTGCCGGACCGAAGGCGGACCCCGCCAGGCTCGCCGACATCCATGATGAAATCGGCCACGTGCTGATGGAACTTGGCCGGCCCGAGGAAGCGCTGGCCTGCACGCGCGCCATGCTGGCGTTGCGCACCGATCCGGGCAGGGCGGAATGGTGCGCGAGCCTGGTGCTGCTCGCGCTCGGCCGGTTCGCCGAGGGTTGGGAGAAATACGAGTTCCGCTATGCCGTCGAAGGCCGTGAGCCGCCGCACGCCAGGGCGCGCGTGCTCGATCTCGCCGAGGTGCCGGGCAAGCGGGTCCTCGTCTGCGCCGAACAGGGCTTCGGCGACATCATCCTGTTCGCCCGCTATGCGCCCCTGTTGGCGCGCGCGGGTGCCGTGGTGTCGCTCGCCGTCTACCCGGAGCTCAGCTCCCTGCTCGGCGAGATGGACGGCATCGCCGGTGTGGTCGAGCCCGACCGGGAGGACCCCTCCTTCGACCTGGTGACCGCGTTTCCGAGCCTGCCGCTCGCCTTTCATACCGAACTCGCCAGCATTCCCGCCGAAGTGCCCTATCTGCGGCCGCCGGCGGCCCGCCTCGCCGCCTGGCGGGAGCGGCTCGGCCCCAGACGCCGGCCGCGCGTTGGCCTCTGCTGGTGGGGATCGCAGCACATCCCACGGCGGTCGATGGCGCTCGCCACCCTGGCGCCGGTGCTGGCCCGGACCGATCTCGATATCCACATCGTGCAAAAGGAACTCCCGCCGGCGGATCGGGAATGGCTGGCGGCCCATCCCGCAATACAGGAGCACAGCGAGGCGCTCGCCGATTTCGCCGACACGGCGGCGCTGCTCTCCTCGCTCGACCTGGTCATCACCGTCGACACCGCGGTCGCGCATCTGGCCGGAGCGCTGGGGCGGCCGGTATGGATCATGCTTCGATCCGGCGCGGACTGGCGTTGGCTGTCGGGTCGTGACGACAGCCCGTGGTATCCGACGGCGCGCCTGTTCCGCCAGCAGCAGCCTCTCGACTGGGACCCGGTCGTGGCGGCAGTGTCGCGGGCGCTCGCCGAGCACGCTTTTCAGGACTGCCCCCCATGAGCAATGCTGTCCAGGCCGCCGCATCGTCGCTGCCGCTGTTTCACCACAGCATCGAGCCGCTCAATGTCGACCTGCACGCGGGCCTGAGGCTCAACCGTGGCGCCGGCTTCGGCTTCAGCGCGGGCATGGCGACGGTGCCGATCGGGCTTGGCGAGTTCGAGGCGGCCGCGCACAGCTACCCGATCCTGTTCACCGACACCAACCCGCCCGTTCCGGTGGTGCTGCTCGGATTTCGCCCGGGCTGGAACCTGTTTGTCAACGAGCTGGGTGGCTGGCTGCCGGGCGCCTATGTCCCGGCGCTGGTTCGGGCCTTTCCCTTCGCCATCATCGAAGACGCCGCGACCGGAACGCGCCAGTTCGGTTTCGAGGCCGACGCCGCCTGCATCAGCCCCACAACCGGCCTGCCGCTGTTCGAGGGCGGCCAGCCGACGGGCGTCGTGAAGGAAGCGGTGGCCTTCTGCGAGGCATGCCAGGCCGAGATGAACGCGAGCCGCGCTTTCGCCGCAGCGCTCGACCGCGTCCGGCTGCTCGAGCCGCAAACGGCGACGATCGAGCCCAGAGGCGGCGGCAAGGTGAGCATCGACGGGTTCCGCGTCGTCGATCGCAATCGGCTGGCGGGGGTGCATGACGAGGTGATGCTGGCGTGGCGGTGGCGCAACTGGCTGCTGCCGCTCTATGCCCACCTGCTTTCCATGGCGAACTGGACACCGTTCACGGAGCTGGCGATCAACCAGCTCGCCGCGAGGCAATAGAACTCATGCCGACGATTCAGGAAGCGCTCGAGATCGCCAATGCGCATCTGAGGGCCGGCCGGCTTGCCGAAGCCGAGGGCATCTATCGGCAGGTTCTCACCTTCGAGCCGCATCACGGGACCTGCCTGCACGCCCTGGGGCTGATCGAATTCCGGCGCGCGAACTTTGCCAGGTCCATTGACCTGATCGAGCTGTCGTTGCTGCAGAATCCGAACGACGCCGAGGCGCACGCGCATCTGGGGGCCGCGTTGCAAAACGTCGGGCGGCCCGAGGATGCTGTCAGCCATTTCGAGGCGTCGCTGGCAGCCAGGCCGGATGATGCCGAGACCCACTGCAATTTGGGCATGACGTTGCGCGGCCTTGGCCGGCTGGACGAGGCAGCCGAGCATCTTCGGCGTGCGCTCGCACTGCGCCCGAACTATCCTGAGGCACACAGTTTCCTCGGGATCGTCATGCTGGGCCTGGGCAAGCCCGAGGAGGCCATCGCATCCCTCAGGCGTGCGCTGGCACTGCGGCCGGAAGACCCCGACCTGCACAACAACCTCGGTGTCGTATTGATGGACCAGGGCAGGGCCGAGGAAGCCATCGCCCGCTACGAGCAGGCGCTGGCGCTTCGGCCGGACTACGCCGACGCCCACCTCAATTACGGCGCCGCTCTCACCCAGCAGGGCCGGCACGACGAGGCGGTTGGGCGGTTTCATCGGGTGCTGGCGCTCAAGCCCGACAACGTCGATGTGTTGCTGAAGCTGTCGGCGGCTTCGGGAATCCGGCTGCAACGGGACGAAGCGGTGGCAAGCCTCGAACGGGCGCTGGCGATCCGGCCCGATATCCCCGCCGCGCGGATCGCGCTCTGCATGGCGCAGACGCCGATCCTCTATCAAGACATGGTGGAAGTCGACGCATGCCGCGCCGGCTATCGCGATTGCCTCAGCCGGCTGATCGCCGATTACGAACAAGGCCGCGTGCCCGGCGACCTTGCCACGGCGGTCGGCTCGAGCCAGCCGTTCTACCTTGCCTATCAAGGCTACAACGACCGCGAATTGCAGGGCCTTTACGGAACGCTGATGTGCCGCGCCGTCGCCGAGCATTATCCGCAGGTGCCGCTGCCGCCGCCGCCCGGCCCCGGCGAAAAGGTGCGGGTCGGCATCGTCGCCGGCCTGTTCCGCCACCACACGGTCTGGAAGCTGCTGATGAAGGGCTGGCTGACCCAGATCGACCGCGATCGGTTTCAGATGTTCGCCTATCATACCTCGCCTCACCAGGACAGCCACACGGAGCTTGCCCGGACGCTGTGCGAACGGTTCGTCCAGGGCCCCCTGCCGGTCGAGCGCTGGCGCGAGGAGATCGTCAAGGATGCGCCGCACGTGCTGCTTTATCCGGATATCGGCATGGATCCCGGTGCCGGCCAGCTCGGTGCCCACCGCCTGGCGCCCGTGCAGTGCGTCACGTTCGGACATCCGAACACGACCGGCTATCCTACGCTCGACTACTTTCTCAGCAGCGCAATGATGGAGCCCCCCGACGCCGAGCAGCACTACACTGAACGCCTGATCCAGTTGCCCAATCTGGGCATGTACTATGAGCCGCTCGAGACCGACCCGGTCGCGCTCGATCGGGCCCAGCTCGGGCTGCGGGCGAATGCAACCGTTTACTGGTCGGGGCAGTCGCTGTTCAAGTACCTGCCGCGGTTCGACGACCTTTACGCACGTATCGCCCACGATGCCGGTGATTCCCAATTTGCCTTCATCCAGTTCGCCTCGGGTCGGCAGATCGACCGGCTGTTCCGGGAGCGGCTCGACCGCGCCTTCGCGAAGGTCGGGCTGGCTGCCCGGGATTACTGTGTTTTCCTGCCGCGGCTGCCGACAGAGGTCTTCGTCGCGGCGATCGGCCAAAGCGATGTCGTGCTCGATACCCCGGGCTGGGCGGGCGGCAACACCACCCTCGAAGGGCTGGTACATGATGTCCCCATCGTGACCTGGCCGGGACCGCTGATGCGCGGCCGGGTGACGATGGCGATCCTGCAGCGGACGGGCATTACGGAAACCATCGCGGGCACGCTCGACGATTATGTCGAAATCGCGGTTCGCCTGGCGCGTGACGTTCCCTGGCGGCAGTCATTGAAGCAACGAATGGCCGAGAACAAGCACCTCGTGTACCGCGATCGCGCATATATTGCGGCCCTCGAGGATTTCTTATGGCGGGTGGCGCATGGTGAAAGTGCCCAATAGGGCAAATGCACTGTTGGCTCGCCTGCGCGAGCGGTCGCTGCCGGTCATTCGGGTAAGGAACCAGAGCGATGGTTGACTATTCCGAATCCCGGCTACTGGAATGGTTCGCCTCGCCCTTCGTCGACGACGGCCTGTTCATCGAGCGGCTTGGCGGCAGCAAGAGCGGGTCAGAGGCGATGCGGCGCTATCTGGCGCTGCCCGACCGTATCCCGTCCGGCGGTGTCGCATTTTTTGACCGGGATTATTACTGGCGCTGCAATCCAGACGTTCTGGCTGCCGAATTAGACCCGCTCGGCCATTTCATCGGCTGGGGAGTCCGCGAGAAGCGCTCGCCACACCCCCTGATCGACATCGGCCACATGCTGGCCATCGACGCAGACCTGCTGCCGACGCCGCCGACGGCCGAGGCATTGCATGACGTGCTGTGCCGCAATCTGGTCGATCCCAGTCCTCATTTTTCGCTGGAATTCTATCGTAGCCAGCTGGGCGGCGCCGAGCCGATCAAGGACGGGCTGCTGCGCCACTTCCTTGAAAAGGGCATCATGCAAGGGCTCAAGCCACATCCGTCTTTCGATCCGATCACATATTACTGCTGGGACAGCAACCAAACGTTCGATGTTCGTTCCGCGCTTCGCAATTTCGTGCTGCTCAGCGGCGCGTTGCAGGAACCACAGGGAAACCTGCCGACGGAGGGCCAGGCCGCCACGCTGTTCCGCGCCAAGGCCGACGCGATGCAGTTGTACTTTCGGCGGGATCCCTTGCACTTCGAGGTTGCCGGCACCCCCGACCTCAGCGTGGTTGTCGTCCTGCACGACAATTTTGCGCTGACCCTGCTGGCACTGGCGTCGCTGCGGTCGAGCCATGCCGGCCCCATTGAGCTGATCCTCATTGACTCGGGTTCGACCGGCGAAACAAAACACCTGCCCCGATACGCCAGCGGGGCCACCTTGCTGCGTTTCGGCAGCGACATCGGCTTCGTGCGCGTGCAACGCCGCGCTGGAAGTTATCTCTGCCGATACCGTGCTCCTTCTCAGGAACAACCTGGAATTTACCCGGGGCGCGGTCGCTGCGGCGCTGCAGCGGCTTCGGTCGGACGCCTCGATCGGGGCGGTCGGCGGCAAAGTGATGCGGGCGCACGGGCCGCTGCAAGAGGCCGGCTGCATTGTTTGGCGCGACGGTTGGACGGCCGCCTACCAAGGCGGTCAATCGCCGCTCGCACCGGAGGCGAATTTCGTTCGCGACGTCGACTTCTGCTCGACCGTCTTTCTGCTCGTCAGGACCTCCCTGTTGCGTGACCTGAGTGGCTTCGACGATGCCTTCGCCGCTGCCTTCGAAGACACCGATCTCTGCCTGCGCATCCGTGAGGCTCACCAGCGGGTCGTCTTTGACCCGGCAGTGATGGTGCGTCGTCTCGAAGCCGACGCCTCGCCGCCAGCCGCCGAGCCGCTTCAGCGGGTGCAGTCGGGGCACGACATTTTTCCAATCGGCCTTTGCCAGCAGGTTTTCGAACGAGGCGGCGCGGCGCATGGTCGCGGGTACCTCGCCAGCCGGCAGTAGTGGATCATGCACGGGCACGCGCATGCCGATGCCGGCCGTCATGCCGGCGAGGTGCCGGCCAGCCCGGCCGAACCCGACGACGCCCAGCAGCAGCGATGGTGGATCGATAGGTGGATCCTGACTGCCGGCTCCTCGACAAACGGCCCATGGCCCAATTAAGCACGGCAATCTACGGCGTCGCGTCGTCCCCAAGATCCCACCATAGGCCTGCAAAAGCGGCAAGCCCCTCGCGTGCCGGGGCGATCAGCAGGTGCTCGTTCGGTCCGTGCTGTTTGCAGCCGTTGTAGCTGTGCGGGATCCACACCAGCGGGGTGTGCAGATGGTCAACGAACACGTCGCCCGGCATTCCGCCGCCGCCGTTCGGAATAAGCTGTACGCGGCGGCCCAGGGTGCGCTCCATGCTGGCCTTGACGAAGCCCACCCAGGGGTCGTCCGGGCCGGTGCGGCTGGCCGGCATGTGGACGCAGGCGTGCTCGATGGCGATCTCGGGGAAGCCCGCGGCATCGAGGTGCGCGCGCAGCGCCGGCTCGAAGCGCGCCGGGTCGGCATCCACCGTGTAGCGGATCTGGCAATGCGCCCGGGCATCCGGGGCGACGGCGTTCATCGGGTTTTCCGGCCGGCCCGAGACCATCGCCAGCACGATGAAGCTGGTCCAGCCGTAGATCTTCTCGGCCGAGGTCAGCCCCGGCTCGCCCCAGTTCGGATCGATCGTCGCCGCCTCGCCTTCGCTCAGCAGCTCGCAGCCCGCCAGCACCGCGCGCACCGGCCCCGGCAGGCCGCCCTGCGGCAGCCAGTCCCGCACGAGGATCCTGCCGTGGCGGTCGCAGATGGCGCCGATCGCGTGCGCGAGCACGATCGCCGGATCCGGGATCACGCCGCCCCAGTTGCCGGAATGCACGCCCCCGGGCCGCAGCCGCAGCACGAGGTCGAAGTGGAAGCTGCCGCGCGTGCCGGTCGAGAGGGTGGGGATGTGCGAGGCGACCCGCGGGCCGTCGCTGGCGATCAGCACGTCCGCCCGGAGGCTCTCGGCGTGGCTTGCGACGAACGCCCTGAGGCCAATCGAGCCGCGTTCCTCGCTGGTTTCCAGCACCAGCTTCAGGTTGAAGCCGAGCCTCTCCTGGCGTTCGGCCAGCACGCATTCCAGCGCGGTCAGGTTCAGCGCGTGCTGGCCTTTGTTGTCGGCGGTGCCGCGGCCATACCAGCGATCGCCCTGCTCGGTCAGCAGCCACGGCTTCAGGGGGGCGTCCCACTGCTCGTCCAGTCCGCGCACGGTGTCGCCGTGGCCGTAGGTCAGCACGGTCGGGCGTTGCGGATCCTCGATCCGTTCGGCGGCGAGAATCGGCCCCAGGCCCTTGACCGGGTTCGGGTGGATGGCGACGACGAACCCCATGCGTTCGAGCCAGGGGCGGATCGCGCCCTCCAGGTAGCGTGCGACGTCCGCCTCGTGGGCGGGGTCCTGCGAGGTGGAGGGGATGGCGACGAGGTCCGCCAGCCGGTCGCGGAACCTGCCGGTATCGAAGAACGCCAAGGCACTGGCGATTGCGCCCGACCGTGTGCCCATCGTGGATCCTCCGTTAGTGGGCTGGGGTTCCGACCGCCCAGCGCGCCACGATCCGATGGAGGTCGGCGAGGCGGAGCGGCTTGGCCAGGTAGTCGTCCATGCCCGCCGCCAGGCAGCGGGCGCGGTCGCCTTCGACCGCATTTGCCGTCAACGCCACGATCGGCGTGCGCCGGCCGAACGCCGGCTCCCGCTCGCGCATCGCCGCGGTGGTCGCGAAGCCGTCCATGTCGGGCATCCGCCAGTCCATGAACACCATAGCGAAACGACCCGGCAAGAATCTGTCCAGGGCTTCCCGGCCGCTGGTGGCGGTCTCGACCTCGCAGCCGATCCGCTGGAGCATGCCCGATGCCACCAGCAGGTTCGCCGGGTTGTCCTCGACCAGCAGCACGCGCGCGGTGATCGGCGCTTGCTCCGCCGGCTCGGCCAGCGGCGGCGGCGCTGCCGCCGATGCCCGGCGGACGCGGGCGGTGAAACGGAACACCGCCCCTTGCCCCGGCGTGCTGCTGACCGAGATGCTGCCGCCCATCAGTTCGCACAGCTCCCGACAGATCGCCAGCCCGAGCCCGCTGCCGCCGTGGCGGCGCGTGGTCGAGCCGTCGCCCTGGACGAACGCCTCGAAGATGCAGGCCTGCTTGTCGGCGTCGATGCCGGGGCCGGTGTCCTCGATGGTGAAGGCCAACAGCAGGCTGTCGTCGTGCACGTCCTCTGCCGCCACCCGCAGCGCGATCCGGCCGCGCTCGGTGAATTTCACCGCGTTGTCCAGCAGGTTGATCAGCACCTGGCGCAGCCGGTAGGGATCGCCCACCAGGTGGCGGGGAACCGCGGAGGGCAGCAAGGTGACGATCGACAGGCCGCGGTCGAACGCGGTATCGCGGAACGGCGCCGCCACCTCCTCGATCAGGCGGCCGAGCTCGAACGGCACCGCCTCGATCTCGACCCGGCCGGCCTCGATCTTCAACAGGTCGAGCACGTTGCTGACCAGCCCCAGCAGAGCATCGCCGGACTGGCGGGCGGTGGCGGCGTATTCGCGCTGCACCGGGGTCAGCCGGGTGTGCAGGAGCAGCTCGGTCAGGCCGATCACGGCGTTCAGCGGCGTGCGGATCTCATGGCTGATGGTGGCCAGGAACTGCGACTTCGCCTCGCTGGCTGCCTTGGCATTCCTGACCGCTTCCGCCAGTTCCTGGGCCAGCCGCTCGTTGCGCAGGCGCTCCAGCAGCGCCTCCACCACCGAGGCATGCGCACCCTTGAGCAAGATGATGAGCAGGCCCGCGTAGATCACCGACAACACGGCGAGCGCGGCGTCGATGCGGTCGGTCGCGACCAGGCCGTAGGCCAGCCCGGGCGGCAGCACGGCCAGCAGGATGAAGGCCTGCGCGGCGGCCGGGATCGCCAGTGAGGTGGCCACGGCGGCCGCGGCCACGGCCACGATGACGCAATCGACGAAGCTCTGCATATCCGCCCCGGCACCCCACACGACGGCAACGCCGAACAGTCCCCACAATGCGCCGGCCATCCCCGAAAGCACGATCGCCCAAAGCCGCAGCCGGTCCACCACCTCGGCCGGGCAGTCGGGTTCGACCGAGCGGATCCGCCGGAACAGCAGGAGACGGAACAGGGCGAGCACGGCGACCGCTGCCAGCCAGCCCGCCAACGCGCCGGCGACGGCCGCCGAGTAGAGCATCGCCGCCACGGCGCCGGCGCCGATGATATTGCCCAGCGCCGCAACCGGAAGCTGGCGCCCCATGGCCAGCAGTTGCAGGCGCCGGATTGCCGTGCGTTCCTCGGCCGTGACCGGCGGCGAGCCGGTCCGGCACGCATCCTGCCGGCCCAGCCGCGCGGGGTGAGAGAGAATGGCCCGCAGCATCAACCCGCCGCTCTTCCTGTCCTTGCCGGCGGCACGAACCGCCCCCGCCGGCACATCGGCACCACAGCAGATTACGAGCCGTTACTATCCCATACAAATCGTCCACGGGGCGCGATTTTTGTGGAGGCCAGGGGCGCTGCCCCTGGACCCCGTCAGGGATCGAGCGACCCGGGCAGCGCCCCTGGGCTTCAGCCAACCCCGGCAACCCTATGACATTCCTATGGGTCTTCGCGCGGGCTGCCATCGTTTCCCTATGGCAGTACCCTTATGGGTCGGCCGTAAACTCCTGGGGGATGGCGCCGTGTCCGATGCGCTGATGGTGGCCTTCATCGTCCTGGCGGTGATGGGACCGCTCGCCTTCGCCGACCTCTGTCGACGGGTCTGAAAGTCCAGTGACCTTCGCCGGCGCAGGCCAGCTGCTGATCTTCCTGGGGTTGTTGCTGGCCACCGTGCGGCCGCTCGGTGGCTACCTGCAACGGGTGTTCGCCGGCGAGACGACGGTGTTGTCCCCGCTGCTCAGGCCCATCGAGGGCGAGCTTTATCGTCTGGGGGGCGTGCGGCCGGAGGAGGAGCAGGGCTGGCACCGCTACGCCGTGGCCTTCATGGTTTTCCACTTGCCCGGCATGCTGCTGCTCTATGGGCTGCTCAGGCTACAGGCCGCGCTCCCGCTCAATCCGGCCCATCAGGGGGCCGTCGCGCCGGATCTGGCGCTGAACACCGCGGTCAGCTTCGCCACCAACACCAGCTGGGAGTCCTATGGCGGCGAAACCACGCTAAGCCATCTCTCGCAAATGGCCGGGATCGCGGTCCAGAGCTTCCTGTCGGCGGCCGCGGGCCTGGCGGTCGCGATGGCGCTGGTGCGCGGCTTTGCCCGCCGCGGCTCCGCGACCGTCGGCAATTTCTGGGTCGACGTCACCCGGGCGGTCCTCTACGTGGCGCTGCCGATCTCGGTGCTCGCCGGCCTGGTGCTGGCCTGGCAGGGGGTGCCGCAGAGCCTCGCCGGGCCGGTCGCGGCAACCACACTGGAAGGGGCGGGGCAGGCGATCTCGCTCGGGCCGGCGGCCTCCCAGGAGGCGATCAAGCTCTTGAGCGGCGACGGCGGCGGCTTCTTCAACGCCCAGTCCGCACATCCCTTCGAGAACCCGACGGCGCTCACCAACCTGCTCGGCATCCTGCTGATGCCCCTGCTCGGGGCGGCCCTGACCAATACCTTCGGCCGCATGATCGGCAACGAACGGGAGGGCTGGGCGCTGCTGGTGGCCATGCTCGCACTCCTGGTGGCCGGCGCGCTCGTGCTGGAGGCGGTCGAGGGCGCCGGCAACCCGCTGCTGGCCGCCGCCGGGGTGGATCAGCACCTGGGCAATCTCGAAGGCAAGGAGGTCCGCTTCGGCGTCGCCGGCTCGGCGCTGTTCTCCGAGCTGGGCACCGCGACCTCCTCAGGCGCCGTGAACGCGATGCACGACAGCTACCTGCCGCTGAGCGGCCTCGTGCTGCTGGCTAACATGATGCTGGACGAGGTGATCATCGGCGGCCCAGGGAGCGGCCTGTTCGGCATGTTGCTGTTCGCCGTGGTCGCGGTGTTCGTCGGCGGGCTGATGATCGGCCGGACACCGGAATACGTCGGCAACAAGATCGAGGCCCGCGAAATCAAGATGGCCATGCTGGCGATCCTGGTGGTGCCGGCCGCATCGCTGACCCTGACCGCCGTAGCGGTGGTGATTCCCGCCGGACTGGCGGGACTGGGCAACGCCGGGCCGCATGGGTTCGAGGAGGTGCTCTACGCCTACACCTCCGCTGCCAACACCAACGGCAGCAGCCTCGCGGGGCTTTCCACCAACACGCCGTTCTATAACCTGACGCTCGCTCTTGCGATGGCAGTCGGGCGCTTCCTGGTGGCGGTGCCGGTGATCGCGCTGGCCGGCTCGCTGGCCACCAAGCGACGCGTCGCGTCCTCGACCGGCACGCTCAGCACCACCGGCCCCCTGTGGATCGGCCTGCTGATCGGCGTGATCGTCATCGTCGGCGGCCTGACCTATTTCCCGGCACTGGCCCTTGGGCCGGCAGCGGAACACTGGGCCATGCTGCGCGGCGCGACGTTCTGAAGGCCAGGGGCGCTGCCCCTGGACCCCGCCAAGGGCCGAGAGGCCCTTGGAACCCACCCTTTGGAGGGGAGTTGAGGGAGGGGGCGAGGC
>Ga0326727_10017182_pt1 | contig 15073 bp, 15 predicted proteins | sample MB2enrmetagenome_FD_207643 | JGI IMG/M metagenome (GOLD analysis project Ga0326727, IMG submission 207643) | Lab enriched peat soil microbial communities from McLean, Ithaca, NY, United States - MB29MY | ecosystem: Environmental > Terrestrial > Soil > Wetlands > Peat | place: USA: New York... | reverse complement strand
CGGACGGTAAAACCGCCAAAGGGCGCTGGTACGGCTATTTCCTGGGCGCGATGCCCCGGCCGGTCGAAACCAAAGCCTTAATCGGCTGCGGTATCTGGGAAAACGAGTACGTCAAGGAAAACGGTATTTGGAAATTCAAGAAACTCTTCTGGAACGACATTTTCTGCAGTCCGCTGGACGAAGGCTGGGTGAAGAACCCGTTCCAGGGGCACCCGATGAAAACCGTCGCATCCAGCCCGGATTATCATTTCCAGCATTATCCCTCGGGCTTTATTCTCCCATACCATTATAAGAACCCGGTGACCGGCAAATAAAAAAATGACCGGAGAGAAGAAGATGAAGAGAGCTTATGCGGATATCCCAGAAGGACAAATGCATTACTGCACGGAAGGGAAAGGTGAGCCGGTGCTGTTGCTGCATATGGCGGTGGCGTCATCGGACGAATTCGCGCGGGTGATGCATATTATCTCACCGCAATACTGGGCCATTGCCATTGATTTTCTGGGTTTCGGCGACTCCGACCCGGCCCCGCGTCAATATCAGATTATTGACCATGCCCACACGGTCATCAGCTTCATGGATGCGCTGGGCATTAAAAAAGCGCACATCGCCGGGCAGTTCTTCGGCGCGGAAATTGCCGTGGAAGTAGCCGTCAACTGGCCGAAACGGGTGAACAAACTGGTTCTAGCCGGCGCCGAATTCTGGGAAGAAAGTCAGGCCGTGGACTTGAAGGAGCCGGATAATTTCACCACCGCTGTGGAAATTAAAAAAGACGGTTCCCACCTGTTGGAATGGTGGCGGCGGTCCTGCCTCTGGGGCGACTATCCGCTGGATATCCTCGAGGAACGGGTAATTGAGTACGTCAAAGCCGGGCCGCGGGGCGAAGAGGCGCATTGGGCCGGCGGCGAATATAACTCCAAGACCCGGTTGCCGCTGATTACCCGGCCGACGCTGATTCTGGATGCCACCGGGTTTCCGCTCCATTCCCGCTCCAAGGTCATCCAGCAGATGATTCCCGGCGCCAAACTGACTACCGTCCAAAACGGCCCGATGTACTGCGACCGGGCGATGCCTAAAGAATACGCCGGGGCTATCCTCGACTTCTTGAATTCGGGAGGTTAATTTTGAAATCAGATAATTTAGCCGCACAAATAGATGCATTAGAAGCAACAATCAGGCAGCTGGCAGTAAAAGTCCGGATGAGCGAAGATATTGAAGCGATTAAAAAGCTGCAGCGGGCCTATGGCTACTATCTGGAGCACTGGCAGGAAGAAGAATTAATCGGTTTGTGGTCGCACCGGCCGGACATCTCCGTGGAAATTAATGATTTCGGCCTTTTCAAAGGCTGGGAGGGCATTAAAAGCTGTTTCCATTTTGAGGACCATTATCCGGCCTACGGGCACGCTAAAAAAGCGCCGCCGGAATACCTGCATATCCTGATACCCTTGGATGGTATTGTGGATGTGGACCCGGACGGCATCAATGCCAAAGGCCGCTGGTATGGCTACTTCCTGGGGGCGATGCCGCGGGAGGGCCAAACCCGGGCCTTAATCGGCTGCGGTATATGGGAAAACGAGTACGTCAAGGAAAACGGTATCTGGAAATTCAAGAAACTCTTCTGGAACGAGATTATCAGCAGTCCGCTGGAAGAAGGATGGGTTAAAAAGCCCTCTATTTTGAATCCGCCGCACCGTTACAGTCCGCCGTCCGGCCCGAATACCGTTTTTGCGCCATATCCTTCCGGTTACATCCTGCCTTACCATTATAAGAATCCTATCACCGGGAAATAAAGCCAGCGCTTAAAACAACGGCACAATTATGCAAAAAGGGATGTTCAAATCATCCCTTTTTGTTTTTCCGGGGCCACGGTATTGAGAGAAGCTCGTTTCGGAAAACGATAATTTGTACCGCCAGCAGCAGCATCACGATGTCAATCGCCAGACTCTGGTTGCTTAACAACGGCCGTGCCAGCCCGAAACAGTTGCAGGTCGGGATTTTCAGGTGTATCGCCAGCGCGGCGATTTTGGAGGCAGTGAAACTGATGAGCATCAGGCCCGCGATTCCGGCCGTTATTCTGAGGACAATCCCCAGAATCAGCAGCATCCCGGTGATTATTTCGAGGTAGGGCAGGACGTGGCCGTACAGCGAGCCTAAAACCGGCGGTAATATTTTGTACTGGTTAATTTCACTTATCAGGGCATTAATCGTGTGAATTTTAGCAAAACCGGCAAAGATAAAAATACCGCCTAATATCAGCCGGAATACCAGTGAGGTATAACTGCTGCGCAAAACACTTAACATAATAACTTTAAACTTTTTACGCTGTCGGTAAATCAGCCAGGCAATGGCGATAATCACAGCCGTTGCCAGTATCGCTGCCGCGATGACTCCTGAAATCATCCAGGCGGTCCAAACCCGGGAAAAACTCGCTGTGACCTGCGTATCCGAATTCAGTGTCAGCGAGGTTTCGGCTGAATTTGAGGTGGTGACGTTGGATGTCCAATGTGTAAATTTCCAGCCTTTGGCCGGTGTGGCTTTCAGGTGAATCACGGCGCCTTGGGGATAATAATATTGGCCGGGGGCGGGAGAAACATTTCCGCTGCCGTGTGTTACGACAGTCAACATCGGCGTTATTGGCGTGAAAGATGCCTGCACTGCAATATTGCAGGTCATATAGACCGTAGCCGGATTATCCGTGCTGTTATAATTGGACCCACTCCAGGCAACAAAACGGTATCCCGGTTCCGGCAGCGCTTGCAACGTCACCTCCACCATGGAGCCAAAAACAAAGTTGGACAAACCGGGATTTACCGGTTTGCCATCCACCGTTACGGTGCCGCCGCTGCCACTAACAACCACGGTCAGTGTAAATGGGGGAGCAGCTCAGGCCGCGGCAGGTTTAGCATTGATGACTGTTAGCGTCAACACAGCCAACAGACAAATCAACACGCTGAAAATTTTCTTTTTCAATTTCTTTTTCCGCTGGCTGCCTGCGTTGGAAAGTCATGCAGTCACGCAGTCAGGTAGATTATAGCACAACGGCTGCGGATAACCGGAAATTTATTATTTCCCACACCTGATAACAGAACGCATTGATAAAATACTCAATCAATGTTACATAAAGGAATCATTTTCGATTAATCAATTTATCTGGAAAATAAATTGTCCTGATTTACGCCAATTTCACAGCCGTCCGGAGTTTTAACGCGATTTTGTAGTGTTGACAAGTTTGTTTGCGTGTGCTAACATTCATTTCAAAATTATGATATTCACTAGTGGAATTTCATAAATTTTAGATATAAATTAAGAGTGTAAATCCGTTTATTTTTCACTACATTCTAAGGAGGTGCAGGCGTAAAATATAATCCCTGAATAATAGTCAGTCTGACATAGGCTGGAAATTTGGGAAGCAAACCACCACAGGGGGAAATAATACTCTAAAAGGATGTGAATCGATGAAAAAATCTTTAATAGTTTTATCCACCTGTCTTTTAGCCGCTGCTTTGGTCGGTATGTCCCTTGCGGGCTGCTCAAAGACTACAACGACGACTACCACGGCCGTAACTACCACTACTCAGGCCCTTCAGCAGGCGACGATTACCATCGGCGTTGATACCCCATTAACCGGCGGTGCCGCTCCCTGGGGCTTATCTGAAATGCACGGCGTGACGCTGGCCTGCGATGACTTCAATTCCGCCGGCGGCCTGACTGTCGGTAACACCCATTATACTTTCCAGGTTGAAGCGCTCGACGATAAGTATGATACCGCGACCACAACTAATAATATCAATCAGATGATTTACACGGACGGTATCAAATTCATGTTCACCTTCCAGACGGAGGGTTCATTGGCCCTTGCTCCCACATTAACCACACAAAAGATATTGAATTTTACGGTTGTGAATGACGACCGGATTATCGCTCAGCCGGCAGATGCCTATACTTACAGAACGTATATGGGTTTCTCCGTCCAGGCTAACGATTATATCAAGTGGATACAGCAAAATTATCCCAATGCCCACAGTCTTGCCGTTTTGACCACTAATGATACCAACGGCACCGTGACCGAGGGCTATGCCAAGACCGCGGCAGCTGCGGCCGGCCTGACCTACCTCTCCCCGATTTTTTATGATGACGGCACCACCGATTTCACTCCGTTTGTCACCAAGATTTTAGCGGAAAAACCGGATATCATTTTAACTATCGGCGACCCGACCGGTGATGTGGCATTAATCGCCAAGACACTTACCGGAATGGGGTTCACCGGTATCCATGCCACCGGTATCGTCGGGGCTTCCGACCTGTTAGGCGCCGGTGCGGCCCAAACCGATATTAACGGCATGTTAACTCTAAATATGCCGCTGGTCCCCGGCGGTCAGATATCCTCTGTTGCTTTAGGTTTACCGGCCAGAGAAGATGCCCGGTGGGGTGCACATTATTGCTGCACCTGGGACTTCTACTCCGAAGCAACCATTATGCTGGATGCGATGAAACAGGCGGACAGCGTGGACCCGACCGTGGTCAAAGCAAAAATTGACCAGCCCGGCGCGCAATTTACCTATGCTGCAATTACAAACGGTATTGCGACATTTGGTTCCGCGGCATCTGATGCTGTTTTTGGCCCGGTAGTCGGTCTGCATCAGGTAACAAATTCCTGGGCCATCGATATCGTAAAGAATGGCCAGGATACCATCGGTGCTATTATCACTCCCAAGTAAAATTGTGTTCATAAAATACGGCATAATTGTTATTTTTTAATTTAATGGCAGGTAGTGAGGCAGCATTAACCTCACTACCTGCCTGTTAGAAAGCTTTAATTTTCCTCAGCCGGACATCTCTCCAGTGGAAGATGTAAGGGCTGTTTGGAATTTATTAGTTGTGTTTTATTGCAGGTGGCACCGGATTTTAATTCATTATTTCTTAGAGAAAAACGCTGCTTATAGAACGGAGAAAATTCAGGCATGGCTCAGATATTACAGGTAATCGTTAACGCGATATCGTTGAGTCTTATCTATATCTTATTTGCTACCGGTTTGACTTTAATCATGGGTATCTTTGACGTTTGTAATTTCGCCTACGGTGAGTTCGTCATGGCCGCCGGCTTTGTCACATATTTCGTGGTTGTCAAATGGAATTTGCCCTACATTATCGCGCCTTTTGCTGCCATGGTGGTCGTCAGCATCATCGGGGTTATTTTCGAAAAGGGCATTTTTTACCCGATGCGCAACCGGGGCGGGTTGGAACCGGCGCTGGCCACTTTCGGCTCCAGCAGCATCATGCAAACTGCCGCTCTGATCCTTTTCGGCGGTATGCCGCTCGGGGTGCCGCTAATATTGAACGGGCAATTTAAAATCGGGCCGGCATTCGTCCCAAATAACAATTTGCCGGTTATTTTCGGCGGTTTGTTGATGATCGCCCTGCTTTTCCTGTTTGTGCAAAAAACAAAACTCGGTCTGGCAATCCGGGCGCTGCAGCAGGACCAGGACGCAGCCGCGCTGCAGGGCATCAATATTGCCAGCACCCGTATTGTAATTTGGGTAGTGGCCAGTTGTTTGGCGGCGGTCGCCGGTGTTTTATTATCCTCCACCTATTATGTCACTCCCACGATGGGCAGCGGGTATTTACTCAAAGGTTTTGCGGTGGTTATCATGGGTGGACTTGGCAGTATTCCCGGCGCGCTCATCGGCGGTTTTGTTCTGGGATTCGTTGATTCCTTCGGCCAGACTTATCTCGGAACGTACAGTTACATGTTTGCTTTCGCTTTTATCATGCTTGTACTGATTGTAAGACCGCAGGGTTTAATGGGGAAGCGTTAATGAAATCATCAAAATGGCTGATAATTATCCCGATTCTGATCGTTATTTTTATGTTTGTATTACCGGTATTTATGAATTCCCCGAGGTACATTAACCTGCTGGTACAGTTGTTCCTTGGTATTGTGCTGGCGATGGGCGTTTATTCCGTCTGGTCGGTCGGCTTCATAAATGCCGCTCAGCCGATATTTTACGGGTTGGGGGCTTATGTCGTCACCTTGCTGATGATTCGGACGCATTTCCCGTACTGGATTGCCTTTCCGCTGGCCGGCGTTATCCCGGCAATGGTGGCGCTACTGTTCGGGTTCGTCGGGTTGAAGATGAAAGGCGCATATTTTCTGTTCCTGACAATCGCTTTAAACGGCTTGATTTCCTGGCTGCTGGTGAGCTGGAAAAGTCTGTTCGGCGGAATGCTGGGTATTTTCCCTGTCCCGCACCCGGAACTCCGCGTGTTCGGTTACGATATCAATTTTGTGTCGTCACGCACGCCGTATTATTATCTGACACTGATACTGGCCGTTGTAACCTGCCTGGTCTATTTTAAACTGTACGGTTCACGCCTGGGCCGCGTTTGGGAGAGTATCGGCAAAACCGAAGACCTGCTGGCGAATACCGGTATTTCCGTATTCACCCAGAAACAGATTGCCCTTTCCCTCTCCTGTTTCTTCGCCGGGCTGGCCGGCGCTATCTGGGCGCCATATATCACCATCGTTACACCTTCGGAGTTTACGCTGTGGCAGGGCATCACGATCGTTCTGGGCGTGCTGGTTGGCGGCATCTATAGTCCGCTCGGCGCCATTATCGGCACGGTATTCATGGCCGCGCTTAACCTTTTATTTACCTATCTTCCTAAAGGAACAATCCAATATCAGCCGATGATTCTGGGTTTAATCCTGGTGCTGGTATTGTTATTCATGCCTACCGGAATCCTGGGTCTCTACGGCCGAATTAAAAACAACATCGCCGAACTATTCGGTAAAAAAACACCGTCGGCTGAAGTTGACAAGCCGCCGGTAAATTAGCTGCTGTATCGGAAAAACGGAGTAGATTAATGGCTTTACTCGAAACTCAAAAATTAACTAAAACATTCATCGGTCTGAAAGCCGTGACGAATCTGGATATGTCGGTCAACCCGGGACAGTTTCTGGGGTTAATCGGGCCCAACGGCGCCGGTAAAACCACGGCGTTCAATTTGATTTCAGGCGTGCTTCCGGTGACCAGCGGCAAAATATTTTATAAAGGCCGGGATATCACCGGTTTTAAACCCCACATTGTAGCCCGCCTGGGGATTATCCGTACCTTCCAGTTAGCTTCGGTTTTTCCGGATTTGTCCGTGCTGGATAATATCCGTGTTGCGCTGCACTATAAATCCGGCGTTGGTTTTATTCAGACATTGTTCCAACCGCCGGCGATGGAGCGGAAAGAAGAAAGCGTCGTGCGGGAAAAAGCGATGAAGTTGCTTAAAATCGCCGGTTTGACGGAACTTGCGGATGCTCGCGCAGGGAATCTGCCGGGCGGTACGCAAAAGCTGATGAGTATTATCATCGCCCTGGCCGGCGACCCTGAATTGCTACTGCTGGACGAACCGATGAGCGGCCTCAATGCCGAAGAAATACAGACCCTGCTCCGTCTGATTGGGACCATCAGGGCTGAAAGGGGCACCGGCATTATCATGGTGGAACATAATATGAAAGTCGTCATGGAAAATTGTGAATACATTGTCGTAATTAATTTCGGAGAAAAAATTGCGGAAGGGACCCCTGACCAGATTGCGAACGATAAGCGGGTCATCGAAGCTTATCTAGGGAGCGAATAGTGTTACTGAGTGTTAAAGACCTGAGAGTATTTTATAAAAAAGCTGAAGCCGTGAAGGGCGTTTCTTTTTTTGTAGACGAAGGTACGCTGGTAAGCATCATCGGGGCCAACGGCGCCGGGAAAACCACTATTCTGAAAACTTTGTCCGGTTTACTGCGGGCGACTTCCGGCGAAATATCGTTCGACGGCAAACGCATTGATAAAACCCCGGTGGACCGGATTGTCAAAATGGGCATTGCCCAGGTCCCGGCGGGCAGGAAGCTTTTTCCCCAGTTATCGGTAATGGAGAACCTGAGCGCCGGCGCTTATACGATTAAAAACCGCAGCGAAGTGAATTCGTTGCTGGAAGACGTATATAAACATTTCCCGCGGCTCAAAGAAAGACTCAACCAGCGCGCTGGCAGTTTGAGCGGCGGCGAACAGCAGATGCTGGCCATCGGGCGGGCGCTGATGTGTAAACCGAGGCTGTTGGTGATGGACGAGCCTTCGCTCGGGCTTTCGCCCATCATGGTGCAGGAAATCGGCAGCATCATTAGAACGATGAAAGAAGCCGGGAAAACCATCCTTTTGGTAGAACAGAATGCCAACCTAGCGCTGAAACTAGCCGACCGGACTTACGTCCTGGAACTGGGTAAAGTGGTGCTGGAAGGCAAATCCGCCGATATCATGAACAATCCCATCGTGAAAAAAGCCTATCTCGGCGCCACCTAGCGGCGTTTTATTTATTTTTTACTCCCTAAGAAATTCAATACCGCCTCCGCAAATTGCTGCGGCATGGCGCGGTCCAGATAAATTGGCCCGTTTTCAATTACAGCCAGTTTTGCGCCGGGGATTGAATCCTTCACCTTTGCTGCCCCTGAGAAAAACGGGTCGAAAGTTGCTGTCAGCACCAATATCGGGCAGGTTATCAGGGGCAGTCTGCTTTTTAGGTCGTAGGATGTGGAGGTGGTATGCTCTTCTTCACCCCTCGGGCCGGCTTTGAGGTATTCCAGAAACCTTTCTTCTAAAATTTCCGGCGAATAATCGCCCCACAAAATTGTGCGCCGCCACCATTCCATCAGGTGCGAGCCGTCTTTCTTGATTTCCACCGCGCTCATGAAATCCGGCGGGTCTTTAAAAGGCACGCCGTCTACCGGTTCCGGCCGGTAGCCCAGGCCGGAAAGCACCATCCTGTTCACCCGTTTAGGCCAGGTGATTTGCGTTTCCGCAGCGACGATGGAACCCAAATGGTGCCCGACGAGGTTGGCTTTTTTAATACCCAGCGCGTCCATGAAACTGATTACCGTCCGGGCATGGTCGGGGATCTGGTAGGCAAAAGGCGACGGGTCCGATTCTCCCGCGCCTAGGAAATCCAGGGCAATCGCCTGATATTTTTTAGAGATAAAATGCATCGCCCGCGTAAATTCGTCGGACGAAGATACTGCCATGTGCAGCATCAGCACCGGCTCCCCCTTCCCTTCAATCCGGTAGTGAATCTGGCCCTCCGGGATATCCGCATACGCTCTTTTCATTTTTCCTCCGTTGCTTTTGTGCTTTAAAATATTGGCAGTGGAACGATATCAAGGTTTGCAATCGATTATAATCTGCCGTGGGAAACTTATCAAATTCTGGAAAGATGAAATATTATCGCCGACAGGCTCAAAGGTCCGGACTGATTTTGCGCAAGATGTTATGATTTTGTCATTATTTACTGTGAGATTTTATATTTATTCGATACTCTGGCAGTTATAATTTGATAATTGTGGAAAGGAGAAATTAATGATTAAGAAAATTTTGGTTCCCCTGGATGGTTCGAAACTGGCTGAAAATGTCCTGCCGTATGTTGAAGAATTAGCGCAAAAGCTCAACGCCGAGGCGGTTTTTATCAGCATCACCAACCGGGTGCAGGGATACTGGCCGTTTGAGGATGCCAGTCAACCGGATAAAATCACGCTGGTGCCGCAGGGTACCTGCACGATGGAAGAAATGGCGGCTAATTATCTCAACGAGACCGTCAAAGGTCTGGAAGGGAAAGGGATTAAAATAACCAAAGAAGTGATTTGCGGCAAGACTGCGCAGGAAATTGTTTTTTACGCCAACGATAACCACTGCGACCTTATTATCCTTTCCACTCACGGGCGCAGCGGTTTGTCTGGGTTGACCCAGGGCAATGTCACTGCCAGAATCCTCAAACTGGCGGCTATTCCGGTGATGGTGGTCAAAGCCGTGTCAAAAAAATAAAATATTTGCAGATAATTGAAGCAACTTTCAGGTTGACTTTTTTACCCGCGGCGGTTTAACGCAGGGTTTATCCGCCTTGTATTTGGCCAGTTTCTTTTTTATTTCGTCGGTGTACTGTTTTTGTTTCGCCGGCGGCATGGTGGAAGTCCGGTTGGTTGCCCACGCCTGTTCCGGGTCCGCCGGGTGATATTCGTCCCAATGTTCCATTTTTCCGGCCAGCGTCAGGCGTGATCTTTTCTGTTCGGCCGCGCTGAAAATAACCTTTATTTCGCCGTTTTCGATTTTCAGTTCGCCGTAGATGCCGCAAATCGGGCACTGCACCGGATTTTTCCCTTTGATGGTGATTTCGTTCTGGTGGCAGACCGGGCAGGTCCCCGGTTCATCTCCCCGCCATTTCATCGCCGCGGCCGGTTTCCCCATCACCGCAGCAACGTGCTTGCCCAGTTTACGTGCCCTGGCCATAGCCGCGTCGTTCAATAACACCTGGCCTTTGACGATGTTCGTACCCAGTACCATCTGCTGGTCAACCACTTCCAGCTGGATAGAAAAAGTCATTGTCTGGAACAGGGAGAGCCCCAGCGAAAGCCAGTCCGGTGTGACCGAACCGCCCACCGAAATAAACGCGCCCGGCCGGGTTTTGAAGCACCTTTCATCCACGAATACTTTTTCGCCGCGTGCTTTCAGCTTTTTACGTTCCGTCATCCACGCCACATCGGACTTGGAACCGAACAGCCGGTCTCGGATGACGAATAAATAGCCGGGCGGGGTTAAACAATAAACCGGGCCGCTGATAATCAGCCCGTCGCAGTCCATGATTTTATTCCAGACAAAAACAGCGTCGTCTTTAATCACGCAATCTTCCTTGCCGGTGATTTCCGCCTCACACACTTTACAGCCGATGCACGGTTTGACGTCAATATCTAGCAAACTCAAGACTTCCGTTTCTACGCCGTATTCTGCCGCCCCCATCAGCGCTTCCCGCAGCAGTATTTCACTGTTCCCCATCCGGCGGCCGCAGGAGATCCCTAAGATTTTCATCGCAGCACCCTCCGTCAATCTCTTTTTATCCCGGATAAACTGACTGAATAATTATTTCCCTGATTATAGCAATACGTGCTTGATGTTGCCACATTTAAAACGTCCCTTACACGTTATTGCTCGTTCTTCCAGAAGCTGATATAATCTGACATAACGATATCATCCGTTTGAGAGTAATCATGACGATTGACGCCGCGTTTCTGAAATCAATACCTTACTTTTCGGTGATGAATCCGGTTGAACTGGAAGCCATCCGGCCGTTATTTGCCGAAAAAACAGTGCAGCGCGGCGAGGTTATCCTGATGGAAGGCGAGGCTTCGGACATGCTGTTCTTCGTGGCGGCAGGCGCGGTCAAAATCTTTAAAACTTCTGCCCAAGGAAAAGACCAGATTCTCAGCATCGCCCGGCCCGGGGAAGCTCTCAACGACATCCCCATTTTTGACGGCGGCACGAATCCGGTCAATGCCCAGGCGATGGGCCCGGTCACACTTTACACCCTTAAGAAAGAGCGGCTGCAGAACATTCTCCGGCAGTATCCCAATGTCGCGCTGAACACTAATAAAGTGCTGGCGCAAAGGATGCGGCTGCTCGTTTCACTGGTGGAAGACTTGTCTTTCCGTCATGTCCTCGGCAGGGTGACGAAAATATTACTCACTCATGCCGGCGACGGCGCCGGGGGCACCGACCATCTGACGCAGCAGGAAATGGCCGCAATGGCCGGCACCGCCAGGGAAGTGGTGGCGCGTTCCCTGAAATCGTTGGAAGAACAGGGTTTGATCCGGCTGGAACGCCACCGCATCGTCATCACAGACAAAAAGTCCTTGGAGGATATCGTGGCGGATTCCGGTTGAGACAAAGGTCACAGACAACCCCGGCAGAATCCACTAAATTGTAAGCATACGGAGGCATACGCAATTGGTTGAAATGCCCGAAATTAATCAGGAAAAATGCAATCAGTGCGGTCTTTGCGTGAGCGTTTGTGCCTGCGGCGCAATTGTCCAGGAAAACCAGCAGGTCGTGATTGTCGAGACTGAAGATTGCCATTGGTGTACTAATTGCGAAGCCGTTTGCCCTACCGGAGCGGTTACCTGTTCTTTTGAGATTATTATCGAAGAGTAATTTATTCTTTTTTTCTGTTTTAGATTACGCTCTTTTCAGCTTCGGCCGGTGGAATTCCCTCTTTTTATTCCCCGAAATGAGACCATTGTCACATTGAGACCATTATCACATACGCTGCTTTCCCTTGCGTCTAAAATAAAAGCATAAATGTGATGCGGAATGTGACAAATGGAGGTGAAGGAGATGTTACATTGGAAACTTAAGAGTTGCAGCCGGTGCGGAGGCGACTTGTTTGTTGACCGGGATTCGGATGGGTGGTTTGAGCAGTGCCTGCAGTGCAGTCACCGACGGGAACTTCGGGATGTCCGCAAACAGGCGGTGTTGGTAGGCGCTGGAATCAAGGAAGATTGGAGTAGGGAAGACAATTGAGGGCTGCAGCGTGATAAAGACCTCTGAAAAGAGGCCTTTATCATTTTTAACAGGTTTGAATGGGGAAGCGCAAGGCTTCCTCTTTTTTATTCTGACTTGCCTGATTTGTTTCTTATTTTAAGCTATAATAGTGGTACCTAAAGCAGCCAAAGGAGCCCGGTATGACGGTTGAAATCAGAAAAGCAGTGTACACGGATGTTCCTGCCATTACCGGCATTTATAACGAAGCGATTCTCACTACCACCGCCACTTTTGACAAAGAACCGAAGACTACTACCTCTCAACGGAAGTGGTTTAAAGCCCACGGTCCCAAAAATCCCATCGTGGTGGCTGTTGCAGATGGGAAAGTAGTCGGCTGGGCGTCGCTCAGCGCTTACTCCGACCGCTGTGCTTATGCCGAGACGGCGGAAATCTCGGTCTACGTGAAAGAGAGCTTTCGCAATCAGGGACTCGGTAAAAAATTAATGCAGACCGTCCTGGATGCAGGCAAAAAGGTGGGACTGCATACCGTGATTTCCCGGATTGCCGGCGGCAACAATGTCAGTATCAACCTACATCATGAATTAGGTTTTACCGATATCGGCGTCATGAAAGAAGTGGGCAGCAAGTTCGGGCAGTTGCTCGATGTCTACCTGCTGCAGAAAATATATTAGCTTAAAAATTAGCTGTGCAATGTGATTATAAGACGACTGCGATCGTCTTTGTTGTTATCTCATTTTCTCCCTTTTGTAAAGGGAGATTGAGTGGGATTTATTCTGTCTTACTTAATACTTTCCACTGTAAGAGCGAGGGGATTTATTCCTCAAAGAGGCATTAGATAACCCCCAGTAACCCTGAAAAACCGTTGATATCATCCATCTATTGACCTTGAATCAAAGAAATTTACGCTATTGATAAAATCCCTATCGATGAAAAATAATTTTCGATGTAATATAAACCATAGAGAGTGGAGGATACGATGCGACGAACACGGATTTTGGTAGTGGACGACGAACCGGCCATCCGGAAAATGTTGCGGGCCAATCTCGAAATTAGCGGTTTTGATGCCCTGGCCGCCGGTAAAAATATTTTATCAGGAGGGTAAAATGTCTTTTTCGAGTTTGCTGAACGGTAGACGCATAAAATCGGTGGTTGCGGCGCTAGCCGCGCAATTATTGCTCTTTGCTTCATCTTTAGCCCTTTGTATCAACTGCTGTTCATCGCCAGGAATGGAGAGGTATTTTTTAAAGAACTGAATCACGTTATTTTATACGGGGAAATTATCGGTACGTTACTGATCAGTATCTTTGCGGCGGTCGTGTTTATCAATTAATGAAAAAGAATGGGCGAAAAACTACGGGGCGACGACCGGAATTAATTAAAACACGTCTTTTCGGCAATTTCAGGCCGGACTTTTACTACGCCAAATCTGCCACTTTTTAGCGAAAAGTCCGTCATTTTGTGTATAACCAAGCCATCAGAGGTATGGTATCATGATGGCAATAAACCGGATTTCAGGCCGTTTGGAACCTGTGTGTCGCGCCTGTTGCCCTTCCAGCTTATTAGAAAATCAAGAAACGGAGGATAGACATGGGAGACAAATTAAAAGGTAAAGTTGCCATCGTAACCGGGTCCGGTCAGGGAATCGGCCGGGCGGTGGCACTGGCGCTGGCCGCCGAAGGCGCCAAAGTCGTGACCAATAATCGCAAGCCGGGCACCGCGGGCGGCGATGCCACCACTGTCGCCGATGAGATCAAAGCCGCCGGCGGCGAAGCCGTCCCCTTCTTCGGCAGCGTCTCCGATTTCAAAGAAGCACAGCAGGCCGTTCAGACCGCGGTCAAGAACTTCGGTCGGATTGATATTATCGTCAATAATGCCGGCTCCGATGCCCCGAAAATGGTCTGGAATATGTCAGAGGAAGAATGGGACCTGTCCATTGATTCATACCTGAAAAGCTCGTTCAACTGCATCCGCCACGCGACCCCGTTAATGCGGGAGCAAAAGTGGGGACGCATCATCAATACAACCTCCACCGCTTGGCTGGGTGCGGTAGGGCACTGTAACTATTCCGCCGCCAAAGCCGGTATCGTCGGGTTGACCCGGGCTGTGGCCCGAGAGGTGGGACGTTACGGGATTACATGTAATGCTTACGCGCCTACCGCCGGCACTCGCTTCACCTTAAGCGAAGACGTCAAAGCCGGTTTCCAGAAGCGTCTGGATTCCGGGTTAATTACGAAAGAGAGATTCGAAGAGTTGATGCATCCCCCGGGGCCGGAAACGGTTGCACCGTTCGTCGTTTACCTCTGCACCGCCGAAGCCGCCAATATAAACGGCCAGGTGTTCGACGTCACCTATCCCAATATTTCGATTTATTCGGAATCTGCGCGCGTCAAAACAATCACTCAGGAAAAAGGGAAATTGATGAATGTGGATGAGCTGATTTCCCAGGTACCGAAGGTGTTGCTGGACGGCTACAAAAATCCCGCCCCGCCGCAGGCATAGATTTATTTTCAAGCAAACATAAAAGAGCCTGTGAAAATAAATTTACAGGCTCTTTTTATTGTTCCTTACTTAATACCCCGATCATCAGGTCGAGGGATGGAGTTCTCCCTGCATCTCCCCTTCTCTCCTCAAAGAGGCAGGGCAACGAAGTTGAATCAGTCAATACCCCGACCGTAAGAGCCTGTCTCAAAAAGAAATTTGACTAACAGGTTATAGCC
>Ga0326727_10017179_pt1 | contig 15075 bp, 11 predicted proteins | sample MB2enrmetagenome_FD_207643 | JGI IMG/M metagenome (GOLD analysis project Ga0326727, IMG submission 207643) | Lab enriched peat soil microbial communities from McLean, Ithaca, NY, United States - MB29MY | ecosystem: Environmental > Terrestrial > Soil > Wetlands > Peat | place: USA: New York... | reverse complement strand
CGGCCTCGATTTTTTCGAGATCGGTGCGGCAGTTCTTTTGTTGCCTGCGGTACTCCTTCTTCAGATCCTCGCTCTTCGAGGCTTCGTACTTTTGTTCGAGGGAACGGATCTGCCGCTCCAGGGTGCGCATGGTGTCTACGGTCTTGTTGACCTTGTCCAGCAGGCGCTTGCGCTCCAAAGCCGTGTACTTGAGTTCGCGCACAATGCGCGAGACGTAAACTTTCTCGCGCGCGATGGTCCAGCGCAGCCGCCGCGCCTCCCTCATCTTGGCTTTGTTGCCGGGCGCGATTCCGGCCAGCTTTTCGTCAAGCTGCGCGATCTTCTTCTGGTGCTTTACAAGCGCGTCGGTGCGCGCCACGGTGGCCTTGACGCGCGTCTGCACCACTTCTTCGGTGAGCTCTTCCTCGTCGAAGACAACGACCTCTTTGACGTTGCGCACGCCACGCTTCAGGTCTTCGCCTAGCGCCGCGATTTCGCGGATCACAATGGGCGAGCGCGAAATGGCCTTCAGCACGCGCATCTGGCCGCGTTCGATGCGCTTGGCAATCTCCACTTCGCCTTCGCGCGTGAGCAGCGGCACCGTGCCCATCTCGCGCAGATACATGCGCACCGGGTCGTTGGTTTTCTCCAGCGTTCCAGGCGTCAGGTCGAGTTCGACGTCCTCGCCTTCCTCCAGCTCGAAATCCTTTTCGCCGGGGAATTTGGGAGCGTCCAGCAGGTCGATGCCCTGACCGCTGATGGTGGTCATCAGATCGTCCAGATCGTCGGGGGAGCCAATCTCATCGGGCAGCGCGTCGTTGACTTCGCCATAGGTGAGATAGCCTTTTTCCTTGCCGGTCTCGATCAGTCCGTGCACATCTTCTTCGAATTTATCTTCAATCGCCAAATCATTCCTGCTCTCTCACGGCGGCGCGGCAAACTCCGCGCACGGCCGGTTTTCGTTCACGTTTCGATTCAGGTTTCGATCCCTGTTTTGATCCTTCGGGCCCGCAGCCCCTGAAGGCTGGCCCGTTTGCGCGCTCAGGCGCGCTTCAACTCCCATGGCAACTCGCCGCGCGCGGAAGGACGGATGGGGCCGAACGGCACATTGCGCCCCGCACCTGATGGTTATCGGCAATGAGCCCGATACCGCACAGGCACGAAAGATTTCTGTGAGGAAATCCTCGCGCGCAGACGATTCCGCATCTCCGCTTAAACGGCGGTTGCTTTAGCTCGGAACAGGATGGCAGCGCTTCAGGTTTCGCCTGGGTCGCCCGCGAGCCGAAGCTCATGTGTGGGGCAAAGGGGCGCGCATCCTCACTGAGATCAATAGATTACCACAGCGCTGCCGGCCTGCGCCAGCAGCAAATTCGGCAACAAAATCAACCCCGTCGAGCCCTCCCGAGGACCCTTCAGGCGCGGATCTCAAGAGCCATCCGCTCCTCGTTCCTTTATTTAGACGCTCGAATGGGGCTTTTCGACGCAAAATTGGGCTCGACGGGCGGCCCGATTTGGCTGTGCCAACTCTCACGGCTGGAGGGGCTTAGGGCCGCGCAACTGTCTCAGGGCCCGGTCCAGCTCCAGCTTCTGCTGGGTGAGCACGGCCAGCTCGGCATAATCGCCGCGGCGCTCGGCCTCACCAATCTCGGCCCGCAGGTCGCGCAGGCGGCTTTCGACGATTCGCTCCTCGAGTTCCTGCAGGGCGCTTTCCACCTCGTCGGCTTCCGGCATGCGGCTTTCGCCGAGAAGCGCCTCAGCCAGGAGCGCCCGCTGCGCCGCGTCTTCGACCACATCCATGGGGTCGTTGGCTGCGCGGACTGCGAGCGCCTGCATGGCCGGGAAGGCCCCCATGTGCTCAAACCATGCCGGCTGATTGGCCAGCGCCTCGGCCGCCATGCGGCGCGCCGCCTCGCCTTCAGGATCGGTGATGGCCAGCGCCCGCAACAGAACGCGCTCCACTTCGGTGAGCGCCGCAGGCCGCGCCTCTACGCGATCCCGTCGGCGGAGCGCGGCCTGGCGCAGTTCTTCGCGCAACACGGCGGAATCGATGCCCAGCTTCTGTGCGGCGTCCGCGGCAAACTGGTCGCGCACCAGTTTTTCCGGAATGCGCCGAATGTGCGGCAACAGAAAATTCAATGCCTTCACTTTTTGGTCCGCGCTGGCGCCGGGGTAGAGGAGCCGCGCCCGCTCGATCAGGTGATCTGATTGCCGCCGTGCGCCGCGGATCGCCTCTTTGTAAGCCTCCACGCCACGTTCGCGCACGAACCGGTCGGGGTCCAGGCCACCTTCAAGCGTGACCAGCTTGATGGCAAAACCCTCTTCGGTGAGAAGGGCGATGGACTTCTCGGCCGCGTTCGCGCCCGCCGCATCGGGATCGAAGTTGACGACGACGTTCTGCGTGTGGCGTTTGAGAATCGCCACCTGTTGCTCGGTGAAGGCTGTGCCGCTGGTGGCAATCACGTTCTGGATTCCGGCGAGAAAAACGCTAATGCAGTCCATCTGACCTTCTACCAGGAGTGCAAAACCCACGGTGCGGATGGCGGACTTCGCCTTGTCGAGGTTGAAGAGCACTTGCCCTTTTGAATAGAGCGGCGTCTCCGGTGAGTTGATGTACTTCGGGCCGGCCTTTTCGCCCTCCGACGGCGTGCCCAGCATGCGCGCGGTGAAGGCAATCACGCGTCCGCCTTCGTTCGCGATGGGAAAGACGACGCGCTTGCGGAAGCGGTCGTAGAGGCGGCCGTGGCCGCCATCTTCCTGCTCCTTGGAGCTGAAGAGGCCGCTTGCGCGAAGGGTGGCTTCGTCGGCCATGCCGCTCAGCCGGTCGCGCAGGGCGTTGAAGCTGTCGGGCGCGTAGCCGATTCTAAACTTTTTGATTCCCTCGTCGGAAAGTCCGCGACCGGCCAAATACTCTCGCGCGAGAGCGCCTTCCGGCGAGCGTAACTGCTCCTCAAACCATGCCGCCGCGGTCTCGTGCAGTTCCAGTAATTTGGTTCGGAGGCGCGCTTCGGCGGCTTCTTCCGGCGAAGAGAACTCGCGCTTGGGCAGGGGGATGCCGCACTTCTGGGCTACGATGCGCACGGCCTCGGGGAAGGTTACGTTTTCGATCTTGCCGACAAACGAAAACACGTCGCCCGAGGCCTGGCAGCCGAAGCAATAAAAGAACTGCTGCGACCCTCCGTTTACGTTGAACGACGGCGTCTTCTCCTTGTGGAACGGGCACAGCCCCTTGAACCTCTGCGCTCCCGCATTGCGCAGGCGGATGTAGCCCTCGATCACCTTGACGATGTCGGCCTGCTGCTTGACGGTTTGGGCAAAGTCGCTCACGGGGTGGTCTCTATTGAGAATACGGCGCGCATTGGGCACGTGCCGTGTGGAATGACGTGGATAATTGGTTCGGAACCGTCTGGCACATGGCACAGCCGGTTCTACCGGCATGGTGTAGAATTCGCGGCATGAAAGTCCTTCGAGCTTTGGCTCTTCTTCTGCTGGCCGGGCTGCAGGCAGGCGCACAGCAGGCCCCGCCCAGCCCAAGCACCAATGGGGGCGGCAAGAATACCGACAATGGGAACTGCGGCATTCTTTATGGCAAGGACCACGCCCTCACCTTCTGCGCACCAGATGGCTGGGTTCTCGACAACAGCATCATGAACGATCAGGGAGTCTATGCGGTCTTCTATCCGAATGACTCAAACTTTCTCGATGCAAAGAACTCCGGGACTTTTATGTATTTCAACGTCGTGGGTAGAACGCCGGACGAGACGGTGACGGAGATGATGGCTGGCGATATCAAGCAGGTGAAGCGAGATGCTCCGGAAGCCGCCATTGTTGAGTCCGATCCGATCAAGATTGGCGAGGTCTCCGTGCCCGTCCTCCGCTTCGCCCCCGGCGCCTACGGCCGCTATGAGGCCGTGGCCTATATCGGGGAGGAAAAAGTCCTGGTGATGGTCGTCATCTCCTCCAAAAACGAAGCTATCTTCAATAAGGACTATGCGGCGTTCGTGAAGCTGGTCCAGACTTACAAGTGGCTTAGCTCGAACGTAACCTTTCAGCACACTTGATGGGTCACGCCTTCCGAGAGACTCCACGTCCGATTACCTGTTGCAACGAATATCTCCCCGCGGCATCCAATGGAATGCAGGTCGAGAGATGGGAATCGGTTCCCCTATTCCCGAATTACTACTCCCTGTTCCTGCCCCGGAGGTCCAATCATGTCACTCAGAGCCGTGAAAGAGATCTACCAAACCAAGCCCACCATCGAGGGCGCCGGCGTTAAGTTGCAGCGTGCCTTCGGCTTCGGCAAGACCCAGGAGTTCGACCCATTTCTGCTGCTCGACGACTTCCGCAACGAGAACCCTGCGGATTACATCGCCGGCTTTCCCTGGCACCCGCATCGCGGCATCGAGACGATAACCTACGTCCTTGCCGGCGAGGTGGCGCATGGCGACTCGCTGGGCAACAAGGGCCGCATGACGGCGGGCGACGTGCAGTGGATGACTGCGGGCAGCGGCATTCTGCACCAGGAGATGCCCAAGGGCGACGAGCGCGGCCGCATGCACGGATTTCAGTTGTGGGCCAACCTGCCCGCGCACTTGAAGATGACCAACCCGCGCTACCAGGACATTCCGGCCGGCGCGATTCCAGAGGTGACGGAGGACGACGGCACGAAGGCGCGGATTATCTGCGGTGAGTTCTGGGGCAAGACGGGGCCGGTCGAAGGTGTGGCCGCCGACCCGCGCTACGTCGATATCTCCGTTCCGCCGTTTCAGCGCAAGGTCATCAAAGTCGAGATCACGCGCAACGCCTTCGCCTACGTCTTTGCGGGTTCGGGCACCTTCCGCGATGCGTCCAGGCCGCAGGCAGTGCTGACCGAGTCGGCTGTCGACCCCAATGCCGCGCCGGTGTACGACGCGAAAAACCATTCGCTCGTGCTCTTCGACCGTGGCGACGAGATTGTGGTCCAGGCCGGTCCTGAAGGCATTCGTTTTCTGCTGGTCTCCGGCAAGCCGCTGGAGGAGCCGGTGGCGTGGTACGGACCAATCGTCATGAACACGCAGGCGGAGTTGCGCCAGGCCATGGACGAGCTTCAAAACGGAAGCTTCATCCGCCATGGATAAGCCACGGGCGTTCCGGGTGTTTCCTACCCTTGCCGCCCACCCGCTCATCGCGATGAAGCCGCGATGAACGGGGCGCAGTTCCCGAGACCGCCGTGGATGGGGCGCCTAACTTTTTTAAGCCGGATCGATAGAAGAGGCTGCGACGAAGGCCCAGCGGTCGCCGAGCAGGAAGTTGACGATCGAGCAGCAGAGAATCGCGATGGCGTTGGCCGGTACGACAGGAATCAGCGCGCCCTCCACGAGAAGGGGCATCAACGCCAGATTTCCTACCGCGGAGACCAGGCCATTCGACAGATGAAAGCGGAAGAGCTGACCTGCCAGCATTCTTCTCGCGTTTCGGGCCGGAAAGCGGTCGCGCCATGTGTAGTGCACGTGCCAGACGAAGTTATTGAGCAGCGTGATCTCGAGCGCCGCGGCCGTGGCCAGCATGTAGTGGCCCGGCGCAAGGCGGTTGATGAACGCCAGTGCGCCAAGCTGCACGGCCATGCCCACGGCGCCCACTAAATTGAACTTGCCCCAACGCAACAAGATCTTCATTTGAGCGGCTCCAGTTTCACGGGTTCTTGTTTCAGGGGTTCCTGGCGATAGAGCTCGGCGGTGTGGCGTATGGCGACACCAATCGCCAATGCCGCCATGCACGCGGCTGCGATTGCGCCACCAAGGTCGAAGAGGAGCAATTTGTGCCCGAAGACCGTGGAGAAGGGGCTGCGTAGCGCCGCGAGATTGCCGAGCACAAGCAGAATGCGAATCTCCGTGGGCCCGAAGATGCCTTGCGAAAGCTGGAAGCATGAAAGTGTGTAAGTGGCCAGATAGCTCTCGCTTGAAAGCACCAGGAAGGCGATGAGCATCGCCATCGCGGTTGGCCAGTGAAGCAGCCCGGACGCGCCGAGGCCGCACATCAGCGCCACTGAACCGAGAATATCCACTACGTGGTCGACGTAGAAGCCGTAACGCGGGCGTTCCTGGCGGCGGACGCGCGCGAGGGTTCCATCCAGGCTGTCGCCCAGCCAGTTCAGAGCCAGGCAGACGATGACGAGCAGCAAAGCCCGCCGGTCCCAACGCGCCAGCGCATAGCAAATGCCAGCTCCGATTTGCGCGGCGAGCCCTAGCAGCGTCAGTTGATCCGAGCTGACCCAGCGAGGCGCACGCTCCGCCATCCAGGTGAGCGCCCGCTTTTCGATGCGCGCAGTCAGAGCCTGGTTGACGCGCCGCGCGTTCGGGAAAATTGATTGATCTCCACCTGCAACTGCCTGTGTGCTCATTATCGTCTCCTTTCTCAATCACGTTTTTCGAGCGCATCGCGCGTGGCGCGCAGTGTGAACTCGAGGGAATCGCGCGGCACGCTCTCAATGAATGGCCCGATGGCCCAGCCGAGGCCGGTGGGAATCGAACGCGAGAGCGAAACCGACTCGATCTCGATGTAGAGGCCGCCGTCGCGCTCCTCGTAGCTCCAATAGGTGTTCATGCGCCAGAGAAAGCCGTGCTCTTCGCCGGGATTGAGGGTGCGCTCGTGCGCGGTTCCCGGGGATTCGATCTCGGCAATCTGCGTGCTACGGGAGATGCTGTATCCGCGCGCGGCATCGAGCCTGCCGTACGTGACGTCGTAGGCCGTATCCATGACCACGGTCAGCACGTGCTTTTGGCGGACACGCATCGTGACTTCGAAATGATCGCCGTCGTGCTCGAGGATCTTCGCCGAGAGCACCTGCGGCGCATAGATCTTTGGATAGGCGTTGAAATCCTTCATCAGCCGCTCGAAGTCCGCGGCTTTGCCTCCGGGTACGAATGCCGCACCGCGCCAATCGTGCAAGAGAGCTTCGGGCAACTCCGCGCCCACGCCGGTTGTCAGTTGGTCGACGATCAGGTCGCCCCGGCGCAGCCGGACAAAATCCACGCTGGCGAGGAAGCCATCGGGCGAGCGATGCCGCGCGTTCAAAGGAGCCTCGACGCGCGCAATATAGGAGTTGAATGCGGCTGTGGCCGCGGGCGTGGGCTGCGCCGTGAGCCCTGCCGGTGCGGCCAGCACAAGCAGCAGGGCCAAACACTGGCAACCGTTTTGCTTTCGTTCACTCATGCACTGGACCTTAATCGTTCCGGCGTTCGAGCGCAATGCAAGGCGTCTCCTTTGTGATCGGAAGAATTCTCACCGTGCAAATGTCTCGATTGGCTCGACTTGGAGCAAGTTCTCCATCGCGCCGCCAAGTGCCACGAGCAAATCTCCATCGGCTACACTGGTCGATAGTCATGACGACAGACACGACGGGCCAGCGCTATCGCTTTGGAACCTTTGAGGTGGATGCCGCGACGGGAGAGCTTCGTCGACAGGGCCTGCGCGTGAAACTGAACACGCAGCCATTCCAGGTACTTCTGATGCTTCTCGACCGGCCGGGTGAGCTCTTGACACGCGAGGAGATTTCGCGCGCGCTATGGCCCGATGGAACGTTTGTCGACTACGAGCACGGCGTGAACTCGGCGGTGAATCGCATCCGCGAGGCCCTCGGTGACAACGCCGCCAATCCCCGCTTCCTTGAAACACTGGCACGCCGCGGTTATCGCTTTATCGCGCCGGTCGAGCGGGTTGGTACCGGCAATGGCGCCTCTGCGGTTGAAATCGGCGCGGGCGACGATGGTTCATCGACGGCGGCTTCTGGATCGGGCGTGGACGCGGCGGAAGAAGAGGCCGGGGGCGCTACAATCGGCGGGCGCAAGAAACGTATCAGGATTCTCGCCACTGCGGAGGAGTTACCTAAAACCTCATATGCGGTGGTGCAAACGATCTTCATTCTGTTTCAAGTGATGTATCTGGGATTTTATGTGGGTGCGCTGGCCAATCTGGCGGAGATTGCGGGGTTGCTTTCGCCGTTGCCGAATGCGGAGTTGACTTACCGCATTCTCATCGTCACGGCTGCGATTCTAATCCCGGTGCGCGCGTTTGTGCTTTGTGCGGCGCTCTTTCATGCGCCGGATTTCCGCGGGAAGTTTCGCAAGCTCTGGCCGTTTTTGATTGCCTTCGATGAGTTGTGGTCGCTGGCGCCCTTCCTGCTGCTGCACCACATCAATTTCGGATTGGCGCTGGCCTCGACCACGCTGCTGGTCTACTCACCGTTTGCGCAGCGGTCGCTGGTGCTGATGGGCGCGGGCGGAGCGAAGCGCGAAAGCACAACGGTTATTTAGCGGGGTGGGTTGAAAGCGCATTCCTGCGAGGCAGTGCTTAGTTGCTAAGGCCGCGCAAGTTCTTTGGGAACTTTCGGCGCGGCTAAAGCCGGACCCAAAGAGCAAACGAGGTGCGAATCTTCGCGCCGCCCCTACGGGGCCGCAATCATTTTTTGCTCCCAACCCAGGACTGCGTTCGCTCGGGCGAACTTGTCCTGGGCTATTTTCCTCGGCCCCTCCGGGGCCGGCCTCTTCTGTAACGCGGTTTCGTGGATTTACGTGGAAACTGTTGCAAAGCCCTGCTAGGCTACAACAACCGCATTTTACGCCGGTCTCGCAGTCCAGAAGCCCGATTTACTTTTGTGGCGGGGGTTGCGGCGGCTGATTCTGCGGCTGGCCTGGGTTTGGGACCTCCTTATCGCCATAGAGAATCGTCGACGAAGAACCAAAGCGCTTGTAGTCGGAGTATTTGATGGTGTCGCGGATATGGATGTCCTGCGCCATGGCGCCGTAGCCGCCCGCGAAGTGGAGGACGCCCTCGCCTTTGGTGTAAATGGGGAACCAATAGTGGCCGTCGATCTGTTGCCGCCAGGTCATGAAGGGAGGGTGCAGATCCTGGTGATTCTTGCGCGTATCGTCAGGAACCATGCGGCCGTCGGTCACCACGATCTGCAGGTCGGTGGTATCCACCCAGATGCGTCCGTCGAGGTAGCGCTTGTTCTTCTCGATGATCTTGGGAGTGACCTCGAAGACATAGCAGTCGATCTCGTCCACCTTCTGCCGGCCCACATATTTGATGTTGTATTCGGGAAAACTTTCCTTGGTGAGCACGAAGGGATAGCCGTGCTGGATGTCCTGAAGGTCGGAGGGCGACATGAGGAGCCCTGCCTGGTCCAAGGTGCTGGGCGGGGCAAACACCACTCTCTCCGTGCGCTTGCCCGTGGTATCGAAGACCACGTCGTCGATTTCGTAATACTCACCAACGGTTTTGTTTTCGTCGTCCAGCACCTGCACGCGCGCGGTACGGCGATAGGTGTAGTGATTGAGCGCGTCCTGGAACTCGCTCTCTTTTGCCGCGAGGCTCTGAATGATCTGCTCGGGGGGAATCGGAGGGTCGGAAAGGTCCATGCGCCCGAAGCCGGCGTCGAGTGGCATGGGGGTGAAACTGTCGTTATCCTGCGCCGCAGCCTGCGGCAAGCCCAGCAATGAAGATCGGCCGCCGGGGATTCCGGCGAAGACGCACGCGGCCAAAGCGGCCGCCATGATCCATCGATGCGATTGCACCTCGGTTGACCTCCTCATCCCATTCTTGCGCAGTTGCGGGAGCGACGCACCTCTCTGCCGGTCCTGCACCATTAGACGCGGAGTTTCATTCAAGGGGAAGCTTCAGGCCAGTACGAGGAGAAAGCCCCGCGTATTCGCGCGGCTGAAGGAAGGGCGGCGCGCCGCGAAGGCGCGCCTGTGAGGCCATCGATCGAGCGAGCTCAAAAGATCTTGAACGAGTTCAGGAAATCGGAGATCTGCGTGGCCGGATGGTCGGGCTTGGAGACAATGATCAACTGGTAAAGCCGCTTTCCCTGCAAAAACTGCCGCACCGTGAAGTTCCAGTTGTCGTCCTTGGCGGTAAACTCCCGCCCCGGCACGCCATTCAGGCTGATCGCCATGTCCGAAAGCAGCGTCTTGCCTTTCACCGCACCGTCGCGGGTCCGGGCGAGCACAGCATCTGGACCGTCATTGGCATAATTGGACGGGTAATCGTTGTACATCACCATATAGGAGACGTTCCCGTCCGCCAACTCCACCCAGAATTCATAGAGAGTCGATGAGCCGCCGCCATTCAAGGACACCGAATCGGTGTCGTGCTTGACTTCTGCCGCGGGGAACTGCACGGAAAAGCGTCCCTCGCTCGAGGAGTAAGGCTGCATCTGCTGCGCACGAGCCGACACCACGCCCGCCAACACCATGAGGACCATTGCTATCTGTGAGTACGTCTTTCGCATCGTCTTCCTCTTTTCAAGTTCCGGTCTGTGCTCGTTTTTCCCGCGACAGCCTGCAGACGCATTTGGCCGGAAAGGAGCCACGGAGAAGTAGGTCTATTTCATCGAAGGCCCGTACCTGTGTCAAGTGAATTATAGGCGGTGCCGGGTCCGGCGCGGCTGGTTGCGCGTTCCCGGCGGCGCAGACGGGGGATCGTGTCTCCAGGCCCAGCAGCCGCTTATTCGATTCTGAACGAGTTCAGGAAATCCGATGTTTGCGTGGCAGGGTGGTCGGGATTGGAGACGATAATCAACTGATATAGGCGTTTCCCCTTGAGAAACTGCCGCATCGTGTAATTCCACTTATCGTCTCTGGTCGAAAATTCCCGCCCCGGAACGCCATTCAGGCTGATCGCCATGTCCGACAGCAGCGTGTCGCCTTTTACCGCACCGTCGCGCGTGTTTGCGAGGAACGTCTGCGGATCGCCGCTGGTATAGTTGGGCGGATAATCGTTGTAGATCACCATATAGGAGACATTCCCGTCCGCCTGCGCCACCCAGAACTCGTGAAGAGTCGATGAAGCGCCATCGTTCAGCTTCACGGACTCGGTATCGTGCTTGACCTCTCCCGAGGGAAACTGCACGGAGAAATGCCCCTCGTCCGAGGAGTAGGGCTGCATCTGCAGCTCGACAGCCGGCACCACTCCCGCCGACACCGGCGTTGCCGGGGGTTGGCTCGCGACCTCCTCAGCGGACGGCGGCGCGGCTGTCCGCGCCTCCGCCGCACCTCGCTTTAGTTTGTTCGCCACCAGCATGGCGGGAGTTGCGTAGGCACTTTGCGGATAAGCCTTGACAAAGTCCAGGTAGTCCTGTGGGTTCTTCGAGTCCTTGATGCCATTCCACGCCTCCAGGTCCGGCTGGGGAGCGGATTGGGCCCCCTTAGGGTTGACGATCACAGGCCCACTGACGAGAATGACGGGACTCTCCAGCAAGCCGTAAATGGCCGGGATTTGCTGGCGGTTTGTGTCGGCGGCCATCTGGCGCGAGACGGCGCGAATGGCGTCGTCGAAGGAGGTATCCTTCATGGCCAGAGCTCTGAGCAGATATTGCGTAAAGAGACCGTTACGGCCGGTGGTGTTGTCGCTGGCAGTGCGGCCGGCTTCGGTGGCGAAGACGACGAGGGAACCGAGCCCTTCCATAGGGGCGAGTCCGACCGAGGTGGAGCGCCCGGCGCGCAGCGGATTATCGCGGCAGGCATCGAGAATCAGAATCTTGACGGATGCTCCCTGAGATTCCAAATCCCCGACGATGCGCTGGGCGGAAACGGCCTCATCTTCGACATAGCCCTCAGTGGCATCGGCCGGAATATCGACCGGTAGGAGGTAGTTCGTGCCTTTGATCTCGACGCCATGGCCGGAGTAGTAAACAAAGGCGAAATCGCCGGACTTAACCGAATCAATGAATTCGCGGACAGCACGCCGCATCTCGGTGGCCGGGACGTCCGTTTTGATCTGAATATCCTGGTGCGCAAACCCGTCACGCTCCAGAGCCGCCGCAACGTCCAAAGCATCGTTGACGGGGTTCACGAGCGGCTTCCAGGGGTAGGCCTTGTTTCCGATAATGAGCGCGAGACGGCGGCCAGCGCCGGGTTCGCCCGGTTCCGGATCCAACGCCTTGCCTTGCTGGGCTCTACCTTGAGCGCCAAGCAGGACAACCACGAGCAGAACCGCCGTCGCAGAAAACTGGCGACAGAGTTGGCCGGTCATGCGTTGTTGGCGCGCCCAATCGATGAGTTTCACGATAACTGCCATTCCTGCGCAGCGCTTTCGCATAGTCTTCCTCTTTCCGTTCCGAGGTTGTTCTTCTGCGATAGCCCAGCGGGCGCTTCCCGCCGGAACCGGCCAATGGTAGACAGGTATATTCCATCGGAGGCATCAACGCGTGTCAAGAACATTGTGAGTTCAGGCCCCGCGCCGTATCGAGAAGGGCGAAACTTTCCGGTGAACGCGCTTCCATGCGACGAATCCGTAGAATGGAATCAGATGGCTTTTACCGAACAATACGACGTCGCCGTGGTGGGCGCGGGACACGCCGGCTGCGAGGCGGCCATGGCCGCGTCGCGCATGGGCCTGAAGACCGCCCTGATCACCATGAACCTCGACCTGATCGCCCAGATGAGCTGCAACCCGGCTGTGGGCGGCGTGGCCAAAGGGCATTTGGTCCGCGAGGTGGACGCCCTCGGCGGCATTATGGGCGAAGTGGCGGACGCGGTGGGCATCCAGTTCCGGCTGCTGAATTCTTCGCGTGGCCCGGCGGTCTGGAGCCCGCGCGCCCAGTGCGACAAGCAGCTCTACCGCGTCAAGATGCGCGAGGTGCTCGAATCGCAACCCGGCCTGCACATTCGCCAGGCGGAAGTCGTGGACCTGGTGCTCGAAGAGCAGGGAGCAAGCCACCCCAGCGAGCAAAGACCGCTCGCCGGGGGCCCCGGCAGGGAGCAAGCCACCCCAGTGAGCAGAGACCGCTCGCCGGGGGCCCCGGCAGGGAGCGAGGGAGCAGGAGCTGAAGGGCTGACGGAGATGCCGCGACCGGCGCGCCTTCGTGGCCGCGTCCTTGGCCTCAAGTTGCGCGACGGGCGGCGGCTGATGGCTGGCGCCACCATCATTACTACGGGAACGTTCCTGAACGGCCTCATCCATTGCGGCGAAGAGCGCTACCCCGCCGGCCGCTCGGGCGAGCCCGCGTCAGTGCTGCTCGGCGAGGCGCTGCGCGCGCTGGGCCTTCGGACTTGCCGGCTCAAGACGGGGACGCCGCCGCGGCTCGACGGCCGGACTATTCGCTGGGAAGCCTTCGAAGAGCAACCGGGCGACGCCGACCCCACGCCCTTCAGCTTTCGGACCAAGAGAATTGTGCAGCCGCAGATCTCGTGCCACATCGCCTTTACCACGCCGGAGACGCTGCGTATTATTCGCGAGAACGTGCACCGGTCGGCGATGTATTCGGGGCGCATCGAGGGCATTGGGCCGCGTTATTGCCCGTCGATCGAAGACAAGATCGTGAAGTTTCCCGACAAGACGCAGCACCAGTTCTTCCTCGAACCGGAGGGCCTGAACACGCACGAGGTTTACGTCAATGGCATGTCCACTTCGCTGCCGATGGAGGTGCAGTGGCAGATCGTGCATTCGATTCCCGGCCTCGATCAAGCCGAGATGCTGCGCCCTGGCTACGCCATCGAATACGATTCCGTCGATCCCACCGAACTCGACCGCTCGCTGCGCGTGAAGGCCTTCACGGGCCTCTATCTCGCGGGGCAGATCAACGGAACAAGCGGCTACGAAGAGGCCGCATGCCAGGGAATTATGGCGGGCATCAATGCCGCGCTTTGGTTGAAGGGAGAGGCGCCGTTCACTCTCGACCGGACTGAAGGATATACGGGAATCCTGATCGACGATTTGATTTCAAAGGGGACGAACGAACCTTATAGGATGTTCACTTCGCGCGCCGAGTTCCGGCTGCACCTGCGCATCGACAACGCCGACCGCCGCCTGACGCCGCATGGCCGCCGCCTGGGACTCATCGACGGCGCGGCATGGGCTGAATACGAACAAAAGCAGGCGCGTATGGCCGCGCTCGCGGGTCTGCTGGCAACCGGCAGGGTCGATGCGGAGAAGCTGGATCGCGCTGGGCTCGGCGGTCTTTCGGCGATCGCGGGCCTTACCTGGGCGCAATTATTGAAGCGCCCGGAAGTCTCGATCGAAACGGTCCTGGCGATCCTTAGCGACGACCTGGCGCGGGACCCGCTGTTGGCCAGATTTGCTACGGACCTCGTCCAAAACATTGCCGTGCGGCCAGCGCTTCAACGCAGTGAGATGCGCAATGAAGCCCGCGCCGTCGAAACCGAGATCAAATTCGCAGGCTACCTCGAGCAGCAGAAGAAGTCCATCGAAAAGCTGAAGGCGGCCGAGTCCGTCACCATTCCCGAATGGCTCGAATATGGCGCGATCAGCGGCCTGTCGCGCGAGATGCGCGAAACGCTGGAGCGCGTGCGCCCGCAGACCCTCGGCCAAGCCAGCCGCATTCCCGGCGTCACGCCGGCGGCGATGAGCCTGGTGCATGTGTCGATACGGTTGCAGGGAAATCGCCGCCGCGCTACCGCCTGAACCCCGCCTCGCTTCGCTGGGCCCGTGACTTCACGGCTACTGCGAATGTCGATCAATTCTAGATTTACGCCGAGCTACTTCAAAGTTAGGGTTGCCATTCCTGCTTGCGTTTTATAGGTAAGCCCTTGGCCTGGCTCGAACCCTGCGAAGCCTTTGGGAGCTTTGATCACCCAAAGCTGTTTGTCCAACATGCCATCCTGGGAGATGGCTCGGATCAGATAAACCCAGATCTCGTCTCCCACCCAGGCCGCAAGGTAGTTCCTTTGGAGATCCTCCCGAAGCCCACCCGCGGCAATCCCCTTTACTCGCGAGAACTCGAAACCGGAACAGTCATGTTTGCCCGTCGGCACTTTTACGCCGCGCATATCGATATAGGAGGGGGAGCCTTTGCGGTGATCGGCGTGGAAGAACTGGTCATACGCCACAAAGCCATTCATACCGTTCCCCGTGAACATGCGAAAGAGGTCCATCGCAGTCTTCTTCTCTGTGCCTTGAGCGTCAAAATCCACGGCCATACCCAGATTGTGCGAATCAAGATAGTCGCCCGAAAGTGGCTGCAATGGGCCGGGGGCCAGCCCCTCTGTGACCTTTTTCACCTCCAGGTTTGCGCTGACCTTGTAGATCACGATCGGAGGCGACTGCAGGTAATGAGGAAAGTACAGAACGACGATCTCTTTTGAGCCGTCGTTATGGATG
>Ga0326727_10017178_pt1 | contig 15075 bp, 16 predicted proteins | sample MB2enrmetagenome_FD_207643 | JGI IMG/M metagenome (GOLD analysis project Ga0326727, IMG submission 207643) | Lab enriched peat soil microbial communities from McLean, Ithaca, NY, United States - MB29MY | ecosystem: Environmental > Terrestrial > Soil > Wetlands > Peat | place: USA: New York... | reverse complement strand
AGTTCCGCCGGAGAAGGCATAATTCAATCCGTATGAGGCCCAAGCAACACCGGCAACTTTGCTCAATGTCCATGTTCCACTCTGGAGAGCGGACGTATCGAGACCCAGCGAGCAAGCAGAGAGACCGAGAGCAGAGACCAATGCGATCAGTGCCAGAACCGTGATCCGTTTCATAATATCCCCCTTTTGAGATTGATCATTGAACTTTTCCTGGGATGATGATAAATTGGCCGGTGATGATAGTCAAGAATTCGGTCCCTTTTCAGGTGCTTTTTTACTTCAAAAGCACCACCGCCGCCGCGAGTAACGCAAAAAATACCGCTGTGGCGAGCTTCACCGCTCCCAGCCGCTTCCGGAAAGCGTCCGCGAGCTTTTTCGAACTCACGCCCGCAAAGACAAGCACAAACACGAGCACGAGGGGCAGGATAAAGCTAAGGTTATAGACCCCGAGGAAGAAGTAAAGCGAGAAGCGCTTTTCCACCTGCAGGTAGTAGGCGATCGTCGGGAAATAAATCTGCCCCGTGCAGGCGAGTTCGAACACCGACACGAGAAAACCGAGGACCGCCGCGCTGCTCGCGAGCGCCGTCGAGCGCGCATAGGTTCGGACGGATTGGCGCAGCCGGTCCCGGATCGCTTTCGGAAGCTGAAGCACCATGTCCTTCGCACGCCCCTTTCGGACCAGCAGGTAATCGTAAACGCTGATCCCGGCGAACACCGCCAGAACGGCGGCGAACGACCACTTGATCGCGAAGTTCGCCCACGGGAGGGTTTTCGCGGCCCGAAGCGCGCGGAAAAAACCGAGTCCGATGAGATAGTACGTGACGAAAACGCTCGCCGTAAAGATCAGCCCCATCAGCAGGATCTCCCCCCGGCTTCTCCCTGCGAGCGCGAGGTAGGAAAGCAGAAGCACGAGGGTCGTAAAGGCGCAGGGATTGATCCCGTCGAGCAGGCCAGCCGCAATTACCGGAAGCAGCAGGAGATTGCCGTTTTCCGGACCGCGCGCAACCCTTCGCGAAGGCGCGGCCGGGACAACGCCATTCGAGAGGATACGACGGATTCCCGCCCGGATCTCGTCCATACCCTGGAGCGCCGTTCCTCCGTATATGAGCGCGGGAAGCGCCTTCGCTTCCAGACCGCGCGCGCGGAGTTCGGCCCGGTATTCTTCATAGATTCCCGCGTTGAAAACGTCTTTCCGCTCCACCCGGACCGCGTGACTCGCTTCCCTCTCCATCGCGGGAAGGGTTTCCGACAGAAAGCGTTCGCATTGACCGCAGCCGGGCGTGTAGTAAAACCGGAGCGCAACCGTTCCCGCCGTCGAACCGGCGCTGACGGAACCGGCATTTCCGAAGACTGCGGCCCTTTCGCTGCCGCCGGGGACGATTCTCCCCCGAACGCGGTAGTAAACCGGAGAAGCGCCGTTCCCCGCATCGACCACGAAGTATTTCTCGACGCTTCCGGGAACTTCCGCGGAAGGGTCGAAACGCAAAACCGCGCGGATCTCGCCCCCCGCCGGAATGTTCCACTTCGCGGAAGCCGGACGGAGACAATCGCACGCGGCGGAAAGAGCGATATCGACGGTAGAGCCGCCCGCGTTCCGGATCGCGAGCCGGGTTTCCGCCGTACGGTTGTGGCCGACGTCGCCGAGATTCCACTCCGGCGGATCGAAAACGAGCACCGCGTACCCGGAAACGGGAAGCACAAGCCCGGCAAGGAACGCACAGCGAAGGAACAGCCGGAAAAACGTTTTTCGTCTCATGACGCCCGCCTTCAACCAAAAATCGCGGCGGCCAGACATGCGAACCAAGACGCCGCGAAGATCAGTTTCCCCGATAAGCGTCCCTTCACTGTGAAATGCCGGACCACCGGTAGCCGGAAGAGCGCGGCGCCGAGGCCGAGAAGCAGCGCAGGAGGCAGAAGGGGCGCGGCGTTCAGGAGGACTTTCCCCCCGCCCGTTTCTATCACCGCGCGCACGGTGGACGGAGGACCGTATGCCGCCCCTGCCGCGAGAAAAATGAGCAAGGCCGGGATGACCGGAATAGCGGCTGCCGGCGGCTCCGTCCTTCCGTCCGGAAACCCTTTGCGGAAGAACCCGGGAAGCGCAAGCCCTCCCGTCCAAGCGAGGAACGCCGTCCGGAGCGCGAAGATTCCGAGCGCCGGACCTTCGGGCCGACGGATCAGCGCATACCATCCGGCGTCCAGTCCCGCCCGTGCAAGCGGCAGAGCGAGGACCGTCAATACGGCGGCGATAATCCTCCCGAAGGCGTTCCTTACGGGAAACAACATCAAGGTGAGCATGAAGATCGCGAGAAGCGGAAAAGGAGCGAGTCCTTCCCGAATCCCGTCCGCGAAATCCGCCCCGAAATCGTCCTTCAAGTGGAAGGACGCGGAAAGATCCTTTCCCGGATTTCCGGCGATCCAGTCGGCCGCGGCGGACGGTCCCGAAAAGACACGGTTCGCGCTGACGAGAACCGGGAGAACATCCGGCGGATTCTTTTCCGCTAAGACCCGCGCGAGCGCCCTCCGGTTGGCGGGATCTTCGAGGGAATGGGAGTGGACGGTCACGGGCAGGTCGTTCGTGCGGATGTAATCCAGGAGGGAAACGAGCTGCTTCCGGCTGTCCGGCGAGGACCGGTACGAGAAAAAGACGACGATTTCGCCGCTTTCGAGACTGCCGGAATTCAGGCAGCCGAGTTCGTACAAAAAGGGATATTTGCGGTCATCGAGGAACAGACGCTCCCACTTCCACTTCGCCGCGACGTCGATGCGCACCGGAAGAAGGGCGGCGGGCTCGCGGGAGCCGACCGGGAAAACGCTGAAGATCCGCTCCACGCGTCCTTCATAACCCGCGGTGCGGAATGCGAATCGGACGCGCTTCGCCTCCCCCGGCGCGAGGCGGAACGAGCGCTCATCCAAAGAGATACAACCGCAGGAGGGATGAATCTCCACCCGGACGGCGGACTTTCCGTCGTTGGAAACGACAAACGAGGCTTCCGGATTTCTCCCCTCGGGGACTTTCCCGAAGTCGACGAAAGCGGGGTTCAGCGAAATGCCGGCGAAAGCGCGGGAAACGACCAGAAACAGCACGACAGCGAATACGGAAATTTTCATTTTTCCTCCGAACTCTATTTATTCAAACGACAACGGGTTCTTTTTTCATTCGTAAAATTATACCATAAGCCAACTTCAATCACAAGAAATATGCGGATAGATCGCCGATTCGAAACCGTGGATTCGCGCCATTTATCGGGAGCCTTCGCCCCTTTCAGGCGTAGCGGAAAAGGCTCACCCGCCTGTTCTCCACGCCCTCCAGCGTGGCGAGCACCGGAAGATCGGCTTCCGCGAGGCGTTCGAAGCCGCCCTTCGGCGCGAAGGGCCTACCGCCGTCGGAAACCAGCACGAGCGCTCCCCGAGCGACCGCCTTGTCCAGAAGCTCCGACAGCGCGAGAGCTTCGGGTTTCTTGTAGAACATGTCGGCCACGAGGACCACGTTTTCCCCGCCGTCGAAGCGCGTCCCGAGCCGGTCTGAACGGTCGGTCGCCACGGAAACCCCGTTCGCGCGGGCGTTCTCCTCCGCAAGCGCGAGGGAAGCCGCGTCGATGTCGTTGCAGACCACCGAAGCCGCTCCTGCCATCGCGGCCGCGATCCCCGCGACTCCGCCGCCGCAGCCGATGTCGAGCACCGACTTCCCGCGCACGAGTTCCGGATGGTCGATGATCCAGCGTCCGAGAAGCGACGCGGCGGGCCAGACGACCGCCCAGAAAGGGGGCCACGCCTCTTTGCCGGCCTCCTTTTCCCACGACTCCCACAGCGTGAAGAATTCCGGAGTCTGCCGCGCCCGGATTTCCGGGCACATCATCACCGGATCGAAGGGGCATTGCTCCTCGAGAAGCGCCGTGCTGGGCTTTGCGAGACAGGATTCGGGCATCATCGCCCTCCTTGAGTATTTCAGGCACCGGCGGAAACGGCGGGTACCGGACGTTCGCTGTCAAACGGGAAACGTGTCAGAACCCGGAGCGCGAAGGAAGTCCCTCGGAAACCCCCAGGTCCGTCGGAGCACGCCCGATACCCTGGAGCAGCGAGAGGGTCGATTCGATCTGGGCGGATAGCGGCTCCTTCACGTGGGCGCGGTTGGGATAGATGGAATAGTCTTCCTTGTAGCGGCCGGGGGTCACGTTGAGCATCACGGAATTGGCCCCCGCCATCAGTCCCTTCCTGCGCGCTCCGGCGTCGAAGGTTTCGAAGCCCGTCGTCACGAGGATCTTGGCGTTCTCGGGGTCCGCGATCCGCGCGACGGCGAGGGTTTTGAGGATGAGATCCGTGTCCACGGCGGACGTCCCGGACAGCCGAGGCTCGGGAAGCGGGATGTAAGGCCCGAAGCTGTACATCTCGGCGCGCAGCCGCCTGGCGAGGAGGATATCCGCGAGAATGTCCTCCTCCGTCTGCCCGGGAAGCCCGATGAGACCGCCCGTCACGATGAGGTAACCCATGCGGAGCGCTTCTTCCAGATGGAGAAGCCGGTCCGACAACTGCTGGCCGGGATGGATCTTCCCGTAAAGCTCGGGATTGGAGGTCTCGAAGCGCATGAGAAGCCCGCGCGCACCGGCGTCCCAGAGCTTTTGCAGCCCATCGATCCCCACTTCGCCCGGCGATACGAAGATCAGCACGGCGTACTTTTCCTTGATCGCCCGCACCGTTTCGGCGAGTTCGCCCCCGTCCCACTGCGGATCTTCGCCGCCCTGGAGCACGAGCGCCTTGAAGCCGTAAGTATTCACGGCCTCGTCCACTGCGGAAAGCACCTCGCCGCGGCTCATGCGGTAGCGCTTCACGCTCCTGACGCCCGCCGCAATGCCGCAGTAGAGGCAGTCGGAGGTGCAGTAGCTGGTGTACTCGATGATGCCGTGCACGCAGCATGAGTTGGACAGGTGCTTCTGGCGGAGGAAGTTGGCGGTTTTGTAAAGGAGCTCGAGCGACTCCCGGTCCTTCAACCGGAGAAGGGAGAGCATCTCCCCGTCCTGAAGCGGCAGGCCCTGAGAAGCGCGGTCGAGGATGCCGACGACGCGCCGGTCCACGCCCGTGCCGGAAAGGTCGAGCTTCGAGAGCGACACGTCCGTGTCCTGGAGCTCGAAGAAGAGATCCTTCCAGATCTCGAGCGTGGTGAGCGCCTCTTCCTCCGACACGCGCGCGATCACATACCCGCCCTGCGCGTAAACGTAATTCCCCACGGCGATACCCGAAACCTCGTTATAGGCCTTCTTCTTCTCGCCGTAATAGTCGATCGTCAGCGTCTTTCCATCGATGGCGACGACCCTGCCGGGAATGGCGTAACACATAGCGGGTTCTCCTTGGACTCCCCCCCCTCTCTCCGCCGTCTCCGTCGACAAGCTCAGGACATCGCCTTCGGGCGCGGCGCAAAGAGGGGGAGAAGAAGCGCTTATGATACAGGATCCACTTTATCCGAAAAGGATAAGTTCTATTTCAAGGATACAAATCCCTCAGTCCTTCCCGCCAATCCGCGAACGGTTCATAGTCCTATCCCGCTTTGTCCATATGGTGACTCATATACTCCAGTGCAGCCGTCACCAGGAAGCCGGACCGGCTTTCGCCGGACTTGCCGGTGAAAGCGTCGATTTTGGAAAGAACCCGTTCCGGGACGGTGATATTGATGCGCTTCGCCTTGTCGTCGAGCAGCAAAAAATCTACCGGTACCAGCGCCCAGATGGCTTCGGCGGGCGCTTCCTTCCGCCGGGAATCGATGTCGCCGGGAGCGGGAATTTCCTCGTTGTCCAGGATCATCCCCTCGATGTGCGTCAGGATGGCTTCAGCCGCGTTCTCCAGAGCTTCCTGGACCGTAACTCCCGCGGAAAAACAGCCGGGCAGATCCGGAACCGTCACACCGTAATCGGAATCGGCATCTTTGAGCAAATACACCGGATATTTCATCGGTCCCTCCATTCCATGCCGGCCTGACGGAAGATCTGCCGCACTGTCCCGATGGGGAGATCGGATTTCGGGTGCGGCACGGTCACCTTTCCCGGTTTGACCGGATGCTTGAACTGGTGATGACTTCCACGCGCATTGTGGAGCTCCCAGCCGTCGTTTTTCAATAACCGGATAATATCCGCACTTTTCATATACACATTATACACACTGCCGGAATTTCCGTCAAATGGACTTTCTCTTCCCTTCCAGCCACTTCGCCACCGCCTCGAACCCCTCGCCCTTCCTGGCCGAGACGCGGAAAACGGGACAATCCGGGTTGTGCTTGCGAAGACCTTCCATAAAGTACTCCTCCTCGAAACCGACGGCCTCGCGGAGGTCCCACTTGTTGATGAGCACGGCGTCGGCCTTCTCGAAGGCGGTCGGGTACTTCCAGGGCTTGTCGCTGCCGTCCACGGCGGCGCAGATGAGGAGCTTCAGGTGCTCGCCGATGTTGAACTCGGCCGGGCAGATGAGATTGCCGATGTTCTCGATGAAGAGATAGCCGCCCTCGGGCGGGACGAACCCGCCGGAAAGCGCCTTCTCGATCTGCGGCGCGTCGAGGTGGCAGCCCCCGAAGGTATTGACCTGCACGGCGGAGATGCCGAGGGAGGCGAGCTTCACGGTGTCGATGTCGCCTTCGACGTCGCCCTCGATGACGGCGGCCTTCGCATCCAGAAGACCGATCGTCCGGACAAGCGAAGTCGTCTTGCCGACGCCGGGCGCGCCGAGCACGTTGACCGTCAGGACCTTCCTCGCCGTCAGACCCGCTTTCACCTTTTCGGCGACGCGGTCGTTCGCGGCGTAGATATCTTCCATCACTTCAACGGTCTGGCTCATGGCTTCACTCCTCAATTTCGATATTTTCGATCTGCAGTTCCCGGCCGACGGGTGTGGGATCGCCGAGGCCTCCGCATTGAGGACAGTCGAAGGAACGGGGGGCGCGGGGAAAAACGTGGCCGCAGGAGCGGCATTTCAGGATCGGCTTCACGGGAATAATATGGACCCTGGCGCCCTGCGCCAGGGTCCCTTCGGATAATACGTCGAAATACATCTGGATGGACTCGCCGATGAAACCGGAAAGCTCGCCCACCCGGATCCTCACGTCCGTGATCCGCTTCGCGCCCGCCTGAACGGCACGTTCCACGGCGATGCGGACGATTTCCTCGGTTACCGGGTACTCATGCATTCTGCGAGTAACTCTCCGATTTCTTCTGCGTGTACACGTCGAAGAACTGGTTGGCCTGGTTGAGGCATTTCTTCGGGCAGACCTCCACGCAGACGCCGCAGGAGACGCAGCGGCCGGGCTCGATCGCCCAGGTTTTGGTTTCCTTCGTGACGGTGATGGCGTCGGCCGGACAGCGCTTGGCGCAGATGCCGCAGAAGATGCACGTCTGGATTTCGATGCCGATTTTGCCGCGCGACTTCGCGAAAGGAACCCGTTTCTGGAACGGGTAGCGGAGCGTCGCCGGTTTGGAGAACAGGTTCAGGAGGACCTTGCCTCCCATCTGATTGAATGCCATTCGATTACCTCTCGGTGCAACTGATGCACGGGTCGATGATCAGCACGACGACCGGCACATCGGCCAGGTCGCAGCCCTGGAGCATCTTCACGAGCGCGGGTACGTTCGCGAAGGTCGGCGTGCGGACGCGGAAGCGTTCCAGGTAGCGCGTGCCGTTGCCCTTGATGTGGTAGACCACCTCGCCGCGGGGTTGTTCCACGCGGGTGAAGACTTCGCCGTTCGGTGCGCCCACCACCTTCACGTCCACCGGACCGTCGGGAATCTTCGCGATCGCCTGGCGGATGAGGTCGATGGACTGATAGATCTCGTGCACGCGCACGTAGGTGCGGGAGAAGCAGTCGCCGTCGGGATGGGTGATCGGCTGGAAGTCGAGATCGCCGTACGCGGCGTATTTCGTCTGCCGGAGATCCTGGGCGATGCCGCTTCCCCGAGCCATCGGGCCGACACAGCCGAGATCGTAGGCGTCCTGTTTAGACAGCACGCCTACTTCCTTCAGACGGGAAAGCACGGAGTAGTCTTTCATGAAAACGTCGCCCATGCGCTTGAGTTCCGCTAGCATTCCGCTGACTTCGCGATCCATCTGGGCGAGGCGTTCCTTCGAGATGTCGCGGCGCGCGCCGCCCACCTTGTTGCCGCCGAAAATGACGCGGCCGCCGGCCGTATCCTCGGCGATGTCCAGCACCTGCTCGCGGATGCGCATCGTGTCCATGAAGAGGTTCTCGAAACCGAATGCGTCGGCGAGAAGGCCGAGCCACAGGACGTGGCTGTGGACCCTCGACAGTTCGCTCCAGATCGTCCGGAGGTACTGGGCGCGGACAGGGACCTGGATGTTCATGATCTCCTCGACGCCCTTGCAGTAGTTCAGGCCGTGGATGAAGCTGCAGATACCGCAGATGCGTTCCGCGACGTAGACCATATCGAGATATTCGCGCTTTTCAACGAGCTTTTCCAGACCGCGGTGGATGAAGCCGATCGAGGGAATGGCCTCCATCACCTTGTCGTCTTCCACCACGAGGTCGAGGTGGATGGGCTCCGGAAGGACCGGATGCTGCGGTCCGAAGGGAACGAGCGTTCGGTTACCCATTCTTCACCTCCTGGGCTGCGGGTTTCTGGACGATGGCCACGTTGGGCATCGACGCGAAGGGCGTCTTCTGCTTGAGCATGTAGAAATTCCCCTGGAAATCGATGTTGATGCCTTTTACTTTCACGCCGAAGAGATCGTGGATCTCGTTCTCGTAGGTAAAAGCGCCCCAGTAGACGCTCGTGATGCTGGGAATTTCCGGATTCGTTTCGGGAACCTGAATGCGGTAAACCAGGTAGGAAAGGTCCTTGTCGAAACAGTAGCTGATTTCGAAGTGGTCGGGCTTGCGGGTGCAGGAGAGACATGACAGCCGGTAGCCGTCCTGTTTCGCCTGGGTCGTCTTCGTCAGGATATCGCGCATTTCGATGATGTCGATTTTTTGTTCGGCCATATCAGGCTCCTGCTTTGAGCGCTTTTTTCTGTTCTTTCTTCGCGCGCTTCATGTCTTCATGTTTCTTTTCCAGAATTCCAAGCGCTTCGACGACGCCGTCGATGATCCTCTCGGGCCTCGCGGCGCAGGCGGGAACGTAGACGTCCACGGGAATCGTCGAATCGGCGCCGCCGTAAACGTTGTAGCACTGGGAGAACACGCCGCCGGTGCATGCGCAGATGCCGACGGCGACCACGACCTTCGGGTTGGGCATCTGCTCGTAGACGGTCTTCAGCACCTCGCGGGTCTGTTCGTTGACCGAACCGGTCACGAGCAGAACGTCGGCGTGCTTGGGGTTCCCGGTGTTGATGATGCCGAAACGCTCCACGTCGTAAACGGGCGTGAGCGCGGCGAGAACTTCGATATCGCAGCCGTTACAGCTAGTCGCGTTGTAGTGCAGGACCCAAGGCGACTTTTTCAGAGCGGACATGAGAGCCTCCCTAGATGACTTTAAGCAGCTTCAGCACGTACAGCACCGCGACGTTGCCGAAACCGAGTACGATCGCGACCAGCCACGAACTGAACACCGTCAACTGCCACTTCACGCGGGCCTCGGCATTGTCGAGGAAGATTTCGAACAGGTACACGAGCGCCACGGCGACCGCGCCGACGATCGGGTTCCAGCCGAAGAAGAGGTAGACGAAACCGAGCAGGAACACGTTCTCGTACCAGTGCGCCACCTCGATCATCGCGAGCGTCGGACCGGAGAACTCGGTGGTGATTCCCTTCACGAGTTCCTGATGCGCATGGTGCGAGGTCGAGAGGTCGAAGGGCGACTTGCGCAGCTTGATCGTCAGGACGAAGAGGAAGCCGACGAAGATGCCCGGCAGATAGAGGATCATCGGAACCTTGGGAGACAGCGCGATTTCGCCGACGCTGAACGTCTGCGCGACCTGGTACATGCCGATGATCGCGATAATAAGCATCGGCTCGTAGGCCAGGACCTGCAGCATTTCACGCTCGGTACCCACATGACTGTAGGGCGACGGCACCGAGAAGCCGGCGATGATCAGGAAAACGCTCGCCAGCGTGAGGGCGAAAAGGAACAACAGCAGATCGAAGCCGGCGAAGAAGATCGCGCCGGTGAGAATGATCAGCACCATAAAGCAGAAAACGTAGAAATTCTGGGTGCGGTTGACCCGCATGGATTCCTTCGAAAGGAGCTTCAGCACATCGTAGAACGGCTGGAGAATCGGAGGTCCGACGCGGTTCTGCATCTTCGCGGTAAGCACGCGGTCGACCCCGGCCAGAAGGCCGCCGACGAACGGCGCCGCCAGTACAAATACGATGGCCGCTATTAGTTTCTCCATATAGCCGACACTCCCGTAAGAATTGCGAGCAGGACAATGGCCGTCGTCACCGCGGCCGGGAACAGGCGTTTCTCGCCCACGTAGTTTTCCAGATAGTAGTTTTTCGTCTCGTTCTGCTGAACGACGCCGATCGAACCGAGGTACTTCTCGCTGCCATGCACGTTCGCGCCGGCGAGGTACATCTCGGAGAGCTTGGCGTTCTTGCGGCTCGCGCGGTAGTAGAGAAGTCCGATGGGCATCACGAGCATCAGCACGAGCATGATCAGCATGATCATCACGTTGGATTCGCCGAGTCCGACCGGTTTGGCGTTTCCGAGCACCTGCAGGTAAACCTGCGCGATCCAAGGCTCGATAAGCGCCTTGGAGATCAGGGGAAAGATCGCGGTCACGGCGACGGTGCCCAACGCGAGCGGGTAAAGGCTGATCCATTCGTGGATGCTGACGGACTCCTCCCCTTTCCGTTCGGCCTTGGTAATGCCGATAATCCGGCCCAGCCACTTGGCCCAGAAGAAGAGCGTGGCGGCGCTTCCGAACGCCAGGATCACGGCGAGAACGGGATTGGTGTCCACGAAGGCCTTGAGGACGGCCCACTTGGAGATCAGCATGCCGAAGGGAGCGAGGAACATCCCGGCGATACCCACGACCATGAAGATCGCCAGCACCGGCATCTTGACGACCAGGCTCTGCATGTCCTCGATGTCGCGGCTACCGATCCTGTGTTCGATCGTGCCGACACTGATGAAGAGCAGTCCCTTGGCCACGGCATGGAAGATGATGAGCAGGATCGCCGCCCAGACCGCCTGCTCGGTTCCGACGCCGCCGCAAGCCACGATCAGGCCGAGGTTGGCGATGGTCGAATAGGCGAGCACGCGCTTGGCGTTCCGCTGCGAAATCGCGAGAAGCGACGTGAACAGGAAGGTGGCCATGCCGATGAAGGCGATGATCATTCCCGCGTAGGTATTGACGAGAATCGGGGCCATCTTGATGATGATGAACACGCCCGCTTTCACCATCGTGCTTGAATGAAGCAAAGCGGAAACGGGCGTCGGGGCGACCATCGCGCCGAGAAGCCAGCCGGAGAAAGGCATCTGCGCCGACTTGGTCATACCCGCGAAGGCGAGAAGCACCGCGGGAATGAGCACGAGGCTCTTCTGCGGGGCGAGGATGAGCATCTTGTCGAGTTCGATCGTTCCGGTGCTGAAGTACATCCAGTAGATGGCGCCCGCGAAGGCGACGCCGCCGATCAGGTTGAAGAGAAGCGCCCGGTAGGCGTTCTTGACGGCCTCCTCGGTGCCGGTGTAGCGGATGAGGAGAAACGACGAAAGAGTGGTCACTTCCCAGAAGAAGTACATCCACAGAAGGCTGTTGGAGAAGACGATGCCGAACATCGCGCCGATGAAAACGAAGAGGATGAAGAAGAAACTGCGGCGCTTATCCTTGAATTCATGGTGATGGTGCGTGAATTCATCCATGTAACCCAGCGCGTAAACGCAGATCAGCGTGCCGATGATGCCGATGATGAGCGCCATGATGAGGGAGAACCTGTCGAAGGCGAGACAGTTCTCGATGAGAACGTGCGGTACGCCTTTGACGCCGAAGTGGTTCGCGATTTCCAGGAAGAGGATGGGAACGGCCTGGACCAGCACGAAAACCGACACCAGCCAGCGCTTTTCCATCAAGCTGCGGATGAGGAGATAGAGCGCGATGACTCCGCCGAACAGGAGGGTAAGCCAGTTCATGGCTTCGATCCCCCAGAAATCGTGGGCCGGTCCGCCGTTGAAGCGGGCGAAAAGCAGCCACACCGATCCGGCGATAATCGCCAGCGACACGGGATAAACGATGACCTTGCGCAGCGTGGAATTCTTCACGAGCAGCAAGAGTGCACCTATCGCCGCCGGCGCTACGATGAAGAGGAGCAGCACGGATAGATTCACATCACACCTCTCTTTCATTATTTACCGCACTTGCCGGAACATTTGGTGAATATTCCGACTTATGCGCAACCATGATAAAAAGAGAAAGTCTTTTCCGCAACCTTTTCCCCCGACACCTTTTTCCCAAACAAATGTATCGGATCGACACTTGACAAAAGAGCAAAAACAGGTTATATTCATATTAACCATTTGGTTAAACCAAATGGTTAATCCATGCCCCGGAGGAAAAATGGCCGCACGAAACAATCCGATGCCGGAAGCGGAGGGAAACACCCGGGAAAGGATCCTGAAGGCCGCGGAGGAGATTTTCTCGCGCAAGGGTTACGATGCCGCTCGCGTGGAGGAAATCGTACAGGAGGCCGGCGTCAACAAGGCCCTCCTGTTCTATTACTTCCGCAGCAAGGAAAACGTGTTTCGGGAGCTGATCCGGGAAAGCATGCGGCGCACCATCGACGCCTTGGACGACGCCATGTCCGGGGTCATCGAACGCGACCGGCAAAAGGTGGACGCTCTGGTGGAGGAATTTGTGAATTTCCTCCTCTCGCAGAAAAAGCTCCTCAAGATGATCATGATCGAAGCGATGAAGGACCAGGAGAAGAACCAGTTCTTCATGGAGTTCATCGACCCCATCCTGGACGCGATGAAAAGCCGCTACCACGGTGACCGGAAAGACGTCACCGACGCGGAATACAAGCTCCGGATGTTTTTCGTCAACACCGCCCCGATCATCACCTACATCGTGCTGGGCGAGAAGTGGGCGGAGTTCTACCGTCTCGACCGCGCCGAAACGGATGCGCAGATCGTCGCGATGATGAAGAAACTCCAGGGCGACTATCTCATGAGTTGAAACGCACGGTTTCCGGCCGGAACCGCGACGGAACATAAACGAATCGAAGAGGACAAGAAGAAAGGAGGCCGAACATGGCAAAATCGCACCCGGATCCCGCCGCTCGGAAGGCTTATTTCGCGGGCGGAGGCGTCGCGTCGCTCGCGGCTGCCGCATACCTCATCCGCGACGGGAAGATTCCCGGCAGGAACATCACCGTCTACGAGGAAATGAAAGTCAGCGGCGGCTGCCTCGACGGAACGCACGTCCCGGAAAAAGGCTACGTGATCCGCGGCGGAAGAATGATGGACAAAGAAGCCTACACTTGCACCTACGACCTCTTTTCCTTCATTCCCAGCCTCGACAACCCGGGCAAAACGGTCACCGACGAAATCCTGGACTTCAACCGGAAAATTCAGACCCGTTCCCGCGCTAGACTCGTCGACCGGGAGCACCGGAAGCTTGACGTGACGTCGATGGGCTTCAGCCCGAAAGACCGCCTCGCCTTCGTCAAACTGATGCAGGTATCCGAGGATTCCCTCGGGACACAGCGCATCGACGAGTGGTTCGAACCCGCGTTCTTCGAAACCAATTTCTGGTATATGTGGTGCACCACATTCGCCTTCCAACCCTGGCACAGCCTCGCGGAATTCAAGCGCTACCTGCACCGCTTCATCCATGAATTCCCCAAGATCCACACCCTCGCGGGCGTGTGGCGCACCCCGTTCAACCAGTACGATTCGATGACTCTGCCGCTCCAGAAGTGGCTGGAAAGCCAGGGCGTTCACTTCGTGATGAACACCCGCGTCACCGACATCGATTTCAACCCCGACCGCTCGGCAACCACGGCGGAGCGCATCCACGCCGTCCGGGACGGCCGGGAAACGACCGTGGAAGTGGGCAGGGACGACCTTGTCTTCATGATCAACGGATCGATGGCTTCCGCCTCCGATATCGGCTCCATGAAAAGCGCCCCGGCGATGAAGGACAAGACGGCCGACGGCGCCTGGCGGCTTTGGGAAACCATCGCCCGGAAGCGCCCTCACTTCGGCCGACCGTCGAACTACGCCGACCGCCTGCACGAGTCCAACTGGGAGTCTTTCACCTGCACGCTGACGGACCGGACCTTCTTCGACCGGATGGAGAAGTTCAGCGGCAACAAGCCGGGCACGGGCGCGCTCGTGACCTTCAAGGACTCGAACTGGCTGATGTCCATCGTGCTCGCCTACCAGCCGCACTTCCGCGGTCAGCCGGAAGGCGTTCAGGTCTTCTGGGGCGACGGTCTCTTCCCCGACCGCGTCGGCAACTACGTGCAGAAGAAGATGTCCGACTGCACCGGAGAGGAAATCCTCACCGAACTCTGCTGGCACCTCGGCTTCATGGACGACCTCCCGGGAATCCTGCAGTCCGCGCAGTGCGTCCCCTGCTATATGCCCTACATCGGCAGCCAGTTCCTCACGCGCGGCAAGGGCGACCGCCCTCAGGTCGTTCCGAAAGGTTCCGTCAACTTCGCCTTCCTCGGCCAGTACGCGGAACTCCCGCGCGACGTGGTGTTCACCGTGGAGTATTCCGTCCGGACAGCTCAGACGGCGGTATTCCAGCTCCTCGGGCTGAAAAAGCGCGTGTCGCCGCTCTACCGGGGCGATCTCGATCCCCGCGTGCTTGTTCGCTCGTTCCTGACGATGCACCGCAAGACGCGAAAGGCAGCTTAAACGGCGGATGCCAATGAAAAACCGGGAAACGCCCGAATCGGCGTTTCCCGGTTTTCGTGACCACAAGGTATCTATTTCGTTCTTGCCGACATCTTAGACAATGGACTGGATGGAGAACTACTTCTGTTTCTTGAACAGATTTGAAAGTGTTTCTTGAACAGCCTGGAAAGCTTCTCTTCCTGTGTGGAATTCGGGTTTTCCTCTTTTTCTTCGGGAATCTCCAACAAGACGATCATGGGAGGCACACTCGATGAGATGGAAAATTCCTTTCCGCAACAAGGGC
>Ga0326727_10017176_pt1 | contig 15078 bp, 9 predicted proteins | sample MB2enrmetagenome_FD_207643 | JGI IMG/M metagenome (GOLD analysis project Ga0326727, IMG submission 207643) | Lab enriched peat soil microbial communities from McLean, Ithaca, NY, United States - MB29MY | ecosystem: Environmental > Terrestrial > Soil > Wetlands > Peat | place: USA: New York... | reverse complement strand
GCGCTTTTCAATCAGCGCGTTGTCTTGGGGCGAAGTGGCCGGAATGCGCACTAAAGAATCGCCGCCGGAACGCACGATGAGTGCGAAGCGGTCCTGATCGGCGATCGGAATTTCACCCAGCCGGGCATATTCGTCGGTGGCGTCAATCCAAAGGTCCGCATCGCCCGGAACGTTGCCCGGAACATAGACGATGGCGTGATCGAACATACCCATGCCGGGAAGGCCGGGAGTGATATCTTCCCGGCTCCCGGCGTTGAGCAGAGCAACGTAGGCCGGAATGTTTGCGGCTCGCAACATCGCTACCAGCAACGACGCTTTGTCTTTGCAGTCGCCGTATTTCCGGGCGAGGGTTTCGCTGAGGGAATGGGGCATCAAGGCGGCCTCGCCAAACTCGACTCCCGTATAGCGGACTTCCCGGTTCAGATATTGCAGGATTGTGGCTGCTTTCGCGTCGCGAGGAGCTTTGCCGGCAGTCAGCTTGCTAACCAGAGACTTGAGGTCCGCGCCCGCAATCTGTTTGTCCACAACCTTTCCGTATGTCTCGGCGATTTGGCGCCACGAGTCGCCGGTGGAAAAAGTAACGCTCGGATAGGCAGGCACATCGCTGGGCAGTTCGGCCTCAACGTCGTCGAGCGCGTCCATCGGTCCGTAGTCGAAGGTGAGGCGTACCCGGCCCTCGGCCTCGTTGCGCTGGGACTTCAAATCAGGAAGTAAGTCGACCTCGTAGCGAAGCGAAAGGGCTGAGGGAGCATCCAGCGCCAAATGAGTGTGCTGTACCGGCACAGAAGCTCCGAAATAAAAGCGTTCCACAGAACCCGCGCCGAATAAAGGTGCGCTCTCCTTGGAAGTTAGCTCCTCCTCCACGAGTGATCCCGGCGCCACCGCCGGCAGCGGCGCCCTCAGCACGCGCCGATCGCTGAAGACGTTGTCTTGAGTCTCTTCCGCGGGAGCGTCGGTGATGGTCTTTTCATCCAGGAGATGCACCGCGTTGTCAGCAGTGATGACCCGGGCACGCATGCTGGGCCGCTCCACGTGCCAAGGCTCCCAACTGGAGGAGATAGCGCCCCAGCCCTCGGCCCCCTTCTGCGTAAGGATCTTGTAAAGAAAATACCGTGAACGGACGGCCCGCCCTTCGGTGTCGAATACAACCGTTTCTTCATCATCGAGAAAAAGCACGTCCGCGCCCGCCGCCGGAGTCACTTGCGACACCCGCTGATACAAGGCTGCGGCATCCGCTGAAAAATGATCCTCCGGCGGCTCGTGGCCTTTGGCCAGGGAGGGGGAAGCGAGCAATGTACAAAGCAGCAATGCCTCAGCCGCGACACTTAGCGTGGACCGATGATATGACCAAGACCCGATGGCGCGCCTCACTTGACTCGCAGGATCGATAAAAGGTAAACCCCAAAGCCCCAAGCCGCAAGGATCAGAATCACAGAGGAATGCTTGTTGGGAAACACTACCCCTGTAGGTCTATGTTTGGTGTGCCTTGTGTGCTAGTGGGTGATACTGGCCAGTTTCGCCAGTGCCTCCCAGTACCCCGAATGCAGTCGGTGTCGGCCCGCACGGATATAGGCAGCATAGGGTTCCGAGACTTTGAGCGTCGAAGCCAGAGCAGAGATTGTAATGGGGGCGCCATCCAGAGAGAAATTTGTTTCGTGTGAAAGCCTGAAAACAACAGAGACACTCAGGTCAGCAATATGGAAGATTACCGATTTGAGCTCAGCGGAGTGATACTAACCAGCTTGAATCTCCCAATTACGCAAAAATGGCGGATTTTGGGACTGGAAACAACGCGATGCACCATAACCCCTCTTCTTTACGTTTCGCAGCGGGCCATTTCGCGCCATTTCGACAAGAAATTTACCCCGGATGTGAAATGCGTCCGCCACTCTAAGTTTTATCGCTGTTCGACCCTGGCGACGGAGGGAGGTGATAAGGTTTGCCTGCCGGGATAGCCGAGTTCACGGCCAATTGACCGGCGAGGTCAGGGAGTTCGATGGCGCTGGAGCGGCCGACCGCGCGGGAACGGTCCTGTTCTGTGGATGCTGGGGTGCTTACGAGTACTTAGCTTCACGACGATTGTGAATGCTTAATCAGACTGAGGCCCAATAATTGAAAGATCAGTTAGATGTATGCTTATCTCCGGACCAGAAGCGCGTTTGAAACTGGATTTTGCCAATGGCAACGACGACCATTGAAGCACGGTGCAATGCCCGGCCGACGCGCCTGGCATTTATCCTGCCGCACCCTGATCCCGCCCTACTATTCAGCGTCATTGCTCGCGCCACAAGTTTATGGGGTGGTCTCTTTAATCCCATCATTATTCTGGATGATTCGACGCGGAAAACGGCTGGTGTGCATTACACGCTGTTGCCGCCTGACCCGTATCTCAAAGTTCAGAGTGACACGTTGAAGGCATTCGACCCGGATTTGCTCATCAACTATTCGGCCAATCCGCTGCCTCCTGAGCTGAAGGCTTGGCAGCATCGGACGTTTCCGGCAGAGCGCCTCGATTGGCGGCCGTGGAACACGGATGTGAGGTCCTATTTCGTCGATATCTTCCCTGTCCTTGATGATCTTTGGGAGAGGGAGTTCAAAGGTGTCGCCAGCCCGCGATTCAAACTGAAGTTCGTCGACAAGGCGGGAGCCGAGAAATCGTTGTTCCTGGCCGTGCGCTTCGGTCTCTATCCGAGCGATGAATACTATGAATTTCTGCGCAAGAACTTCAACTCAGAAACCTTTTCGTATGACGCCGCTTTCAGATCGACGCGGTGGCCCGGCGATTTTCAAAGCTTGCTGGGCCTGACAACCTCATATTGTCGCCCGACACGCCAACGGGTTCACTCGCATGCCTTCTTTTTGCTGAATCCGGATGACCCCTTCGATTTGATTGATTACTGGAACCTGCGCGCGTCAGGTACATATTTGTTTCCGCTCGCGCTGGAGAATTACCAGGAATGTACAAATCCCATCCGAGACTTCGGCGCTGCGTCTAGCTATCCGATTAACGAGACGGTGAGAAATCATCCAACGATTATCAAGGCGCCCAGCATTAAGGATGAGGAACTTGAGGCCGTGACACGCTGGATAAGCGAGCAGGGCCTTGTCAATTCCCTCACGATGATGGGGTGGGTGCCGCATTATAACCAGGAAGCCTACGGGGTTGTTAAGCAGATCGACATTGACCAGGTACGAGGCTTCGAGGCGAACGCTGTCGGCGTTCTGGTTGAGGGGTACGGCAAGATTCAGGGTCCGACGCCAAGCTTTCTGACGCGCGATAACGTATTCGCGCATTGGTCGATGGACGTATCGTTTTCGACGTTCCGCACCCCCGATGCGTGTTATAGCCTGCCCTGGCTCAACTCGGGCTGCGACGCGCTCGTGAGCCGGAGAATCGGCTCATCCTTCGACATGGACGCAACGCGTGTATCGCAAGACGGTATCGTGACGAGACACGATGGCAATTCCGGCGATTTGCGCGTAAGCCCCATCACGGCTACCGAGGCAGTACGATCTTTCCTGGAAGGGATGGAAATCGAGTATCTGCGGACCAGTTCTCCCGGTCTGGCGCTCACTCGCATCATCGAAATGATGGATGGGTTTTACACCTGCGAGATTTTCCAGAATCTGGCCATACGAGAAACCTTGGAAGAGCTGTCAACCGGAAAGCATCGATTGGCCGCTGCTGTGGTCGGCAATGTGACGAGGTCTCTGCAAGGATATAAGCTCTACGGTCAGCAAGCGACGCAACCACAAATCCGCGAACGTGCGCAAAAGCTGCTGAGTCGAGCGATTGAGGCGAACGTTCTTCGCGTGGGATTGGAATTCCAGTGCTCGCGCTGCCAGCGCCATAACTGGTACGCCGTGACGGAATTCGATAAGCAGTACAACTGCAAATCGTGCTTTTCGCGAGAAGAGACACCCAGGCTGGATACGAACAAGTGGTATTACGCATCGGATGGACTGTTTCGAAGCGCAAACAAGCTCGACGGCAATATGACCATCTTGTTGACGATGGCCTTCTTCGATCACTTGCTCGATCGCGACGTCAAGTACGCGCCCTCATTCGAGTATAGACTCAACGACCAACGGCACGAAATGGACTTCGGCATCATCGCCAGCAGGATGATAAAGCCTGATGTGGAGATGATCTTCGGCGAATCCAAGTCAGGAGCTGCGCTCAAGGAAGAGGAGCGGAAGAAACTGAAAGCGTTTGGTCAACGGACCGACGCTTATCTCTGCTTCTGCACTCTCGCGGATGATTTCGACGACACGGACAAAGAGTTTTTCAAAGAGTTATACGAGTCTGGTATCAAGATCATCATGCTGCCGCGCTTCTTTTTGGAAATGGATTCGTTCGAGTTTTCGAACTTCCGCTCCAACAATAATCCAGGCCGCAGTAAGACCGAGACAGACTGGCTTATGCGGCTAACAACCATCCGCACACTGGGCGACGTGTTTGCAAGAAAACATCACATTTGGCTCTAAGTCAGCGATTCAGAGGGGCGTCCGCTGATCCGATCGCGGCCACAATGAATAAGCCCTGGTGTCTTCATCCTGGAAATAAGAATCTGTCCTCGCGCTGAGACTTCCTGGACCTCTCCTGTGGTCATGTATACAACAATGCCGCGACTGGTACCTGTCGTGGATAAATACTCGTGAACCTGAGCTGCGTGGTGCTGGCGCCTTTCGGCGGTCGGGACCAGCTCCTCCTGGCGGGCCTGTCCGAACACCATGCAGTAGAAGACCAGCAGCCGGGAGTGAGGTGACGCGACTTTAGTTGTTGCGGGCAGGACGTGCGAAAACTAGACTTGCCTCAACGAAATTCCTACAAACTGGAGATCCTGGATGACGCACCAGGGCCGTTTTCAAGCCTCAGTTTCCCTAGCATTGGCAGGGGCAACTGTCATAACCGCCAACAGTCGGGCGGCGCGTGAGGTCCGATCCGCTTGTGAGGCGCAACTTGCCGCGATTAAGAAGATCTGGCGCACGCCGGACATTCTTTCGCTCGAAGGCTGGCTGGTGCGGTTGTGGCAAGAGTGCCACCTGAGCGGCAGCGGTGACCTGGCGCTGTTGCGTCCCGTCCAGGAGAGGGCTCTGTGGGAGCGCGTGGTCTCAGAATCGGCGCATACAGGCTCGCTGCTAAACAAGGCCGGCGCCGCAAGCAGCGCCGCAGACGCATGGCGCCTCATTCATCGATACCATATTCCGCTCTCTGATTCCGCGTTCCAGGCGAAACCGGAGGCAACTGCGTTCCTCCAGTGGGCGCGTGACTACTCCGCAGCCTGTGCCGCACGGGGTCTCATCGATTCAGCAAGGCTGCCGAACGCGCTGGCGAGCCGGTTGAACACAATCGCTGGGGTATTGCCCAAGCAGATTGTCTTTTTCGGTTTCGACGAACTTGCACCACAACAGCGGCTACTCCTTAAGGCACTGGGGGGTGCAGGAATTACCGCTGAAGTTTTTCTCCCCGAAGAAGATTTCGATCTGACTGGCACGCGCTGTGTGTCGCTGGCGGACAGTTCGACCGAGTTGCGCGCGGCAGCGCGCTGGGCACGACGAATGTTAGAGAACAACCCCTCCGCGCGGGTCGGGGTTGTGGTTCCTAACTTGGCCCAGCTACACGCCACGGCAGAGCATATCTTCACCGACGTGCTTCACCCGGAATTCTTTATTGCTGGCGCAGCCGACCGACTTCTGGCGTTCGATGTGTCTACCGGGCCAGCACTCGCTGATTACCCAGTAATCCGCACAGCGCTGTTGACTTTGCGGCTGGCAGTGGAAGCCATATCAACTATTGAACTCGGGGCTCTACTTCGTTCGCCGTACCTCGGCCACGGAAGTGAAGAAGGCGGCAGGCGCGCCCTTTTCGATTCCTACCTTCGTGCTAAAGCAGGCGACATGCTGACCCTGCAGCAGGTGCTTGATTTCCTTAAGGAGTTGCGGGGCGGGTGGTATGAGTGCCCAAGGATTCAGCGTTTGTTCTTCCGGCTCGCGAAGTTAGGCGCGGAACTGCCGCCGCAAATGGCACCTAGTATGTGGGCGCGACAAGCGGCGGAATTGCTGGAGAGTGCGGGTTGGCCCGGCACAGGTGACGGTGGCCGTATACTGAACAGCGTTGAATTCCAGGCGCATGCTGCATGGTCTGACCTGCTCTCCGAATTCTCCACGCTTGACCTAGTCGTAGAATCCGAATCGCCAGGGCGCCTGTGCGCGCGCCTGTGCGCGATGGCTTCAGGCCAACCTTTTCGCCCCGAGAACAAGGGCGCTCCCGTTCAAGTCCTCGGCCACCTGGAAGCTTCTGGCTCTGTATTCGACCACCTGTGGATCGCCGGCTTGAGCGATGACGTGTGGCCGGCACGTGGGCACTCGAACCTGTATATCCCCATGGCCTTGCAGAAAGACTCGGGTGTTCCGCACTGCACGCCTGCCCAAGAGCTTGCATTCGCGCGCCTGGTCACGGCACGACTCGCGCAGAGCGCTCCGAACGTTATCGCCAGTTGGCCCAGACACGAAGAAGATCGTGATTTGAGGCCGAGCCCGCTGCTGGCTAGCATGAAGATCACCACTGAAGAGGAGCTGTGCGGACCTCCAACTCCAGGCTGGGCAGAGTTGCAGGGCGGTGTCGAACCTGAGTTCTATCAGGACGAAACTGCCCCTCCAATTCCACTCGAAGAGGTTGCGCATAGGGGGACGGTACTATTGGAGTTTCAATCTAACTGCCCGTTCCGCGCGTTCATCGAGAACCGTTTGGCAGGAGCCGAACTGGAAACGCCCAGGATGGGATTGGACCCGCGCGTCCGCGGCAAGTTCGTCGAGAAGACGCTTGAGTTGGTTTGGCGGCAACTCCGCGATCAGTTCACGCTGAACAACATTGCCCGCGCCGACCTTGAACGCATTGTTCTTCAAGCTGTTGATGACGCGATGGCCGACATCTGGACCATTGGAACCGAACCATGGCAGCAACGGTATCGCGCTCTCGAGCGCAGGCGTCTCGCTGACCTCACGCACGCGTGGCTAGAAGTCGAAAAGCGCCGTGAACCCTTCGAGGTGATGGAACACCAGCTACCGATTGAGGTCGAACTCGCGGGGCTTGTGGTTCGTGGTGTTGTGGACCGCATTGATCGGTTGCGCGACGGCAGCCGCGTGATCATTGATTACAAGAGCGGCGCTGGGCCTTATGCTCCCGGCCAGTGGTCGGTACCGCGTCCGGAAAAGCCGCAGTTGCCTCTTTATGTGGTCTCTGAACTTGAGAAACATCATGACGTTTCGGCCGTCGCATACGCGCATGTCCGCACCGGAGATTGTGGGCTCCGCGGCTACGGTGCGCGGAAAGAGATCCTCGGCCAAGCCAAAGACATGAGTGCCACCTACTTCGGGACATTGACCTTCCCCGAGCACATCGCGACGTGGAAGCCTGAACTGGAACGGCTTGTGGCGAATTTTCTGGGCGGTGATGCTGCCGTCGATCCGAAGCGCCCCCCAACGGACGGTAGGAGCCCCTGTAACCTGTGCCCCCTGCCTGCGCTGTGCCACGTGGCGCAACACGAAGACGGAGGTTCACGGTGATGCCAGACAATTCCCAGCCGCCGATCGTGGACGCCATTGTTCGAACTCGTGTTCTGGATCCAACAAAGTCGTTTATCGTGCAAGCGCCCGCAGGGTCAGGGAAGACTGAACTGCTGATGCAGCGCTACCTTACTCTCCTCGCACAACCAGATGTCACCGAGCCTGAAGCGGTGTTGGCGATTACTTTCACGAAGAAAGCCGCCGCGGAAATGCGCAACCGTGTGCTTCAGGCCCTGGAAGAAGTGGGCGGACCTGAGCCAACCGAAGAGCACAAGAAGGCCACGCAGACGGTGGCCACGTCTGTCATGCAGCGCGATAGTCATCTTGGCTGGAACGTTCTGGCCAATCCTTCACGGTTGCGTATACGGACAGTGGATTCATTCTGCGATTCCGTCGCGCGCCAAGCTCCACTCGCGGGCGGTTTCGGCAGCCTACCTGAAGTTGCGGTGGACTTTGAACCCCTCTATTCAGAGGCCGCCAGGCGGACGGTCTTGATGCTCGGCGGTGAAGACCTGAAGGTCGCCACTGCGATCGAGAAGATTTTGGGAAACCTCGACAACGACCTGAGCGGCGTCCAGAAGCTTGTCGTTCAGCTGCTCGGCAAGAGAGAGCAGTGGCTGCGCATCATTGGGCAAGGCAACGAACGCGCTCGGCTGGAGCAGTCGCTGCAAAGGGCAATAACATATGAGCTGAGCATCCTCCGTCGTGCAGTTCAACAGCACCTGTCGGCCGCCCAGCTGACAGGAATCTTTTTGTTTGCGCGGTTTGCAGGTGCGAACGTAGATGGTGAGAGTGAAATCGCCATGCTCAACGGGATCGCTGATCTGCCAAGGGCTAATGTCGATGCCCTGCAGCAGTGGTCGGCATTGCGGACGTTTCTGTTCACGACAGAGGGCGCATTCCGCAAGGCCTTGAACAAGAACCAAGGCTTTCCGCCGGGAGCTGTCCACAAAGACACGAAAGAACGGTGCCTTGCCGTCTTCAAAGAACTAGCGGAGTCCGACTCTGGCCTTGCGCTGTGTGACGCATTTGCGCGCCTCTCCTGCCTGCCACCGCCAGCCTATACCGATGACCAATGGGAATTCCTGGGAGCGTTGTTTCAGGTCCTCCCGCGTGCGGTGCAGTACCTAAAGGAAGTCTTCGCAGAACGTGGTGCAGTGGACCACGTGGAGGTGGCGCAGTGCGCGCTCGCGGTCTTGGGTGAGACGAAGAAGCATAGTGATCTCGCGCTTTCGCTCGATTCACGTGTGCAGCACATCCTCGTTGATGAGTTTCAGGACACTTCCGTGCTGCAGGTCGAACTCCTCAAACGCTTGATTGCCGGATGGGAACCAGGGAACAGCGGCACGCTGTTCGTCGTCGGCGATCCCATGCAGTCCATTTATGGCTTCCGTGAGGCCGAGGTCACGCTCTTTCAGCGGGTACGCGAAGCGGGCGTCGGTTCGTGCCGGCTAGAGTACGCACCGCTATCGGTCAACTTCCGTTCAGCGAGCGAACTTATCGATTGGTTCAACGCCACTTTCGACGGCGTCCTAACGGAGGACAATCAAGTAGCTGGCGGTGTCCGGTACGTGCAGGCAGCGGCAGTCAAACCGACTCCGGAATCGCCTGCTGTAGAGGTACACGCCTTCGCTCCCAAGGACTACGCGGCCGAAGCAGCGCATCTCGCCGAACTGGTTCAAACTGCTTTGGCCGATCAACTGGGTAAAGTCGCTGTTCTAGTTCGCTCGCGTTCGCATCTGGCGGAGATCGTCCCTGCACTGCGCAAAGCGGGAATCACCTTCCGCGCCGTAGAAATTGATCCACTCGCTGAGCGCCCGGTCGTGCTTGGGCTCAATGCACTCACCCACGCGCTCCTGCACCTCGGCGACCGACCGGCTTGGCTCACGGTGTTGCGGGCTTCCTGGTGCGGACTGGATCTTGGCGATTTTTGGGAACTCTGCAAAGGCGACGAGCACAGCACAATTTGGGATTTGCTGCAAACACGCCGCGAAAACCTAAGCTCGGCAGGGCAAGCGCGCCTGGACCGGCTGTTGCCCGTCTTGGCCGACGCGCTTGCATCACGAGCCCGGTTGCCACTTCGGGCCTGGATAGAACGCGCCTGGGTATCCATGGGCGGACCAGCAGTGCTGCGCCACGGGGCTGATCGTGAGGCCGATCTCCGTGACGCGGCAGCCTATTTCGACTTATTGGAGGAGTGCGACGTCGCCAGCGACCTGCCTGATCCCGAGTTGTTCCAGGACAAGCTCAGCCAACTGTTCGCTCCCGCTGACACTACGGACGATATCCGCATCGAGCTGATGACCATTCATGGCGCCAAGGGACTGGAGTTTGAGACCGTCATCGTTCCTGGACTCGGGCGTACTCCCAGGTCCGACGACACGCGCCTGTTGAACTGGCGCGAACTCGTGCTCGACGGCAATTACGAGCTTCTTCTTGCCCCGATGGAGCGCATCACTGACCGCAAAGATGGCCTGACAGGCACCATAGAGGGTTATCTGCGCGCACTGGCGTCCGACCGCACGCGCGAGGAAAACAAACGCCTGCTCTACGTCGCCGCAACGCGCGCCAAGCGCAAGCTGCACTTGCTCTGCAACGTCCCCGCGGAGGGCTCCAAGCCCGACGGCCGTTCCCTCCTGGCCTTACTGTGGAACGCCGAAAGCTTCCGCGCTAAGCTCCCGGACCCGCTGCCAAATGCGGTGCTACCGGAAGGAGGACTGCCGGAACCCCATGTCGCGCCGACACTGCGACGCCTTCCTCAAGGCTGGACCCTGCCTAAAGCACCGTTGTGCCTGCAATGGCAATCACAAAGCGCCGCACCCAGCGGCGCCGTCCTGCCAGTACACAGCTTCCATTGGGTGGGTGAGACCCTGCGCCGCGTGGGCACGGTCGCACACCGATTTCTGCAACAGATCGGCCGTGAGGGCCTGGAGCGCTGGAACGAAGCCCAAATCACTTCACGTTTGCCGACGATCCGGGCATTGTTGATCGGTGAAGGCGTCGGGCCAAACGAAATTCAAGCTGCTGCAGGGAAGGTCGCGGACGTGCTGAAAACGGCAACAACCGAAAAGCGAGGGCGCTGGATCCTCGGTTCGCACGAGGACGCCGCAAGCGAGTTCGAGATTTCGGGAATGATCGATGACAACCTGCACCGGATTAAGGTTGACCGCACATTTGTAGATCAGGAGGGTACCCGCTGGATTATCGACTACAAGACCAGCGACATGGAGGGCTCTTCGCTCGAAGCTTTTCTCGACGTACAGCAGGAAAAATACAGGAAAGATCTTCAGCGTTATGCAGCGCTCATGAGAGAGTTCGATGAGCCGGCGATCCGGGCAGGCCTTTACTTCCCGCTGCTCGGGGCTTGGCGAGAGCTGTTGTTAGATCCCAATTGATGTTGCGCGGTACGGGTTGAGGTACGGGTCTGCTCAGCGCATCACCGACCCAAGCCCAACGAGACAGCCAGCGATCTGGTCGCTTCGTCAGGAGACAGGAATCATCAATCGACATTTCATTCGCCGCCTAAAAAGAGGTGCTCCGATGCCGCGGCTTCACGGGTGTCCTATTTCCCAAAGTTCGGCCAGACACTCCTGATCACCTTTATGGTGTCCCTGGGCAAGTCTATCGTCAGCATCCATTGCAGGTAGTCCGGTGCGGCCTGGGCTACTTCATGAATCAACATCCCCTGATGTTTCCCACGAGCAAATGCTGGCTGTCCATGCCTGGTCTCGAACCAACCAGCGGAATCGAGCGTTTTCTTTCTCGTTCGCTCCATTAGAACAGCGCTGAGTTCTGCTGGGGTATTCGGAAGATCTGCGTACATCCTGATTTGGCCCTGCAATACGTTCCGGCAAGCGCGTGCGTCTGCGAATGCTGAATGCGCATTGGCATGCTCGGTTCCACAGTAAAAGCGGAGTGCGGCTTTCAAATCTCGGGGCTCTTTTTGAAAATAAATGGCCATCACGTCGATGACCTCTCGACCTTTCATGTCGAAAGGTACGCCAACACGCCGGAACTCAGACTCGAGCATTGGCAGATCAAAATGCAATACGTTATAGCCGGCGAAATCACAACCCTCCAGGAAACGGGCAACCCTCGGCGCGACCTTGTCAAAAGTGGGCTTATCTTCGACATCCTTGTCACTGATCCCATGGACTGCGGTTGCTTCCTCTGGAATTCGAATCTCGGGATTGACACGTGTCTGAAGCTCCAACTCCTCCCCGTGGGGTGTCACCTTAAGTACGCCGATCTCTACAATGCGATCTAGCCCTACGGTTCTGCCCGTAGTCTCCAAATCGAAAAACGCAAGCGGCTTCACAAGATGCAAGAAGCGCGTATCGGGAGCAAGCTGAGGATTAACAAGCATACGCAGGAAATAGTAAACGAAAGGTGTGACAGATGGGGTCGCCGTAGGTGAGGCAGACGAGGGAATACTGCGGTGCAGCGGAACTGGGATCTCGGGTGCAACACTGGCTCTGATCGGAATCCTGAGTTAATCTGAGGTTGTCGTGCCGAGCCATGACACTCTGAACTTCTTCGATCCCAACAAGGACATCCCTGCTTATTATGAAAACCAGCTGACGAGAGCTTTCCTCGTTGTGTTGCGTACCTGTCCTGCGGCTCATCAGGTGTGGCTGTCTCTTGCAGCCCCTCGCCACAAACTTTATGAGTTGCCGCGTCCGACGTTCGATACTCAGCGCTGGCAAATGTTCGAGAAAGCCCCCGAGGTCGCCGAGCCGATTGAGGGGATTAGCGTACTTCAGGCGGCCGACGCGGAGGCGGTCAGTGGATCAGTTCAGATCACAGATCGTTTACAGGTGCTGGACGGAATTGTGCGCTATGGCGATGAGCTGCTGATTATCATTGAAACTAAGCTGGACGGCCGCGTCCCTACGCGACAAGCTCAGTACCTGAACGTCCACGGAACACAAGTGCGCTTCAATGGTGGGGTACAGCCAGTTTCCTGGCGCGAACTACTGGCCGCCTGGTCCGGTCTCATCGAGAGCGAGGCCGTAGCCGGCGCTGAACGGACGATCATCGTAGATTTCCTGGACTTTGTAGAACGGTATTTTCCACGGCTGAGACCCTTCACGAAGCTCGGACAATGCAAGGGCCATGAGTACCTCGTGAATCGACGGCTGAACGCCGTGCTGGATGAGATCGCTGGCGGCCCAACAAAGGGTTGGTTGGAACTCCCTGGGCGATCGACCGTCGACCGCGCCTACCTGGTATTCGAAGAGCCGTCGCAGCACATCCGGCTTGCAGTATATCCGGCTGACACTCTCACCCAGGCGAAAGCTTTCTACACCCGTCCCGGAGCCGCCTCAAGTGTGCTCGTGCTTCGTGATGGGGGTTGGAGCGTCGAGCCGAACTTCCACTTTGGCTTCAGGGCGAGCAGCCTAGCGCGGACCACAGTCGACGCGCAGCTTGAAGAGTACGTTGCTTATTGGTGCGAGCGGATAGAGGGCACCGGGATAAAGCACCGCGATGCCTGGGAAGATTTCTGGCAGGAGCTCGTTGAGCACAAGTTCGCCAGAGCCGACGAAAAGGCGTTGTTCGATCAGTCATTCACCAACACCCGCCGGCAATTGGCAACACCGCGGCCAGGCGTGAAGTGCCTTTACTCCTGGAAGCTGTCCGACGCAGAACTCCTTGATGATCGTAACCAGCTAGTCGACACCGTCGCCGACCAACTGAACGCATTTCTACGTGCACTCGGGGAGAGGCCTCATGAACTTTCCAGTGCGACTTGATGCGGATGCCGGATGTGCTGGACACAAGATCACGCCACGTGTCTCAGAAACAGTCCTTAACGCATTCATTGCGCTGCGGAACAACGCTCCGAAAGCGAGGCGGAAGGCGGGAGCGTCCGTGTCCTGTCTGTGTCCTGTCAGATTGCGAGTGGTGCGTTTCTCGCTAATTTAGCGTTATGTAAAATCAATAACTTACGTATTATCAATACTTCGGAGTGGTTCAAATCCACCCCCCGCAACCATCCGAATACGCCCGTCTGCGGGAACGCCGAATATCGGCGCAAGTGGGTCAGTACCGAGCAAATCCCACGTCCCCTCGGCAATGTAGTACCAGCCTTCCCCATCTTCGGTGGGGAACATCCGAATCGCGCTCAAGTGGCTGTGCAATTCCTGCTTGGCTAGGGGCGAGTTCTGGTTAAGCGACCCGCAGAGCCTTCCGATACGGCCACCGGCCGCTCCGCTTCTCGCAACCACTTCCGCGCCTCCGCTGCGTTGGCTTAATCGAAGTAGCGGACCGTCGCCCTCGTAAATGGCTTGTAGAACGTCAGCATGCCGTGTTCCCACTTCTTGTCCCCGATTACCGCGAGCCGTTCGATATCAGCAAAGTGTCTAATGTCGAGCTTGATTTCGTCCCACAGCGCGCCAGCTTCCCAGCCATGGAAACCGGTCAATTCGAACAGCAGGCGCAATTTTCCGTGTTGCCGGATGAGTCGCTCGAACTCGGGAACACAGCGCTCGTAATCCGCCTTGGCCAACTTCCCAGTGACTTGAACGACGACTAACTTCCCGCCGTTTTCCTGTTTGATTTGAATGGGCATCTTGAACTCCTTGGATTCGATTCAGTTTCCTTTTTGCGGTTCGCTCTGATTCCATTTCCAGTTCCGGATTTCCGGCATGTCCTGACCGTGCTGGTCGATGTAGTGCTTGTGCTCGATGAGCTTGTCCCGCATCTGCTGCTTGAGGTAGGCGCCCTTGGAACCGAGATGCGGCAGGCGATCGACCACGTCTTGCACCAGATGGAAGCGGTCCAGGTCGTTCTGCACCCTTATGTCAAAGGGCGTCGTGATCGTGCCCTCTTCAATGTATCCCCGCACGTGCAGGTTACGGTTAGTCCGGCGGTAGGTCAGCCGGTGGATTAGCCATGGGTATCCATGAAAGCCGAAGATGATGTGTTTGTCTTTGGTGAAAAGCGAATCGTAATCTGTTTCGTTTAGTCCGTGCGGGTGCTCACTCGAAGATTGCAGTTTCATCAGATCGACGACATTGATCACCCGGATTTTCAGCTCGGGCAGATGCTGGCGAAGGATGGAAACGGCGGCCAGAATCTCCAGCGTGGGCGTGTCTCCGCAGCAGGCCATCACCACGTCCGGTTCGGGGCCGTCCTGATCGTTGCTAGCCCATTGCCAGATGCCAATCCCCTCCGTGCAATGCACGACCGCCGCATCCATGGTCAGCCATTGCGGGAGAGCGTGCTTGCCGGCCACCACCACATTGACGTAGTTCCGGCTGCGCAGGCAGTGATCGAAAACCGACAACAGGCAGTTGGCGTCGGGCGGAAGGTAAACCCGTACGATATCGGCCTTCTTGTTGATGACATGGTCGAGGAATCCGGGATCCTGGTGCGTGAAGCCGTTGTGATCCTGCTGCCAGACATGGGAAGCGAGCAGATAGTTCAGCGACGAAATCTCGCGGCGCCAGGGCAGTTCCCGGCACACCTTCAGCCACTTGGCGTGCTGGCTGAACATCGAGTCGACGA
>Ga0326727_10017175_pt1 | contig 15080 bp, 15 predicted proteins | sample MB2enrmetagenome_FD_207643 | JGI IMG/M metagenome (GOLD analysis project Ga0326727, IMG submission 207643) | Lab enriched peat soil microbial communities from McLean, Ithaca, NY, United States - MB29MY | ecosystem: Environmental > Terrestrial > Soil > Wetlands > Peat | place: USA: New York... | reverse complement strand
TGCAGACCGCCGGTCTGCGTTAGCCTTACATTGGGCGAGTTGGCCCGTGGCCCATTTCATCGCGCGGCGCGCGCAACGCTGATGGCCCGGCGGGGTTTGAATGCAAAAAGATTTCTGCCCGCGCGCAGGGAAAAAGGAGACCGGGATGAACCGACCGATTCTTGTGTGCACTCTGCTGTTGATGGGCGCTGCCTCTCTGGGAGCGCAGGAGGCAAGCCAGTCAAGCCCTTACGAGGGGGTTTCGACGCCCCCTCCGGACAGCACCATCGAGGTCACCAGCGCGCCGCATGCCAAACCGCCCGCCGGGCAGCCAGGCGTGCCCGTCCGGAATCAGGCGCAGGCGCAGCCCCAACTGCTCCAATCCCAGTCCGTACAGGAATCCCAGGTCATGCCGGACGATCAGCCCGTGGGCGGCAGCGCCGCCTACGGCGGAATGCCCGCGGCCGAGTGGAATGCGCCCGCGACGACGCAACCGCCGGCGCTGACCGAACGCACCTACGCCGCCGATCCGGACGGCGACATTGTGCACGTACAACCCTTGCGGCCCGGCGAACTTGCCGCAGGCGCCACCATTCGTGTCCGGCTGCTGGATTATCTCTCTACCGCGAGCAGCGCGGAGGGCTCAGCCTTCCGCGGCCAGGTGGCCTCAGACGTTTTGCGGGACAACCAGGTAGTGATCCCCGCCGGAGCGGAGATTGACGGCCGGGTGGTCGAGGTCTCCAGAGGCCACGCGGGCGGCCACGGCTCGATGCTCCTGCGGCCGGAGGTGGTGATTCTGCCCGACGGCCGGCGCTGCCACCTCTACGCCGAACTGACCGGAACCCCCGGTTCCAAAACCCAGGTGGGCAGCGAAGGCACGGTGCGGCCCGATTCACGCCTGAAGCGCGACAGCATCGAGTACGGCGGGACCGTGGGAGCCGGTGCCGTGACCGGCGCGATTCTGGGCGGTCCAGTTGGTGCCCTGGCCGGCACTTTGGTCGGGGCCGGCGTGATTACGGTGCACCTGCTGGTCAGCCATCCGCAGGCCAAGCTCGAGCCGGGCGCGAATCTGGTCTTCACCCTGACTGAACCGCTGAACCTGGTTCCGGCCGGCGCCAGCCGGGACTGAACGTAGACGGCAGGAATCGAGGAGACTCGACGGGTTGGAATTGCCCTGAACTCTGGAAGGATTCAGCGCCCCGGATCCCGCGCTGTTTTAGCAGCGGAAAAGCCAGTTTTTCCGGCCGTCTCATGGAACGGCCGAGAGCGCTTCCGGATGCGAACAAACGGTCACCTTCGACGTGAGCCCCTGCCAGTCCGCGGGAATGAGGCTGCGGTGACGTCAAGGTGTGAAATGAAAATGCTCTGATCCCTCTTCCCTGCTGCCGCGCTTTACACCGGCGGCAATCCGTTGACCACCGGCACGCCGGCGGGCGGCGTAAAGTGGAAGACGCCAGCGGGAACCGGCGCGTTGGGCTGCTCGCCGGTGAAGCTAAAGCGGGTCAGCGCGCCGTCGGTCTCTTCGATCTCGATGCCGGTGATGGCGCCGTCAGCGGTCACGGTGAGCGTGAGCCGCGCCACCCGTTTTTCCTGCCCCTTGGGCTGGCCGGTGAGCGTGAAACGGCCGTTCGGAGCCGCCGCCAGCCGCAAGTTGTTCAATTCCCCTTCGAGCTTTGTGTGCCCCAGCAGAAAACGCAGCGGCGAGCGCAGGTCGTCCAGTTCCTTGGCGGGAATGCGCTGGACTTGAGAGTCGCCGCGGGAGTAGAACCAGGCAAACTTTCCGTCAATTACGAAGAGCTTGCCGGCCGGAGAGCTGTACTCCCACTTCATCTGGCCGGGCTTGAGCAAGAGCAGCGTTCCGCTCTCGGTGCGCCGCATTCCCATGCCCTCGTAACTCTCGCTGAAGCCGGCCCGGAGCGAATGCAACTGGTTGTAATGGCGATCGACGCGCTGGGCCACCTCCTGTGCGGAGGGCGCAAGCTGCTGGGCCTGGAGGCCGCTCTGGAGGCCGATCGAAAAGAGCGTGGCGGCCAGCAGCAGCACGCCGCGCCGCATGAGTCCGCGCCCGCTCATTGAACCAGTTGGGTGCAGTTGGTGCCGCCCGTGGGATCGTACTTGATGGTGCCGAATTGGTCGCTGCAATAGCCGCTGTCTCCTGTTTTGCCCACGGTCTGCGGAACGGCGGTGACTGTGTAGCCGGTGATGCGGTCAGTACCGTTGACCGTCACCTTGGTGCAATTGCTGATGGTGAAGATGTAGCCGGACTTGAAGCCCGAGGTCAGGTCGCCCTGCAAAATCTGCGCGGCTGTGGGCGAGGCGGGGCCGGCGCTGGGGTCGCCGCCCAGGGCCGCCAGCGTGCAGGTGTAGCCGTTGGCCGGATAGGTGGACTCGTACTGCATCTCCGCCTGCTGAATGGCCCGGATGGACTGAATCGCCGAGGTGCGGTTGGCGCTCTTCTTCAGGCTGCCGATGGTGGGAATGGCCATCAGCATCAGGATGAGAATAATGGCGATGACGATCAGCAGTTCCATCAGCGTGAAGCCGTTGGACTGCGGGCCGCCGTTGCGGCGGCAGGTGCAACAGTGCGAGTTCTGGCGATTCATCGGGCTCCCATTGGGAGCGGCCGAAAACCCCTCCCCATTCGAGAAAATCCTACAACGTATGGACGCGAAAGGGAAATGGAATGCTCGGAATGGCAGAAATAACAGTCTTCTTCATCTGGACTACAGGGTCTTTGACGGAATGTTAATGCACCAAACTTGAGTGCCCCATCCTTGCGACAAAAACCTCGCAAGGATGGGGCACCCGACCAGTCGCTATTCCCTATCTCAGAATGCGTAGCCAACGGCCAAGGCGAGGCGGGCGCGTATATCCAGGTTTGTGTTCCCGCCCAACAGGCTTTCGGTGGCCTTGTTACCAATCCAGCCACCCGCGTGCACTACGCCGGCATCGACGTTGAGCTTGGACTTGGGGCCAGGAACAAAACGCACGGCATAGACTTCGGAAGTGGGAATGTCGAAGAGAGCGGCATGAGGAGCCGAAGCTACAAGAATGTGCTGCGGCTGTTCGGAAACTTCTGAGCCCAGGATGATCGTGCTCTTGCCGGGGCCGGTAAGGACGAAGGCCGCCGAGCCAAAGACCTTGCCCTCGAAGCCGGGAGAATTGCCGCCCAATCCCCACAGTACGGAGTTGGTGCCACGCACGCCCGCGGTCAACAGAACTGGAACCTTCTTGCTGATCTGGGTGATGGTTTTGCTGGCCACCACATAGATGTCGAAGTTGTTGGCCTTCTGCTCAAGCTCTGTGAGATGAAGAGTAGACGCCGCGAAGCTGTTGAGATTCGGGCCGATATTATCGTTGAAGCGGTAGATTCCGCCTACGGAGACCGCCGGAATCAACTTGCTCCCGAAGGAGTTCTCGGGGATGACGTTTGCCTTGGCGTGAACAATGCTGAAGCCGGATTTCCAGGCGGCTGGACTAAAAATTGCTTCCGTTCCATTGGGGCGTACAACGTTAACGGTATTTGAGCCGGAGTGAACATTATCGGTGAAGCCAACCTCAAAGCGCTTGTATAAGCCTTCGGTGACAGAGAAGGCGCTGTTGTTGCCGACTCTGGGACCGCCCACCAGAATATGAAAGCCGACGGTGGGTTTTCCCGGGCCATTGGCGGGAGAGGCGAGTGTGTAGGCCAGCGGGGTAGCAAGTATGCCCACGGGGCCATCATAGCTCAGGCCTTGCGCCCGCGCGGCGAGAGTGGCAAAGGGAAGAACGAGAAACAGGGCAAGCGCTGCCCAACGGCTCTTGAACACTGGCGAAGATAGAACAGGTGTGGAAATACGCATAGAAATCTTCTCCTGAATGAACTCTGGATTGAAAGGAATGGTCGTGCGGCGAAAACACTCCTCGACAGCAGCAAGGCGCGGAGAGCGCTGGCATGCCCTCCTGTACAGAGAGACACTAAGCTATCTTCCTGGGATTGCCTGAGCAGAGTAGATTTTCAGTCGCAGTGAGAGGCTGTTGCTAGCGGCAACAGGGACAACAACAACAATGCCGGGCGGCATGGAGCGACTTACTCATGGACACAAGTATAAATAACTTTACGGAAAAGTCAAAAATAGAAAACAGGGATTAGGGAACGGCAACAGTCAAAGTCCATGCTCGACTACTGGCTACTGGCGCGATCGGAAAACTGCCTAGAATAGAGCGCCGGGCTTGAGGAAAGTCGGCCGGCACGGCGCGGGTTGTTTTGATTTAAGCAGCAAGTTAGCAAGCTGGCAGGCTTTCTATTCCCTGTTCCCTGCTTTTCAGCACACCAGCCGGCCGCGGCCCAGCTTGACCCCATCCAAGCGGCCCAGCAGAGTGACGGCGACCTGCTCGGAGTCGAAGAGGCGCTGGGCCATCGCCTGCACCTGGGCGGCCTGCACTTCGCCGATGCGAGCGATGATCTCGTCCACAGTAATGAACTCGTGAAAGTACATCTCCTGGCGCGCCAGGTTGGCCATGCGCGCATTCGAGCTCTCCAGCCCCAGCAGGATGTTGCCCTTTACCTGATTGATGGCGCGGGTCAGCTCTTCCTCGCTCAGCGGCTCCTGCTTCAACCTGCGGAACTCCTCCAGGACCAGTTCCACCACTTCCAGGGCCTTGCCCGCCGAGGTGCCCGCGAAGACGCACAGGGTTCCGGTGTCGCGATAGGGGCTCAGGTCGGAGTAGATCGAGTAAGCCATGCCCCGCTCCTCGCGGATGGTCTGGAAGAGGCGCGAACTCATGCCCCCGCCCAGCACCGTATTCAGAATCAGCGTGGCGTAGCGGTTCTCGTCGGTGATGGGTGGCGCGGGAACGCCCAGGCAGATCTGCACCTGCTCCAGCGATTTTTTGTTACGCAGCAGAATGCGCGCGCTGGCCGCCGGCGCTGGCAACTCGTGGAGCGTCTCGCCGCCAGCCAGGGTGGAAAACTTCTGCGCCACGGCCTCGGTGAATTGGTCGTGGTCCAGGTTTCCCGCCGCCGAGAAGATCATGTTGCCGCCGTGGAAGCGATCATCGTGATAGGCTGACAGGCTCTGCTGGTCCACCCGGCCCACCGTCTTCGAGGTGCCCAGAATGGGCTTGCCCAGCGGATGGTCCTTCCAGAAACTCTGTGTGAACAGCTCGTGGACCAGCACGTCCGGGTTATCCTCGTCGATCTTGATCTCCTCGAGGATCACGCTGCGCTCGCGCTCAATGTCGGTCGAGGCGAAGATCGGGTTGAGCACCAGGTCGGCCAGCACATCCAGAGCGATGGGAACATGGTCGGCCAGCGACTTGACGTTGAAGCAGATGGTCTCCTTGCCGGTGAAGGCGTCCAGGTTGCCGCCGATCGAGTCCATCTCGCGGGCAATCGACTGCGCGGTGCGGGAGCGTGTGCCCTTGAAGAGCATATGTTCGACAAAATGGGAAATGCCGTTGGCCTCGGCCGGCTCGCACCGGGAGCCGGATTTGATCCACACCCCCATAGCCACCGAACGCATGTGCTCCATGCGCTCAGTCAGAACAGTCAGGCCGTTTGACAGTACGGTGCGGCGAAGATTTCGCTCAGTGGTCATCGTCCTCCGATTCTTTGATTGTAGGCCTAAGCGGGTTTTCATGGCGCATTGCAATTCAACTGCCGATTCCCTGCTCCCCGCGCTAAAAAGCCGATTTTGCGGTGTAAAAAGCTGCAAAAAAAGAAGAAATGCTCTATGCTGGCCCCAGCCGTGAGAGAAAATTCCCGCCAATTTGTTCCGCCTGACGACGACGCCCACCCCAACCCCGGTTTGAGCCCGATCCCCGGCCCGGCGCTTTCCGGTCCTGTGCTTTTCGGGCCAGTGCTTTTCGGACTTGACACCGAGGCCCTGGCGGCCCTGATGGCCAGCGTGGGCGAACCGGCCTGGCGTGGCCGCCAGTTGGCCGAAGCCATTTATCGCCAGCGAATTGCGGAGTTGGATGCGATCACCACACTGCCCCGCTCCCTGCGCCAGCGGCTCATCGCGGCGGGCTGGCGGGTGGGACGGCCAAAAATCGCCCAGGCTTTCCAATCCTCCGACGGCACCGAGCGCTACCTGGTCGAGTGCCAGAGCGGCGATGAGGTCGATACCGTCGAAACCGTCTGGATGCCGGAGGGCGACGGCAGCGAAAGCAGCGACGAGAGCGATGCGGAGACAGCGGACGGATCAAGAACGCTGGGTGCCCCATCCTTTCCGCGTTCTTCAGCGGAAAGGGTGGGAGAGCACAAACCCCAATCCGGTTCCTCCCACAGGCAAAGAAACCAGCCCGGGGGGCAAGTTCAGCACGCTACCCTGTGCGTCTCCAGCCAGGTGGGCTGCGCCGTCAACTGCCAGTTCTGCCTCACCGCCCGGCTCGGCTTCCAACGCAACCTGACGGCGGGCGAGATTGCCGGCCAGGTGGTCGCAGTGCTCGACCGTCACGCCGTCGAAGTAGGCCGCGACCGCGTGAACCTGGTCTTCATGGGCATGGGCGAGCCGTTCCTGAACTACGACAATTTCATGGCGGCGGTGCGGCTGCTGGTCAAGGAAGCCGGCCTGAGCCCGCAGCGCATGACCGTCTCGACGGCGGGGATTGTGCCCGGAATCGATCGCTTTGCCCAGGAGCCGCCCGAGCTGCGCCCCCGGCTGGCCCTCAGCCTGAACGCGCCCAACGACCAGATCCGCGACCGGCTCATGCCCCTCAACCGCCAGTGGCCCATCGCAGCAGTGATCGAGGCGTTGCGCCAGCTCCGGCTCCGCTCCCACGAGCGGATTACCTTCGAGTACGTCCTGCTGGGCGGCCTGAACGACCGGCCCGAGGACGCCGCCGAGCTGGCCCGGTTGGTGCGCCGGACGGGATTGCCCATCAAGGTCAACCTGATCGCCTGGAATCCCGGCCCCGGCTTCGCTTACGCCACGCCGCTCGCCGCAGCCGTGGAAGCCTTTCGCCGCACGCTGGCCGAAGAGGGCATTCCCGCCTCTCTGCGCCGTCCGCGCGGGCGCGACATCCACGCCGCCTGCGGCCAGTTGAAGCGCACGGTGGAGGGCTGAGGATTCCCGCAACCGAAAAAATCGCAGCGGTGCCGCTCAGGCTCCCCCGCTCGGCTCTGCGACTCGCGCGGTGAAGGCTTCCATGGACTTTGCCAGCCGCCCCATGACCTCCGCCCACTCCCGCAGGTGCTCGTGCCCCGACGGGGTCAGCGAATAAACGCGGCGCGCCGGGCCGGCCGCCTCTGTATCCCAGGTCGAGGTCACATGGCCATTCACTTCCAGCGTGCGCAGGGTTCTGTAGAGAGCCGCGCGTTCAATCTGCGCATCGGTCAAGGCGTAGTGGTCAAGATCTTCCGAGAGTTCGTACCCGTACGATTGGCCCTTGTCGCGCAACATGAGCAGCAGCACCGGCTCGATGAAGCGGTAGAGGTTGCCCATGGCGCAGGTGCAAGCCTGCCCACCGCCGTGTTTTAAGCAGAAGCCTTTGGCCATCAGGCGCGCCCTCCCGCGCAAGTTGCTGCTGGAATCAATTATTTCGCACAGATTCGTTTCCCTTATCCTACACCTAGGTGTATATTGCATCTAGTAAAGGCAACACCCACCGGAGGAATGATGAAAATCGCTGTAGCCACCATCGACGGAATCTCTTTATCGCAGCATTTTGGCCAGAGCAAAGGCTTTGTGGTCTTCGACGTGGAGGATTCAACCGTGCGGAGCCGGGAGTTCCGCCACAACCAGGAAACGCCGCACAATCAGGGAATCTGCGGCCACGACGGCGAAAAACCGCACGGAGCGCACAGTCACGCGGGGATTTTTGAGCTTTTGGGCGGTTGCAGCGTGGTGCTATGCGGGGGCATGGGCGGGGGCGCGGCCCAGGCCATGCTGGCCAATGGAATCAAGCCGGTCATCTTGCCGGGGGAGCGCTCGGCCGACGACGCCGTGGCGGCCTTCATCAGCGGGACTCTCCCGGTTGCCGGGGCCGGCTTCTGCAATTGCGAACATTGATCCGCAAGCCGAGTTCCAAAACTTGAAATCCCGTCCTGCGATTGCCGAATAGTGCGCCCCCAAACCGCTGAGAGCGGGATAAAATGCATTCCCCGCTCTCAGAACGCTTGCAGAGTCCTTCCTGGCAAGGCGGCTCTAGCGTCTAGCACAGGCCCAACTCGCGCGCCAGCCGTTCCAGTCGCGCGCGGGTGGCGGTCGTGGGAGGAACCAGCGGCAAGCGAACGTAGCCGGCGCAGCGACCCATCAACGCCAGCACGGTCTTCACTGGGCTGGGATTCGACTCCCAGAAGTTGGCCTCGAAGAGGCGGCTCCAGTGGCGATCCAGTTCGCGGGCCTCGGCCCAGTTGTTGTTCAGCGCGGCGCGGACCATGCGGCCAGTCTCGGCCGGAATCTCGTTCGAGGCGACGCTGATCAGCCCGTGGGCCCCGACGCCGATGGCGGCCAGGGCGAGGTTGTCGTCGCCGCTGAAGACCCGGAAGCCGCTCGGCAGAGCATGGACCAGATGGGCGATCTGGGGCAGCTTGCCGCTGGCCTCCTTGACGGCCTGAATGTTGGGGGCGGCCTTGGCCAGCCGCACGACGGTCTCGGGGTCAAGGTTGACCGACGTGCGGCCGGGCACGTTATAAAGCACCACGGGCAGCGGATTGACGGCCTTGGCCAGAGCCAGAAAGTGCTGGTACTGCCCCTCCTGCGAGGGCTTGTTGTAGTAGGGGTTGGCCGACAGCACCGCGTCCACGCCGCGCAACTGCTTCAGCCGGCCGGCGTTGCGCAGCAGCGCGCGGGTGGAGTTGTGCGAGCAGCCAGCCCACACCGGAACCCTGCCGGCCGCCGCCTCGATCACGGCGCCTACCGCTTGCAGCCATTCCTCCTCGTCCAGCGTGGCCGCCTCGCCCGTCGATCCGCAAGCGACGATAAAGTCGATTCCAGATTCGATCTGCCAGTTCACCAGCGCCTTCAGCGCCGCTTCATCGAGCGACCCATCCGCCCGGAAGGGCGTAACAATTGCTGTACCGCAACCCGTAGTCTCCATCACAGTTGAGTTTATACCGAAGCGGGGCGCCTCCGAAATGGAGCGCCGGAACAAAAAATCCGCAGGGACGGCACGCGCCCTGGGCAGAGCACGGAGAAATCACGTTCCGCTCAACCGCCAATTTAGGATTAAACTATGAGCCCGTTGCTGGCCTTTCTCAAACTCGACGCCCATTCGGGCCTGCTGGCCGGCGCAAGCGCTTCCGCAGAAGCCTCTCCGGCATTCCACCCGGCAGCGGCGAGCGGCGACCTTTCGGGGCAGAGGATTCCGCTCCGCTCTCAGCCAGCTCTGCCAGACGAGGATTCCCTGCCGTGAAAACTCCGCGCCTGTCCACCCCCGCCGTGCGGCTACGCCGGATGCACGATCTGCTCGCCCAGGCCTACGGGCCGCAGCACTGGTGGCCGGCCAAAACCGCCTTTGAAGTCGTTCTCGGCGCCTACCTCACGCAGAACACCGCCTGGAAAGCCGTCGAGCGCTCGCTCGCCAACCTGCGCGCCGCCGGAGCCCTGACCGTAGAGGGCCTGCGCTCGCTGGACCTCGGAGAGTTGCAGCTCCAGGTCCAGCCCTCCGGCTTTCACAGTCGCAAAGCCCCCGCTCTGAAGGCGTTTTTGGCCATGCTGGACGAGGAGTTCGGCGGTTCGCTCGAAACCCTCGCCGCTAGCCCTACCGAGAATCTGCGCCGCCGCCTGCTGGCTCTGCCGGGAGTGGGTTTTGAGACCGCCGACGCCATTCTTCTCTACGCTCTGGGCCATCCCGTCCCGGTCGCCGACGAGTACCTGCGCCGCATCGTCGCGCGTCATGGGCTTATCGAGCCCGCCCCTGGCCGCAATCGCAAGGGCTATGAGGCCCTGGCCAATCTGACCCGCCAGGCCTTTGCCTCCGACGCTGCGGAAAGCCAGGCGCGGCTCTTCAACGAGTTTCACGCCCTCACCGTCGCCCTGGGCAAAGCCCATTGCCGCAGAACCGCACACTGCGCGGGTTGCCCCCTGGCCTCAGACCCGCACGCCACGGAGGATCTTCCGCATGTCGCTTCTCCATGCGCCAAGGCAATTCCGAAGGTCACAGAGAGAAGCCGCAACGGCCAAGTGGTCTATTCCTCAACGGGGCCCCCGGCAACAGGTCTTCGCCGCCCGAAGGAAGTAAAAACCACTTCGCTCACCCTTGAAGACTCCACGGTCATTCAGAAAATGCCTTAGGATCAGTAACAGGGAAATTAACCGAATGGGACAATTGGGACAATCCGGTTCCTCGATGCAACTGACGCGCGCCGCCGACTACGCGCTGCGTGTGATGATCCACCTGGCCACGCTGCCTGCCGGCCAGCGCGCCTTGCTACCCGCGCTGGCTTGCGCCACGGGGGCTCCGAAGAGCTTCCTTTCCAAGGTTTTGCAAGCCCTGTGCCGCGCCGGGTTCATTGCTTCCCAACGAGGGCAGTCGGGAGGCTTTCAGATTCTAGCCCCCGGCCGCCAGGCCTCGATCCGCGCCGTGATCGAGGCGATCGACGGCCCCATCAGCCTGAATCTCTGCCTGATGTCCGGTGCCCTTTGCAATCGCAGCTCCCAATGCCCGGCGCACCCCGTTTGGGCCAGGGCCCAGGAGGCGATGCTGGAGGTGTTGAACACGGCCACCATCGCCGAACTGGCGCAGGGCAACGTCCCGCTCCTCCCGTCCATTTAGCATTTTCATATATTGACACTACGGCTGCATTGGAGGTGGCCTTTACTTCCTCCGGGCGGCGAAGACCTGTCGCCGGGGGCCACGTTGAGGTAAAAGCCCCTCATCGGCTGTGGTTTCGGTTTATTGCAATTGGAGAACCGCTCTAAACCGCAACCCGGCTAACGCGCGGGCCAATGCGGGTGAAGACCTCCCAGGGAATTGTTCCCGTGGCCTCTGCGTGGTCGAAGGCAGTAATGGTTTCGCTGCCTTGCGAGCCCCCGTCTTGTGAGCCCAGGATCACCACCTCGTCGCCAGCCTCGACGCCGGAAATTCCGGTTACGTCCACCACCGCCTGGTCCATGCTGACGCGGCCCACCAGGGGAGCGCGCACGCCACGAACCAGCAGGCTGAAGTGGTTGCCGAGCCGCCGGTCGAGCCCGTCGGCGTAGCCCGCAGCCACCAGCGCCAGCCGCATTGGCTCGGTGGCCACAAAGGTTCCGTTGTAGCCCACCACCGCCCCGGCGGGAATCGAGCGCACACCGGCCACGCGGGTCTTCCAACTGAGCACCGGCTGCAACCGGGCGCGCGCGGCCGTCAGCGACGGAGGTTCCTGCGGCTCAAACCGCGGATTGAACTGGGGGATCAGGCCGTAGAGAGCCAAGCCCGGCCGCAGCAACGCCTTCATGCCGTGGCGAGCGGCCAACCCGGCAATCTTTTCCGCTTGGCCCGCCAGCAAAGCGGCGGAGTTGCCCACGTTGAGCCACTCGGGCAGCATTCCCGCCTCTCCGACCCTCCCCAATGCCGCGTCCAGCCGCTCCAGTTGCATCGCGGTCACCGCGCCATCGGCCTCATCGGCGGCGAATAGGTGGGTCATCACGCCCTCCAGCCGCAGCGGCGACCTGGGAGTAAACCGTTCCAGGATCCGCGCCAGCGCGTCCGCCTCTTGCGCCTCCAAATGCAGCTGTTCAGGAGCAACCCCCTGGCGGCTCATGCCGGTGTCGATCTCCAGATGCACCGGGACTGATCCGGCCGCCGCTCCCGCCGCATGGGCCGCGCCTTCCAACTCGTCCAACTGCCACGGCTCCCAGGCCACAACGCTCAGGCCGTGCTCGACCACAGCCGCTCCCTGACCGGGGAAGGCGCCGCCAATGACCAAAATCTGCGGCTCAGGACACACGGCGCGAGCCGCCACGCCCTCCTCGACGCAGGTCACGCCCAGCCACCGAGCCCCGGCGCGCACCGCGGCCGGGGCGCAAATGCCAAGCGAGTGACCGTAGGCGTCGGCCTTGACGATGGCCAGCAGTTCCGCATGGGAAGCGGCTAGAGTCAGTAAAAAACGAAAATTTTCTTCAAGACGGCGGGTGGAAATCTCCACCCAGCAAGGGCGCATTGGCATGAGTTTGTCCAGATCTCAGTCTATCGCGAGCACCCGCCACGCGGATCGCAACAACCGGTATCTCGTCCCGGGCTTCCATCCTGGCGGCCGCTTGATTGCGGGCTTTCTTTGCCCTTACCGCAACAACGCGAAGGCCACCACCGTCTCGCCCCGCAATGCAATTTCGTCGAGTAGCCGCGCCTCGGCCTCGTGCGGAATTTTCATCTCGCAGGCCGCCACCTCGGCCGTGCTCGCGCCCGCAAAACACAACTCGCAGTGCCCGAGCGCCTCGCCCTCCGCCGCGCGGGCGTCCATGCGAATGGGCGGCCCGAAGACGCGGCAGGTCATCGGCCTCCAGGCGTAAAGCTGGCAGAGGCCAGTGGCCGGGTCCAGAGCCGGACAAGCCGCCTCGTTGGCAAACTCCTCAAAGCTCTCCCGGTCCGCCGCGGACTCCCCCAGCAGGCCGGTGCGAGGATCGCCGGGAAACTCCGCCTCGTTTTCAGCAATCCACGCCCGCGCGCGGCGCTCGATTTCGGCCGCGACAGAGGGATCTGTCGCCCGCAGAATCTCCATGCCGGCGCCCAACCGCAGCGCGTCCAGCGAGTTGATGGCGAAGGCTCCCTGGCAGCACTGCGCGCAACCCGGCCGGCAGACCAGCCACTCGCCTGCCCGCCGCGCCGCCGCGGCCTGAGCCGCATCCACCCGCCGCAGTAGTTCGGAATCGCCCGAGGGCAAACGCATCGAAGGTTCTCCAGTTCATGCCGCGCTGCTCGTGGCGCGGAAGGCGGCTTTTTCTAAAGAAGAAAGCCTCTTGAGCTTGACGATTTTCTTCTGCAACAGCTGAAATACCGCTCCAATCGTCAAGGAAGACCCGCGAATCACCGGCAAAAAACCTTTACCGGCCCGAAGCGAGCCGGTCCTTGAAGAATCCAAGCGCCCTTTCCAGCCCCTCCTCGAGATTGACGCGCGGCTCCCAGCCGAGCAGGGCGCGGGCCTTGGAGATGTCAGGGCAGCGGCGCGCCGGGTCGTCCTCGGGCAAGGATTCAAAGCGCAATTCGCTCTTGGAGCCGGTCACCTTCAGCACCGCCTGGGCGCATTCGAGAATGGTGAACTCATCCGGGTTGCCAATGTTGACCGGCAGGTGCTCTTCCGAACGCGCAAGGCGCAGAATCCCCTCGATCAGGTCGTCCACGTAGCAAAAGCTGCGCGTCTGGCTACCGTCGCCGTAGATGGTCAGCGGCTCGCCGCGCAGGGCCTGCATTATGAAGTTGGAGACGACCCGGCCGTCGCTGGGATGCAACCGTGGGCCATAGGTGTTGAAGATGCGGACCAGGTGAGTGTTCACGCCGCGCGAGCGATGGTAGGCCATCACCATCGCCTCGGCAAAGCGTTTGGACTCGTCGTAGACCGAGCGCGGGCCGACCGGGTTGACGTTGCCCCAGTAAGACTCCCGTTGCGGATGCTCGAGCGGATCGCCGTAGCATTCCGAAGTGGAGGCATGCAGGTAGCCGGCGTTGTACTTTGCGGCGATTTCCAGGGTGTTTTCCACGCCCCTCGATCCCACCCGCAGCGTCTCGACGGCCAGGCGCAGATACTCCGGCGGGCTGGCCGGCGATGCAAAATTGAAGACGTAGTCCACCGGGCTCCAACCGGAGTCCAGTCCAAAGGGCTGGCAGATGTCCCGCTCCTCGAAGCGAAAACGCGGTTCGTTACCCAGGTGAGCGAGGTTTTCCCGGTCGCCGGTAGAGAAATTATCAACGCCAACGACCGTGTGGCCCTCGCCCAGCAGGCGGTCGGTGAGGTGGGAACCAAGAAATCCGGCGGCGCCGGTGACGAGTACGCGCATGGTCAAAAGTTCATGCTCCAAAAGATTTTCGATGGCCGCTGGCGGCGTTGGCTGAGTTAGCCGTATTAGCGGAGTTAGTAGAGTTAGCGGTGTTAGCGAAATCAGCAGATTAAGCGAGGTGAGCACCGCTAGCACACGCGTAGCACCGCTAACTCCGCCACTACGCCATAAGCCGGCGCGGCTTGCCCTGCTGAGCCTGATAACTCGCCGGCCGGCCCACGCTCACGTAAGTGAAGCCGTGATCAACCATATTCTGCGGCTTATAAAGGTTGCGGCCGTCAATCACGATGGGAAAGCGGACCGCCTGATTGAGGCGCACCAGGTCAATTTCGGCAAACTCCTTCCAGTCGGTCAGAATCAGAACCGCATCGGCGTCGGCGGCCGCCTCGTAAATGTCCGCTGCATAGTGAAGCGTCTCCGAGGGCGGCAGCACCTCCTTGGCGCGTTCGATGGCCGCCGGATCGTAGGCCGAGATCGTGGCGCCGGCCTCCAGAAGTTTCTTGATGACGTCGATGGCCGGGGATTCGCGAATGTCGTCGGTATCGCCCTTGAAGGCCAGGCCGAGGGCCGCCAGCCGCTTGCCGCGCAGCGTCCACAGCGCCGCGCGCACCTTGTTGAAGAAGATCTCCCTCTGGGTTTCGTTGACCTTGCGAATCTCTTGGAGCAGTTGGAAGTTCACCCCCTGCTGCTGCGCCACCCAGTGAAAGGCAGCTACGTCCTTGGGAAAACAGGAGCCGCCGTAGCCTAATCCGGCCGAGAGAAACTTGGGACCGATGCGGCTGTCCATACCCATGCCAGCGGCGATGTCCTCAATGTCGGCGTCCACCGTCTCGGCCAGGTTGGCCACCGCGTTGATGAAGGAAATCTTCAGCGCCAGGAAGGAATTGGAGGCGTGCTTGATGATCTCCGCGCTCTGCGCCGAGGTAACCAGCAATTTGGCCGGGCGTTGCACGCTGCACTCCCCTGGTAATGAATCTGGCTGCGCATAATAGCCGCCCCCGGTGAGCGGTTCGTAAATCCGCCGCAATAGCGCGGCGGCGCGCTCCATGTTGGCTCCCACCACGATGCGGTCGGGATGCAGGAAGTCGGTGACGGCCGTGCCTTCGCGCAGAAATTCGGGGTTCGAGACCACGTCGAAGCTGCTGGGGGCCACGCCATGGCGGTGCAGCACGCGCCGGATCCACTCATTGGTGTAAACCG